>Ga0074046_10004098_pt1 | contig 11996 bp, 12 predicted proteins | sample BogForMeECP23OM3_FD_94441 | JGI IMG/M metagenome (GOLD analysis project Ga0074046, IMG submission 94441) | Bog forest soil microbial communities from Calvert Island, British Columbia, Canada - Bog Forest MetaG ECP23OM3 | ecosystem: Environmental > Terrestrial > Soil > Wetlands ...
CGCGGTCTCCTTCTCTCTGGCGGCCACTGTGGCGCGGTGTTGTGCCAGCTCCTCCGCGCGGTGCTGGTCGAATGCTTTGAGTGACTGGCACTCTTGGCCACGGTACATGGCATTGCGCTGCATGAGCACGTCGAAGTTCACCAGCGAGGCATCGAATTCCGGACCATCGACGCAGGCAAACTTGCTCTGATTGCCCAGCAGCACGCGGCAGCCGCCGCACATGCCCGTACCGTCAACCATGATGGAGTTCAGGCTGACCATGGTCTTGATGCCGAGCGGCGCAGTCACCTGGGCCACGGCGCGCATCATCGGTACAGGGCCCACGGCAAGCACAAAGTCAAGCTTGCGGCCGGCGGTGAGAAGCTCTTCGAGCTTCTTCGTGACGAGACCAGGTTCGCCGTAACTGCCATCGTCGGTCATGATGTAGGCCTCGTGGCTCGCGGCGCGCACTTCATCTTCAAAAATAACCATCTCCCGGCTGCGTGCGCCCTCAATGAAGATCACGTGATTGTCGGCGTCCATGAGAGCTCTTGCGGTGGGCAGCGCCATGGCCGTGCCCACACTGCCGGCCACAATCGCGGCGGTGCCGTAGTTTTTGATTTCGGAGGGGCAGCCAAGAGGGCCGACGACGTCGAGAACCGCGTCGCCCGTTTGAAGGCTGTTGAGCAGCGAGGTGGTCTTGCCCACGGCCTGCACCACAATTGTGATGGTTCCGGCCGCGGGATCGGCGCTCTTGATGGTGAGCGGAATGCGCTCGCCATGTTCCTTCACGCGCAGAATGACGAACTGTCCCGGCCGCTGCTTGCGCGCGATGCGCGGCGCCGCGATGGTAAATTGCCGGATGTTAAGACCGGCAGTGCGGGCTTCCACAATCCTGAACACAGCTCGACTCGTCCTTCGGCGCTGGCCTTGCGCACAGGCTCAACGGACACACTCGCTCCCGAGCGAAAAATCCCCCGGAGCTCGTTGCGGGCCTGCTCGTTCAGCATTGATTATTCAGGAATTGCCCGCGACGGGGTGTGATGCGAATCACGCGGGGGACGCCCCATGTCGGTTGCCTAAGCCCCGTGCCCCATCCTTTCGCGTTTTTTGCGAAAGGGTGGTAAACCTCACCCCACGCTTCACTCCTATCAACGCAAGTTTCTGGACGTTCTTTAGCTCTGTCGCGCCTTCCAAAGCTGATAAAGCCCCCAGGCCGACAGCGTACAACTGTCGCGGATGGCGCCATCGAGCATCATGCGCTCAAATTCGGCGATGGGAACGGAACGGGCAGTCAGATCGTGCTCTTCGACATCGGGATCTGCCTGGGCCGGCGTGAGGCCGGTGGCGAGATACACGTGCTGTTTTTGCCGCGTGAAACCATAGGCGATCCAGAGCATTCCCAGGCGTGTCATGTGAGCGGCATCCATGCCGATCTCTTCTCTGAGCTCGCCGCGCGCCAGCTCTTCGGGATTCTCGATCTCCATCTCCCACCCGCCCTGGGGCAGCTCCAGGGCGCGCTCCTGAATGGCGTATCGGAACTGCTCCACCAGCCAGATGCGCCCATCCTCGATGGGCAGGATGATCGCCGCATCGTGCTTCTCCACCACGCCGTAGATGCCCTTTTCACCGTTGCCGCGCAGGATTTCATCCTCGCGTACCCGCATCCAGTGGTTGCGGTAGACTTCGCGGCTGGAGAGCGTGGTGATGGTGCGGCCGGCGCTGGCGTTGGAATTGACGGGATGCATCGCGTCTCCTTCGCGGCCCGCAGAGCACCGCGTGACGCACGCCGCGCTGTGCACATCGCGCGTCAGGAAAAGAATACCGGTCGCGTGTGAAAGGCATGCAACTCAGGGACGAATGTCTCCGCGCCAGGAGGAATAGCCTGACCTGCGGGGGTCTAGAGACCTGCGCTACAGGCCCTCGCCGCGTGTGCGCGAGCTAGCAGTTCACCACCATGACCGAGCAGCCGGCGCGGGCGGGACGCCATTTCACCAGGAACTCCGTGACGGCAGAGGACTGCATAGTACGCATGGCGCTGAACTGGTGATCCTTCTGGCTGTAAAGCAACACGCCACGCTCGCTCAGCACGGCCAGCGCAGGTACGCCTTTCTGGACGGGAACGCCGTATTGCTCGGCGATGTCGAGATTGGCGTCCATATAACCGATGTTGATCGGCACCAACACAAAATTCGCGTCGAGAATGGGTTTGTTCCGTGCGTCGTGGAAGTAAAGGTCCAGCACCTGGCAGTCGCCGCACCAGTTGCCGCCGAAATCCAGCAGAATGCGGCGGTGCGTTCTGGCTGCGTTCTTGAGCGCGGCCGCCAGGTCGGCCCGCGCCTGCCCGGGATCGGGATAGATCGCGCGATCGGCGGAGTTGGCCATGCCGGCGGCAAGCGACAGTAGCGCCGCCAGAACCAACAGCTTGACGGTCTTCATGGGGGAACCTCCCAGCTGTTCTCAGGATGCCACAAGCGGGGTTCGGCGGACCATTGCGGGTTCTTTGTGCGACAATATGGAGTTGAGTAAGCGCGCCGAATGATTCCGAGCGCGCGGAGGAAATATCGATGGGCGATCTACTTCAGCCATGGCACCTGATTCTGCTGGCGGTGGTGGTATTTTTGCTGTTTGGCGCCAGGAGGTTGCCGGAGCTGGGTAAGGGACTGGGCGAGGGATTGAAAGGCTTCCGCGAAGGCATCAGGGGAATCACCGATCCGGGGCCGTCGGCCCCTGCGCAACAGTCCACCCCTGTGCAACAATCCACCGTGAACGCAGCGCCGCAAAGCACATCGACGAGCAACGGCAAAGCGACCTATCGCTGCCCGAATTGCAAAAATGTTCTGACCGCCAACGCCCCCAATCCGGATGCGGGCGAGGACAAGGGATTCTGCCCCGAATGCGGAACCAAGTTCGATAAGAAGGCCGCGCTGGTTTAGTTGAGCCGGTCGAATTCCAAACCAGGCAATGAACCTTTGCGCCGTTTGTCGAAACGCAAACGGTAAAACCAGCCACCCAATAAAACGGCCTGTGCGCTTGCACAGGCCATGGTTTTTTTGAGCTGTTCTTGAAGGCTCTGGATTATTTGTATTCCTGCGCCGAGGGGTAGTAACCGGGTTTGGCCGTGACCACCACATTGGGCCGATTCACGCGCACATCGATGTTGCGGTACCTGTCGTCGTAGATCGATAAATGGCTGGCGTAGACCAGCGTGTACTGGTTGCGGGCCTCGTCGGCGATCTTGGCGTAGCTCTTCTCCATGTTGTTTACGCCGCGCTCTGAGAACATGTCGCCGCCCGTTGCCGCCACGTACTTATACAGAATGTTGTCGTACGCCTCGAAGGGCAGGTGGAAGCGGTCAAGCCAGCCCTCGCCCCAGCGGGCCGATTCGCCTACCACCGTGGCGTAGACGGCAATATTGTTGGTCTGCAGATATTTGACCACTTCTTTCCAGGTGGCCTTGCTGCCGTATTCCTTGCCATCGGAGATGACATAGATGATTTTCAGCCGGTCCTTGGGGCGCGTGGAAAGTTCTTTGGCCGCGAGGAGGATCGCGTCATTGAGGGTGTGAATCTCCTTGGGAACGGTGAGACCGGAGATCGACTGAGTTTGATGCTCAGGCTGCAGATTCGGGTCCGCGCAGTTGCCGTTCTGATAGATGGGACACGCCTCGGACAGGGGATTGCCACCCACAATCGGCACTGTGGGATCGGTGCCCGTGGACTGTGCCAGCGAGAGCACCGCAGGCAGGCGATTGCCCTGCGCGCCCGTAAAGCCTGTCCACTCCTTGGCTCCATTGGTGTAGGTGAATACCGCGGCCTCGTCGTAGGGGGTGAGCGCGCCCTGGATCGCGTTCATCGACTGGTTCACCTCGCGCATGTAATTCGAGGGCAGGGTCTGGTCAATGACAAACGCAACCGATATTGGCCTTGGATCCACGCTGAAAACGCGCAACGGCTCGCGGACGTTGTTCTCGTAGACCGTGAAATCCCGCCAGGTAAGGCCAGCAACCGGGTCTCCTTTGGGGTCCTTCACTGTAACCGGAACCACAACTTCGTTCACCTGCGCATGAATCACCGTGTTCAGGGCGCGAACGCCTTCTTCCGGCGCGGTATCCTGCACGTTCGCCTGCGGGGCTGCCGCGGCGGGTGGCTGGCTCGAAGGCGGTGGAGGGGGCTGCTCCGGCTGGCTCGGGTTGGACGAAGATCCGCTGGAGCCGGATGGCGTTTCTCCGGCGCCGATTCCTGGCGTGATAGGCCCTTGAACACCCGGCAGCGTCGTAGGCGCTTGCGGGGTGGGCGCGTCGGGCACGGGAGTCTGCTGTTGGGCCAGAACCCCGGATCCCAATCCGAACCCGATAAGTGCTGCCAGCATAATGGCCCTTCCTCGAACGTTCACAGCCTTTTCATCCTCCCTAAAAAACCTCGCGGCGCACGCGTCAAAAACGCGTATGGACGTGTCTGGCCGCGCGAAAAACCCAAAAATATCCAGCAACTGACAGAGTATCAGACGCAGCAGAGGCGCGCGGGTTGCCTGCCGGCGGTGAAACAACCGTGCCATCCGTAAAAGAACCCGTGTATGCTTCCCCTGAGGGTTCCGTTTTCGTCTAACGGATCAGGATGCGTCTCCCCAACGTCATTGCCGCTCTGGTTATTGGTCTGCCTGCGTTCGCCGTGGCGGGTTGGGCTCAGCTTGCGCCTTCACCCGATGCAGCCCCGGTGAGCAACGCTCCCGCCCCAGCGCCTGACGAAACGCCTGTAGCCACCTTTAAGCAGACCGTGAACCTGGTGGACCTGTTTTTCACCGTCAAGGACAAGAACGGGAACCTGGTGCCGCACCTCACGCAGCAGAACTGCACGGTGAACGAAAACAAGGAGCCGCAGACGCTCAAGAACTTTGTGGCCGAAACCAACCAACCGCTGACCCTGGGCATACTTCTCGATACGTCGGGCAGCCAATACAACTTGCTGCCCATGGAAGTAGACGCGGCCAGCCAGTTCATCCAGCAGGTACTTCGCTCCAAGGATGAGGCCTTCGCGGTCAACTTCGACGTGAATGTCGATCTGCTGCAGGATTACACCAACAGCCCGCGACTGCTGACGCACGCCCTGAGCAAGGCCCAGATCAACACTGCGGGCGGAAATGGATCGGGCATTCCCGGCCTGGGCGGCGGTACGGTTCCGACAGTAGGCGACCCCAAGGGCACGCTGCTCTACGACGCCATCTACCTGGCCGCGAACGAAAAAATGAACCAGGAAACCGGCCGCAAAGCCATCATCATCCTGACCGACGGCGAGGACGAGGGCAGCCGCGAAAAGATCGCCGACGCCATCGGCGCGGCAAATCGAAACAACGTCATCATTTACATCATCCTGTGCGCCGATCGCGCCTTTTACTGGAGCAACGGTGAGGGCTACTACGGCTACGGGCCCGCCAGGCGCATCACCGACGAAACCGGCGGGCGGCTGATCGACGTGGGCAATAATGGGAACAAGTTGCGGGTCGCATTCCAGCAGATCCAGGACGAGTTGCGCACCCAGTATGTGGCCAGCTACACGCCGAGCAATGCCAAGGCGGACGGCACCTTCCGCAAGGTTACGGTGGATTGCCATAGTGACACGGATCAGAATCTCAAGGTCCAGGTGCGCAAAGGCTACTACGCACCATCGCCGGGAAACTAGCCGCGGACCGGGAAGAAAACCTCCTTCCACTTGGCTTCGCTTTGCCGCGGGTCTGCATCGTACTTTACGCGGCCATTTTTGCTGCCTCCCCCGCACAATCTTTCGCTCGCCAGCAAGTTGAATGATGGAGGATTTCACGATGAAAACCGCCAGGTTCTTTGCGATGGTCATTCTCGCCGCAGCGGGCATTCCCCTCATAGCGCAGGAGGCGGGCACAGACGGCTCGCAAAAAGCTGTCTACGCGCCGCAGGGCCCGATGGGCTTTGGCGACGCGTCTCAATCGCACTCCTGGGAGATGAGCCCGGTGACCTGCGATCTCGAGAACAAGCTGGATTCGAAGACAGCTAAAGTGGGCGATCGCGTGGTCCTCAAGACCAACGACAAGGTGCAGACTGCAGATGGAACTGTGATTCCGCGGGGCACGCGGCTCGCGGGCCGCGTCATCCAGGTGCAGACACAAGATGTAAACCACAACGTCGCGCAACTCGCGATTGCCATCGACCATGCGGAGCTTAAGAACGGACAAAGCATCGCGATTTACACGTTGATTCGCGGTGTGCACCCTCCGCTTCGAAACTTTTCGGATACGAATCCGTTGGCCAACACCGACCCGACGAGTTCCACGGCCGCAGGCGGGCGGGGCGGACGCAATAACGGCGTGCAGACGGGTGTTTTTTCCGATGAGATGCGAAGAGCCTCTCCGACCACAACTTCGGTGGCTGATCGGACCGAAACGGATACGGATCCCAATCCGCAGGGATCCGTGCAACTTGCGGGACATGGCGACCCGGATGAAACCAATGCGCACCAACTCGCCGCCGCCCGCGCGATTCCGCGTCCCACGGCGATTCCCGGCCTCCTGCTCGCAGGCAGCAGCACGGCTTCCGGCGTATTCCTATCGCGTCAGAAGGACATCGAAATCGCGAGCGGAACGGAGATGCAGCTGGGGATTATTGGTCAGTGATCATCGATAAGTGATCAGCGAATACCGATCACTGTCTTCTTTTCGGACACTTCGTTACCGAAGTTGCGCGAAATCGTAATCTGGCGCGAAGAAGCGGCTTTCGTTAGCATCGGCATTAATGAGGAAAACTTTAGGCTGCGGCCAGAAAAACTCTGCAGCTTCAGGCAATCCCGCTCCGAGGAGCCTGCCATGACTTCGAATTGCGCCGCCCAGGAAGGTTTTGAGATCAGCCCGAGATTCCGTCAATCCGTCGAAGAGAGAATCGCGCGCCTGGAACGGGATGCGGTGAACGACGAGGCGCAACTGGATCGGCTCGACGATATCGATCACATCCGCAGGCAGATGCGGCTGGTGGCTGCGCAACGCGCCGAGGCCCTGCGCATGAGGATTTTCCTGGACCGCGCCAGGCCGCGACTGCCGCGGCCGCTGATCCAGCTGTGAAACACCGGTCAGCGATTAGTGGTCAGTGATCGGTTCTTTCCTGCCAGACCCGACTGCCACGCTCCATGCCAGTTGCACGACGCTCCACAGTTCGCAGATGCTCGTTTCCACAACTCCGTCGTGCGGGTTTTCCGTACACTAGAGCCAGGGACGGTAGCGCGCGATGGCGAACCTGTCTACGAATCTTGACTATTTCGTTCTGGACGTCTTCACCGAGACGCCGCTGGCCGGCAATCCGCTGGCGGTTGTGTTGAACACGCGCGGCCTGACGACCGAACGGATGCAAGCCGTCGCGTGCGAGTTCAACCTGTCCGAGACCACGTTCATCGAGCGCCGGCCGGCTGACGTAGAACGCGCGGAAGGCGTGCGCGTGCGCATTTTCACCACCCAGGAAGAGCTGCCCTTTGCAGGCCATCCCACACTGGGCACGGCCACCGTTCTCAAGATGATTGCCCCGGAAACGCTTGAGGACGACGCTGTGACGCTGGCGCTTAACGTGGGGCCGGTGCCCGTTCGCTTTGCGTCGAGTGCCGCGGATGCAGGCGCGATCTTCGGCGAAATGACGCAGAGAGAGCCGGAGTTTGGCGCAGAACTGGACGCGGCGGAAGTAGCTCCGCTTCTGGGTCTCACGCTCGCCGACATGGACCCGGCGCTGCCGCCGCAAGTGGTCTCCACGGGCGCGCCGTTTGCGATTGTCGCGCTCAAGAAGCTCGAGGCATTGGCGCGGCTCAAAGTGGATCAGGATGCGGCCACGGCGTGGCTGCGCGAGCGCGGAGCAAGATGGTTCTACGTTCTCGCGCCGGATCTGGTCCAAAACCAGAACGGTACGGAGTACCGGGCGAGGATGCAGTTCTATGGCGGTGAAGATCCAGCCACGGGTTCGGCAGCCGGCTGCGCCATCAGCTACCTGGTAGCTCGCGGCGCAGTGCCTTCGGGCACGCGCGTGCACGTTCGCCAGGGCGTGGAAATCGCTCGTCCCAGCGATCTTTTTCTTTCCGCAAATAGAAATGTATCAAGGGTCACAGATGTACGCGTGGCAGGCAGCACCGTTCTTGTGGCAAAAGGACAGCTTTTCCTGCCGTGATGCACATGCTTTCAACAGAAATTAATCTACGCAAGTCGCAGTGTGTGTAGGCTCTAACGATTTTCTGCTTGTTTCACTTAAATTTTCACTCAGATCTTCGCCTGCCTTTCCCTCTTCCCACAAGCCTCCGAGGCTCGTACCTTCACATTCATTGATGACAACTCCATGGCGCGTTTTTGGGAGTCCCTGGACGCGCTAAAACGCTGAGCATCAGACCGCGAAGCAAGGCTGCCCCGCAGAGGAACGCGAGCAGGTTGCTCTAGCGCACATGAACGCACCTCCAGGGTTGCGGTTCACGCGCAGGGCAAGCTGCGACGTACGATCCAAAGCGATACTGTCTGCCCGATTCCCGGCCATTAGTTCAATCTGTGGCAACACCAAGCCGCAATTAGAGCGGTAGAGCATCTTGTGTTGCCTGAATAGCTTTGGAAGATTGCTGTAAGGAGCAGATCCCCATACTATGCGTCCGAAGAAAGTGATTCTCTGTGTAGACGACAATGAACAAGAGCTCTCCGTGCTCAAGTTCATGCTTGCGACCAACGGTTATCGCGTGCTGGCGACCTCGAACGGCCAGGAGGCGATTGCGGTTTTTGCCACGGAGCCCCAAATTGACTTGGTGCTGGCCGACAGCACCATGCCCCATATGAGCGGAAGTCAGCTCGTGGAGCGGCTGAAACGCATGAGAGGGTACGTGCCCATGATTCTGCTCGGCGATACCCAGGCCGCAAACAGCGAGCTTCACGTGGCCGACGCCGTGCTGGTCAAGAAAAACTGCTCTACGCAAGAATTGCTGGAGCGCATCAAGGTGATGAGTGCGCGCAAGCGCGGCCCGCGCAAGGGCGCGCAACGCTTCACGCCGGTGAACGAACTGGCCGCGGCATCGTAAAGACAGGGAACGAGGGACCAAGGGAACAAGAACTCTGGTCCGAGCGCAGGAGCGCTTCGAAGCCTTATCCCCAGATCAAACGGCCAGGCTTGATGCCCACTGCCCATTCAGCAGGGCGGACGAACCCTCAGGACGCGAAATGCAGCCCCCGCATGATCGGCGCTTTCCCGTTCCCTTGGTCCCTCGTTCCCTTGTCCCCTTGCTGCCTGTCTTTCCCCCTTGACGACAGTGCATAGGTAATCGCATACTCGCCTTCATGTCATAGGGCCGTCGGTGAAAGCTGCCGCCGGTTGAAAGTAGGCCCTTATGGACCTGGTGGTTTTACGTCTTCTTTTTGTCATTCTGTTTGCCGCGGTTTGTTATTTCCTCCGCCCCTTCGGCATCCAGACAGGTTGGGAAGGCGCAGCGATTGGCGCGGCCGCGGCGTGCGCGGTCATCGTCTTTGAACTGCGCGTGCGTGCGCTCACGCTGCGGCGTCTGATTGGCGCCGTGGTTGGTAGCGTTCTCGGCATCATTGGCGCGGCGCTCTTTTGTCTGGTGTTGCGTTCGGCGCCGCTGCCCGGAACCACCTCTGCCGTGCTGCAGATCTTCGTGCTATTGCTCATGACCTACGTGGGCCTGCTGGTAGGCGCGAGCAAGGGCGATCTGTTGAACCCGGCGGCGCTGGGCACGGTGTTTTCCGGTGACAAGCCCTCACGCCGCAGCGCCAAAGTGCTGGATACGAGCGTCATCATCGACGGCCGCATCGCCGACATTGCGGAGGCCGGTTTTATTGACGGCATGCTGGTGGTGCCCGAGTTTGTGCTGAGAGAGCTCCAGGTGGTGGCCGACTCGACCGACGGCTCCAAGCGCCAGCGCGGACGCCGCGGCCTGGATATGCTGCAGCGCATGCAATCCAACGAAAAGGTCCTGGTGCAGATTGTGCCGGACGATTTTCCCTCCATCCGCGAAGTGGATCTGAAGCTGCTCGAGCTGGCCAAGAAGTGGGAGGCCAAGGTCGTGACCAACGACTTTAACCTGAACAAGGTGGCTCACCTGCATCACGTGGATGTGCTCAACATCAACGACCTGGCCAACGCTCTCAAGCCCGTGGTCCTGCCCGGCGAACGCATGAACGTGCTGATCCTGAAGGAAGGCAAGGAGTACAACCAGGGGGTCGGGTACCTAGACGACGGCACCATGGTGGTGGTGGACCATGCACGCAAGCTGATTGGCCGCACGGTTGCGATCTCAGTCACCAGCGTGTTGCAAACCGCCAGCGGCAAAATGATCTTCGGCAAAATGGACGAAAACGGCAAGCAGGCCGAAGCGTCATGAGCGGCCGTGCGCCAGTGTTTGCAATCGTAAGCCGCCATCCCGAAGTGTGCACCTGCCCCAAGCGGGACTGCCTCCGGCACGGTAATTGCGAACCATGCAGGAACTACCACTTGAATGCCAAACGCCCGCGGCCGCCGTACTGCGAGCGCAAGCCTGGCCTGCTGAAGAGAATCTTCGGCCCGGCATCTTGACAGGTGCCAGGTTTCAGGTATCAGAAGACCTTCGCGCACTGAAACCTGAAACCTCGTTCACAAGCGGTTGAGTCGTTCCTCTAGTCTCTGCTTTGTGGCGGGCCAATCCGCAGCAATGATCGAGTAGCGATACGAATCGCGGGGGGTAAAGTCCGCAGCCATACGGTGCGCCCGCAATACGCCTTCAAATCTTCCGCCGATGCGCTCAATCGCCGCTTGCGAGCGCTGGTTGCGCGCGTCGGTATGCAGGCAGACGCGCAGCGCTTGCCAGACCTCGAAAGCGTGCGTGAGCATGAGGAGCTTGGCCTCTGAGTTGGCAGCGGTGCGAATAGCGTCGCGCGTGAGCCACGTGTAGCCGATCTCGCATACGTCGGGAGACTTCCGGCCGTGGCGGGGGTGCCCCTCAGGCCACGCCCAGCTTTCCATGTCGAAAAAGCGCGTCGACCCCAGAACCATGCCATCTGCAATGCGAACCGTCGCAAAAGGCACGGCCTTGCCAGCTTCGCGCCAGGCAAGCCCGGCTTCGATGTAGGCGAGCACCGCCTCGCGGCCAATCGGCACGGCGCTCCATTGGTAGAGCGCCGGATCGACGGCGGCTGCGGCAGCCAGGCCATTCAAATGATTCAATGCCAGCGGCTCAAGCCGCACCGTCGCGCCGGTGAGAGTGGGAGATTGGAAGGTCACGTTTTCAGTATCCGTGTGCCCGGCATGGAAGCAACGCGTCGGGCGTTAATACTTCGTAATCTTCGGGTCGATAGCATCGGCCCAGGCCAGAATGCCGCCGGCCAGATTCTTCACGTTGGGGTAGCCCTGTTGCGCCAGAAACTCCGCGATGCGTTGACTGCGGCCGCCCGAGCGGCACTGCACCACAATCTCGCGGTTGCGGTCGATCTCGGTCAGCCGCTGCGGCACTTCATTTTGCGGAATGAGCGTGCCGCCGATGTTGGCAATCTGATACTCGTAGGGCTCGCGCACGTCGAGGATAAACAGGTCTTCGCCGGCGTCGCGGCGTTGCTTCAATTCCTGCACGGTCATCTGGAAAATGCCGTTCTTCAAAGTTATCTCCTGGCCAGATTCGGAATTCGCTTCGGGCGCAATGCCGCAGAACTGCTGGTAATCGATGAGAACCGTGACGGTGGGATGCGCGCCGCAGACCGGGCACTCCGGATTCTTCTTCAACTTGAGCTCGCGAAAACGCATGGCTAGCGCATCGACCAGCAGCAGGCGGCCAATCAATGATTCGCCGAGGGGTTCGCCTTTGCCGAGAACGAGTTTGATGACTTCAGTGGCCTGAATAATGCCGATGAGACCGGGCAAAATGCCCAGCACGCCACCCTCAGCGCAGCTGGGAACCGTGCCGGGAGGCGGCGGTTCGGGATAAAGGCAGCGGTAGCAGGGCCCCTCGCGCGCGGCAAAGACGCTGGCCTGGCCTTCAAAACGAAAAACCGATCCGTAA
>Ga0074046_10004099_pt1 | contig 11995 bp, 13 predicted proteins | sample BogForMeECP23OM3_FD_94441 | JGI IMG/M metagenome (GOLD analysis project Ga0074046, IMG submission 94441) | Bog forest soil microbial communities from Calvert Island, British Columbia, Canada - Bog Forest MetaG ECP23OM3 | ecosystem: Environmental > Terrestrial > Soil > Wetlands ...
AAGTCTTCCTCGTAAATTGCGTTGAGGATGGTGACCACGGCCTGTTGGACGATCTTGTCCTCCAGCGCCGCAACCCCCAACGGGCGTTGCCGCCCGCCGGCTTTCGGGATATACACCCTTCTCGAGGGCTTCGCTCGATACGCCCCGCGGTGGACCCGGCTGTGCAGATCGAGCAGTCGACCCTCCAATCCGGTCTCATACTCCTGCCACCTCGTGCCGTCCACCCCGGGTGCCGCTTTCCGCTTCAGGGCGTAAAAGCTCTCCCGGAGCAAACCGACCGTGAGGTGGTGGAGCAAGGCGGTGAACTTCATCTCCTGGTGTTCCTTCGCGGCTTTCCGCACACCCACCAACCCTTGGGACACGGGTGCCCCGCTCTGCGTCGGGTGCGTGCTGGGCTGACGAGTGTTCTCCTTGCTCAGTGGCCTTCCCTCCTCATTCTCCGCCAACGGCTTCCCGTCTTGGTTCCAATGATTCATCGGTACTACGCCACTGTCCGACTCCTCGGAGGCGTGCATGCAGGCTGTACGGCCATCGCCTTTTCCCGCCGACCGGCCATCCTATACGGCGACCGGTGCCTCCGAGGTCTCCCGGTTCTCGTGCAGAAAGTGTCTAGGCGTGTCTGGGGTCTACGACTACGCAGGACTACCCAGGAACTTGCGCTAGCGCCCCTGAGCATGTTGCCTTCCGCCGGTCCGACGGCGTCGGCGTCCCGATTGCTCGTTTTCGAAGCTCAATACCCAGCCCACCTATTCCCCTGTTTACGCTTCACTGTGCGCCTCACGGCACCCAGCGCAAAACTCGGGGCCGAGTGGATCGCTACTCCTTCCTCGTGAGAATTTTCCATTCTCTGCTTCCTGCCGGTTTATCCCGGCGCTTTCCGGACCTCCGGTTTTGAGGTCCACGGCTTTTAGTACGCCAGTCTTGACTCACGCCTTCGATCGAGCGCGCGCCGCGCTTACTGGCGTCGTTCAAGCTAAAGCGATGCCTACGAGATAGGGCAAAACCCCCAGGACCACTCCAACGCCCAGGAAGACCCACCGCCAACGGGACGCCGTGCCCAACCACCTGAGTAGACCAGCCAACAAGGGAACGATCAGGGGGGCGAAGGCAAGCCAGTCCAACCAGGCCTTGACCGCAAAGCTGGGGTTCTGGATGCTCCAACTGCTGCCGGGTCTGACCGCGAAAGCCACCCAACCACAGAAGCCCATGACCGCGCCAGCCACGCACGCTCGCCCCGGCATTAGCCGTCGGTGGACAAATCGGGTCACAACCGCCAAAGCTAAAACTGCCGACAGGATGCCCAGGCCGCTGATCCGCAACAACCAAATAAACATGTTAGCCTCCGGACGTGCGCGTCATTAAGCGGACCGGGATCGGCTCCAGCCCTTGGCGCGAGTAGCCACGACCTCCGGTTCCGAGGTCCGTGGCCCTTTTCTGGTGAACGGCGCATGATGTAGAGTATACGTCATGAAGCGGGCTCAACTTCACTTTGACGACGACATCTGTAACACCCTGCACATTCAGGCGCGGCAAGCGGGCACGTCGATATCGGAGTTGGTCCGTCGGGCAGTGCGCGATAAGTACAGAAACACTCCAACGAACCGTCGTCGAGCCATGCGGGAGTGGATGGGAATATGGCACGGCCGAAAGGGCCTCCCTGATTCCGAGACCTACCTGCGCCGGCTCCGTAAGGGAACGGGGCTCAGGCGACATACTGGGAACGGTTTTCAGCGCTTCGTGTGCGTAAGGAGCTGAAATGCCACTGAGAGTCGCGATTGACATCGGCGGGGGTTTTGCGGACCTCCTCGCCGTGGACGAGGAAACCGGGCAAATGTCCTGGTCCAAGACCCGAACCACACCGGATGATCTGGGTCGATGCGTCAAAGAGGTCTTCCGGCTGAGCGGAATCAATCCCGCCAAGGTTGGCCAGCTCCTTCACGGTCAAACCCTGGTCATCAACACGATTCTTCAGAGAAAAGGCGTCAAAGTCGGACTGATCACCACCAAAGGCTTCCGCGACATCCTCGCACTACAGAGGTCGAATCGCCGGGATGTTTTCAACCTTCGATATTTGAAGCCGGAGCCGTTCGTTCCCCGGACCAGGAGGCTGGAAGTTGCCGAGCGCACGTTGGCGGACGGCCGGGTTCTTCAACCGATTAATGAAGAAGAGCTGTCGAATGTGTACCGCGCCCTGCTCAAAGAGCAGGTGGAAGCGATCGCGATCTGTTTTATCAACAGCTACAGCAATCCCGCTAACGAAGTCCGGGCAGCGGAGATCATCAACGGACTCCGGCCGGGGCAGAGGTCCGACGGCACCCCCTTCGTGTCCATCTCGAGCGAAATCTCCAGGGAATGGCGGGAATACGAGCGAACCAATACTTGTGTCTTGAATGCTTACGTGAGGCCCTTGGTTGACAAATACCTGCGCAACCTCGCCCGCGATTTTCACGACCTGGGGATGAACGCCACCCTTTACATGATGCTTTCGGGCGGCGGAGTCGCCTCTTTCGATTATGCCGCCCAGCGGCCCATTGAAACGGTGGAATCCGGGCCGGTGGCGGGCGTGGTCGGAGCGCTGGCGGTTGCCGAGCGTCTCGGAACGAGAAACATTGTGGCCCTCGACGGGGGAAGCACAACGACCAAAGCCAGTCTGGTCGAGGGTCTTCAGATGAGGTTTACGCCCGACTACGCCGTGGAGAGAACGGAGTACCGGCCTGGCTATCCCATCAAGGTTCCCGTGGTGGACATCAATGAGATCGGGACCGGTGGCGGGAGCATAGCGTGGCTCGACGAGGTCGGCAGCCTTCGAGTAGGTCCCTTGAATGCCGCTGCGGACCCGGGTCCAGCCTGTTATGGACTGGGGGGGACGCAGCCCACGCTGACGGATGCGTACCTTGTGGCGGGGTTCCTGAATCCGGACTATTTCCTGGGAGGTGCCCTGAAAATCTATCGGGATTCAGCAGAGAGGGCCGTATCCACGATTGCGGACCATTTCCAGATTTCGCTCGAGGAAGCGGCGTTCGCTATCCTGCGAATCGCGAACGACAATGCCGCGCAACTCCTCCGACTGGTCTCGGTGCAGCGAGGTTACGATCCGCGCGATTTCGCCTTGGTGGCTTACGGCGGTTCCGGTCCCATGATCGCCCCCTTCATTGCAGAAGAATTGGAAATCCCCAAGATTGTCATTCCCGCCATACCCCCGGGCAACTTCTCGGCATGGGGATTGTTGATGAGCGATATCAAGCATACCGTGGTGCAAACGCTGGTCAGACGGCTGGATTCGGCAGACACGGGGAGCCTCCTGAATAGCACCTACGAAGCTTTAGAGCGCCATATCGCGGCCTTGTATGCTCAGGAGGGAGTCACGACAAGTGTTCAGGTGGAGAGAACCGCCGACCTCCGCTACTACGGCCAGGAACATACTCTCACCGTGCCTGTCGAGAAAGGGCCACTCAGCGCAAAAGAGGTCCACACGATCGGGTCCACTTTCAATCAGTTTCACGAAAGGGAATATGGATTCCGCCTCGAAAGCCCTGTGGAATTGGTGAACCTGCGAGCGTGTGGGGTGGCGGTCGTAAGGAAGCCGGGGCCGGAGCCGGCCAAATCCGCGGCTCCGAGCGCCGGAGAGTTGCAGGGGGCGGATCGAATGGTGTTCTGGGGAAACGCGGGCCGCGTGCGCACTGCGGTATACCGCCGGGATCTCTTGCCGGCCGGGGCTCAGTTCCGCGGCCCCGCCATTATCGAGGAACCCACCACCACCATAGTCATCCCCAGCTCGTTCACGGCAGTCGTCCACGAAACTGGAAACCTCATATTGGAGCGAACCTAAAATGGCCTTGCCAGGCGGCGGTGACGCTTTCACGCTCAACATCATCCATAACGCGCTGGTTTCCGCCAGCGATGAGATGTTCACGGTAACAGCTCGAACCGCGAAAAGCCCCATCATCTATGACGTTCTGGACTTCTCCGCGGCGCTAACGGACCCGGAGGGAAATGTCACGGCACAGGCCGTCTCTTGCCCGGTCTTCGTGGGTGTGCTTGACTTCACCGTCCGGGGCGTCCTGAAGAAATACGGCAGGGAGGGGTTGCGGCCGGGAGACGTCATCATTCTCAACGACCCCTACATTTCGGGGACACACCTGAACGACGTCGCGATCGTCATGCCCATATTCTATCGCGACACCCTCGTGGCCTTCGCCGCAAGTAAAGGTCACTGGAACGACATCGGGGGAATTACGTTTGGGAGCTGGGGCCCGGGAAGAACCGAGATTTTTCAGGAAGGGTTGCAGATTCCGCCCTGCAAGGTTTACGTGGAGGGAAAGCCCAGCCTTGACATCCTGGAAATCATCAAAGCCAATTGCAGAATCCCGGAGATGTCCATCGGTGACCTGGAAGCTCAGGTGGCCGGGGTCAGGGTCGCCGGCAAACGCGTCGGGAAGATCATCGACAAATACGGGCTCGAGACCTACTTCGCGGCGGTGGAGAACATCCTCAGGACGGGGGAACAGACCGCCAGAAACCGTCTCCTATCCTTGCCCCACGGCCGGTTTCGTGCCGACGATTTCCTCGATGAAGGTGGGGAAGGCGATCAGCCACTGCCGGTGCATGCGGAGATCGAAATCAACGACCACGAGTTCAAGGTCGACTTCAGCGGCAATGCGGCGCAACTTCCCTTCTCACTCAATACGACTTATCCGGGGACCGTGGCGGCGGTGAGAATCGTGTACATCTGCCTTATCGATCCCCACGCCCGCTACAATCAAGGCCTCGTTTCCCGCTTGAAGGTCATCGCGCCGGAAGGGACGGTGTTCAACGCGGTCAGGCCGGCTCCCGTTTCGGTTTACTGGGAGGCGCTGACCTATGCTGCCGATCTGGTGTGGAAGGCCCTTGCGCCCCACGCCAAGGACAGGCTTACGGCCGGCCATTTCTTGAGCGTGGTCGGGTTGATCCTCGCCGGAGTCAACGACAAGACCCGCGAGCCGTTTGCCTTGGTGGAACCGAATCCCGGTGGCTGGGGCGCCGGATACGACCGGGACGGCGAGAGCGGGCTGGTGAGCTTTGCCGACGGGGAAACCTTCGCCTCCAGTGTCGAGATCCTGGAAAACAGGTATCCTCTGCTGGTCGACAGGTACGAGTTCAACACCGAGGATGGCGTCGGGCACGGCAAGTATCGAGGCGGCTTGGGTATTGTCAAGGATTACCGAATCCTGAACAGTGCGGCTGAACTGACGACCGACATCAATCGGGCCGTCGTCCGTCCCTGGAGCATGGAGGGCGGACGGCCCGGCACGCTCAACTCCATCCAGGTGCGGAGAGAAGGAAAAACGCTCCACCGCATCAGGAAGATCGTGGCGTGCAAACTGCAAGAGAACGATGTGGTGAGCATAAGGACAGGGGCAGGAGGAGGCTGGGGAGAACCTTTAGACCGGGACCCGGCGCTCGTGATCGAGGATGTTAGAGCCGGCCTGATTTCGACTCAGGAGGCCGAGAGCGTATACGGAGTCGTGGTCGACCCCGAAAAACTGGAAGTGGATGAACCTGCAACCCTCGCGTTGAGAGAGCGCTTGCGGCAGAGAAGCTCACAGACGTAGCGGCGACCCGGCAAGGCGGAGTCGGCACATGCCGAGCTAAGGCGCGGCGCTACAAGCGGCAATCACCGCGACCAGAGGCTTCGAGGAACAGCTTCAGCATCCCTCCAGGCCTAACGACCCGTGCTAGGCCGCCGCCAGCCAACCTGCCCACAGGGTTTGACCTACATGCATTTCTGAGGCATACTATTGCATATGAGGACGACGCTTATCATTGACCAGGATCTGCTCGAACGCGCTCGACAACTGACGGGTATCCGGAAAAAGACCGCCTTGGTGCGTGCCGGCTTAGAGGCTTTGGTCGCAAGGGAAGCCGCCCGGCGCTTGGCTGCCCTGGCCGGTACGGAACCCGGGTTGCGCGCTGTTCCGAGGCGCCGGACCGGGGCGATGCGATGATCCTTGTCGACACTTCGGTTTGGATTGCGCACTTCCGTAAAGCCGGATCGCGGCTGGGCGAGCTATTGAGCGAAGCCTTGGTCTTGGTGCATCCGTTCATCGTGGGGGAACTGGCCTGTGGGAATCTGCAGAATCGCACCCGCGTTCTGAGCGATCTCGAGGCACTCCCCCCCGCCGTTTCCGCTACCCACGAGGAGGTGAGGCGACTGATTGAAGACCGGAAGCTTTGGGGTCTCGGCATTGGCTGGATCGATGCGCACCTTCTTGCTTCCGCGCTGCTTTCGAACTGCCAGTTTTGGACGCTGGATGGAAGACTTGTTCGGGCAGCGGCCGCCGCAGGCGTCAAGCTTTATCGCCGCGCGTGATCTTGATTTCAGGGTGGCCCGTAGAGGAAGCTTCGGAAGTCACCCACACCCCCGACCAACCCGTTCCGCCGAATTCGCTATGACCTCGCTTCAAACCTCCGCAGGGACCAAGACGATTGGGGTCGGTGAGATATTCACGCAAATGCCGCTGACCCGGGAACACTGGAAAGCTGGCATCGCCATCTTTTTCTCCTTTGTCATTGAAGCCTGGGAAATGATGATCATCATCATGGCAAGCGACTTGATTGCCGCTGACTTTAAACTCGCGCCCACCAAACTCGGCTCACTGATTGGGTCCATCTTTTTAGGCATGATCCCTGGCTGCCTATTGTGGGGCAAGATCACTGACTCCCTGGGTCGCAAGAAATCGATGATGGCGAGTCTGGCTTCCTACGGCGTGCTGTCTCTTGTGAGTTCAATTTCGTTCACCTACGGGATGTTGTGGTGGACGCGCTTCGTCTCCGGCGTGGCACTGTCAGGAGTCCTGGTTTCTTCCTTCGTCTATTTTGAGGAGCTGCTGCCCGTTAAGAGCCGCGGGCGCGCCACCGTCTACCTGGCCTCGGGCTGGCCGATCGGGATGCTCATTGCCATTGGCGTGACGCATGCCCTCCGGGCCACAAGCTGGCACTGGATCTTGGCGGTGAGTTCGTTGGCTGGCCTTTGGGCGTTCGTGGTTTGGGCGGCGGCTCCCGAATCCCCCTACTGGGCGGTGGGCGAAGGGGAACAGGAGCTCGCCAAGCAGTCGCTGCGACGGCTGTCGCAAGGCCGGCTGACGTTTGACCTGGACCGAATTGAACTTACGGTGGACGAATATGAGCGCGGCTCCTTCCGCGAGTTGTTTCATCGCCGGCTCTTTCCGGTGACGGCACTTCAGTCGACCGTCAACTTTTGTTTTTGCTGGGGCTACTGGGCGTTGGCCTCCTGGATGCCAATCCTCTTGAGCAAGAAAGGCCTGTCCACTCCCCAGGGAGACGAGTTCATTGCGCTTACGGCGCTGATCATGTTCCCCGGTTACATGACAGCGTCGTGGCTGACGGCTCGCTACGGGCGCAAGAAGATCATGGTCATTTTCATCAGCCTCGCGGCCATCTTCGGGTTTGCGTTCGCACAGTCCATGACTTTGGGGCAGATGTACCTCTGGAGCTTTGGACTCTATTTCTTCAATCAAGGCGCCTGGGGGGTATGGGATACCTGGATGGGGGAACTGTATCCCACCGATGTTCGGGGTGTGGGTTACAGTGTGGGATTGACCGTGCAACGAATATCGAACTCCCTGGCCCCGCTGGTGATAGGGTTTTTGCTGGCCAGGAATACCAGCTTCTCCTTAACCGTGTCATTCATATCGACCTTCCTGGTGGGCGCCGTAATCTTCACGTTGTTTCTGAAGGAAACCGAAGGAGAAGTCTTGCACTAAAGGTGTGTTGACACGTGCGGCGAATTGCCGTACATTGGATGCGTCGGGGGAGGTAGGCTCTATGGGGCAGAATCAGATATTTCAAGTTCGGAGGCAATCTCGGAGGCAGGAGCGCCTTGAGGCAAGGCTTACCCGGGACCAGAAGCGCCTTATCGAACGTGCCGCGCAGATCCGTGGAACCTCCGTCACTGACTTTGTTCTGGCGAGCGCACAACGAGCAGCGACGGAGACAATCGAGGATTTCCAGATGCTGAGTTTGCGTGATAGAGCGCGTGAAGTGTTTGTCAATGCTCTGCTCAACCCTCCCGCTCCGAACGCGCCGGCGCGTGCTGCGGCGCGGCGATACAAAGAGCGCATGGGGCTGTAATTGCCGGGGAAAGAAGAGACCACAAGACTTCGGTTTGAGCTACTCGGGCCCGCGCACCACCGGGCGGCGTTTTCATGTGGTGTCGAAGCGCTCGACGACTACCTGCGCAAACAAGCTGCCCAGGACGTGAAGAAGCGCGTCGCCGTTGCATTCGTGCTCACGCCGGATGGCAAGACCATCGCTGGCTATTACACCCTGTCTCAGTACGCTGTCGAATTGGACGCGATTCCGGAGGCGCTCGCAGCAGAGCTTCCCAAGTACCCCTTCGTGCCCGCGAGCCTCATCGGGCGTCTGGCAGTCGGCAACCAATTTCGAGGCCAAGGTCTTGGCGAGTTGCTATTGATGGATGCGCTTAACCGTTGCCGGAGTGGGAGCAAACAAGTCGCCTCTGCCGCGGTTATTGTGGACGCAAAAGACGAGCGCGCCGCAGCTTTCTATAAGAAGTACGGCTTCATCGACCTTCCCAAGACACCCAAACGGCTATTCCTGCCGATGGCGACTGTTGAAAAGCTGTTTGTAAAACCCAAGCGTTTGGTTGATCCCGATGATGTGCTCACCCCTGCCGAGGCAAAGAAAGTCCGCCATGGGATGGAGCAGATCAAAGGGGGTCGGTTCAAGCTGTGGCAGGACGCGAAGCATGAACTGGGTCGTTAGGACAGCGGACGACGCCCAGCTATTCCTTCTCGCGGAACCGCCGTGTGGTGCGGGATTCGATCAAAGGAGATCGTCCAGTGGGCGAGTCTCTCCGCGGCGATGTTCCGCGAGCGCCTCGTCAGCAAGGCGGCGCAGCTTGCCCGCGCGTCTGGCAAAGCGCGTCCGCCAAGCTACTTCGTCTTCAAGCTCGGCGAGAATCTGGGAGGCGATGGCGTCCTGCTCATCTTGAGGCAGGCTGGAAACCTCTTCGACGGCCTTCTCCAACAGCTTGGTCATGATGCCAAGCTACCAGACGTTTCGCCTTTCCGCAACGCCCCGGTGGAACGTGTCGAAGCAAAGTGATAACGTCCTATTTCAGCAAAGTAGAAATGTCCTCTTGAACTCCGGCAAACTGGCCGGATGCGAAAACAGGAGATGCTCATGTTGAGTGGGAAAGAGCGGGACCGACGTTCTGTTATTTATCGCCTGCAGAACCGCGGATTAGTGCGCTGCGCGCACATCTCTGACGCGCTACCGGCTCTGGGCGGAGGCATCACCGTGGCCTTTCAACTGCGGGCCACAGCCGCCATGGGTTCCAAATTCATGCGTGGTAACAAACTCTTCACCGACTGCGAGAACTTTGTGCTCATTTTAGTTCCCTTGGCCAGCCATCTGAGACCCTCAACCAGGGCGACATAGGATTCCGGCGCCCACTCTTCATTACCCAATATGTTCGCCAGGGTTTTGCTGTCAGAGAGAGGCACCAAGGGGCGAACCTCCGGGTCGACCTCCCAGTTCAATCGAACGCTACTCTTGTACCGTTCCCACCAGTGCGGATCTTGGACGAAGCAGCAGTAAAGTGGGTGATAGTTCCCTCGGGACAGATCCCACACCAGCCCCGTGGGCTGGATCGTCGCGACTTCCGGGTCGGCCAGTTCCCGGACAGCGTCGCACTTTTGAAGATAGTGCACTGGATCGACGTACCCCCCCGTCTCCTCTCCGCCAAAAAGCTCCTCGTAGGACTCCCGTAGCACCGTGTTGCGCAGACTGACCTCGGAATCAGCATCTACCATCGGTTGATGAAAGGCTTTGGGCACGACGGAGAAAACACCCTGCTCGTCCGAAACTGTCCGCGACCGGCGTTGGAGGAGTACGCCGACGTCGCCTTTGGGGAGCGTAACGGCGAAAAGAACGGCTGGTCCCCCCGCAACGATGCGGCCGGCAAATTCGGTGAGTACTTGGAGGTCAGGAAGGATTTTAGACCTTAACGGAAGGTACTCATCAGGGTTATTTCTTATTTCCTCTATCCGGTGGTCTGCAACTGCCAGAGTGAGTTCATCAGGGAGTGCGCCAAAAGTCGGTCGGTAAACAAAGAAACGGGTCAAACGGAACTTCATGTCTCCCTCAGCGGACACCTCCTGAAGGCTGTAGAGCGGGGCATCGAAGATCTTCATGCCCAGAGCTGACCACAGAGACACTTGTTCAACCAACTCGTCATCAGTAAGGCCGACATGAGAGTTAGGATTCTGCTCCAAAAGACGTCCACAATACTCCGCGTTCCCACGAAAGTTAGGATTGTCCGCCAAAAGTTGGCCCTTTTTGGTAACTAATGGAAGGACTCTCGAGGTGTTGGGAGAATCGTTACGAGAATAGTAACGAATACCAAGAAAATCGTCGGACGCTGACGCCGTCGAAGAGTACCATTCATGCAGAAAGCGGGTCAAATCCGAACGCATTCCTCTGAGCTTCTGCTGGCCTGTTCGCCACTTTGCGACAAAGGACTGTCTCTCCGTGTCGCGAACCTTCTTCGCATATGCTTTCGCTGCTTCCTTTAGGTCAATGCTGAGCCCGAGTGCCTCAGCCATAAGAGAAATGACAGTAATTGGGTCAATCATGCTTACGGTTCTCCTTTTTCGCACTCCATTACAGGCGCTCCTTTGGGAGGCGTCTCCCCCGGGACTTCCTCTCACCTTTGAGGGCGCGAACAAACTCATTAGAACATAACTCGGCGGGCGGCACATACATGCTGCCGTTTGGCGTGTACGCGAGCATGGCACTCCGCCTTGTCGCTCCCAGGGGGCTGCCAAAGACCGAAAAACCGCAGACCCTGAAAAGCGGGTCTGCGCTACCTCGCTCCATTCTGACTCCTGACTTCTGACTCCTGACTTCTGCTCAAGCAGCAAGTGTAGCGCAGACCTGCTTCCCAAGGTCTGCGCTTCTTGGCTGACAAGGACGAAAAGCCGCAGACCCTGAAAACCGGGTCTGCGCTACCTCGCTCCATTCTGGCTCCTGACTTCTGACTCCTGACTTCTCCCTAACCAGCCTCGCGTTCTACCCGGCACAGCAGAGCGGTGTTGGGCCAACCGCCGATTTCCGGGCTACAGAACTTCGCTCCGTCGGGGCAGAGCATATTGGCGTTGGAATCGAAGACGCCGAACAATTCCGGCTCGGCCGCCGAGCGCTCGGGGAACCACCAGCCGTGCTGTACGTCGGCCATGCGCGGATGGAGAGCGGCGGAGAGGTGGGTGCGGAGGCGGATACGTCCCTGGGGCGTAATCACCCAGGCCCACCTGCCCTCCTCCAGCCCCAGTGCTGCCGCCGTACTCGGGTGCAGCGACAGCCGCGGATCGGGCATCTGGGCCCGCGCCGCCGCCAGGTGCCGCTGCTCGGAGTGGTACATGGGCATGAACCGGCTGCCGGTGATGAGCACCAAGGGGTACTCGAGCGCCAAGCCGGAGTTGCCTGCGGGACTGTGAGCAGGCTCGCGGTAGACGGGAAGGGGCGCGCAGCCGAGGGCCTCGAAAGTGCTCGAGCGCAGCTCCACCTTCCCGGACGGTGTGCCGAATCCAAACTTTTCGTAGCGCCGGTACTCGCGTTTCCCGAACAGGCCATTACGCGCCAGCAGTTCCTCGAAGGTAAGGCCGACCGGAGCCAGTCGGTAATCCCAAACTTCCTCGACGGTTTGCCAAGGCCAGTGCTCAGCTTGTCCCAGGCGCAACGCCAATCCCCGCCAAAACTGGTAATCATCCCGCCGCTCCTCCAGAGGGCCAATCCCTTTGGGACAGGCCAGGCAAAAACTCGGGGTGAGCCACAACTCCGTCCGTTCAACGGTTGAGGCAGCGGGAAACACGTAGTCGGCCAGCGCCGCCGACGGCGTGAGGTAGTAATCCATGACCACGTACAGTTGGAGGGCCTTCAATGCCGCGTAAGTCTGCTGCACATTAGGAAGCGT
>Ga0074046_10004100_pt1 | contig 11994 bp, 8 predicted proteins | sample BogForMeECP23OM3_FD_94441 | JGI IMG/M metagenome (GOLD analysis project Ga0074046, IMG submission 94441) | Bog forest soil microbial communities from Calvert Island, British Columbia, Canada - Bog Forest MetaG ECP23OM3 | ecosystem: Environmental > Terrestrial > Soil > Wetlands ...
ACGTTGTGCAGCCATTTGCCGACGTCGAGGCCGACGATGTTCATCAACGTGGCGACGCCCAAGGTGAGAAGAGAAAAGACAATGTAGAACGTAGCGTTATTCGAGAGATGTTCCCAGGCACTCTGGCGCATGAAGAGAATGTTGCTGGCGGCGAAATAGAGGACCGCTGGGAAGTAGGGAAGGTTGCTGGTCCAGTAGGTCCAGCCGGACATGAAGCCGGAGAAATCGCCGAAAGCGCGCTTGCTCCAGACATAGAGGCCGCCTTCGGCAGGATAGCGGGAAGAGAGTTCGAGCACGGAGAGCGCCAGAGGCGTGTAGAAGCAGAGCCAGGCGCCGATCCAGATGACGATCGAACTCGGTCCGGCTGCGGCAGCAGTGGCGATCCAGCGCAGGCTGATGCCGGTGACCACGTAGAACAAAACCAGGTCGCGGAAGCCGAGAACGCGCCTGGGGCGCTGAGGATCTTCGGCCTCGGCAATCGAGACGCCCGCGGCTAGCGGTGGTTCCTTCATTTATTTATTTCTGCGATCAGTAAAGAGAGTCAGGAATAACATTCGCCCCGGTTGGGCGCAAGATAAAATTCCCCGCGAAGTAGAGTTTTAACTAAACACAGAGGGCACAGGGGAACACGGAGGAAAATCTGGGATCGCGTGGCTTTCAGCGCGGGATGTAGTCATTCAGCAGCGGAACGATGCTGTCAGTAAAGGGAGAAAGACGCTGCTCCGCTTCCTCGGCGGACTCTCCGGAAAACATGGGAATCACGAGGCGGATGAGAGCGCCATCGCTGCGGTTCATGAGGATGGAATCCTTCACGAGATAGTACTTGGCCCAGTACTCGCTGGCGACGCCGCGAGCATGGGCCCAATACCAGTACAACACCAACGCGCGCGCTCCCGCCCTGACGATTACATAGCGGTTCGCCGGGAACGGGGATTGACCGGCAACCGAGAGCGTAATGCGGCGGTTCTCTTCGGCAGTCCATCCGGAGCCGGGGAAACAATTCTGAGGCGAGTGGAGGGTGTCGCCGGTTCGCTGACTGGAAAAGTAGGGTATGAACAGATCGACGGTGGGTAGCTTACCCGCGGGATCCCGGTACACACGCAACAAGTAATGGGGGTGTCCCAGGGTGTCGAGAGTCGCCTCATCAAGCTGAAGGTCGCTGCCTACCCAGTTCCCGATTTGCTTGGGAAAAGACGACAGCTGGTCACTCGGGACGTTTTCCAAGCTGCCCCGAAATTGCAGCGCAAGGGCTGCGGAAGCGATAAGCAGCGCAACGATAACGAAGTACAGCGAGCGAAGTTGCCTGGTCACTCTGTCGCTACCGATCGGGGACGTGAATGAGGACACCGAAATCGGCGAAGAGCTCGATTTCGTATTTCCCTCGGGCCAGAAAACGCGAACTACGCGATGCAAAATATAGAGCATGAATAGCGACGCGACAAACATCAGCCAGCCCTGGAACTCGTGGAAGAAGCCCTCCGCCTTGTCGGGATCCCAGTACTGGACGAGGAGGCCGGTGATGACGACTCGCAGGCTGTTGGCAGCGACGGCGATGGGAAGCGAGGCCAGGGCGAGCAGAACGCGCGGAACCAGCCGTCGTTCGACAAGGTAACCGTAGATGACTGCGATTGTGGCCAGCGACATCAGGGAACGAATTCCGCTGCAAGCGTCGGCTACTTCCAGCGCCTTGCCCGGAAGAACAATGACATTGCCTTCGCGCAGCACCGGCACTCCCAGCCAGGGCAAGATGGCGCTGGCGATTTTCGAGGCCAGCAACTGCAGCGGGAAGGTGATCTGGTTAAAGATGATGGCGGGAATGGGGATCATCAGAAGCAGAAGGGCCCAGGGAAACAGAAGCGCCTGGAAGAAATTCCAACCGAGAAAGAAAACGATCATGCCCGCGAGCACGAACAACAACGAGATCCGGGAAAGGAAGAGTTCGGCTCCCATCTGGCCGAGCAGAAGCAAGCACAGCCCCATGACCAGAATCAGAATGCCTGACCACGAAGGCCGCCGCTTCAGGCAGGCCAGTTTGGGGCGCTCCTGCCAGACCACGAAAGCAGAAAAGAGAGGGACCAAAAAACCGTGAGAGAAATTGGGGTCATGCCGCCATTGCGCCACCAGACGAACCAACGTGGAAGCGTAGAGCCATAGCGAGAGTCCGCCAAGCACGGCGACCTGCAATACCGGACGCCATGCCGGGAAAGCGGCGAGAGGGCGCGCGTTTTGCGTTTCGGCTTGCAATACTTGGCTCACGGCACACACTTGGTCTTCCCGGGGGTAGGTGAACAGCATAAGCGAAGTGAAGACTATCTCACAATGAAATAGCATGAAGGGGCAATGTTGGAGCGGAGTCTGGGCTATTAGACCTATCCTTATTATCTAGACTAAGTTAGTGGAGACTTTGAGGACTCGGATTGGTCGAATTCGCGAATGTGGGGGCGAAAAGGATTAAAGACCGATTCCGTCGATTGGGATATACTTTTTGTTCAGCGGGGGAGCGGCATAGGGTACAATAGCCACGACTGTGTCCCTCCCGAGCCTGGTTCTGGCTTACAAGCTTTTGAAAACATAGGGTTAAGGTTGTATTCAAAGCTTCCCTTCCAGATTAGGGATAGCGCTCGGCGCGGGTGCCGCAGACTGCCGGAAAAAACAGAAGAGAGCCTGAGGCGAATTTCTGTGTTTTTTTCGTTGATGATGAGAGCCTCGCAGTCTTGAAAATGGAGCGGGCGCGGTGGACGGTCGATCGGTTCGGAGTTCTCGCGATTTCGACTTACAAGATGGGAGGCTCCAGCAGGAGCAATCCCGAACTCAACAGGAGAGGGCATGAAGGTAGTACTGAAGTTGGCCTGCCTAGCGATGCTGGGGTTCGTCGCCTTGGGAGCCTGGGCACAAGACGAACCGGCTGAAAGCGAAGCTCAGCCGGCGAAAGCAACGGTTCCGGCCGTGCCCGCACCAAACTTGAGCCAGCCGGCGGAATATGTGATTGGAGCCGACGACTCGCTGCACGTCGCGGTGTGGAAAGAACCTGATCTCTCGGCCACCTTGCCGGTGCGGCCGGATGGAAAGATTTCCCTGCCCTTGCTGAATGACGTTCAAGCGGCGGGTCTTACGCCCATGCAATTGGCGGCTTCGATTACCGACAGATTGAAGAAGTACATCGCCGACCCGCGGGTCACGGTGGTCATCACGGCCATGAACAGCCGGCGAATCTTTGTGACCGGCGAGGTAACGCACACGGGCGCGATGCCTCTTCTGCCCCATATGACCATGCTGCAGGCGCTCTCCAGCGCGGGCTTTACGCAATTTGCCAACCTGAAAGGCATTTACCTGTTGCGGATCGAGAACGGGCAACAGGTAAAGCTGCCTTTCAATTACAAGGCTGTCGTCAAGGGGAAGCATCCGGAGGAAAACATTCAGCTGCAGCCGGGCGACACGGTGGTTGTGCCCTAAAAGTTGTGCATGGAAAATGTGCCGCGTGAAATCGTGCGGTGGCGATGGCGGCGAAGAAACGGTCTGGCCGGGAAAAATGTAGGGAACTGTCCTGCAGGAATTTTGATGAAACGTCGAAGCATTTCGGTTCTGGTTGCGATCGCCCTGGTCATGCTCATGCTCGGGCCGAGTTCGGCGTGGAGCCAGGACAACTCGACGCAGGAGCCAGCCACGCCTCCGGATAGCGGTCAAGCGCAGCAGCCTGCGCCCGCCTTCGGACCGGATTCGGCGGTGCCCATGATTGAGGAAAACCCTCCCATCTCAGGTTTGGACCTGCCTAACCTGCAGCCCCACGCCGCACCCTTGAGTTATTTGCAGGCGGGAGCGCACGTGAGCGAATCCTTGGACTCCAACATCGAAAATACCCTGGGCGGATCGGAGGTGCAGTCCCTTACCCGTGCTACCGGCAGTCTCGAGTTGCATCGCCTGTGGAGTAATTACGATCTCTCGCTCGACTACCTCGGGGGCATCGGTTACTACGACGTGCAGGGGCTGGGATTGAAGCAGATCGAGGAATTGGGCCTGGAGCAAAAAATCACCTGGAAACGCGGGGAGCTAGCAATTCGTGATGCCTTCAGCTACCAGCCGGAAGGAACCTTCGGAAGCGCATACGGCAGTGTGGGTACGATCGGCGCGGGGTTGTCTGGAGACAGCACATTCTTTGGCGGTACGGGGCTGGGAGCGCTGGGCCAGGTCCCGCGCATCATGAATCTCAGCCTCGTCGACATAGTGCAGAACCTGACGCCAAAGTCTTCTATCACCCTGACCGGGGGATATGGGTTTGTGCACTTTCTAGAGGATCAGCCCGGTACCGGTATCTCTTTCATAGGAAACAGCCAGGTCTCGGCCGAGGCAGGTTACAGCCGAGTCCTGTCGCGGCACGATCAGGCGGCCATCGTATATGGGTACCAGGGTTTTCGATTTTCCACGGGGATAAGTTTTCACAGCCGTCTGATGCAATTGATGTGGGGACGTCGTATCTCAGGGCGCATGGCTTTTCTAGTGGGCGCGGGCCCGCAGTTTACCGAACTTAACAGCGTGGCAGCGGAGGAGACCGGTGCGACGAGCGACCTGCGCATTTCGGCGGCGGGGCGGGCCTTGTTGCATTACCAGTTTCCAAGAACCAGCCTGGGTTTGTCCTACGACCATTACATCACTAGCGGCTCGGGTTTTTTTGCTGGGGCGGAGAGTGACATCGCTCGCCTGACAGCAAGCCGGCCCATGGGACGAGTGTGGACGGTTTTTTCCGACATCGGATACTCCCGCAACAGCCGGGTGGAAGCGGTGGTGTTGACGGCAGGGGTGAACGCCAAAACCTATCAATACGGTTTTGCGGGAGCTGGCGTGCACCGGATGTTTGGAAGGAATTTCCACGCATTTGCCAGCTATCAATTCAACGACCTGGCTTTTGACAGCTCGTTTTGCGGAACGAGCAGCCAGTGCAACCGGACTTCACAACGAAATGTAGGAACGATCGGGCTGGATTGGACTCCCAGGCCTCACCGGCTGGATTAGTTTTAAGCTGGCAAAACGGCCAGCAGAACAGGCAGTGAATTATGGCAGATCGCGAACTTACGATGGACGATTATCTGGCGATGTTGCGCCGCCGGATGAAGGTGATACTGATTCCGACGCTGCTCGCGCCGCTGGCCGGTTTTATGGTTTCGTATGTGTTTGCTCCGAAGTACACAGCGCAATCCCTGGTGCTGGTGGAAGGTCAGAAGGTGCCCGAGGGCATTGTGCAATCCGTGATCACCGAGGATTTGACGGAACGCATTGCCACGCTGCAACAGCAGGTGCTTACCCAGCGAGAATTGCAGCCGATGCTGGAGCACATCGGATTGACGAAACCGGGCCAGGATGTGGATGCGGTGATCGACGGCATTCGGGGCAACATGACGGTGGAACCGGTGGTGACCGATCTTTCGCAGATCGGCACCGCCAAGAAAAAGCCGGGCACGCAGAGCAGCCCGGTTCCCGGTTTCACGGTCAATTACACGGCCACATCGGCGCGTGAGGCGCAACTGATTTGCAACGAACTGACCTCTCTGATGCTGACCGAGAATTACCACTCGCGCCAGGATGTGGCCAGAGGCACGACCGACTTCCTGAGCAAACAAGTCGACGATACCAAGCGTAATCTGGACGAACTGGACAGCAAGCTCGCCGCCTTCAAGAAGCAATACACCGGCCAGCTTCCCGGCGACGAAGAAAACAACCTGAAGATTCTGACGGCGCTGAACGCGCAACTCGAAGCCAACACCCAGACCTTGAGTCGGGCGCAGCAGGATAAAACCTACACCGAGTCCCAGCTGACACAGCTATTGTCGGCGTGGAAGACGGCGCAATCGACGAATAATCCGCAAACCTTGCAGCAGCAGCTCTCCGTGCTGCAATCGCAGCTGATCGATCTGCAGGCGCGTTACACCGACGATCATCCCGACGTGATTAAGGCCAAGGCCGATATAGCGGCGATCAAGAAACGGCTGGCCGAAATCAACAGTTCGTCGGGCGCAGATAGCGATGCCGACACGGCCAGTAAGGACAAAGACAAGGACAAACAGCAGGGCACGGAGCCGCTCGAGATCCGCCAATTGCGCCTGCAACTGCACCAGTACGACGACCTGATTTCGCAGGCCACAAAGGCCCAGAAAAACCTGGAGCAGGAAATCGCACTCTACCAGGGCCGGGTCTCGCTGAGCCCGGTGGTCGAAGAGCAGTACAAGCAGTTGGCGCGCGACTACGACAATACTCAGAAGGTGTACCAGGACCTGCTCGCCGACAAAAGCAAGTCCGACATTGCATTGCACATGGAGCAGGCGCAACAGGGCGAACAGATGAAGCTGCTCAATCCTGCCAACCTTCCGGATTCACCGAGCTTCCCGAACCGGATACTGTTTGCGGCTGGAGGATTGGGAGCCGGCCTGGCGGTCGGAGCCACGCTGGCACTGTGGCTGGAGTTGCGCGACAAATCGATTCGTACCCAGGCGGACGCCGAGGCGGCGCTCGACCTTCCCATGCTGGTGGCCGTGCCCTGGGTAGTTGAGGTTGCCAACGGAAGCGGCAACGGCAAGGGACATTTCTGGAACCGGAACAAGCCACGGGCCGGCAAAGAAACAATCAAGGAGACCGCCAGGCCCTAGGGCGGTTGCAAAAAAAGCATGTACAAAGAGTTTTACGGCCTGCGGGCAAATCCGTTCAACGTGAATCCCGACCCGCGCTATCTATTTCTGACGCGGCACACCGAGGAGGCGCTGGCGTGTTTGACCTACGGCATCCAAAGTCGCAAAGGGTTTGTGCTGCTGACCGGGGAAGTCGGCACGGGTAAAACCACGCTCATCAACAAACTGCTGGAGTGGTTGCGCTTGCAGCAGGTGCCGACGGCTTTCGTTTTCAACTCGCGCTTGAATACTACGCAGTTTCTCGATTACATGATGGCGGATTTCGGCATCCCTTGCGATTCGAAGGCCAAGAGCCAGGTTTTGCTGCGGCTCTACAACTGGCTGCTGGATCGCTACCGGGGGGGCGAGACGGCAGTGCTGATCGTGGATGAGGCTCAGAACCTGACCGACGAAGTGCTGGAAGAGATCCGCATGTTGACCAACCTGGAGACGTTCACCGAGAAATTGCTGCAGATCGTGCTGGTAGGTCAGCCAGAGCTGGAACAGAAGTTGAAGCAGCCGCAATTGCGGCAGCTGCGGCAAAGGCTGACGCTGCGGGCCAAGACCCACGCGCTGACGCTGGAGGAGACCGGGGCTTATATCCAACAGCGGTTGCGAATCGCGGGCGCCAACGGACAGCAGATATTCGACCCGGAAGCTGTGGCGGCGATTCACCGGTATGCCAACGGCATTCCGCGCGTGATCAATCTCTTGTGCGAGCACTGCCTGGTGAGCTCGTTTGTGGATCAGCAAAAAGTGATCGCACCGGCAGTGGTAGACCATGTGGCCCGGGATTTCGACCTAAGCGAGGGTACGGCGGAGGGCGCCATGTTGCCGGCGGCCTCGCCGCCGGATGCCAGCCGGGAGAAGCAGGACCTGGTGGAATCTTTGCGGTCGCTGGCTGCCTTAGCCGAGCGCCTGCGTCTGGAAGATAAGGAGCTCCCCCGAGAAGGAAAATTATGAGCAGAATTCACGAAGCGTTAAAAAAGGCCGAGCAGGAGCGGGCGGCTCTGGGAACTCCGGCCGGCTCCGGTGGGCCGCAACCGGTGGACGAAACTGATGGCACGACATTGAGGCCGGTCGAAGAGATCGGGCCCGCGGTGTCGGCACAGGAATATTCGGGCGGCGTTCCGCTGACCGCGGCCATGCCGTCATTCGCCAGCCCGTTCAGCCTCGACGCTTTGCTGGCGCGCTGCGCTCCCCAGCCCTGGAAGCCGGAGACGAAGACCATGCTGTTCTTCAACGGCGACGACGCGGCGCGAGGAACCGAGGAGTTCCGCACTCTGCGTTCCCGGCTTTATCACATGCGGGAGAAAATGCCATTGAAGAAGATTCTGATCACCAGCGCTCTGCCCAAGGAGGGCAAGTCGTTCACCGCGGCGAATCTGGCGCAAGTGCTGGTGCGGCAGCACGGGCGCCGGGTCTTGCTGGTCGACGCCGACCTGCGGGCGCCGCGCTTGCATGTAATGCTGGGCACAGCGGCTTCTCCCGGCCTTTCCGACTACTTGCAGGGAGGAAGTGACGAGTTTTCCGTTCTGCAGCGGGGTCCGATGGAGAGCCTTTTCTTCGTGCCATGCGGCCAGGAAATTTCGGATCCCTCCGAACTGGTGGCGAACGGGCGGCTGCAGTTGCTCCTGCAGCGGGTGGAGCCTCTGTTTGATTGGATCATCATCGATTCCCCGCCTGCGGTTCCGGTTTCCGATGCCAGCGTTCTGGCGAAGGCTTGCGACGGCGTGCTGATCGTGGTGCGATCGAACGCGACGCCGGTGGATATGGCGAAGCGGGCGCGGCAGGAATTTCCCGATCAAGCTCTGGTGGGCGTGGTGCTGAATGGAACCGATACGCAGGCTGTGCCTTACACCCGCTATTACTATGAGACGTACGAAAAGAAAGTGACCGAGTCCAGGCCTTAGGGAAACAGGGAACCGTGATCCGGCTGTTCAAAGTGTATTACCCACTGCGCACGCTGGTTCTTCTGGCGGGTGAGGCCCTGATCGTTTGGGTTTCTTTTGTGCTGGGCACGATGCTGCAGAACCAGGACAGCTGGCTGCTGCTGAATGTTGAAGGCGGATACGTCAAGATTCTCGCGGTCACTTTGATGGTGTTGCTGGTTTCCCACTGGCTCGATCTCTACGATTCGTCCAACCTGGGCGAGAAGTGGGATCAGATCTTTCGGCTGCTGCTGGTGTTGGGATTTGTAGCACTGGGGCTCTCCGCCGTCGGCTTCATTTATCCCAACCTTCTGCCCGGCAATGATTCAGCTCTGGCGGGTATCATCATCCTCACATTCAGCTTGTTTTGCTGGCGTGCCGCTTATTCCTGGATGGTGAAGCAGCCCTATCTGCGGGAACGAGTCTATGTGCTGGGCACAGGCGAGCGGGCAGAACGTTTAGTGAGGGGCTTGCACGAACGTTCCGGGCTGGGGATTGAAGTCGTGGGCTGGACCGGGGATGTGCAAGCGGAGCAGGCTCGCGAGAATGTCACCCTGCAACTTCACGCGGGAGTTCGTCCAGAGCGGTCGGGAGGCGCTTTGCGGGAGAGCCCTGAGCGGGGCGTGGGGCTTGCTGAATGGACAGGAAGTGTTCAAGGCGAGCTAACCCGCGAGAGTGTGGCATCGCACCTGATGGGCGTCGTGCGCGAAAAGCGCGTGCATCGCGTGATCGTGGCGATGCTGGACCGCCGCGGAAACTTGCCGGTGAAAGAATTGCTGGACCTGCGGCTGGATGGAGTAAAAGTGGAGGAAGCTACCTCTTGGCTGGAGAGGATCTCGGGAAGAATTGAAGTGGAGCAGTTGTATCCGAGCTGGTTGATTTTTGCCGATGGTTTCCGTTTCAGTACATTCTTCCGGCTGGTGCGCCGAGCACTGAATTTCGTATTTGCCCTGGTGGGCCTGCTGATTTCGCTGCCTCTTCTGCCCTTCATCATGCTGGCGATCAAGCTCGATTCTCCGGGCCCGGTGCTGTATCGGCAAAAACGCGTGGGCCGCCGGGAAAGTATTTTTTATTGCTACAAATTCCGCACCATGGTTGAGGACGCAGAAGCAGATACCGGCCCTACCTGGGCGCTTGACGACGATCCACGTATCACCCGGGTGGGGAGATTTCTCCGCGCCTCGCGGCTCGATGAAATTCCGCAGATGTGGTGCGTCTTGAAAGGCGACATGCATTTTGTGGGGCCACGTCCGGAGCGGCCGGAATTTGTCGAGTCGTTGCGTAAAGAGATTAGCTACTACTGGGTGCGTCATGAAGTGCGGCCGGGAATTACCGGCTGGGCGCAGGTGCAGTACAAGTATGGCAATACCATGGAAGACGCGCGGGAGAAGCTGCAGTACGACTTGTTCTACATCAAGAACGCCTCGCTCGGCCTGGATCTGTTGATCATGTTCCAGACGATCAAGATCGTCCTGCTGGGCCGGGGCGCGCAATGAAGTGGTTCTTCTGGTCGTCAGCCGGTTTGATCGCCTACGCGTACGCCGGATACATCGCCTGGTTGTGGTTGCGGGCGGGGCTGCGTCCGTGGCCGGTGCGGCGCGGACCGCATGAGCCGCCGGTATCGATTGTAATGGTAGTGCGCGACGAAGCCGGGGTTTTGCGCGGGAAGCTGCGCAACCTGCTGGAGCTGGATTACCCGCCGCATTTGTACGAGGTGATTGTAGTCTCCGACGGCTCGGTCGATGCAACTGAATCGATTCTTCGCGAATGCGCCGATCCGCGAGTGCGGATTGTGCTGAATCAATTGTCGCGGGGCAAGGCTTGCGGGTTGAACGATGGCATTCAGATGTCGCAGGGAGACCTGGTGATGTTCACCGATGCGCGCCAGAGGATCGATCCCGGTGCTCTGCGAGCGCTGGCGGAGAATTTCGTGGATCCGGAAGTGGGATGCGTGAGCGGAGAGTTGATGTTGGGTGATTCGCAAACCGGCGAGGCTGGGGAAGGCATGGGTTTGTATTGGCGGGTGGAAAAGAAAGTGCGGGAACTCGAGTCGGCTTCCGGCTCCGTCGTGGGCGCGACCGGGGCGCTCTACGCGCTCCGGCGTGAACTGCTGGTCGCGGTCCCCGAAGGAACGATTCTGGATGATGTTTACATTCCCATGCAGGTGGCGAGACAGGGCAAGCGGGTAGTGTTTGAGCCCCGCGCTCGAGCCTGGGATAGTGCCGACCTGGGAGCGGGACGGGAGTTTGCCCGCAAAGTGCGCACTCTGAGCGGCAACTATCAACTGCTACAGTTAGCGCCTTGGCTCTTGAGCGGCAGCAACCCTATCCGCTTTGAGTTCATCAGCCATAAGCTGCTGCGGCTGGTCGTGCCTTTTGCCTTGGTCGTCCTGTTCGTGACCTCGGCGCTGATTCCCAGTCCTCCCTACCGCGTCATTTTTATTCTGCAGGTTGCGTTCTATGGAATGAGCTTGCTGGCGCTGTTGCATTTAAAGCGTGGACTGCTGGCCCGAACCGCAAACGCCGCGCATACGTTTGTCGTCCTGAATACGGCGGCGGTCGTGGCTTTTGTGAATTTTGCCGGCGGACGCAAGACGGGATGGGGCCGCTAAGGCGGCGAGACGACCGAAAACGAATTCAGGAGCGTACCGGGTGGCAACACTGGCAACGGCGATCGGCAACAAGATGCAACGGGAGCAGAAGGCGAGCCCGCTGGCGTATAACGCCCTGCTCCTGTTCACTTGCCTTTACTACACGCGCCCTGAAGATCTGATCCCCGGGTTGAGCTTCATTCCGATCGAGAAGATCATCGGCGGGGTCGCCCTCATTGCCCTGATTTCGACTCTGGCTTCAGGGCGGGTCAAAAGAAAGCTTCCTCTCGAACTCAAGTTGCTGTTGGTGCTGTTTGTCCATCTGTCGATATCGATTCCCTTCGCCTACTGGCGCGGAGGAGCCTTCGCCACTGTTTTCGAGAGGTTCTACAAGGACATTATCATCGGCCTGCTTGTGACTCTGATCATTGCGGACTTTGCCCAGCTTCGAAAATTACTTTGGGTGCAGGCGGCGGCGCTGGTGGTGACAACCATCGCTTCGATCATCATCCACCGCACGTCTGAAGGAGGCCGGCTGATTGGCGCGCTGGGCGGGACGTTCGAGAATCCCAACGATCTGGCCATCAATATCGCGATCAACTGGCCGCTCTGCCTGGGTTTCGTCATTTTGGCTCGGGGAGCGGCCAAGAAGGCCGCCTGGGCGTTTGGAATCCTGGCAATGCTGATGGGTGTGGTTCTCACCTACTCGCGCAGTGGTCTGGTGGCCACGGTAGTGGCGGTTGGGCTTTGCTTGTGGTCGTTCGGCATTCGCGGCCGGCGCTTTTATCTGATTGCTGCGGCGGTCGTCCTCTGCCTTGCG
>Ga0074046_10004101_pt1 | contig 11994 bp, 9 predicted proteins | sample BogForMeECP23OM3_FD_94441 | JGI IMG/M metagenome (GOLD analysis project Ga0074046, IMG submission 94441) | Bog forest soil microbial communities from Calvert Island, British Columbia, Canada - Bog Forest MetaG ECP23OM3 | ecosystem: Environmental > Terrestrial > Soil > Wetlands ...
AGTGCCGGGACTATATCAGGAGCAATTTTTCCGAGTCTATCGATGTCGAACCGGGGTTCAAGATCTTTGACGTCCATGTCATCGGCGTCCCCCCGATTGCAGTTGGCCTCGACGGGGATTTTGTTATTTTTCCGTACACCAAGCCCTGCCACGGGACATACCTCCTCCGGGTACAGGATGCCGAAGAAGCCGCACGGCTGCGGGCGCAGAAAAAAAGCCGGTAATGGGAAAAACACCCCGGCCCGGGGGTGATTCCCCGAAACATGGTCGGCAGTCGGCCAGTCCGCATCAATCCTGTTCGCAGGCAGGGGCATGACCGGGTCCCCCTCGTTTCCTGCAGGTCGGGCAGTTTTTCCCTGCCGTTTCCCGCAGCATGAAAACCTGCCTGTGGGTGAAAATATATAGTGTGCCGGGTCGAAATAGAAACACGGGCGAGGAGAGGGCATGGCAGGCAAAGGAAAAGTGCTTCTGGTGGATGACGAGGACATTATTCTTGATGTCTCCCGTGAGGTGCTCCAGTTTCTCGGGTACGATGCCGCTTTTGCAAAAGAGGGTGCGTCAGCGATAGAGCTGTATGCGCAGGAGAAGGAAGCGGGCCGGCCGTTTGATCTGGTCATTATCGATCTCTCCATACCTGAGGGGATGGGCGGCCAGGAAACAATAGAAAAACTCCGCAGCTACGATCCCCAGGTGAAAGCGATAGTATCAAGCGGTTATGCCAACGACCCGGTTGTGCAGGACTTTTCCAGTTACGGCTTTTCCGGCAGGCTTACCAAACCCTACCGGATCAACGAGATGAAAACGATGCTTGAGAACATGATCCCGAAGAGCTGACGTTCCTTCTTTTGCCATCTTCATACATGGGACGATCCCCATCCCAACCTATATACCGTTCCCGGAAACATCAGAGATGTGAAGGATCGCTCATGAAAGAATTATCCGTGCTCGTCGGGGGCAGGGCCGGGGATGGGATTAACAATGCCGGGGCGGTAGTTGCCCAGCTGCTCAACCATCTTGGCTATTTTGTGTATGTCTATACCGATTACCCCTCCCTCATCCGCGGGGGACACAATTTTGCGCTGGTGCGTGCCGCTGATGAACCCGTCGGTGCATACAACGACCGAATCGATTATCTTGTCGCACTCAACCAGGAGACCGTCGACCTGCACCTCCCGCATTGCCCGGACTGTACCGTGGTAGCAAACGCAGATCTGGTAAAATCCTTACAAAGCGGCCAGGCGGTTTCCATAAATTCCGTCCTGAAGGCAGAATCCGCCCCTGCCATCACCGGGAACTCCGCTATGATTGGCGCCTTTGCAAAAGCGGCAGGTATTCCGTGGGAGATCGTCGGGGAAGTTTTCCGCCGGCATATGCCAAAGGCAGTAGACGAGAACACCCGTGTTGCGCGGCGGGCATACGACCAGGTACACACGAGCCGGCCGATACCGGCGATCGCCGGTCGGCCGCATACCCTAATCTCCGGGAACGAAGCGATCGGGCTTGGCCTGGTTGCCGGTGGCCTTTCCGCCTATATTGCCTACCCGATGACGCCGTCATCCACCCTGCTCCACTTCCTTGCCGGGACTGCAGAGCGGTTCGGGATAACAGTTATCCACCCGGAGAACGAGATTGCGGTTATCCTGATGGGCCTGGGCAGTGCCGTGGCCGGGGCAAAAACCGCGGTCGGTACTTCGGGTGGCGGGTTCTGCCTGATGACCGAAGGACTCTCGTTCGCCGCTATGGCGGAGATCCCGATCGTGATCGTGGTCTCCCAGAGAACCGGCCCATCGACCGGCCTCCCGACATACACCGGACAGGCGGATCTCCGGTTCGTTCAGTATGCCGGGCAGGGTGAGTTTCCCCGGTTCATCGTGGCGCCTGCCGATCCTGGTGAGGCATATAGCTGGTCTGCGGCAGCTATCCGCCTTGCCTGGAAGTACCAGATCCCGGCATTTGTGCTGACCGATAAGACCCTCTCGGAAGGAACCTACAGTGTCGATTATGAACGGCTTATGGATCTGCCGTCTCCTGATCCCGTGCTCTGGGACGGGCAGGAGCCCTACCGGCGGTACCGTGTCACCCCGGACGGCACCTCCCCTCTCGCGTTCCCGGGAAGGAAAGATGCCGTCGTGAAAGTGAACAGTTATGCACACGATGAGGACGGGATCACAACCGAGGACGCGGGGCTGGTTACCCTGATGACGGAAAAGCGCCGGAAAAAGGAGGAGAAACTGAAAGAGGAGATAACCCGGTATCCCTGTGTCAGTGTCCGGGGGACGGCCGGTGCTGCCACTGCCCTCCTCTGCTGGGGGTCTGTCCGCAATGCCTGCGACGAAGTGGCCGCACGGCTGGGGCTGCGGGTCATCCAGCCTGTGGTGCTCTCCCCCTTCCCGGACCAGCAGTTTTCTGCTGCGTGCCACGGGGTAGAACGCCTGATCGCGGTCGAAGAAAATGTCACCGGGCAGCTCGCAGCGCTCGCCCGGGAGCACGGCGTGAGTGCAGATGCGACGATCCTGAAGTATGACGGCCGCCCGTTCACCCCGGATGAACTGCTCCTGCGGGTACAGGAGGTGCTCCCTTCATGACCCGGAACCTGATCACTCCTGCGCAGAACACCTGGTGTCCCGGCTGCGGAAACTTTTCCCTCCAGCATACACTCAAGGATATCCTTGCCGGCTTTGAAAAAGAAGGCCGATCCCTTGACGACGTGGTGCTGGTCTCGGGTATTGGATGCCATGCGAAGATCGCCGATTACTTAGACATCAACAGCGTCTACGCGATCCACGGGAGGACGATCCCGGTAGCAACGGGGATCAAGCTCGCAAACCCGAATCTTACGGTCATCTGCTGTGCGGGAGACGGGGATGCGTACGCAGAAGGGCTCGACCACCTGATCTTTGCTGCCAAGAGAAATATCAATATCACCATGATCGTCCACAACAACCGGGTCTACGGTCTCACTACAGGGCAGTACACCCCCACGTCCCCGCTGGGATTCAAGGGAAAATCCACGCCGGCGGGAACAACCGAGTACCCGTTCAACCCCCTGGAACTGATGCTTGCAAGCGGTGCCACGTACATCGCCCGGGGCTACACGCGGAAGATGCCGCAGCTTGAGCAGCTGATCCGGCAGGGCATCTCCCACAAGGGTTTTGCCTTCGTCGATGTCCTCCAGATCTGCGCGAGTTTCTTTAACATGACCGAATACTACCAGTCACGGGTGTATGACCTGAACGGTCACGATACTGCCGATTTTGAGAAGGCGTGTATAAAAGCGCGGGAGTGGGACTACAACCGCGACGCGCCCATCGCTCTGGGGATATTCTACGAACAGGCCCTCCCCACCTTCGATGACCGGTACCCTGCCCGGGACATATCCACTGAGGAACGCATGCGCCGGATCCGTGAATTTTTTGAGGCATCGGCGTGATAGTCATCCCGGCGCGGTGCCGGTCGAACAACCCGTGAAATGAGGTCAGGTAACCGGGGCGGCGACGGGAAACAGCATATGGAAATAACGGATGTAAAAGGTGGGGAGGGGCACCGGCAGGCAGCCTGGCATTCTGCCCTCGTGACCCTGGTCCTTATCCCCCTCGTGATCGCACTTATCTGGCTGCTGGAGAATTATCTGCTTGCAGGAAATACCCGCCTCTTCCATCAGGCCAGTCTGTCGGGTCTTATGATCTATTCCGTGCTTGCCGGTATTCTCGTAGGTATTGTTGTTCCCGCCGTGCGCATCCGGGCGGCTTTTCTTTCCGGCGCCGTCAATATGTTCCAGATCGGGTTCCGGTCAACGCGCCGCACGGTTGCCGCCGTCAGCCTGACTGCCCTGGGGATATATGCAGGATATATGATTCTGGCCCACTCAGGGCAGGTGAGCTTTGACCGTTCAACCGGTGCAGCGCTCTTTATTCTCCTGCTCCCGGCAGCGATTGCGGCGGTGATGATCTGCTGGGTGCTGGTGGGAACCCATGTCCAGGCCTATGTCCGCAGCGACGGGGCGATGATATCGGTCTTTGCCGGTGTCCTCCTGACGGCGCTCGTCTTTGCCCTTTCCATGGCGGTGCTGTTTGGAGGGGCTGATGTACAGGAGGCGGTTGCCGGGTTTTTTGCTGCCGGGTGCATAGCCGCTCTCTTTTTCTTTGCCGTCCGTGACGTCTATGCGACTATCATTGTCGTCACAACCGGTCTCGTGGTCCTGGAAAACTCCCGTATCGATCCCGCGTATCTGGTCCCGTTCAGCCCGTTGGTTGCACTCTGCGGGATTCTTACCACCGGAGCACTGGTGGGGGTCCACTGGCACTTTTCCCGGCACTATACGACGGTGTTGCTGCCGGGAAAATGACCGGGTTCTGCCGGCACGATCACCTGTCGGCACGGGGGTGGCGGCCCGGGAGGACTGGCCGCTCGCCGGGCGGTGAAGAACCCGGATCGTTCCCTTATGAGAAGTTCAGGACTTCCTGCCATACCGGGCCGTATTTTTTACGAATCCAAATTTTTATCCGTCTGTGCGCAGAACGCTATGTCATGACTGGAAAATCCCGTTACGGACTTCTGCTGGGCCTGATCCTTATCCTCTGCGTGTTTTTTGCCGGCTGTTCAAGCCAGAACACTTCCACGACCACCACACCGGTTCCCACCACCCAGGCCGGGCCAAAATACACGGCCGGCGATATCGTTACGAATAACGCGTCATCGGCAATATGGCTGATCGTATCCTATGACTCTTCCAGTGATCTGTACACGCGTGCGCTGGTTGTGAAAAATTCCGATGGCACCTGGGGCAAGGTAACGGGCACAACGGATAATTTCCCCCGTAAGGATATGGAAACTCTGTACCCGGTACTGCTCACCCAGGTTTCCGCGTCATCAGTCCCCATCAATACCCCGACGGTCCCGACGACCGTGGTAACCACCCTCTCGGGAAGCGGACCGTTGCTGACTTCGATATCCCCAACGAGCGGGGTTACCGGTACGAGTGCGACCATCACGATCACCGGGAGCAACTTCCAGACCGGGGCAACGGTGCGGTTGATACAGCCGGGACTCCTGCCCGTAACGGCAACGGGTGTTTCAGTCTCTTCCACCCAGATTACCGGTACTTTCAATCTGGGCAGTATGAACGCAGGCACGGCGAATGTTCAGGTAATAAATCCGGATGGCCGTTCAGCCTCCCTTTCGAGCGCGTTCACCATCGGAGCAGCTTTGCCTGTGATCACCGGTATAAGCCCAACGAGCAGCTATCTTGGCAATTCCCTCACCCTGACCATCAACGGACAGAACCTAAACGATATCGCATCTGTGGTTCTGGTTTCACCTGACGGGTCTCTGCAGGTTCCATGCTCGGGAGTGTCCTCTGGAGCAACGACGGCTACGTGCACTCTTGCGATCCCCAGTTCTGCAACCCCGGAAGTGTACAATGTACAGGTTATGAATTCTGATGGCATGTTAGGATTGCTGAATTCGTCGTTCACCGTCAACAACGCCACATCATAATTTTTTTTGCCGGCCGGCAAGAGTTAAGATACGTTCCTTTTACCTTAGCCGGTGTCCGGGCCGCTCCCAAAATCTCGCCATAAAGGATCATTATGCATCCCCGGATTTCCGTGTTTTGGGAACGGCAGTCCTGAAGACTTTTGCTGCGTTGCTGCGGCGCCAGCAAATCCGGTCTTCCCGTCCGGGGAGGTATCCTCCAGGTGCAGCAGCGCATGCCCTCTTTCGCGTGCACTATCGAAACGGTTATTCCCTGCGATACTCCACACTCTACCAGCCAGTAAAAAGGAGTGGTTGTATGGATCGATACGTATGCACTCTCTGCGGGCATGATTATAATCCCGAAAGAAGCGAACCGCTGCAGGATACCAGGCCCGGTACCGGTTATGCCAGTCTGCCGGCAGACCGGGCCTGTCCGGTCTGTTTTTGTGCCAATGGACCTGTTCAGAAAACGGGAGTAACTTCTGGTGGTTGTCATGGTTTCCCGTGAACTTGTTTCCGGAGTGTACTGGGTAGGGGCGTTCGATTTTGACAGAAGGATTTTCGATGAGCTGATCCCGCTCCCGGATGGGACGAGCTACAATGCATATCTTGTTACGGGCAGCACAAAAACTGCGCTCATCGACACGGTCGATCCGACAAAGGAATACGATCTCCTCTCAAACCTAGTCAAGCTGGGCACCGAACGCATCGATTATATTGTGATCAACCATGCAGAGCAGGATCACTCCGGCACACTCCCCATGATCCTGGAGTTCTACCCGGACGCACGGGTGGTCACCAATGCAAAGTGCCGCGATCTGCTCGTAGCCCTCCTGCACATCCCGCAGGAACGGTTTCTCATTATCACCGACGGGGAGACCCTGTCTCTCGGGAACCGGACGCTCCGGTTCTTTATCACACCGTGGACTCACTGGCCCGAAACCCAGATCACGTTCCTTGTCGAGGATAAGATTCTCTTTCCCTGCGACCTCTTCGGGTTTCACGCTGCCAAAAGCGAGCTCTTCATCACTGACGAGGCCGCCGCGTACCTTTCGGCAAAACGGTACTATGCTGAGATCATGATGCCCTTCCGGGGGAGCATCAAAGGCTACGTGGAGAAAGTCCGGGAGCTCTCGCCGGTGATGATCGCGCCAAGCCATGGCCCGGTCAACAAAAACCCGCAGTTTATTCTCGATGCGTACGCTGACTGGGTATCGGACGCGGTCAAAAACGAGGTTGTCCTCCCGTACGTCTCGATGCACGGCAGCACTGCAAAGATGGTGGAGCACCTCACCGGGGCGCTCGTTGCCCGGGGGATTGTCGTTAAACCCTTCAATCTCACCCGGACCGATATCGGCGAACTCGCTCTCGCTCTTGTCGATGCGGCCACGGTCGTGATCGCAACCCCGACCGTCCTCTTCGGCCCGCACCCGACCGTCGTCTCCGCAACCTATCTTGCGAACGTGCTCCGGCCCAAGACCCGGTTTGCATCCGTGATAGGCTCTTATGGATGGGGGGGAAAAAGTGTCGAGACCATCACGAAGATGCTCGACCATGTCAACGTCCAGCTGATCCCGCCGGTCATGGTTCAGGGAGAACCCGATGAGGCGGCGCTTCAGGCCCTCGACCGGCTGGCAGACGAAATCTTAAGGAAGCATAAAGAGATCGGCATCGTGTAAGGAAATGAGGAAAGATATGACAAAACCCTCCGGGATTTACCCGTGCGACATCTGTGGAAAGATCGTTACGGTTGTTGGCGCACCCGGTGGCACTCCGGTGTGCTGCGGCCAGCCAAAGGTTCTCATGCAGGAAAAAACAGCGATCAGGGTAAGGAGAATATCGGAAAGACCGCCAAAAGGATCATCGCCAGAGCCGGCTCCGTTCCGGTGACAACACCTGTATCAAGTGGCTCCCGCCCGGTGAGAAACCAGAAGCAGAGTTCCCGATCAGTGATACCGGTGTGAAGGCACGCGAGCTCTGCAACGTCCCCGGCCTCTGGACCAACAAAGCGTAACCGCGTATCTCATTAACCTTTCTTGGTCTTTGTAGAGGCAAACCCTCATAGAGCACAAATGACAACTTCCTAGTGATGCACCGGCTCTCCTATATCTCCACGATTGCCGCCGATCTTGGGGATATATTCTTCTTTATTGCCCCCCTCACTGCATTCCCGCTGGTAGTCACGGTACTCTTTTCGGAATGGTATATGTTCCTCCCCATGGCTGCCGTTCCGGTCATCTTTTTTCTCCTAGGACTGGTTTTAAAACGCCTGCCCAGAAACGAGCGCGAGAACCGGCTTTCGACGGCGCTCTGCTCGGTTGCCCTCTTCTGGTTTGCCTGCGCCATAGTATGCGGCATCCCGTTCATGCTCGGCCTCAACATGAGTTTTACGGATTCTCTCTTTGAGGGAATGGCCGGGTGGACCGGAACCGCGTTTACCATGATGCAGTCCCTTGACACTGCTCCCCACACCCTTCTTTTCTGGCGCTCCTTCATGCAGTGGATCGGGGGCATCGGGATCATCGCGTTTGTCATCGCTCTCGCCGGCAGCACCGGGCTGTTCCGGGGAAAACGTTACCGGACGGAAAGCCGGGAAGAGCCCCTCATGCCCAGTATTATCTCGACAGGACGGGCAATCTGGAAAATCTACGGTTTTCTTACGTTTATTGCAATCGGGCTCATCCTCTTCACCGGCCTTTCCCTCTGGGACTCGGTCAACCTCGCGCTCACCACGATCTCCACGGGAGGCTTTACCCTCCACAGCGGTGGCATCCTCTCCTATCACAACATCATGCTCGAGCTGCTGCTTATCCCGCTCATGATCGCGGGTGCACTCCCGATCCGCCTGTACTACCTGATTGCGGAGAACCGGCGCTGGAGCCTCTTCGGCGACGAGCAGGTCAAGCTTTTCTTTGTTGTCATGGCCATCGGGACCGCCGTCCTGACCTATGATCTGATCTACTTCGGCAATGCGGATGTTGTCACGGCCCTTGAACAAGGACTTTTCATGACGGTATCTGCGCTGACGACAACCGGGTTCCAGATAGCGGATCTCCAGACCTGGGCGAGCGTGACGCTCCTGTTCCTCATGATGCTCGTGTTTATCGGGGGGGCCGCGGGCAGTTCTTCGGGAGGCATCAAGTTGAACCGGGTAGTGCTGGGGCTCCGTGCGCTCGTCTGGTGGTTCCGCCGGCTCTTTGTGAGCGGCAAGGTGCTGATTCCCTTTAAGAGCGAAGGCCGTATCATCCCGCGTGCGACTGCCGAACTGGAGACCGCAAAGACGATGCTCGTGATCATCCTCTCGGTTGTTGTCATATTCGTAGCGACCATTGTCATCCTGCAGTTCGACCAGTCCACGTACCCGATCACCAGCATCCTTTTTGACATCACGTCCGCATTCTCCACGTGCGGGATCACTACGGGGTATGTTTCTGCCGATATGCCGGTCGTTTCGAAATGGGTCTTTATTATCGTGATGTGGCTGGGCCGGCTTGAGGTAATCCCGGTCGTCATGTTGTTCATGGCGCTGTTCCGGGGCTCTGACTAAAAGGGACCGCAAACACAAATATACTTTTGTTAACTTCAGAAGACCTAATATAAACTGCCATCTCATAGTACGGTAATGAAACAGATCGCCCTGTACGGAAAAGGCGGTATCGGGAAGTCCACGACATCAGCAAACCTCTCTGCCGCTCTCTCACAGGCAGGGCATAATATCCTCCAGATAGGGTGCGACCCCAAGCGGGACAGCACCCGTATGCTGATGCAGGGAAAACTGATTCCCACCGTGATGGACCAGGTACGCGAGCGGGGCGCTCCGGGCGTGACACCGGCCGATGTGGTCTATACCGGCTTTAACGGGGTACGCTGCGTGGAAGCCGGGGGGCCGGAGCCCGGTGTCGGCTGTGCCGGCCGGGGGATCATTGCCACGTTCCAGCTGCTGGAGAAGTTCGGGACACTCACCGGTGACGTGATCGTGTACGATGTACTGGGCGATGTGGTCTGCGGGGGGTTTGCCATGCCGATGCGGGAGGGATATGCGCAGGAAGTGTATCTCGTGACCTCGGGAGAGCTCATGTCCCTGTACGCGGCGAACAACATATGCAAGGCGATAGAGCGACTGAGTGCCCGCCCGAAAAGCAGGTGCCGGCTTGCCGGTGTCATCTGTAACGCAAAGAACCAGCCACAAGAAGAGGACCTGGTGGCCGAATTTGCCCGCCGGGTCAACAGCCATCTCGTCCAGTTCATTCCCCGCGATCGCGTCGTGCAGCTGGCGGAACTGAACCGTAAGACCGTGATCGAATACGAGCCGGCCTCGGCCCAGGCTCAGGTATACCGCGATCTTGCCGTCCGTGTCATGGAGAATACCCGGTTTACCATCCCCACCCCGCTTGAGATCGATGACCTTGAGGCCCTTGCCATCGAATTTATGTAGGTCTGCCGGCTGCACCCTCACGGGAGCGCTGTCAGTGACTACCCATGTACGCGACGCGATAACGGTCGTGCACGGCCCGCAGGGATGCACCCATCACAATTTTTCCCTTTTACATGCGACAAGCCTCGACAATGACCGTATCGCCCTCCCCACGCTCGTTTCGACCGGGCTTTCGGAAACCGATGTGGTCTTTGGCGGTGAGGGGGCACTCGACCGTACCCTTGATCTGGTGATCGCACGCAGTCCCGGGGCTGTTTTTGTGCTCTCGACCTGCATCGTGGAAACGATCGGCGACGATGTCGGGATGGTCTGCGGATCCAGAACCGGGGTGCCGGTCATTATGGTGCCGACCGCAGGCTTTCTCGGAGGATCGTTCCAGGCCGGGGTCAATAACGCGCTTACCGCCCTTGCCGGTATGGCACAACCGGCAGAGGGGAACGGCCGGGTGAATATCATCGGTGAGAAAAATCTCGAATACGAGATCGATGAGAACTTCGCCGAGGTCTCCCGGCTGCTCGCCCTGCTTGGTCTTTTTGTGAACATCCGGTTCGTGCATGACCTGGCAACAGACAACATTGCCTCCCTCGGTGCTGCCCGGCTCAATGTGCTCCGCGATCCCTCTCTCATCCCAGTTGGCGAATATCTTAAAGAGCGCTTTGGAACGCCGTATATTCCCGCTTATCCGGTCGGGATCACCGGTCCCGTCGCGTTCCTCGAATCCGTGGCCGGTGCCTGCGATATTGATTCCCGGCGTGCGGTGGATGAGGAGCAGGCACTCCGGCGGGAGACTCTCGACGATTTTGCAGATCTTGCGGGGGCCGGGATCTCATTTGCCCCCCTTACGCCAGACCCGGAAGGCTCCCGGGCGGCGCAGGATATCGCACAGGCACTCCGGCTCGATATCACCCCCTCCGGCTGCCCGGTGCCGGTACCGGTGACGCCGCCGATCGGTATCACAGGAGTACGCCGGCTGCTTCACCGGTGGAGGAGGGCGCTTCATGCCTGAATGCGAAACCCCGCTCTGGCCCTGTGCCATGACCGGGGCTGCGGCCTGCCTTGCCGGGTTTGAGGGAATCTCGGTTGTCATCCACGGTTCGAGCGGGTGCTATTATTATCCCGCAACGCTGCTCCATGCCCCCCTTCACGGCACCTTTATTCTCGAAAAAGAGGTGATCTTCGGGTCCGGGGACCGGCTTCGTGAAGTAATCGGCGACCTTTCCGGCAGAGGGGGCCGGATAGCCGTCATCACGACCTGTGTCCCGTCTGTACTTGGTGAGGATATAAAAGCGATGCTTGACGGGACCGATGTCATCCTCGTCGACAGCCCCGGGTTTTCCGGGGAACTTGAAACCGGGTACCAGGCGGCACTTGCCGTGCTTGCCCCGGAGACGGACCCGGAACGACCCGGTGTCAATATCGACGGGGTGTCCCTGTCAGATCCGTTTTACGAGGGAAACGTACGGGAGGTCTCCCGGCTGCTGCACCGCGCCGGTGTCCCTGTAGGAACGGTGTTCTGCCGGGACTGGTCCGAAATGGCGGGGCATGCAGCGCCGCTGACGATGGGAACAAATGACGATTTTGCATCCGGTGTGGGGAAGTACCTTGGCGGCACACTGGGGATCCCCGCTCTCCGTGCCACGTTTCAGAATCTTGCCACGGTGCGTGAAGGTGCGGATGCAGACCCGGTCCTTGCTGAACTCGACCTGCAGGAAGAGCGGGTGATCCATGCCTGCGACAAGTTCCTCCGCCGCTACGATCCCCCCGGAGCTGCGATCTTTGCCGGCACTGCGTATGCACTCTTTGCCGCAGATACCCTGAAACGGTATCTCGACGCGGAGATCCTCCTGGTCGGCACACGCAACGACCCCCCGCTTTCGGCCGCACCCTACACGGTAGAGAAAGTGACGGGGCTGGAACAGGTCGCCCGGAAGATCGCAGAACGTTCCCCCGATCTTATAATTGGATCGTCATTCGAACGATCGCTCGGCGGCGACCGGGCCTTTGTGGGGATCATACCTCCGCTCCGCGGACGGGTCCGGCTCGCTCAGCCCCCGCTGGCAGGCACCGGAGGCACGCTTCATTTC
>Ga0074046_10004103_pt1 | contig 11988 bp, 10 predicted proteins | sample BogForMeECP23OM3_FD_94441 | JGI IMG/M metagenome (GOLD analysis project Ga0074046, IMG submission 94441) | Bog forest soil microbial communities from Calvert Island, British Columbia, Canada - Bog Forest MetaG ECP23OM3 | ecosystem: Environmental > Terrestrial > Soil > Wetlands ...
CCCCTTGCGATCGGTATAGAAATAGAGAAGGTGAAGGCCGAGCAGGGTCGCGCACAGGTTGAGGCCGGTCTGCGCCTGCGCGTAGATTAACAGGGGACGAAGGCCAATCTTCTCGCTCAAATCCCGGTTTGCCACAGGCCGCAGAGACTACCCGATAGACATGCCTACTTACAAAGCGGTTGCAATTTCCGGTCCGACTCGACTATCGAGGTGGCGATGAGAATTCTCGATCGCACGCGGCGGCGTGAACGCCGGCTGCTGCTGTGGCCGGTCGCACTGCTGTTGACGCTCGCGCTGGCGACGCAGGGATGTTCGTACGTCAACTCGCTATGGGGTTCCGGCGACGACACCGACCTCGACGATGTGGCCAACGCCAACGAAGGTGAACCGCTGCCGCCGCCCGTCGCCAACGTCGCGATCAGCTACCGGCGTCCCGGCGATGCGCTCGCACGCGCGACCGTAATCAAATACTTCGGCGCCGAAGTGATCGCGAACCATCAGCGTGACGCGTCGCATACCGAGTCGGTGGTGCGATTCGATGGCGGCGTTCCGATCTGGGAGTTCAAAGCCGACGAAGGCACATTTGGTTCGATCACCGGCGTCGGTGCGGCCAAGTACACGCTCAAGAGTATCGAGTACGCGAAAGTGCCCACGCACTTCGCGCAGATACTTCCCGAGGAAGGACCGCCGGAGCCGCTCGATCGCGGCGCTTACTACGTCTTTCAGATCGAGCGTCAGTCGGGCTCGGCCAGTTACCAGGCGGTCAAGGTGCTCGCCGATGGGTCGCTTCAGGCCTACAACGCTCAACCCCGGGCGGGCAGCAGTTATCTGCTGTGCTGCAACGTCACGTCGGAATTCCCCGAGCCGGTGATTCTGCCCGAGACGACTCAAGACACCGGAACCGAGAACGCGCCGTCCGAGGAATCTCCCGACCAATCCGGCGCTCCTCCAGACCAATCGGGCGCTTCTGCGAGCGGCACGCCATAACGCTCTTTCCCGGCCACCGGCCGCCTGATCGGACTCTCCGCTGGTTTCGAAATTCTCTAATGAATTGGCTTAGTTATTTGTTTCGAAGGCCTTTTCAGTCATGAATCTGCATTCAGTAATGAATCAGTAATCGTAATTGACTCAGGATTCATTTTCGGCTAAAAGCTGCATTAGTGGGTCAAGTAAATCGAGAATTAGGCGACGCTCCGAATCGATTCGATCGGCGCCGTGAGAAGACGCGCGTCGATCTGATCCAGGCGGCCGAGCGCGTCATCTCGAGCAAGGGGTACCATCAGACGCGAATCGCCGATATCGCGACCGAAGCCGACGTCGGGCTGGGCACCTTCTACCTGCACTTCAAGACCAAGAACGAAATCTTTATCGAGCTGATCGAGCATGGCGCGGCTGAATTGCGGCGCGAACTCGCCGAGGCGAAGGCGGGCGTCCATACGCCGGCCGAGAAGCTCAAAATCACGATCGATACGATTCTCGACGCGGCGGCCCAGGCGCCCGAACTGTTTCGGATAGTGTTCGGCCATGGCCCTGCGTTTCTGGACCTGATGGTCCGCGTCCACGAGGTATTCATCGACGACCTGCGCGACGACCTCGCTCCCGCGGTCGGCGAGCGCGCCGATGCGATCGCGCAGCTCACGATCGGGATGTTGTCGCAGGCGATCTCATGGCTGCTGGCGAGCCGCGATCTTTCCCACGCGGAACTGAAAAACGTAACCGTAAATTTTGCCCTGGGCGGACTCGAGCGCGCGGCACGGCTCGGCGCCCCTTGAATCTGGAGGATTCTCACGATGGCTCAAGACCGCACCGTTGTTAACACACCGCTCGAAAGCATTTTCCACTGGGACTACAGCGTGAAGTTCCCGCAGATGGACCGGCTCTACGAGAACGCCAAGCGCGATCAGTGGAACGTCTCGACGACAATCAACTGGGACCGCCCGATCGAGAAGGAAGTTCTGGACATGACCATGATGCCGATGTTCCAGACCGAGCTTTATCGATCGCTAAGCGAGGAGAATAAGTACCAGCTTGGCCGCAAGTTCGCCGCGTGGCGGCTCTCGCAATTCCTGCACGGCGAGCAGGGCGCGCTGATGGTCTGCGGACAGTTGGTTGACGCGGTGCCGGACCTCGACGCCAAAATGAACGCGGCGGCGCAGGTCTTCGACGAAGCGCGTCACGTGGAAGGCTTCCGCAAGTACATCACCAAGCTCGATCGCATCTACCCGATCGATCCCACGCTGGAGCGGCTGCTGCGCGCAATCCTGGAGCACGATCGATGGGAGCCGAAGTACGTCGGGATGCAAATCGTCGCCGAGGGACTGGCGATCGCGGCGTTCCGTTTCATGCAGCGCGAGACCAAGGACGAGCTGCTCAAGGAACTGCTCGAGTACATCATGAAGGACGAGGCGCGCCACATCGGCTTCGGGATGCTCGCGCTGCGCGACGCCGTCACCAAGCTCAAGGGCAAGGACAAGAAGGACCTCGAGGATTTCGCCTTCACCGCCTGCGACATGATGGTGACCAAGGTCGTCGACGGCAAACCCAAGGACGGCTTCCTGTCGGGCACGGATGTGTTCGAGGAAGTCGGCATCTCGATCAAGGACATCGAGGACGAGCTGCACCGCAACCCGGCGTGGGCGGCGGCGGAGAACGACATGGAAAAGCAGTTCAACTTGTTCCTGTTCGTCGATACGATCATTCCATGCCTGCGGCAAATCGATCTGATCAACGATCGCACCGAGTCGTGGTATCAGCAGCTCGGCGTGATGCAGATGGCGTCGGCCGCATAGCTCGCAATCAGCACAGCCTGAATGATGAAGGGCCGGTCGTCGACGACCGGCCCGTTCTTTTACTGAACCCGCTGAGATGCTGATGCGCTACTTGAAAAACTTCGCGAGTGCGGCGCCGGAAAGCTTGTAGTTGGGCTCGCCGAATTCCTCATCGAGTCCGCCCGTCAGCTCGAACCCCAGGCTCTTGTACAGCGCCGCGGCGTCGGTATTGGCGCGAAAGCAGGTTAGCTGCACCGCGCGGCATCGGGGATAGCGCGCGGCGATCATCTTGATCACCTCGACCATTGCGGCGCGGCCGTAGCCTTTACCCTGATGCTCCGCATCGATCATGATGTCGTCGATCCAATAGTCGTCGGCACTGGCCGGGTCACATACGGTGGTCGCGTATCCGACCACCTCGCCTGCGGCCACAATGAGATGTGGCAGATGCTCGAAGCTGTCGCCGAACAGACGCACGTAGCATCGCGCCAGCGTCCATCGTGGCGGAGTGACAAACTTGGTCTGCTCGGGCCGAGGCTGCATCGTTATCAGCTTGCGGTAATTGCGCCGATCGACAGGCTCGAGAACGACTTCGGGATCGGCCGGCTTCATGATTGCATGTGCACGAAGATGTCGCGGGCGTGCTCGTCGCTGATACGCTTGACCGAGGTAATTCGATCCGCAAATTGCGCCAGCGACGACATCTCGGCCGATCCCACGTCAACCAGCACCGCAAAGATCGAAAAATCCAATTCGTCCTTGCGCTCGCGCAGCCGCGCCAGCCATTGGGGACTGACCTGCGATTCACCGTCGGTGATAATCACGATGTCGCCGCGCTTTAGTTTCTTTTCGCCAAGCAGTTCGACCGCCGCGTCGATTGGAGCCTCGAAGTCGGTGCCGCCGCCGGGGAAGTACTCGGCCATCTCGACGACTTTGTTCAAGTCGGGCTGGTAGCGCCGCTCGCGATTCAGGTCGATCACCTTCAGGCTCACGTCGCCCGAGGAAAACATGACGGCGCGGAACAGGCGGCGCTGGCGCCGCGCGATATCCATCAGCGTCAGCGCTACGGCCTTGGACCACATCTCCTTGTCACCCTGCATCGAGGAGCTCACGTCGATACACACGACCATCGGGCCCTTGCCCTTCTGTTCGTCGTCGCGCAGCCGGTACTGAAGGACGGCGCCTTCGAGCACGCGGCGACGGAAATCGCGCTTGAGCACGGGGTGATGCATCGCGAGCAGCTCGGCCGGAATCAGGCGTCCGAGCTCGGAGCCGAGCTCGATGTCGTAGGCTTCGGCGACGCCACGCTCGAGCGTTTTGCGCTTCAGCGCGCGCGCGTCCTGCTTGAACCGCCCGACCATCCGCGCCAGTTCGCCGAGTTTCTTGTTTCGCGCGAGGCGCCGCCCGAGCTCGAGGCGCGCACCGGCCGCGACGCGTCCGCCCTGGCCGAATTCGCGGCTGAAGTCGTGACTGTCCTCGGCGGCTTGATCGATTTCTCGGGCCAGCTCGGCGGTCTTGAGCTGCATGCGCTTGAGCGCGCTCTGATCCGCGCCCTTGAGCTGAGTTTCGAACTGCCGCGACTTCTGATTGAGACGCGCCTCGGAGACCTTGGCCGCGCGTTCGGCCGCGTCGGCCATCTCCGCGAGCTCCTTTTTCGTTTTCGTTGCCCGCTCTATTTTTTCTTCGCCGGGATCGGATTCGTTTTCGTTTTCGTTGTCTTTCGATTCCTGGATTTCATTGACGGCCTTCACCGCGTCGGCACGCGCTTCGAGATCCTGCTCCTGGCGCGCGAGATCCCACAGGTCAAGCATCTCGCCGCGATTGATGAGCTTCTCGGATTTCATCATCTCGAGCGCATGCTCGCTCATCACTATCGCGGCGATCGCGGCCTTGTCTTCTTCGAGTGCGGTGCGCGATCGCAGCGCCTGGAACGGCGCCGACGGGACGATTTGATCGAGGATGATCCGGTTGAGCGCGGCCGCGTGGCGCACGTCGCCGGATTTGCGGAGGACCGGATTCATCTTGAACAACGCGAAAAAGAGGTCCTGCACCAGTGCGCCGAAATGAGGGACCAGCCGTTCGCCGGATTGCGCGAGATCGGCGATCGAGGGCGCGTCGGCGACGATTTCATTCCACGTGCGCCGGTCGTAGCTGTCGCTCTCGAACCACGACGCATTGGTGGGCACCACCGGGACATATCGGCGTCGCGGCTGGATGATTTTGGCTTTGCGCGCCATCGGGATCGATCCTACGTCACTGAAAACCGGCTCGCCACGGCTGAAATCGAAGCCATTGCGTCACGATAGTGCTTGAATGTATCGCTGGATGCGTAACACAATTGAAACAAGCGCTGCGCCGCGGATAGTTGGGCCGGTAAAAAAGTGAAAAAGTGGAAAAGTGAACTTCGCGCGCCAGCGCCAATGAGATGACGCAGGAATCTGAAATCAACCCGCTCTCGAACCGGCAGCACGCGTTGATCCTGGCGGCGGTGCAAGAGTTCATCTCGACCGCCGAGCCTGTAGGTTCGGCGCAGATCGTCGCGCGCCATCAGCTGGGCGTGCGCGCCGCGATGGTGCGCAACATGATGGCCGAGCTGGAAGACGGCGGTTACCTGCGTCAGCCGCACACGTCGGCGGGCAGGGTCCCGACCGAGAAGGCGTTTCGCTATTACGTCGATCATATCGCCACGGCAACCAGGATCGGCTTCGAGGATCGCGCGCAGATTGAGCTCCATTATTCGACCGCCGTGCGCAACCTGGGCGAAGTCCTGCGCGACACCCCGCGGCTGCTCTCCATCCTGACGGGACAGGCGGCGCTGGTGATGGCGCCGCGGCTGGAGGCCTCGATCCTCGAGCGCGTCAACTTCGTGCGCCTGCGCGACAAACAAGTGCTGGCGGTTTTCGTCGCGGCCAAAGGCGCGATGCAGAACCGGATTGTCGATACCGAGCGCGACCATTCGCAGGACGAGCTCGATCGCATGGCGCGCTACCTCAACGAGTCGCTCGAAGGACGCACGCTCGACGAGGCGCGCCGGTGGATCGAGGCGCAACTGCGCCAGGAGCGAGCCAACTACGATCGCTTCATGCACGACGCGCTCGCCCTGGGCGAGGCGATCGCGGACTACGTCGGGCGTCCGGAGCTTTACGTCGAGGGCAGCCTGCAGGCGCTGGAGCAGCCGGAGTTCTCGGATCGCGGCAAGATGCGCGAGCTGTTGCGCGCGCTCGACGATAAAACCGCGCTGCTCGAATTGCTCGAGCGCAGCCTGACCCACGCCGGTCTGACCGTGTCGATCGGCTCGGAGAACTACGACCCGCGCCTGTCGTCGTTGAGCGTGGTTGCGGCGTCGTACGCCAGTGGTTCGAGCGCGCTGGGCAGCCTGGCGATCGTGGGTCCGGTGCGGATGGACTACGACCGGGTGATACCACTGGTCGAGTACACCGCGCGCGCCTTGTCGCGCTTGATGGAGTACTGAGCCCCCCGCTTCGCCCGCTCCCCTCGTTCGTCCGGGCGGATCACCGACCAGTTGAATTATCGCGTACGCGTACGGATTTCAGGGAGCACTGACCTTGAAAACACGAATCGTTCCTCCAGTATCATAGGGCCATTTGATCAATCCTCCCGTGGAGGGTGTGATTAGAAAACGGCCATCGGGGCTGAACGCGACCGATCCGCAGCCGAGGTCCGACACCTTTTCCTGGTCAAGAATTTTTCCCCTGCCCACGTCGATCAACCACACGGTTCCAGTGCCATATATTCCCACGGCGACTAGTCGCCCATCAGGACTGAATGCGGCAGCAGATACGCGTCCATCCCCCATCTCGAGCGACTGAACCCTGGTTTGAGTACTCACGTCCCAGATCTGGAGTCCCCCAGTATCGGTGCCTCCCGCGAGTAATTTGCCATCTCGGCTGAAGGACAAACTCTCGACGTATCGGGCGAATCCCCGGAGCACCGCGAGCCGTTCGCCGGTAAACATATTCCACAGCGTGACAACATCCCATTGGCCTGATGCCAAGGTCACGCCGTCGGGACTAACTGCAATCGAGAACGCATGGTACTTTCCGAATCCACTTACTTGTTTACCAGTGGCAAGCTCTACGACCCGAATGGCGGAATTGTGGAGGTCTACGCCGGGCAGCGACTCGGCGACGTAACGACTATCGGGGCTGAAAACATGGTCCGCACCTACGTCATCCCCTAGCGAAATCAGCGGCTTGCCTGTCTCAATTTCGCCGACGCTGTGAGAGGTCGCGTAATATTTCCAATCGTCCGAAATGGCGGTGGGTCGAACCGGCAAGCTCTTGATCAGCCGCCCCTCAGGAAAGCTCCACAGTGTCAGGTCACCTGAAATGTCGTCTGGCGCTGTCGCGCCGTCTGACGCAACTGTTGTTCCGTCCGGACTAAACGATACAAAGCTCATCCAGCCAAACTTGTCCGGCTGCCACCCGACACCGATCTGCTTTACGAACTGCAGGGCGTGAGTCTCGCTCCGCGCGATCCCCGGCAAAAAAAGAATCAGCATGATAGGGATCGCGACCGCGCGCCAATTCATCTTGCTGTTTAAACGTCGCTCATTGCTTCTCATTCTGATTGTGAGGGTACCGCAAACACAGGCAATCCACGAAGCCCGCCGCCACCGTCTCATAATTCATCATCGTTGGCTGGTCGTCCTGCGCCTCGCATTAGTGGCGGTTTTGATCGGCGCGAGTACGGTATGGTTTGTGCGGCACCGCTACACGTCCGTCAGCTAATGAGGCGCGCCCGGCCGGTCTTATGACAAGAAATTGAATCTGAGTCCTGCCCTGTTCGCTCGCTGCCTCAGTTCTCCGGATTATCGACCACATCACGGGCTCGAAAATCGGCGAAAATCCAACGATTCCGCCCTTGCCGGCACTGGCACGAGCATAAATCATGCTTACGTTTGTATTCGGTGCGGTTTTACCAAATGAGCAAGCGACACAAGCAACCCCAGGACGGAAATCCCGCCATGGACGGTGGCTTCGATCAGGCAGACGCCGGCGCTGAACCCATGCACGGCGAGGGCAGCCACACCTCGGCGGACATCGAAAGCGAGCTGGATTCCTTACGCGCGCAGATCGCCGAAAAAGACAAGGAAATAGCCGAACTGAAGGACAAGTATCTTCGCACGCTCGCCGACTCTGAAAATACGCGCAAGCGAATCCGCCAGCAGAGCGAAGAATCGATCCGCATCCAGCGCGAGGCGATTCTCCGCGACCTGCTGCCGATCATCGACAACCTCGAGCGCGCGCTCACGGCCGCCCGCAATGGCAATGACGCCGGGACGATCGTCGATGGCGTCGAGATGACGGTCCGGGCGCTGATCGATTTCCTGCGTGCGCAAGGTGTGACACCGCTGCAGTCGGTCGGCCAGGCGTTCGATCCCAATCGGCATGAGGCGGTCGATCACGTGGCGTCGCAGGTGCATCCACCGAACACCGTCGTCGATGAATTCCATCGCGGCTATCTGATCGGTGACCGGACCTTGCGTCCGGCCCGCGTGTCGGTTGCGAAGGAGAGCGGGACCGATTCTGGAAAGCGAAACGGAGGCGAAAGCGACGCCTCCGACATTGAAAACGACTGAAGCATGATTATCTCAATATCAGAGGATCTTTAGGAAAATGGCAAAAGTTATCGGCATCGACTTGGGCACGACGAATAGTTGCGTCGCGATCATGGAGGGTGGCGACCCCATAGTCATCGCCAACTCCGAAGGCAGCCGCACGACGCCGTCGGTCGTCGCATTTACGGAAGCAGGCGAGCGGCTGGTTGGCCAGATCGCCAAGCGCCAGTCGATTACCAATCCGACCAATACGGTGTCCGCGATCAAACGCCTGATGGGCCGGCGTTTCGATGACGCCGAAGTTCAGAAGGCGCTCAAGGTGCTGCCGTACAAGGTCGTGAAGAACGACGATGGCGCAGCGTGGGTCGAACTCCGCGGCAAGAAATATAGCCCGGCGGAAATTTCGGCGTTCATTCTGCAGAAGATGAAGCAGACGGCCGAGGACTATCTCGGTGAGAAAGTCACCGAGGCGGTTATCACCGTGCCCGCGTATTTCAACGACAGCCAGCGCCAGGCGACCAAGGATGCGGGGCGCATCGCGGGCCTTAACGTGCTGCGGATCATCAACGAGCCGACCGCGGCGTCGCTGGCCTACGGTCTGGACAAGAAGAAGGACGAAAAGATCGCCGTGTTCGATCTCGGCGGCGGCACGTTCGACATTTCAATTCTCGAACTGGGCGAAGGAGTCTTCGAGGTCAAGGCGACCAACGGCGACACCTTCCTGGGCGGCGAAGATTTCGATCAGCGCGTCATCGACTACCTGGCCGACGAGTTCCGCAAGGATCAGGGATTCGATCTGCGCAAAGATCGGATGGCGCTGCAGCGGCTCAAGGAAGCCGCCGAGAAGGCCAAGACTGAGCTGTCCACCGTGACCGAAACCGACATCAATCTGCCCTTCATCACCGCGGATCAGTCCGGCCCCAAGCATCTCAACATCAAGCTGTCGCGCGCCAAGCTCGAGGCGCTGTGCGCCGACCTGCTCGACCGGCTCGACGCGCCATGCGTGACCGCGCTTCGCGATGCCGGCCTCAAGGCGAGCGATATCGACGAGATCGTCCTGGTCGGCGGCATGACCCGGATGCCCGCGGTGCAGGAGCGCGTGAAGCGCCTGTTCGGCAAAGAGGGGCACAAAGGCGTCAACCCCGACGAGGTGGTCGCGATCGGCGCCGCAATTCAGGCGGGCGTGCTCAAGGGCGAAGTCAAAGACGTCCTGCTGCTCGACGTGACTCCTCTGTCGCTCGGAATCGAAACGCTCGGCGGCGTGTTCACCAAGCTCATCGAGAAGAACACGACCATCCCCACGCGCAAGAGCCAGGTGTTCTCGACCGCGCAGGACAATCAGACGGCAGTCACGATTCGCGTCTTCCAGGGCGAGCGCGAGATGGCGTCGGACAACAAGCTGCTCGGCCAGTTCGACTTGATCGGAATCCCGCCGGCCCCGCGCGGGCTGCCGCAGGTCGAGGTCACGTTCGACATCGATGCGAACGGAATCGTCAACGTGCATGCCAAGGACCTGGGCACCAACAAGGAGCAGTCGATCAAGATAACCGCGTCGTCCGGACTCAACGAGGAAGAGATCAAGAAGATGGTGCGCGAGGCCGAGGCGCATGCCGCCGACGACCACGCTCGCCGTCAGCAGGCCGAGGCGCGCAACAAGCTCGACAACCTGATCTATACGACTGAGAAGACGCTCAAGGAGCACGGCGCCGAAATTGACGAGGCGGGACGCAAGCAGGTCGAGGACGCGCTCGCGGAAGCCCGGACCAAGCTCGAGTCCAAGGACGCCGGCGAGATTAACCGCGCGGCCGAGGCGCTCGCCAACGCGTCGCACAAACTGGCGGAGGCGATGTACAGCAAGACCAAGGCAGGGGCAGGAGCGCAAGCGGGCGCCGGTCCACAAGATGGCGCGAGCGCGCAGGGTAGCTCTCAGAGCGGGAATGGCGAAAGCGGCGCGAAAGAAGACGTAGTCGATGCGGACTACAAAGAAGTCAAAGACCAGTAACGATTGGCGGGGCCGCGCAAGCGGCCCCGCTCGTATGGAACCGACAATGGCGTCGCCTCGGATGTTCGCATAGAATCTTTGCGCGATGCCGCCAGCACATAAACGCGACTATTACGAAATCCTCGGCGTCAATCATGGCGCCGGCGAAGTCGAACTGAAGAAAGCCTACCGCACTCTCGCCATTCAGTTTCATCCCGATCGCAATCCCGGCAACAAAGAAGCCGAGGAGCGATTTAAGGAACTCAACGAGGCTTACCAGGTTCTTTCAGACCCTGAGCGGCGGGCACAGTACGATCGTTTTGGGCATGCCGCCTTCCAGGGGCCGCAGGGTCCGGGCGGATTCGGCGGTTTCGACTTCAGCCAGGGCTTCGAGGAAGTTTTCTCCGACATCTTTGGCGATTTTTTCGGCACCGGCCGCGGACGCTCGCGTTCGCGCACCCGGCGCGGCGACGACCTGCGCTACGATCTCGAAGTCGAGTTCGAAGAAGCGGCACGCGGGATCGAAAAAGTCGTAAAGTTTCAGCGCCTGACTCAATGCGAAGCCTGCAACGGCACGCGCGCCCGCGGCGGCTCCAGCGGCGCACGCCAGTGCCCCAATTGCCGCGGCAGCGGCCAGGTCCGCACGCAGCAGGGATTCTTTTCGATCTCGACCACCTGCGGGCAATGCCGCGGCGAGGGCATGATCATCTCCGACCCGTGCCCCAAGTGCCAGGGGCAGGGGCGAATCCGCAAGCACGAATCGCTCGCGGTGAAAATTCCGCCGGGCGTGGACAACGGCTCGCGGCTCAAGCTGCGCGGCGAGGGCGAGGCCGGCTACGGCGGCGGCCCGCAAGGCGATCTCTACGTCGTCATTCACGTCAAAGAGCATCCGATGTTCGTGCGCCAGGACAACGACGTGATAATCGAGGCGCCGATCAGCTTCCCGCAGGCGGCGGTCGGCACCGAGATCGAAGTGCCGACGCTCGAAGGCAAAGTCAAGCTCAAGATTCCGCCCGCCACGCAATCGGGAAAAATCCTGCGCCTCAAGGGCAAGGGCATCGTCGACCTTCATGGCTACGGCCGCGGCGATCAGCTGATCAAGATAATCGTCGAAACGCCGCGCAGCCTGACCCCGCGCCAGCGCGAACTACTCGAGGAATTCGCCAAGCTCGACGGCAAGGCCGTCAACCATCCGCTCTCCAAGGGCTTCGTGGACAAGCTCAAGGAGATGTTCGGCTAGCCTACCGCCTCTCGCTGGCAACTCATTCGCGCGACGCGCCGTTCAGCGCGAGACGTGCACCAGTTCCAGCTTCAGCCCGTCGGGATCGGTGAAGAACACCGAGTAGTATCCCGGCAGATAGTCGTACTCTTTTGGCGGATCGGTGACCTTGCCGCCGTTGGCCGCGATCTGTTTGGCCAGATCGTCGATCTGCTTGCGGCTCTCAGCCGCAAACGCGACCTCGCACAGTCCGACGCGATGGCGATGGAACTTGTCGGCGCGAAATTCCGGATCGGACGGCCGGATCCACAGCGAGCCGTTATCGCCGAAATATCCGGTGGTGACGTCGGTCTGCGGCTGATCGTAGGACATCGCCTTGGGATAGCCGATTTGCGGCATCAGCCACGCGTAAAACTTTTTTGCCGCCGCATAGTCGTTC
>Ga0074046_10004104_pt1 | contig 11987 bp, 6 predicted proteins | sample BogForMeECP23OM3_FD_94441 | JGI IMG/M metagenome (GOLD analysis project Ga0074046, IMG submission 94441) | Bog forest soil microbial communities from Calvert Island, British Columbia, Canada - Bog Forest MetaG ECP23OM3 | ecosystem: Environmental > Terrestrial > Soil > Wetlands ...
CGGAAATTGAGGACTCGGTTCAAGAATGAATGCATTGGGTAAGCTTGTGATGATAACTCAACGGATCTCCCCCCTCGCAGCGGTCTTTCAAATTCAAAGACTTAGGAAGCGACTCCCGCCAGGTCTTTGAGAAATAAGGACTTGCTTGTAAAGTATTTATAAATCAATGACATAGCCATCGCCGCAAAGCGATTTTTCGACCCACTGCGCCAAGTCTTTGAGGAATAAGGAGTTGCGAGTCTAGCGCATTAACCCTAGCTGATTCCGTATCTGCAGATACCTGCAAACCCATGAATTGCTTGAGTTGACAACAAAAGCAGAGGCTTACGGGTCAGCGTAAGCCTCGGCTTGATGGTTCCAGTAGTTCGCCTGATTCCGACTTTAGAAATCAAGCCTTAGAGCAAACTGCACCACGCGCGGGTTGTTGACGGTTTCGTTGATAACACCGAGCGACGAAGGGCTGTTGATATCCTGCATAAAAACTCCGTTGCCGGTCAGACCGAACTGCGCATGATTGAACAGGTTGAAAAGTTCCGCGCGGAACTGGAGATTGTATCCCTCGTGAATGCGGAAATTCTTAAATGCTGAAAAATCCGTGTTCACGAAGCGCGGACCGGAAACTGGCGCACGGGACGCGTTTCCCAGTTCCCCGGGCAGCGGAGCTCCGAACGCGCATGGGTTAAACCAGGACTGAACGGTACGTGTTTTATCGGCCGCGAGGCCGCCCTGAGACTGCAGTATTTGACATTGCGGATTGGGATTAGACGGCACAATCCCAGCCTTGTACGGATCGGCGAGCTGATTGGGACGGTTCATCGGAGTTCCATTCCACTGGAAATTGACGCCAGACTGGTTATTGCTCTCAACCACGAAAAGCGGGAACCCGGAAGTGACCTTCTCGATCAGATTGACTTGCCAGCCGCCGAGAACCCCATCCTCAACGGCATTCCAATCGCCACCGAAGCTCTTGCCTTTGCCGAACGGCAATTCATACAAGACGCTGGCAGTGAATTGATCGTTGAGATTGAGCTGGGAGAGTCCCCAATCGGGCCTTTGGGAACCCGGCAGCGGCCAGAATTGTGCACCCGGCGTGGTGCCGTCTCCATCGGCCATGCCGGAATCGAAGGTTCTAGACCAGGTGTAGCTGACCAAGGCGTAGAGGCCGTGACGCGCACTCTTGGTCTCGGCTCTGATCAGCAAGCCGTCGTAGCGGGCCTTCGCTCCGTCTGTAATGTTGTCGATGACAGACGAGTACTGGAATGCCGGCGGAGGGCTTGGATAGACGGGGTAAACCTGAGAACTTGACGCGGCCGAGCAGCCAAGCTTGTAGTTGGGATCGTATTCGGGATTCGGAGCGGCCGTCGTCCCGAACGGCCAGCCAGGAATGTATTGAGGGAAGCACGCCTGCGGAGAAGAGACATTGAGGTTCAAACCGTAAAACAGAATGTGCGTGCTCCGAGTTCCGGCATACCCAGCGGTGAGAACGATATTTCCCGGCAACTGGCGCTCGATATTCAAGTTGAACTGCTGCACCATGCCCTGTTTGAAGTTTGAGTTCTGGGAAAGCGAGGTTCCGGTGAAGGTATCCGGGTTTGGAGGCGCAGTGAAGGGCTGGAGGTTCGGTTGCGTGAAGCCGTATTTCAGCCCGCAGTTGACCGCGGCAGCACCAGCTTCAGAGTTCCCAAATGGGCACGGGCCACCCGGGTAGCCGTAGTTGAACTGGTCGACCTCGGCGTAGTACGGCGGATTCTGCCAAAGTCCTTGCGCACCCTGACTCCACCCTGAGTCGTGGTAGATCGAGTAGCCCGCGCGAACGACGGTATTCTGCATGCCGAAGGGCTTCCACGCCAATCCGATGCGTGGTTCGAACGCGGTCTTGTCAAACTGCACTCCCACGTCGCTGTTCGAGCGGACGCAGTTGGTACACCCGCTGAACGGGGCAGACCCAGCGATCAGATATTGCTGCGTCTTCCAGTCGAAATTCGCCTGACGATTTTGCGCCTCCGTTATTGGAGTCACCAGGGCCCAGGCCACGCCCAGGTTCAAGGTCAGGTTGCTCGAGACACGCCAGTCGTCCTGCACGAAAGGACGAAACATCTTCCAGCGGCGGCCGGTGGTCGCGCCGTAGAACGTCTGGTCGTGAATGGCACCGAAAGGTTGGCCAACCAGCAGGTCGGCCGCGTTGTCGCCGGTGGCGGCGCCGTCGATCAAGAAATATCCATCCTGGAAGCCGTTGGTCATTACGTTCATTTGGTTGAAGCGGATTCCAATACCGACGCGGATATCGTGACGGCCGCGAATCATATCGAACGTGTCGCTGAATGAGTAAACGTTCGTCCCACCCACGAAAGGAGCGAAGCCGCGGTCACCTAACGACCAGTACGAACTGAGCTGCGTCGAACTCAATCCGCAGCTGAGGCAGGCCTTCGTATACTGCGTCAGGCCCGGAGGAGCATTCGGACAGTGGCTGTTGAGGTCCGCGCCCACAATGCCCAACGCATCCGCTTCGCAGGGCTGTCCTCCAAACTCGCCAAACGATGTGATTTGGTTAAAGATCCGGTTGTACCCGAAATATGCCTGGTTGATGTTGTTGGAATTGACGATGTGGGTTTCCGAAATGACCGCATTCCGCCCGTGGTTGGCAATGAGCTGGTTACTGCCAAACGGATTCTGCTCGGCCCAAGTGGGCGATCCGCCCGGCACGTAAGAGTTTGCCTGATCGTAGCTGAAGCGAGCAAATGCCGAATCCTTGCTGGAGAAGTTGTGATCCATCCGGATCGTGGCGTTGCCTTCGTTGAGCCGGCGCACCGGAACGTTGGCGTAGTTAACGCCGTTAGTGATTGTGGGACTGCCAACGGGATAGAGATTGATGAGCGCCATGCCGATTGGGTCGGCATCACCGAGACCGGTCGGACCGCCCGACGTCGGAATGATATTACAAGGTGTACCTGGGACCTGGCTTCCGTCTCCTAGCACGGTAGTCGGGACCCCCCCGTTGCATTGGAAGGTGGTGGGTTCGCCGGTTGCCCCGTTAAGATTCGCGTAAGGGTTCGCGAGGAATCCCGGGTTCACTGGGTTGACTATGAATGGATCACCTGTGAAATCGCCGCCCATCTCCGCCTGTGTCGGCACCAATCCGGTAAATGGGATGCCGTGACGCTGGCGCTTGGCTTCGTAGTTGATGAAGAAGAACGTCTTGTCTTTCTGGATCGGGCCACCGAGCGATCCACCGAACTGGTTGAGATTGAACTGCTCCTTGGATGACGCAAAGTAGCTCTTGGCGTCGAAACTGGTGTTGCGCAGGTATTCGTAGAGATTCCCGTGCCACTTGTTCGTTCCGGACTTGGTCGTCACTAGCACGGTCGGACCCGCGCGCGTCCCGTACTCGGCCGAGTAGTTGTAGGTCAGAACCTTAAATTCCTGGATGGAGTCGATCGTCGGCAGGATCGCGATACCGCCCGAGCTGAGTTCGGAGTTGTCGTTGTTGTCAATCAACCAGCTCGTGCTCTGCTCGCGCGAACCTCCCACCGAAAGTGAGAACGTGCCACGCGCTGCAACCTCGCTGCTGGCTGCCTGCGTGAAGAAGCTGTTCGGGCTGGTTTGCTGGGTTGTGCCCGGCGTCAGCGTCGCCAACTGTACGAAATCGCGCCCGTTCAGTGGAAGATCTGCCACCTGCTCCGCTGTGATTACCTGGCCGAGGGTTGAGTTCGAGGTCTCCACGGCTACTTCGGTGGCGCTGACTTCGACGGTCTGGCTAACCGACGCGGGGTTGAGCGAGAAATCGATCTCGCGCTGCTCGTCAACCTGCAGACGAATATCTTTTTGCTCGGTAGTCTGGAAACCTTGGGCTTCCACCCGGATGGTGTAATGCGCTACCGGCAGCAGCGGTGCGAGGTAGTGCCCTGACCCGTCGGTCTTCGTATCGCGCGTGGCGCCTGTCTCCTGCGCGGTGATCTTGACCGCCGCCCCAGCGATGACGGAGCCGGTTTTGTCGGCGACGGTTCCGGAAAGACTGCCGTTCGCCTGGCCGTACATCAGTGAACAGAGGGAGAACACGGAACACAGAACCGCTACAAGCAGCGCTTTTCTTTTCAGCATCGGTTTCCCCTTCGGCGCCACTCTTCTCTTCGCGAACAAAACAGCGGCGATTGCTCGCGGCCGAGACGTGGAACACCCTTTCGTAATGACTGGTCATCTAAATAGATTAGATTTGCAAAGTCAAGAGGTTTTGTGGCGCGGCGCGAATGTCGGGCGACGAGGCTGGGAATTCAGTTTTTCATAACGTCGTTTTTCGTTACTATGCTTTCACGGATTCTTACGATCTGGTTAGCGGCGACGTTTTCCAGATGCTGCACGAGGCCGCTCGGCCAGCGAATCTCGATGGCGTCGGCTTTGGTGGCTTTGCCCAGCCCGAAATGCAGGCGGAAATCGCTTTGCGAGATGTAACCGCTGCCGCTGCGCACTTCCTGCATCTGCTGATGATCGCCCACGCGGACGGTGACTCTGGCACCGATAGCGTCGCGGTTGGACTTCGTGCCTTCCAATTTCAGTAGAATCCAGTTCCCGCGGTCGCCCAAATTTTTTAGCAGGCTGGGACCATCATGACTGTTGTTCACAAGAATTCCGACGGTTCCGTCATTGTCGAAATCGGCGGCGGCTACGCCGTGGCTGTTGAACGGAGTGGTGATGCCCGGTCCGGAATCTAACGAGATGTCGCGAAATCTTCCGTTGCGCTCGTTCCAGTAGAGAATCTTACGTTCGCGGAATGTGTTGTTGACGCCCTTGCTGTCGACTTCGGGGTAGATGTGTCCGTTGGCCATGAAGATATCCGGCCAGCCGTCGTTGTCGATGTCGACGAAGAGCGTGCCCCATCCCAGGAATTGTGAATTCTTGCCGAGGCCGGCGGCGGCGGTAACGTCGGTGAACGTTCCGTCGTGATTGCTGTGATAGAGCGTGGCGGTGTCGTCGGAGAAACTGGTTTTGACGATGTCGAGCCAGCCCTCGCCATCGTAGTCAACGGCATCGGCTCCCATTCCGGCTTGCTCGCGGCCTCCGTCGTTGAAGGCGACGCCGGCCTCAACGGCCGTTTCGGTAAAGGTGCCGTCGTGGTTGTTGTGGAAGAGCAGGCTGGGAGTGGAATCGCAGGCGACGTAGATGTCGGGCCAGCCATCGTTGTCGAAGTCGCCGGTGAGAGCGGTCAGGCAGTAGTATGCGTCGGTCTTCGCGACTCCGGAGGCCTCGCTGACATCGGTGAAAGTGCCGTTGCCGTTGTTGTGGTAGAGTTCGCTGTGCGTGCCTTTCAGACCGCGCGGACCGCACAATACCGGCATCCCTTTCCACAGACAGGCGGCGCCGCTGCCGGGCTCGGGCGTGTGCTGCGGATCGAAATCGACGTAGTGGGAAATGAAGAGGTCGAGACGACCGTCGCGATCATAGTCTAGAAAGGAGCAACCGGTGGACCAGCGCACGTCGTCGTGCCATAGGCCAGCCTTGCGCGTGACGTCGGTGAAGGTGCCGTCGCCGTTATTGTGCAGCAGAACGTCGTGGCCCCAGAAGGTGACGAACAGGTCCACGAACCCGTCGTTGTCGTAGTCGCCGGTGCAGACTCCCTGTCCCCAGCCAACCAGGCCGACACCGGCTTTTTGGGTAACGTCTGCGAAGGTTCCGTCGTGATTGTTGCGATAGAGGTGGCTGGTCGGCTCTTGTCCCTTCCACCCCATCACGCCAACACCGGGCGTGCTGGGGACCCCGGCCTTGGGGAAACCTTCGAGGCGGCTGCCGTTGACCAGGAAAATGTCAGGCCAGCCGTCGTTGTCGTAGTCGAACGCGGCGGCGCCGCTGCCGGTGGTTTCGAGAACGTAACGCTTGGTCTTGTCGCCGCCACTTTCAGTTCTGGCGGTCAGGCCGGCGTGTTCTGCCAGGTCCACAAAGTTAACTTTTGGAGGAGTGGGCGGAGGCGGGGCGGGATGCGGTTGCGCGGCTGCGAGTGACAGCGTGGATACCCACAGCGCGACTACTACCGCGTCCAGCTTGCAATTCATGAGTCCGTGCCCCAGGGGAATCTTATCAGGGAGAGTCTTACAACTCGCTGTCTGCTCTGGGCGCATGCTCACAATTCCCGTAGAGACGGGGCTTGCCGCGTCTGAGACGGGGCAAGCCCCGTCTCTACAGGAGGAGCCTTTCCGCTCGCTTAGCCGTTTGCCCTGGCCACCAGCAAGATCCCCAGAGCGTAGAAGACGAACATGAGCACCAGGTACACCTTGGCTTTGCCGGGTGCGCCGGCAAATTCTTTCCAGGCGAGAACTCCCCAGAGAGCGGCGACCATGGGCGCGGATTGCCCGATGGCATAGGAAATTGCCACACCGGTAAAGCTGGCAGCGACCAGATTGAAAACCATGCCGGTGCCCCAGATGAAGCCGCCGAGCAGTCCGAGGGCGTGGCCAGACATGGGCCCGCTAAAATATCCGGCGAAACTCACCGGTTCGCCGACCAGCGGGTGCTTCATAAAGTAGACATTCCAGATGAGGCAGGAGAGCAGCGCACCCAGCGTCAGAAAGACGGCAATGCTGTAGGGACCGAGCGGGTTGCCATGGGTCATGGCGCGTGCCACGAAGTAGGGCCAGAGGCCCATCAGGACGCCAGAAACGACGCAGGTGACAATGCTCTTCTTCGAGACCGAACGGCCGGCGATGGCCAGGCTTCCATAGGCCTTACCGTCGAGGATCACGGCAATGAGGGCACAGACAACGCCGGCGGCGAGCAGCACGGCGTCGCCCTTGGGCTGGCGTATGTAACTGAAAATCACGCCGACGACGAGCGCGATTCCGATCGAAACAGGGAAAGCAACGGCGAGTCCAGCCATGTCGATTGCAGCAACCAGCAAAAGGTTGGCGAGGTTGAAGATGGCTCCGCCGATCATCATGGAGACGATGCTGTTGCTGTCGGCCGACCGCACATTGTTCAAGAAACTGGAAGCATCATTGCTCGTGCTCCCCATCGTGAAAGCGAAGATGAGCGAGATCAGGAAGATGCCAATGGCATAGTCCCAGTAAAACAACTCGAAGCGATACTTCTTGACGCCCTTGTAAGTGTTGGCCCAGGAGCCCCAGCAGATGGCGCTCGTGATCATCATGAACAGGGCAATATTCAGACTATGAGGTGTAAACATCGGTTCTCCTTATCTAAGAATCGCGGGGTAAGAGCCGCGCCGAGCCTAGCGGTACGGAGTCACCAGTGTCAAGGCAATACCGGGAATGCATCTTTCATCGTATCTGCCGTACAATTGCACGGCAAAGGATAGGCTGCGGAGAGCTTTTCGTGCCAGTCGAACACAACGAGTTTCGGAGCGTCGCACGTCACGAGTCGCAGGGCGACGGTGCGATTGCGATTCTCTCCGGGCGGCCTCTGCTCCGGAATACTGGCATCCCTCTCAATCTGGATTGGGTGCGGGAAGTGCGGGTCAACACCAGCGCGGTTGAGCGGCGCGCGCAATCGCAGGTTGCGCGAAGAACGGTGAAAAAGGAATGGCAGGCGGCGTGGCTTCTGCGGGCGATTACCTGCATGGATCTCACGACCCTTTCCGGAGATGACACCGACGAACGCGTTCGACGGTTGTGCGCGAAGGGCCGGCACCCCATCCAGCCGGAATTGGAACACAAGCTTGGGATCGAGGAACTGCAAATCAAGGTCGCTGCTATCTGCGTCTACCACACGTTTGTGGAAACGGCCCTGCATGCGTTGGAGGGCAGTGGGGTGCATGTCGCGGCCGTGTCAACGGGCTTCCCCGCCGGCCTGTCGCCGCTGGCGGAACGGGTCAACGAAATTCGGCGGTCGGTCGAGGCTGGCGCGCATGAGATCGACGTGGTCATCACCCGGGCGCATGTTTTTGGCGGACGCTGGCAGGCGCTCTACGACGAGGTAGCGGCGTTCAAGCAAGCCTGCGGATCGGCGCATATGAAGGTGATCCTTGGAACCGGCGACCTGTTGACGCTGCGGAACGTGGCGCGCGCGAGCGTGGTGGCCATGATGGCGGGAGCGGACTTCATCAAGACTTCGACGGGTAAAGAGCCGACCAACGCGACCTTGCCGGTCGGCTTGGTGATGACGCGCGCCATTCGAGAATACGCGCAGCAAACCGGAATGGCGGTGGGTTTCAAGCCGGCGGGCGGTATTCGCACGGCGAAGCAGTCGATCGACTGGCTGGCGATGATTAAAGAAGAGCTTGGCCCGTCGTGGCTGCGGGCGGAGATGTTCCGCCTCGGAGCCAGCGGCTTGCTGGGCGACATCGAGCGGCAACTGGAACATCATGCTACCGGGCGTTATTCGGCCGAGTATAGGCATCCGCTGGCATGAGTCGGAAGTGGAGGGACGGGCGTCTCGCCCGTCCAGCCTGGCGAAGTAGGTAGAACCGTATGGATGTGCTGATCGCGGTTGAAACTGAAATGTTTGACCACTTGGAGGTCAAGCCACACTTTATCAATCCCTGTTGTTTCGGCGAGGACTTTGCGGCTTGGTTAAAGAAGGAGATTTCGCCTCTTGCGGACATCGGGTTCAGCCTTTCGAAGATTATCCAGGAAGACTACGGTTGGGGTTTTTGGGCTTGGCATGGCAAAGACCCATTCTGGGTGGCGATTTCATACGTGGGCGATGGACCTCAACAGCCGCCTGCCCAGTGGGTCATCTCAGTCAATTACGATCCGGGGTTGAACGTGATCAAGCGCCTATTCCACAAACCTGACCGACAGGCATTGGAGCAGCTACGAGACCATCTCTTGCAAGCATTGACATCCAGTGCCGCGATCAGGATAGTGCCAGCTCCGCGCTACGGTCCTGACGGTCTCGGGACCACTAATCCCAATAAGGAATCGAGCCAACGCCAATGAGCATTGCCGAAAAGTTCGTAAGCATGGAATACGGGCCGGCTCCAGAAGACTCGAAAGAAGCGCTGGTCTGGCTAGAGCGCCACGGCTATCGCTTCCGGCACTTCATTGGCGGCGAATGGCAAGCGCCCGCGGCGGGAGAGTATTTTGACACCGTCGATCCTTCGAACGGAGAGAAACTCGCCTCGGTTGCGCAAGGATCGACGGCAGACGTCGACGCCGCGGTCAAGGCCGCGCGGGCTGCGTCTTCCGGATGGCGGGCGCTTACTCCCCATGCGCGCGCCCGTTATCTGTATGCGATTGCGCGGCTGGTGCAAAAGCATTCCCGGCTGCTGGCGGTGCTCGAGACGATGGACAACGGTAAGCCCATCCGCGAGAGTCGCGACATTGATATTCCGCTGGTCGCAAGACATTTCTATCACCACGCGGGTTGGGCGCAACTGCTAGAGCAGGAATTTCCCGAGTACGTAGCCTGCGGAGTTGTCGGTCAGATTATCCCCTGGAATTTTCCGCTGCTGATGCTGGCGTGGAAGATTGCGCCCGCCCTCGCGACGGGAAACACCGTTGTTTTGAAGCCCGCGGAATTTACCCCCCTGACCGCGCTCGCCTTCGCCGGACTCTGCCAGGAGGCCGGCTTGCCCGCCGGTGTGGTCAACATCGTCACCGGAGACGGCTCGACCGGCGAGGCGCTGGTCAAGCATCCGGATGTGGACAAGATCGCATTCACCGGATCGACCGAGGTGGGACGGGCGATTCGTGCCGCCACGGCGGCGAGCCACAAGCGGCTGTCGCTGGAGCTCGGCGGCAAGTCGCCATTCATCGTGTTAGAAGACGCCGACCTCGATAGCACAGTCGAAGGCCTAGTCGATGGAATCTGGTTCAATCAGGGACAGGTCTGTTGCGCGGGCTCGCGTCTGCTGATGCAGGAGAGTATTGCGGAAGCGTTGATCGCTAAGGTACAGGATCGGATGAGCACCTTGCGGATCGGCGCGCCGCTCGACAAAGCAATTGACATTGGCGCGATCGTGGCGCAGGTGCAACTCGACCGCATTCGCAAGCTGGTGGACCAGGGCGTGGCCGACGGCGCGACCTGCTGGCAGCCGCAGGTTACGCTGCCGGCACGCGGGTTCTATTATCCGCCGACGCTGCTGAGCAATGTGCATCCGACGTCGATTGTTGCGCAGCAGGAAATTTTCGGACCGGTGCTGGCGGCGATGACGTTCCGCACGCCCGCGGAAGCGGTGGAGTTGGCGAACAATACGGTGTATGGGTTGGCGGCGTGCGTGTGGAGCGAGAGCGTCAACGTCGCCCTGCATATTGCCGCGCAACTTAAAGCCGGAGTGGTGTGGGTAAACTGCACGAACCTGTTCGATGCCTCCTGCGGCTTTGGCGGCTATCGCGAGAGCGGTTACGGACGCGAGGGCGGACGCGAAGGTCTGCTCGAATATATGGAGCCGGCGTGGTTCAAGAGCGCGCCGATGCTGCCCGCGGAAAAGCCCGCGCCTCGTGAAGCAGAGTTGGAAGAAAGTTCCAGCACTCCTGGCACTGATATTCCCGCCATCGATAGAACCGTCAAACTCTACATCGGCGGCAAGCAGGCGCGTCCCGACTCCGGCTACAGCATGGAAGTGCGCGCGGCTGACGGGCGATTGTTGGGCGAAGCACCACTAGGAAATCGCAAAGACATTCGCAACGCAGTCGAGGCGGCGCGGAAGGCGGCATCGTGGGCAAAAGCAACCGCGCACAATCGTGCCCAGGTTCTTTACTACTGTGCCGAGAATCTTGCGCAACGGCGTAACGAAATTGCGCAACGCCTCGCCAACGTCGTTGGCGAAAAGTGGGCTGCCACGGAACTCGAACACAGCATCCAGCGCATTTTCTCGTACGCGGCCTGGGCCGATAAGTTTGACGGCGCGGTGCACAACCCTCCGTTTCGGAATGTAGCCATCGCGATGAACGAGGCCCTTGGGACGGTGGGCGTCATCTGCCCGCGGGAGGCGCCGCTGCTCGGGTTTCTTTCGCTCGTGATGCCCGCTCTCGCAGTGGGAAACACGGTGATCGCCGTTCCTTCAGAAGCCTATCCTCTGATCACCGGCGATCTCTACCAACTGTTCGACACCAGCGACCTGCCTGGCGGCGCGCTGAACATCGTGACCGGATACACGTCGCAGCTTCTGAAGCCGCTCGCCGAACATGACGATGTCGATGCCATCTGGTGTTTTGGCGACGAGGCCAGCGCGGCGGCGGCTAAGGCGATGTCGGTGGGCAATCTGAAGCAAGTTTGGACAAACGAAGGGCGCGCCATCGACTGGTTCAACTCGAAGGTGGCCGAAGGCCGCTGGTTTCTGGAGCACGCCACCCAGGTGAAGAACATCTGGGTTCCTTACGGCGAATAGAATTTCCCCTGTGCACCTCTGTGCTTCCTGTGGTTGAAAGAGGTCTTTACCACGGAGAACACAGGGGTACACAGGGGAAATCTCATGAAAGCGACTCTCACGCCTCGGGTAAAAATCTGCTGCATCGCCAGCATTGGCGAAGCGGCTCTGGCCATCGAGTGCGGAGCCTCGGCGCTGGGACTGGTCTCACACATGCCGAGTGGGCCGGGCGTCATCAGCGACGAGCGGATCCGAGAGATTGCCGCGACCGTTCCGCCGGCGATCGGGACCTTCCTGCTGACTTCGCGGCAGAGGGTTGCCGACATCATCGAGCAACAGCGTTTCTGTCGCACGAATACGATCCAGATCTGCGATCATCTCACCGCCGGCACGCATCGCGATTTGGAGGATGCGTTGCCGGGGATCTCCCTGGTTCAGGTCGTCCACGTGACCGGTCCGGAGTCGGTCGAGGAGGCCATGCGGGTGGCGCCGCATGTGGACGCAATTCTGCTCGATTCCGGCAACCAAAAACTCGCGGTCAAGGAATTGGGCGGCACGGGCAGAACACACGATTGGAGCCTCAGCCGTGCGATCCGGGAACGCATCGGCGTCCCGCTGTTTCTGGCCGGAGGGCTCGCTCCAGAGAACGTAGGCCAAGCCATTGCAGAGGTACACCCGTACGGTCTCGATGTGTGCTCGGGAGTCCGCACCGACGGCAGGCTGGATGCGGCCA
>Ga0074046_10004109_pt1 | contig 11980 bp, 13 predicted proteins | sample BogForMeECP23OM3_FD_94441 | JGI IMG/M metagenome (GOLD analysis project Ga0074046, IMG submission 94441) | Bog forest soil microbial communities from Calvert Island, British Columbia, Canada - Bog Forest MetaG ECP23OM3 | ecosystem: Environmental > Terrestrial > Soil > Wetlands ...
CCTAGTCTCTGATGGAGACTTCTTAGCATCCCTCACGCCGACTGAACGTCTGACGCTGGAAATTTTAAGGGATGAAGGTGCGAAAGCCGCTCCAGAAATTGGAAAACGCCTGAAGAAGTCTAGAGAACACACATCGCGATTGATGAAAAAATTGTATATGGAAGGGTATGTTGACCGTGAATCGAACCATGCTCCGTTCAGATACAAACTGAACGAGGCGTTGCGTGCAACATTCGAAAGTCCCAATGACCCGGTCAGGGCGAAACCGTCGGAGACGCTTTGAGTCGATAAAACCAGTGAGCAGCCGACCCTGTTCTCTCCAACATACCGCGGTCCGCAAGTCGCGATAAATACGTCGAAACTGCACCAAGGGTGAAGCCTTCCCCCCAGATTTCGCGGTAAGATTGGTAGATCTCGCGAGAATCGAAACTGCGATCGGCTAACTTCGTGTTGATTACATCCGTCAACTGATTCATTTTGCTCTCTCGAACCTCAAGAGAAGAGGTATGGGAGGTATGCTGGTTGGGTCCGGCCACGATTTCCGCGTATTCTAACAATCGATTAACTTTCTCGACCGTAAAGTCCCCCTCAATGGCTAGGCTATGTTTCGCACCAGATCGGTCAAAGAACTCGAGCTTGATGCGTCTTTTCATGAGGGGCACATACCACTGGTCAACAAATTATAAGTAGATTGACACTGTTGAGCACGCTGCTGATATAGTTTCACCGGAAAAATCAGGCGTGCAGTGGAAACAGAGGGGTTATTGGAACAGTCCACAGACGACAACACGTGAACTACAACGAACAGATTCTGCCTAAGCGGCCCTAACCCCTTGATTTCGACTGGACAAATACATTTGACCAAACACTGAATAGAACAAATCTAGGTTTTGCCGGCTGATGAAAATTAGAGGTGCAAGTACAATCTCGTAAATGCTATCTCATTTATTCTCAAAAAGCAATAGTACAATGACTTCTTCTTAACAGCACAAGAAAACACCAACCGACTTCACCATACTTGGAGTGGAATCGAAGGGGTGAGGGGGTCCAAAAAGCATTCGTCAACATGTTTTACAACATTTTTCCAGAGTCTTATGTGATAACTGTGCATACCGGTTCCAGTGGCGATAGTTGATTTTCTTGTACAACAACCATTAGCTACTTTTCAAGATGTAAGACCGGTGTGACCAGTGGAGGTATGTTCCCTTACCAGCCGTAGACGTTATGGAAACCTTATTCGACAAATATTTGTCCACCGCCAGAATATTCGCAGAGCGCGACGTTTTACGGCACGACTACATGCCAACTCACTTACCGCACCGAGATGAGCATATTCAGCGTTTGGCGGGGATTCTTGCTCCCGCGCTTCATCAATCGAAGATATCAAATGTATTCGTTTACGGGAAAACAGGTACAGGAAAGACCATAGTAACGAAATTTGTGCTCGACAAGCTGCAGAAGAAGGCCACCGAGATCGGGGCCCCGGTGAAGATGGCTTACATCAATTGCCGTCTCGCGGGAACTAACTACCGGGTTCTGGCGGAGATATGTAGAGCCGTCGGAGTAGAGGTACCTTTCACGGGAATTGCCGTCGGAGAGCTTTTGGATCGATTTTCAAATGGGATAAGTGCCGACAGGACTGCCCTACTTGTCACTCTGGACGAGATTGATGCTCTGATAAAGCATAACGCGGATGATTCCCTGCTGTATGAGCTCACGAGAATCAATGAAACGCTCAACTCTTCTTGGATTAGCCTCGTAGGGATCTCAAACGATCTTCATTTCAAGGAGTTCCTGGATCCACGCGTCCTAAGTTCGCTTAGCGAAGAGGAGGTCGTGTTTCGGCCCTATCTAGCGGATGAGCTCTTTGACATTCTATTCGACAGGACACGATTGGCTTTCCTCAAAGGGGCGCTCGACGAAAATGCCCTGAGACTCTGCGCTGCTCTGGCCGCCGGCGAGCATGGTGATGCAAGGCGGGCACTCGATCTGCTTCGCGTCGCAGGTGAGCTGGCGGAGCGCGAAGACTCGGGACGAGTGATCGAACAGCACGTACGCCAAGCGCAGCAGAAGATCGAACACGATCGCGTGTCTGAGGTGTTGAAGTCGCTTCCTGCTCACTCCAAAATCCTGCTTGTCGGAGCGTACTTGTTGAGCAATCATCTCTCTAGCGGAGCCATAACTGGCGATGTGTACGAGGTGTACCACGAGCTGTGCGGGGCCAGCGATTTGGAACCATTGACACAGCGTAGAGTCAGTGGCCTCATCAACGAGCTGGACGTCATGGGAATATTGAACGCCAGAGTCGTGAGTTTCGGAAGGTACGGGAGAACTAAGAAAATAAGACTCGGAGTATCTCCTCGAGTTATCGCAGATACCTACTTTGAGGACAATATTGCGGGCAGGCTCTTCGGATACGTCCCGAAATCTCTCCAGAAGCATCAGGCAGCCTAGCTTTAGAATCGTAGGAGTAGATGACGGGCCTCTTCCGACCAGGAGAGAGACTGGCGGATACGCCGTCATAGTGGCAGTTCTACTTCAAGGCGTCTTGATTTCCAAAGTCAGACTTGGAAGAATAGAGGTTGATGGAACTGACGCTAATTCCGTACTCAGAGACTTACTCAGGAATATGGCATACGATGTCGCAATGCTTAGCGGGATTTCCTTCGGTGGCTTCAATCTCATCGACATCGATCAACTTTCCCGTGGAACAGGTAAACCGGTAATTGCAGTCATTGGTGAAAGGCCGAACAACGTATCCGTGCGGAAAGCGTTGCGGAGGCATTTCGATGATTGGGAGCGCCGGTGGCGAATCGTGAAGAATGCTGGCCCCTTGTATTCATTCAAGCCACTTCCGAATGAACCCAAGTTATACTACGAAGTGAGGGGAAGTTCACCAGCTTACGCTAGGAGAATTATTGCCTCATCGGCCATCATCTCGCGTCTACCAGAACCCGTTCGCGTGGCTGGCCTCGTGGCCAAGAACCTAGGATCATTCCTGGATTGGCAAAATTAGCGGATCAATAGGCTGGGATCTGTTGGGCTAATTCTTGCGGCTTGCCAGAGTCGGGTTCGATGAAATTGATCAGGCGAACCTGCAATGTGTGCAGGTTTAAGGCGGTCAATATTCCTGGGGTTGGAACCAAGCCGACCCTTTTTTGGTAGTCAGTCTGTGCTTGCCAAGCTCCGGAGTTGATTATCTGAGTGCCGCGGTAGTTCTCGTACTTCACTACGTGTATGTGGCCGGATTGGAAAACGTCGGGAACTCTCTCAATCACTAAATGATCAACTTTCTCAGGAGAAATGGAGCTCCTGTTCCCGTACTCTGACGCTAAGTGCCTACATTGGAGTTGAAGCCTCATCGCCTTTTCGGGTTGGGTGAAGTCTACGTTTGGAGCGCTTGAGATCACGTCATCTAGGCTTCTGCCGTGGTGCAGAAGGAACCTAACGCCGTGAAAGGCAACCTCAGCTGGGTTTCCGAGAGAGACTAGTTCACGTGACTCATACAGGGGTTCCCCAAAATTCTTTGGTATCGGCGGTTGAGGAAGAGCCTGCCTGACGGGGTCGTGGTTCCCAGGAATCACGACGGTTTCAATATAGTCAGGTATCCTGCCAACATATTTGGCCGCTTCCTGGTACTGCTGATACAGGTCAACGATCGCTAATTCATGTTCCTGCCGTGGATAAATTCCGATGCCGTCGACAATGTCGCCGCAGATTACCAAATACTTCGTCCGTTCGGCGATAGCCCGTTGGTTCGGGTCTCCGATTTTCAGGTTTAACCAGTCGAAAACTCTGCTTAGCTCTCGACTCAAGAATTTCTTGCTTCCCACATGAAGGTCCGAGAGCAGGATTGCCCACACGTCTTCCTCAGCTAAGTGTGGTTTGTGATCTGGAATGTCAGGGAGTAGAACTTCCTTCGCTACGAACAAATCTCCCTTCGCCCGGACTCCGCCTACGCATATTACCTGATCTAGAGGAATTTTTTGGGCTGTTTCATATGCTGCCCTTTCCTCCGGCGAAACCAATACAGTCGCCGTATCTTCCAGATCGTCAAGCTGCACAAACAGTTTTCGCTGTCTTTCTCGCTTCTCCATAACCATTGCGATGAACTTCACCTTCTTGTTCTGCTCTTGGGCGAGGGCAACTGCTAAGCTGGTGGCATCTCTTGAATCTGGTCGTTCGCGGAAAGCCCGGCTGAGTTTCTGAAATCTATCTCTGAAATAATGAGAAAAGTCATCTATGGTGCCCCCCGTCCCGATTTCCTTGGAGGAATCTCTGAGAACTTCTAGTCGCGCTGAGATTTGCTTCGCGGGGATCGTACGCGCCACCGAGGCTTGAACCTGCGGGGGCTCCAAGAGGGGATGTGTGGAGATCTCGAGCAGTTCTTGTCGAGATAGTATATGAGATGTGCTGGCTTTGTCGCCAATTGAAAGGAGGACGTTTTTTGCGAATGTTGATGCCTCGGGTTCATCCATGGTCTTGAGGTAATCGTATGCCGATCGGTCGATTTGGTACCCTGCCAGTGCGAGTTCCTGAACCAGTCGTCGGAGTTGCTCCATGGGCAAGGCCTTTGCGGATGGAATGCGACATAGTGTGGAACCTGCCTATAGTATCTTTTATTGGGTAGCGAGCAGTCTAGCGAACTTGAAAATGGAAGATCGCCACGGCTACGCTTTGGCTTTCATATTGGATAGTGTTCGCGTTGAGTGAAAGTGATAGGGTAAAGACAGGGATCAAGGGTCTCGATGAACTAATCGAAGGCGGTTTGCCTAGAGGTTTCAGTTTTCTTTTGCTTGGTGGGCCGGGCACTGGAAAGACTACGTTCGGAGTTCAATATTTGTACAAGGGCGCCACCGAATATGGTGAGGGCGGGATGTACGTCACATTCGATGAACCACCATATTCTATTTCGGATAATAGTCAACGGTACGGTTGGAACCTTGGTGAGCAGGAGAAGGTCGGGAAGATATCTTTCGTCGATGCTTCGCCAATAAAGCGCGAAGCCAGGGCCTCGACGTTCGTACCACCTTCGCTAGGGCAGAGTTTCTTGGGGGGAGCCAAATTCAGCATCGAAAGTGTAGTTTCCGCGATTAGAGAGGTAAAGCAGAAGGTCAATGCGAAACGTTGTGTGATAGATTCGATTTCGGCTCTTACGCTACAGTATAGGGACGATTTTGAAATCAGGCAGCAGACGCTGAAACTCATCAAAGATCTAACGGAGATGAACCTCACTACGATCATGTTGGCCGAAAACCCCGAGGATAGGCAGGATATGACTCGTTTCGGCGCTGAAGCATTTCTCGCGCAGGGTGTGATCGTGCTTCACATGTATCGCGTTGAAGAGTCTAACGTCAAAGCGCTTGAAGTTCGAAAAATGCGCGGCGCGAAACATACGGATAGATTGTGCCCGTACAGGATTACGTCTGAGGGAATTGAGGTCTACCCTGAGGAGACTGTCTTCCGTTCAGTTTAGTCGGTTAAGATGATTGTAGAGTTTTGTCTGAATTCGATCTAACCGATGAGGAAGAAGAGAGGCTCATCAGCAACATTGCTAAGCTCGTTGTAGGTAAGGGGCTTGAAGCACCCGCAATTATGTTCCTTGAGGTTACGAAACCCCTTTCCTTCATTGCTTCGCAGCTGGCAATAGTCGTACTCGGTCCTCTGCAATGGCTCTTTGAACTTGAGGGCCCTAAGTATACTGGGCTATTCATGAAGAAGCAGAATGTGGGTAGAATCATCGATCGAATTGAGGAGCTGTCTAAGTCTAAGCCTTAGTCACTTTCGATGTTGTTCCCGAATTGGGTTGCTTGTTTTTCTCTCGGTACAAGTAGTAGCCGAAAATTACCAAGAATGCGACTACCGCGATTGGAGCGTAAGCGCCTTCAGTAGCGGTTCCCATTCCTAAAGCGCGCCAAGGGAATGACGCATTGCCTAAAAGAAATTGTACCCTCTGAATTATTATTGCCATTCGTCCTAAAACCGTGCTTCCGAAGACAGCTCCAAGGGTGGCGAGGATGAAGTACTTGCCGATTTTTGTGAATCCTCCCCAGACCCCTTTCTGTTCCCGGTGTAGAATAAAGTAGGAGAGGGATAGAATCGTTCCTGCAACTAAGACTACATTGTCGAGAGTGGTAAGCACGTTCCCCGTAAAGAGAGGAATCATGGTTGCGGTCACCTGTTTCACGAAAAACGTTGCAAATACGCTCCAAATAGTGACCCCTAAACCATAACCAATCGCTAGACTCAGGGGCAGCCGGTATAGTGACGAGTATTTCTTCGTGAACTGGGCGTAGAATAGCGAGCCTAGGATAACTGGTACGATGAAGGTTAGGTTTCCGTCTACGAAGATTGGGTTCAGGGCTTGGTTTACGAATAGGCGTAGGGAAGCGGCGAGGGCGTAGCCAGCGGCGAGGCCGATGAAGGCGTATTCGGTTAGGCGGAAGAATGGGTTTTCCTTGTACAGGAAACTAAGGACCATAAGGGTAATGAATACACCAACCCAAACTCCAATCAGATCAATTGGGTTCACCGTTCACTTCTCCCTCTTCGAAGTTCGCCTACTGATGAAATAGGCCGCATTGCCGAATACGACCATCGCGATTATCAGCATGTGGGACGCGGATAGTGCAACCATGGCGGAGGATGCGCCGCTGATCCCCAGGCAGCAATTATACTGTTGGTTAAGGAGCGACTCGTACTCTGCGGCGCCGCGTATGCTAATCAGGACTCCCACAAGCTGCCCTGAATTGTAGAACGGCATGAAGCCTGGAGCTATTGTGGCTGTAGCTCCAACGGCAACTGAGATATTGAAACTCCCTTGCCAATATTGAAGATAAGAGAAGAGGGCGCTGCTGTCATCGTCGAAGGTGATTACGAACGCAGCGTCCTTGGCCGCGGGAAACTCTTTGATAATCGGGAGGCTGGCGGTGGGATTGCCGCGTGTGTCACGAGGTAGGAATTGGGCTATGTTTGATGGCATTCCAATTAGCGTCGCAGTGTTCGGGATATATCCAAGCGTCGCATAGTCGACCCCATAGGTCTTATTGCCCTTGTTGATCGCGTCGAGGACTGCATCGGTTAATGGTGGGCCGTTATTATCCAGCGCGACGAACAGAACCTTAAGCGGTCTCATGAAGATGTGTTGTGTGACGACTATGGCTTGTGGGTGCAATTCAGGGACAACGCTTGTAGCATAATCGAAGCTCTCTACCACGAGGCTATTGGGCGGTAAATTCTGAATGAAATCATACAATGCTCGCGTCGTTGGGGTGATCGGAACCGCAATTACTGCATTCGAAAGAATAGGCACAGTAATGACCAATAACAGGATTAGGTACACCAACCTTGGATCCGATTTGAGACTTGAAATCGCCATCAATTAATCCCCCCAAGGGTACCGGAATAATCTGCGAACACTGAACACAAGAATTCCGAGAGCAGCGCCGATGAGGATGCCTCTTTGGCCCGCTGTATTCGGAAACGCCAGTATCCAATCGCGAATCGCACCGAATCCTGGCCACACCAAGTCGGCTACTGGTGCCTGTCCCAACACGACCAGTAAGCCTGCGGCTAGAAGAATCGTTGATTCTAAGGATCGGGCTTTGAAAGCTCGGTAAGCCGCTGAGGCAATGAAAAAGGCGAGAAGAGAAAAGATGCTTGAGTTTATGTTCACGAGAATCTTGTAGAAGAGGAATTCCCAGATGGGGGTTGAGAACGCGATGACACTTGCAGGTATAACAACCGCCTGAGGATCAAGCGCGTAAGGTGAGGCGATCATGCTGAAGATCGCCATTGCAAAAAGGCATACAAGGAGAATTATGCTATACCTCCAAGTCGCCCGCTTTCTTTTGATGTTGATCACATGAACGCGAGTGAGGTTGATGACTCCGATCGCGAATGCAGCCGTGAGCATCGCAGTCAAGTAGGCTAATAACTGGTCAGAAACAGCTTGTAAATCGACTATTCCAGGCACCGCGATATAGTGGACGATTGCGTAGAAAAAGCCCAAGCTGAAGATAATTACCTGAAGGCCAAGATCTCCGCGATTCATCTTTTTCTTGTCTGAGCTCATCGGTGCCTCATAACTCCATCAAGGCGATTAGAATCGAGTTACCGAAAGTTATGAGGAGAGCCCCAGCCAAAATAAGGAGGATTGCAAGAATCTTTCCTGCGTCGGGTCCGATGAGGCGTGAAATGGCTTCAGGATCCGAGGTGAGGTATCCTTGTGCTGTGTACAGTTCCTCTCCGATCAGAGTCTGATCGCAAGTTGTCATGAAAAATGGAAGTTGATCGGTGTTTGTTGTGCCCCCGAACTGGTAAATGGCTACGCCTCTGCCGGTCTCCGCGATTTGCAATGCTTCCGCTTGAAAGTCGCCGACGAAAAAGTTGACGGCGGGTTTTTCGCGGCGCAGAATCCCCATAATGCCTGCGGCGTATGCGAACTGCCGGGTAGATATGTACCGAACCATGTCTGGGGTGTATTCTTTTTCTCTGCCGGCTTTAGCATATGCACTTTTCACCATATCCTCCGTAATCTGTTGCACTTGAGGGTCGGAGTTTCCGACTAGGAGTCGGGCGTTATGTTCAACACAATGTTTTGCAACGTACCCGAGAAGGGCAAGTGCCGCGAGCGTGTCTGGTGTGGTTATGCCGCCTGTTCCGGGCGTGAAGAAGACGCTTCGATTGAGTTTTGCTGCTTCCTTAATCCATTCGTCAATCCTCTCAAGGCCAGGGATACCTCGAGTCTTCAGCTTCCTTTTCGAAGCGAATCTTGCTACCTCGTAAATAGCAACCAACACAATAACGAGTAGTATGGCCTGTGCTATCCGGCCGGGTATTAATTCCAACATAAGAGGAACACTACGAGTGTTCGCCGCTGTATGCACGAATTTGCTTAAGACTCTATCTGTGCCCAAATCGACGGAAAAAACACATTTAGTGTCTGCAACGAGAGAACGAACAGATAAACAGAAAAAGTTTGAAAATGGGGTGTCCCGGAAACGGAACCCGACAAGCGGGCTTATGCTACCATTTCCTCTTGTTTAACGTTCTTGTCGTGCTCGGTACCTAACTTCATCTTAACCTTGCGCTTCTTCGCCATCTCAACTCACCTCCCTGTCTTCTGGTCTTAGATAACCAGGTTACTAGAAGCGGGGATGAATCTTGTATATAACTGGGCTTGGAGAAAAAGGTAAAAAGCCCGAATGTTCTACATTTCTACCGGAGATACTTAGTGTCGAGAACATTTGAACCCGGCAAGAAGAGGCGGCTTAGTAGAAGTATCAAGATCAGCTCAGATATGTACGAACGGCTTGTGAGTCTGCAAGGTTTTCTCCAATTGAAAGAGAGGCGCAAGCGAAGCATGGATGAGTTAATCGAATTCATCTTATCTTTCGTGCCAGACTTGGAGATCGATGTGGACGAAAACTACTACATTGTACAGAGCAAAGCGAAAAAACAGCTAGCATAGCCGCAAAACGTTCCAACTCCACGCCCCTTCCCCAATTGCGTCCCATTATCAGCGATATCTGTAGACAACGTCAGCGATAGCTAATTCATGGCGGGAATATGGTGCTAAGAAGTTTATACCGCATCTAACACAGCGGTCTAGCACCTACGCAAAGGCGTAGCACGACAATGCCGGAGGTCGGAGTAGACAATGCAGCTCAAAGTGTACAATTCACTTACCCGCAGGAAGGAACCATTCACCGTATCCCCAGACGGGCATGTTAGGATGTTCGTATGTGGGCCCACGGTGTACGATTTCGTTCATTTGGGGCACGCTAGAACATATCTTGCCTTTGATACGATCACTCGTTATCTGAAGTTCTTGGGTTACAAAATCCAATACCTCATGAATATCACAGATGTAGCTGAGCGAGTCGTTCAACGAGCCGAGCAGCTAAAACGAGACCCTCTCGACCTCGCCCGAGAGTACGAAGTCGCATTCTTGGAAGACATGCAGACTCTTGGAGTAACACAGGTTGATCGGTTCGAAAGAGCTTCCGACGCCATTCCGAAAATGATCGCCCAGGTAACCGGCCTAATCGGCACGGGAATAGCCTACGAAACAGAGACCGGCGTATATTTCGAGGTCGACAAGTTCCCCCGGTTTGGTCAACTCTCTGGCCTAACCCACGAAGAACTCGGCTTGCGAAGACTTGAGCTATGTTCTTCGAAACGGCATCCCGAGGATTTCTCATTGTGGAGAAAGTATGAGAAAGGGCTCGCCTGGGATTCACCTTGGGGACGGGGCAGGCCGGGATGGCACATTGAGGACACAGCCGTCTCGATGGGACAGTTCGGAGACACGTATGACATCCACGGTGGTGCCTCAGAACTCATTTTTCCACACCATGAAGCTGAGATCGCGCAAGCAGAAGCCCTGACCGGGAAGATCCCGTTTGTGCGTTACTGGCTTCACACGGGTTTGTTGAATGTAGAAGGTCGTAAGATGAGCAAATCATTGGGTAATGTAATCCGTATTCGCGACGCCCTCCGAGATTACACCGCACCGGAAATCAGATTCTATTTTGAATCGGTACATTACAGGGAACCAATGGTATTTTCAAACAGTGGATTGATCAAGACCAAACCTAGGCTGAATCGCCTCCTCAAAAGTTTCAACTCATTTTTAGACGCAAAACCCGCAGCAGACCTAAAGGCGAGAAACCCGCCCGCCAAACTGGTCAGTTACAAGTCAGCATTCACACGCCACATGAACAACGACTTCGACACACCCGGAGCACTGAACGTCCTAACAGAATTCGCTCACGAGCTCGCAAGAGTGGGTCCGACTCTCAATCAAGGAACGAAAACAGAGTTCGAAGCAACATTTCGAAGTCTGGCAGGTGTGCTTGGCTTACTTTCCTAATCCCAACCTAATAGAGCCAAGCACGAAGCGGATGCCTCGATTCCTTAAGGACGAAGCGAAATGCCTCTTTCCCTGTATCGAAATAATACCATTCATCTTTTCCTCCAGCCACATGCTTCCTTAACTTGGGATTCCACAACTTATCGCAGATATTCACACAGTAACTTCCCCTAAAGGTGCCCACAAAGATGAAACCCCCGTTTACATGATTCTCCAGATTCCCGTCTGCACGCACTCCTTCGTCCTCGTCTAAGGCTTCGATGAACTCCAACAGGTCCTTTTCATTTCTGATCGGCCGTTCAGAGTACATCTTTACTTGTGAAGCCCGCTTTCTATCCCGACGCATCATCGACGCCCCTGTTTTCCAACGTTAATCGAAGACTCAAATCTACTTTTTGAGTGAGCTATAAGCAGACTCTTGGGGCAACAAATCAAGGAAGCCGCCTGATTGCCGTCAATTCTAGTCCAATACGATGGAAACAAGGTGGAGACTAGAACATTCCGCACTCACCTTCGTGCTTTGGCGTGGGATATCCACCGCCCTGACCCAATACTCGTGGGCAACCGAGGCGAGGTTGTAAGAATCCAGAAGGACGAAATCCTACGACTTAATCCAAATACGAAGCACAACCTACGCGCCGTATCAGTTAACCCAACCAACAACTCAGCCTTGATAGTGGGAAACGCCGGTACAGCCCTACTACTTAGTGAAGATGGAAATTTCAGAAAGCTAAGTTCCTTAACCACCGAAAATCTTCGTGCCGTAGCTTGGAATCCAAAGGGAGATCTAGCATTGATCGCTGGAAACAATGGTGCATTAATGAAATACCACGACAACCGCATAGAAACGATTGACGATGGCAGAGCAAATCTGCGTGATATCTCTTGGCAACACGCCTCTGATCAAGCACTCGTGACCTCCAACTGCTTCGCTGAAGAATTCATCCCTTCCCCCAACCTCTTCACGTACGAAACAAAATCGGATGCTCTGACAGCCGTCAACGAAGGACGCTCCGACCTAATCGGTGTCGACTGGAGGCCAGACGATGCTTATGCCTTAGTGCTTGGGTATGATGTTGTCTGGCACAACGGGTTAATCGCGAA
>Ga0074046_10004110_pt1 | contig 11980 bp, 12 predicted proteins | sample BogForMeECP23OM3_FD_94441 | JGI IMG/M metagenome (GOLD analysis project Ga0074046, IMG submission 94441) | Bog forest soil microbial communities from Calvert Island, British Columbia, Canada - Bog Forest MetaG ECP23OM3 | ecosystem: Environmental > Terrestrial > Soil > Wetlands ...
CCTGGCGAGGAAGCCGCGAAATTGCCCGCGTCGGCCGATATCGGCTTCTTAGTGCGCGACACCGTTGACGGAACCGAAACAAAGCGCAATACCAACTTCAGAGGACCCGGACAATGAGCGTACTTGCAATGGAGACACGCCTAAAAGGAAAGCACGTCCTATTTATCTTGCTTGGCTTTTTCGGGATCGTTTTCGCGGTGAACGGCGTGTTCCTTTATTCTGCGCTCAGCACCCTACCCGGTGAGGAACGCGGAGCCACCTATGAAGCTGGGCTGCGCTACAACACGACACTCGCCGAGGAGCGCACGCAAGAAGGCCTCCGTTGGTCGCATAAGTCGCAAATTTCGCCCGGCACGCCGCTAACCGTGACCGTTGCAAATGCGGACGGCTCCCCTGTCGCGGGCCTTGCAATCGAAGGCTGGCTGGAGCGGCCCGCGTCTAACAGTGCCAATCGCAAAATAGCCTTCAAAGAGGTCGATGCAGGCCGCTACGAGGCTGCCGTCGAGGCTGCGGACGCCGGCGCCTGGGTTTTGGCGTTCACGGCACAGAAGCCTCGCCCCGGAAGCGAACCTGCTATCTACCGTGTGAAGGAGCGTCTATGGATCGGCCCGGTGCATTAAGCGAATCTGAAACGTCCGCGGCCTACTCTACCGGTAATACGGCCTCCGCCGGCAGCAGCGCTTGCTGCACGATGCGCGCTGCGGCAACTTCCCCGGCTTTGGGAGGCGCAGCAAAAGCCGCTTCCATTCCCCCTGCTTTGCAAACCGTAACACTCGCCGTGGAAAACATGGTTTGCGGCGGCTGCATGCGGAAAGTCGAGCAAGCGCTTATCGCCGCGCCGGGCGTCGCCTCGGCACGGGCAAACCTATCGGCCAAGCGCGTAACCGTCGTATTCGCAGACAGGCAAGAAGCCGGCGCGATGCGGCTCATCGATACGCTCGCCGGCGTTGGGTTCCGCGCCGCCGAACTCGCGCCCGAAGCAATAGAAGCCGGGCGCGACGACAGCCGCCGCTTTTTGGCGCGGGTTGCTGTTGCCGGATTCGCCGCCATGAACATCATGCTGTTCTCGGTTTCGGTCTGGGCCGGATCGGAAGCGGGCGATCCCATTCACAAATTATTCTTTTGGCTTTCCGCCGCCATCGCCTTGCCAACCGTGGCTTATGCCGGGCAGCCCTTCTACAGTTCCGCTTGGGCTGCGCTCAAGCGCGGGCGCCTCAACATGGACGTGCCCATCTCTCTGGCGATCATTTTATCCGCGACGATGAGCCTGTATCAGACGATACGAGGCGGCGACCAGGTTTATTTCGACGCAAGCGTCACGCTTTTGTTCTTTCTGCTCATCGGCCGCTATCTCGATCAGCGCGTCAGGACGCGAGCGCGCGGCGCCGCCGAGAACATTCTCAGCCTGAAGGCGCAGTGGGCGTATGTCATCGCGAGCGATGGCTCTGTCGAACGCCTGCCTTCGCGGCTGGTGGAGCCTGGAATGCGCATAGCGGTTGCCGCGGGCGAGCGTTTTCCGGCCGATGGCGTCATCGTGCACGGGACGACTTCGATAGACGAGAGCTTAATCACCGGCGAAACCATGCCCCGCCAAACCGGTATAAACGCCACGGTGTACGCGGGCTCCGTCAATCTCGGCGCGCCAGTCGAAATGGAGGCGCGGGCGGCTGAGGCCGATACGCTGCTCGCACAAATCGCACGGCTTATGGAGACTGCCGAGCAGGCGCGCGGGCGCTATGTCCGGCTTGCCGATCGCGCCGCGCAATTCTATGCCCCGGCGGTTCATACGCTTGCAGCGCTGGCGTTCATAGGCTGGATGTTCGCAGGTGCGGGCTGGGAGTATTCGCTTACCATTGCCATCGCCGTTCTCATTATCACCTGCCCATGCGCTCTAGCGCTTGCCGTGCCGGCCGTGCAGGTAGCGGCCTCCGCGCGGCTCTTCGATCGCGGTATTCTATTGAAGGCAGCCGATGGACTGGAACGGCTCGCAGAAACCGGCATCGCGGTTTTCGACAAAACCGGCACGCTGACGGCAGGGGTTCCCTCGCTTGCGAACGGCGCCGCAATCGGGGACGCCGATTTGAGAGCGGCCGCAGCGCTCGCTTCGTTGAGCCGCCATCCTTATGCGCAAGCGGTGGTGGCGGCGGCCAAGCAGCGTTTTGGAAGCGTCCAAGCCGCTTCTGGCGTGGAGGAAGCGACGGGCGCGGGATTGCGCCGGGTTACCGAAGCAGGCGAGGAACGGCTCGGTTCGGCATCCTGGTGCGCAGTTCCGCAGGCGCTAGCGGATTCCGCGTCCCTTTGGTATGTGCGGCCGGGCTCGGCGCCACTTGCCTTTCAATTCGAAGACAAGCTTCGGGAGGACGCCGCGCAAGCGATCGCGGCGCTGCGCCGCGCGCAATATCGCATCCTTTTGCTTTCGGGGGACCGCAGCGAGGCCGTCGCGGCAGCAGCAGAAGCAGCTGGAATTAGCGATTGGCATGCTGCGCTGAAGCCGCAGGAGAAAATCGAGCGGATCGAGGCGCTGAAGGCGCAGGGGCACCGCGTTCTCATGGTTGGCGACGGTTTGAACGATGCCCCGGCCTTGGCGGCGGCTAACGCTTCGGTATCGCCCTCGACGGCCGCCGATGTGAGCCAAACCGCATCCGACGCGGTGTTTCAAGGCTCGAAACTCATGGCCGTGGTCGAGCTTTTAGCGACGGCGCGTAAGACCCGCAGCATGGCGTTCCAGAACTTTGCAATCGCCATCGGCTATAACATGCTTTTCGTGCCCCTCGCCGTAGCGGGGCTGGTGACGCCGCTCATCGCCGCCATCGCGATGTCAACCTCCTCCATTATCGTCACAGTGAACGCGCTTCGCCTACGGACGGCGAAGCTGGAGTTAGCTTCATGACTTCACTTGCCTGGCTCGTTCCTATCGCACTTGGCTTAGGAGGCTTGGGCCTCGCGGCATTCCTTTGGGCGCTCCAATCCGGCCAATATGAGGATCTGGAAGGTGCGGCTTACCGCGCGCTTGAGGATGAACCGCCGGCGCCGAGCGAGCGGCGCTGATTTACAGTCCACCGTATTGCCCGCGGCGGTAGCCGGCCAATGACGCCGCGTTGCATGCACAAGACCGACCTTGCAAGGGCGAAGCACGCAAACGAAGCTTTCCAGAGGGGGAATGCAGATTGGCCCGCGACAAGCGGGCCAATTCTTAAGCATAAGCAGCAAGGGGTATGTTGTCGTTCATCGCCCCCCTCGGCATCGAGATTTTCTCGAAGCTAAACGGCGCAAGGATGCCCATAAGCGGGACTTCCGCAGAAACGGGCTGGTGGGCTTTAGGAGATGCTTCGGCCTTCTGCCTGCCAGTTCTGTCCTCGTGAGCGCTCGCACGGGCCGCTTCCGGCGTCCGCAGTGTGGCAAAAGCTTCCCTCATGCAAAGCGAAGCGATCAACTCAAGGATCACCGCCCAGAATATGGGCAAGCTACGGCGCACTTTGGCCTCGTCTGCGCTAAGCACCCAAGCCAAGGTGTCGGCACCTGCGTCTTTTGCCGCGGGCCTGCCATGCCCGAGAATTGCCTCCGCGCTTTGTACGCGGGCCTGCGCTTCTTGGACATGTTCGCAAAACTGCTTCGACTTCGGAGCTGTGACGTTGGAGCAGCCATTTGTTATGTCCCATCTCGGGTTCGTTCTCAGCTCGTTAAGCTCGCTCGTAGCGAGCGCTTCGACGCGCTGAGCGCGCTCATACGCATCGATGCGCAGGCCTTTGGACTCGGTCATCTCGGTGCGATAATGAACGGTGTACAAGATGGAGTTGGCAAGAACGAAGCCTAGAGCCAAGAGCCAGCTGGCGCGCCACAGCCAGGCGTCCCGATGGGAACCCTCCTCAGCGCGCTTGTCTGCCCAAGGCAGCATGATCCAGCTGATGATGACAACCGCGGCAAAGGCGAGTCCGAACATCGTCCCCGGAGCGCCATCGGTTATCAATTTTCCATTTGAATATGCGGCATATGCACTATAGGCACCGGCTACGCACCCTCCGGCCGCGATGAGGAGGCTGAGCGCATGCCGCTTGTTGTTATTCCCCATTCCAATTACTCATAGCCACGGCGTTTCAAATATTTGGCACGCTGGGTGGCGGCAGCTGCCTCAGACAAAAATGCGCAAACAAGCTAAAAAATTCGCTAACGGATTAACCATCGCAGCCCGATTTAACGTCTGGATACGGAAGGCATGGCTATCTATGCCTTTGCAGCCACACCTCTTTTTTCCAAACTTTGAGCCCGCAGCATGCTAGGATACGGCTCACATCCGCCTATGCTCACCACTCCTTATGGAGGGAACGCCCCGTGAGAGCGATGGTTTTGAAAGCGCCTGGCACGCCTCTCGTGCTGGAGAACCGGGAGAGGCCGCAGCCCTTGCCCGGGCAGCTGCTCTTGCGGGTTAAGGCCTGCGCGGTGTGCCGTACCGACCTCCACGTTGCCGACGGAGATCTGCCGGCCTGCTGCGGGGAGATAGTGCCAGGCCACGAGATCGTTGCCGAGGTCGCCGGGCTGGGAAAGGGCGTCACCGGCTTCGCCGAAGGGCAGCGCGTTGGCGTTGGCTGGCTCGGCTTCACCTGCGGGGAGTGCGAGTTCTGCTTACGCGGCGAAGAAAATCTCTGCGATCTGGCCAAGTTCACCGGCTACCAGTTGGACGGAGGCTTCGCCGAATATGCGACAGCGGACGCCCGCTTCTGCTTCCCGATACCGCAAGCCTATAGCGACGCCGAAGCTGCTCCGCTTTTATGTGCCGGCGTCATCGGATATCGCTCGCTGAAAATGGCCGGCCCTGGCCGCGCGCTCGGCATTTACGGTTTCGGAGCGGCCGCGCATATCGTCGCTCAGCTAGCCGTGCACGAGGGCCGGAGCGTTTATGCCTTCACGCGTCCAGGAGACACGCCTGCGCAGGACTTTGCGCGTTCGCTCGGTTGCTGCTGGGCCGGCGGTTCCGATGAAAGACCGGGCACCTTGCTCGATGCCGCCATCATCTTCGCGCCCGTTGGAGACCTCGTTCCTGCAGCACTGCGGGCCTTGAGAAAAGGCGGCGCCGCCATTTGCGGCGGCATCCACATGTCGGACATACCAAGCTTCCCATACAGCATTCTGTGGGGCGAGCGCGCCGTGCGCTCGGTTGCCAACCTCACGCGGCGCGATGCCATCGAGTTTCTCGAACTCGCACCCAAGGTGCCGGTCAAGACAACGGTGCAGGTCTTCGGCCTGGCTGAGGCGAACGAGGCGCTGTCGCGGCTGCGGCGTGGACAACTGACCGGCGCAGCCGTTCTTGTCCCCTGAGCTAAGCGAAACGGCGTCATTGCGAGCAAAGCGAAGCAATCCAGGGCCAAAGTCACTGATGTTTCACTGGATCGCCACGGCGGCAAGAGCCGCCTCGCGATGACGATGCGGACTATGTTAGCGCGTATGCGCCTGCGCGGAGCCGACGCCCGTGCCGGTCAAAAGTCTTGGCCGCCGGTATAAATCAAACTTTTTTGACGAACTCCGATTTCAGGCTCATGGCTCCGAAACCTTCGATTTTGCAATCGATATCGTGATCGCTATCGACGAGGCGGATGTTTTTGACCCTCGTCCCGATTTTGACGGACTTCGAAGAGCCCTTCAATTTCAGGTCCTTTATGACTGTGACGGTATCGCCGTCCTGCAATATGCTTCCGGCAGAATCGCGGTAAATTCTGCCTCCCGCCTCGGGGGCAGCGATGCTGGCAGGCGCACTCCACTCGTGCGCGCACTCCGGACAAATATAAAGGCTGCCATCCTCGTAAGTGAATGTGCTGTTGCATTTGGGGCATGGCGGCAGTGTGCTCATGACGGTATCCTTGCGGTGAATAGGAGGACGCCGCCTTTGCCGCGGCATTTATAGAGCTTCTATCGGTTCAGCCTTATAGCTAGCATTGCCCGGGCTTAGCCCGCGGTGCCGCGAAGCCGCTCCAAATGACGCCGCAGCGAGGCCTCCGCGTTGGCATACGGCTCCTGATGGGCCACGCTCCAATAGCGCAAGTTCTCGATCCGTATTGGCTCGCCCGTCACTGCGCAGCGCACATAGGCGCCGTTCTTCAGCACCTGAAATTCCCCATCAAGATAGCGGATTTTCGCCTCTTGACCGAATACGAAGGAACGCTCGATGCGATTCATACTCTCTTCCATGCCTCAAAGAAGACTGCCCTGGCTTCCGTCGTCCTTGTTTGCCGGGGCGTTCCGCCGGTGGCTAGCGAAGCTCTTGCGCTCGAATGCGCGGGCGCCGTCCTCAGCAGTTCCACCGGTATATTGTGCTTGAACGTGACCATCCGCGAACTCAATGTCAAGCCGGACGGCACCGCTAAGCGCGGCGGCGCGGCGGACGACGTGCCCGTCCTCGCCTCGCACGAGTGCGAACCCCCTGTCGAGCACGCTTCTGTGGCTAAGCGTTCTTAGCAGCTGCGAAAGCGAACCGGCCTCGAGCGCCTTGCGCTTCAGCCTGTTGCGGATCCCCTGCTCCGCCCGGGACCAAAGCGAGTGCAGCCGTTCGCTTTGACGGGCGGCCGGCCCCGCAAGCAAGCCAGGATTGAGCCTGCCGGCGCGATCGGAAAGACGGTCGCGCTTCTGAGCAGCGTTCAGGCGGAATGCTCGCGCGGCCCCATCGCCCGCGCGCCCAAGCCTCTCGGCTGCACGCACAAGCGGCGCGGTGATAAGCCGCGGGTTTAGCCGGACGGCGCAACGCTCGAACCGCCCGCGCGAGCGCTCACTGAAATGGGCAAGCGACTGGCCGAGGCGCGCGGCCGCCGTATCGATACGCTGCCGTGGAATAGCCAGAAGCGTTTGAGCGCGGGGCAATCCACGTTCCGCGCCCCGGAACTCGGCCCGGAGCCTTTCCAGCTGACGCCTCACGCAATGCCTCGCCCGGCCGGTGCATTCGGCGAGACGCAGGACAAGCTCGGAATGTTTCGGCACAGCCCATTCCGCCGCCTTGGTGGGCGTCGGCGCGCGCGCATCGGCGGCAAGGTCGATGAGCGTCCAATCGGTTTCGTGCCCCACCGCCGAGATCAGCGGGATCGCGCTTTCGGCCGCTGCGCGGACAACCGCTTCCTCGTTGAAGCCCCAGAGGTCTTCGAGGCTGCCGCCGCCGCGCGCGACAATCAGCAATTCCGGTCTCGGCAGCGGGCCGGACCCGTCAAGAGCGTTGAAGCCGCGGATGGCAGATGCGACCTCGGCGCCGCAGGTTTCTCCCTGCACGCGCACAGGCCAAACGATGACGTGGGTGGGGCAGCGTTCCGTGAAGCCGTGCAGCATGTCGCGTATCACCGCTCCGGTGGGCGACGTCACGATCCCAACCACTTGCGGCCAAAACGGCAAGGGACGCTTGCGGGCCTCGGCGAACAGCCCTTCGGCCGCAAACCGCTTCTTCCGTTCCTCAAGCAACGCCATGAGCGCGCCGGCGCCTGCCGGCTCCAACTGCTCGATGACAATTTGATAGCTCGATTTGCCGGGAAAGGTCGTGACCCGGCCGGTGACGATAACCTCCAGCCCTTCCTCGGGCTTGAACTTCAGGCCGGACAGCGTCCCGCGCCAAATCACCGCATCGATGCGCGCGCGCTCGTCCTTGAGCGAAAGATAAGCATGGCCCGAGCTATGCGGCCCGCGATAGCCGGAGATTTCGCCGCGCAAGCGAACGAGCCCGAACGCATCCTCCACCGTCCGCTTGATGGCGGACGAAAGCTCGGACACGGTAAACTCCGCGATGTTGGAAAGCGGCGCCGCTTGCATCCTTGCTAACATGACCCTGCCGGCTCCTTATGTCCATGGCTGCCAGCATGGCGCGATTCGCATGCGCGAGGCGAGACCGTCAAGGTGCCAAGATTTGCAGCTGCCCTAAGCGGGGCGGCGCTCGCAGAGCGGGAAGTTGCTTTTATCCATGCTTGCCTTTTACGAAAAATTCCGTCTCCCAGCGCCAAGCCGTTTCGATAATGGGCTCCAAGCCTGGCATTTTGGGCCTCCAGCCAAAGCGCGACTGAAAGGCGCGGGAATCGGCGACGAGCACAGGCGGATCGCCAGGCCGCCTGTCTGCGTCTATCGCCCGGACCGGCCTTCCGGTTACGCGCCTGGCGGCATCCAGGACCTCCGCGACACTGAAGCCCGATGAGGTACCGAGGTTGAAGTGGCCGCCCTTTTCGCCGCGCCGAAGCGCACGCAGGGCGATAAGATGCGCTTCGCACAAATCGTCCACGTGAATGTAGTCGCGAATGCAGGTGCCATCCGGGGTCGGATAATCGCGCCCAAAGACGGTGATCGCTTCGCGCCGCCCCGATGCCGCTTGCAGTACGAGCGGGATGAGATGCGTTTCGGGATTGTGACGTTCGCCGATCCGCGCCTTGGGATCTGCGCCTGCAGCATTGAAATAGCGCAACGAGAAGAAGTTGAGACCGTACGCGGCGCTTAGGTCTTCAAGCGCCTCCTCGATCATCCGCTTCGTGCGGCCGTATGGGCTGACAGGCGCGCAAGTCTGCTCTTCCCGGATGGGATCGTCTCCCGCATTGCCATAGACCGCTGCCGAGGATGAGAAAACGAAGTTCTTCACACCGCACTCGACCATGGTGTTAAGCAAGCTTAACGTATTGGCCACATTATTTATATAATATTTTGCCGGGTCTGAAACTGACTCTCCAACTTGTATAAAGGATGCGAAATGCATGACCGTGCTGGCACGATATTTTTTGAATATGCCGCGCAGCAATGCACTTGAGCCGCAGTCTCCGATAACGGCATCTCCCCCGAGAATTGCATCACGGTAACCTGTCGATAGATTATCGAGTACGACAATCGGCTCGTTTTCCTCGATGAGGCGCTTTACCATGTGGGAACCGATATACCCGGCTCCGCCGATCAACAGTGTTGTCATGGCCCTACCGTCAAATAACGCCGCTGCACAAAAAGGCCTCGTATGGATCAGCGAACAGAGCTGAGTTCCAGCCTGCCTACGAAGGACGTGACCAAGTTATCGCACTCATCGGCGGGGCGTTCAACAAAACGGCCGCAAAACGGCCGCAACGCGTAAAATTTTCCGCACGTGCCGGCGGCCATATCCGCAGTCCTAGACAGCGCGGACATTGAGACAATACGTCCACGCTTCAGTTTGATTTCGGTCAAAGGGAGCGCAAAAAAGTCGTGCCATTTGCTCTTGCTACTGCGAAAGCAGGAGATTTACCGACCAGGAGCGCAAGGATGTTAAAAGTCGATGCCATCGCTGCAGCAGATGCCGCGCGTGAGCCATTTTCCTATTTTCTGGCGCAGGTCCTTGAGCCCAGGGACCTCGAGGGTATCCGTGCCGATTTCCCTGCGATCGAAAAGCCAGGCATCTTTCCGCTGGAGGAGCTCGAATACGGCCCGGTTTTTGGGGCCCTCATCGAGGAAATGCAATCGCCTGCATTCGCCGAAGCCGTCGGCAAGCAGCTCGGGATCGATCTCAAAGGGCTGCCAACCATGATAACGATCCGCGGCCGCGCCCAAGCCAAGGACGGCCGTATCCATACCGATACGAAGGACAAGGTCGCAACCTGCCTGCTCTATCTTAACGGCGCCTGGGACGAAGGTGGCGGCCGGCTCCGCATCCTGCGCAATGGCGACGACCTCGAAGATTATATCGCGGAGGTTCCTCCGCACGGAGGCACGTTCGTTGCGTTTAAGGTTTCGCCGAATTCCTGGCATGGGCACAAGCCGTTCGTCGGGGAACGCCGCTACGTGATGATGAACTGGCTGCGCTCCGATGCCGCGCGCGCGCGGCAGTATGGACGGCATAAGCTATCCGCGAAGGTGAAGCGGCTCATTCCATTCTTCTACAGCGGAAAGTAACATGACAGACACAGCACCGGCCGCGGCCGCAACAGCGAACCCCGTCGCGGACGCCTTTCTCGCGTGCCTTGCCCGCTCCAAACATGTGACTTCGCCATTTGACTATTGGCTGCTTGAGGGCGCGCTTCCGGACGAAGATGTGACCGCGATTGCGGCCCTGCCCTTTGCGCCGCCCTCGGGCGCGGTTTTCAACGGCAGGCGCGAGACGAACAACGCCACGCGCGTGTATTTCAACCGTGACAACCAAGACAGGTTCGAGGTGTGCCGCCGGGCCGTTGCCGGCTTCCAAGATGCCCGCGTCCGCCGCGCGATCGAGGAAGCCACGGGTGCCGATCTTTCAGATGGGCATTTGCGCATCGAGTACTGCCAGGATACCGAAGGGTTCTGGCTTGAGCCGCACACCGACATCTTCGTGAAAAAGTTCACGATGCTGGTTTATCTGTCGGACGATCCCCGGCTGAAAGCTGCGGGCACCGACGTGCATGAAGGTCCGCCGGAGTATAAATACCTCTGCTCGGCCCCCTACGGGAAGAACCTCGGAGTGATCTTCATCCCCGGCCCGAATACGTGGCACGCCGTTGGCAAGCGGCCGCTCAACGGAGCGATCCGCAAAGCCATCATCATCAACTACGTCACCTCCGACTGGCGCGATAAGTACGAGCTGGCATAGGATTTTTGCCCGGTTTTGAGGGAAAGGGGGGAGGAGGGAGCCAAGCTCTCTCCTCTTTTTTCGCTCCGGTCTAAAACGAACCGATCCGCGCGGCCGGGCCGTTTTACGCCGGCGCATCCTCCGGCTCATCGAGCAGGCTATTGGTCAGCGGCGTTCTATAGAGCAGAAAATTCACCGTTTTAACCTTTGCGCCGAAAATGTTTGTGAAAAACTCCCTTGAGACGCGCCGGGCCGCCGTGAGCCGGTGGCCGCCATCGACAACCACCCAGCGTCCTCTCCGCCCGAGCCGCACGATAATTGGCTCAGCATTGTTATATCCGTCCCGGCGGATTGAACGCATGACCATGTCGAGACGCTCGCTGTCCCCACGCTCCTCGTTCTTGAAGGGGAGCTGATCGAGCGCAGAAACGGGCACCTCTATCTCGGCCATCTCCTCAAAAAACTCGAGGCGATCGAGGTCAGCTGGGGTCTCGATCCACTGTACGCTCGGAATTGGACATTTAACCATCTTCCGTTCCTTCCGGCGTGATTTGAGAATCTTCTCCGATTTGAAACTTGAGTTACATCATGATACAAAGAAAACAAGCTTGAAAGCCCGAAACCGCCCCAGAGCAAGCAAAAAGTAGGATTGCATCTACAATACTCTTGGCGTAGTACCTATATAGCTAGCGGTACGGGGGGAGAAAAATCCCGCCGCCCTGAGTTTTCTAAGTGCCACTGCATAGCCAACTCCGGCCGTAGCGGCAAGCGCCATCGCGGCGGCAAAAATGGGTTCACTCCGAAGTGGGAAGGTGTATTCTACCCCGAGCGAGAAGGAAAATGCCTGCGGCCGTGGAGAGGCGCAAAATTGGCGCGACGAATTTAGTCTGTATTGTGAGCAGTTTTTACTTTATAGCTCAGCACTCTTTTCTATTTTGTTCATAGGCGCCGCTTACTAAATTCAAGGAAACGGCTTCTTTTTGAAATTAGTGCTTGCAAAACAGTAAAAATATGCAAACATCGATAAGAAAGATTTATGTCTAACCATATTTGCCTCCAGTGCGGCTGTGTGGCAAATTGGGGTCCCGGGCAGATAACGCACGGTGTTATTTTAAGCAATCTAGGAAATCACAAAAACGCAAGATGCTGCGCACCATATTGTAGTTATTCAGATCTCTCGCCAACTAGAATGGGGGATGTGGAGCCAACCATGTCAGCCGGAAAAGAAGAGGATGGCGTCAGGAACGCCAAGCGCATGAGCACCAAAGCAACCACAATGGCCACGCCGGCTGTTTCCGAGGTGAAACCTGGCGGGCAAGGCCGCGTAAAGGACCCTTCGCGGGACAAACGCCTGGCGAGAAACAGGGTCGGACCAACCGGTCAAGGGCGCGTCAAAGACAAAGCGAGCGATAGGCGTCTCGCCGCAAACCGGCCTGGGCCGACGGGCCAAGGCCGGGTGAAGAACCCAAAAGA
>Ga0074046_10004111_pt1 | contig 11979 bp, 12 predicted proteins | sample BogForMeECP23OM3_FD_94441 | JGI IMG/M metagenome (GOLD analysis project Ga0074046, IMG submission 94441) | Bog forest soil microbial communities from Calvert Island, British Columbia, Canada - Bog Forest MetaG ECP23OM3 | ecosystem: Environmental > Terrestrial > Soil > Wetlands ...
GCAAGAGATTCTCGGACACGCACGGATGGGGATATGCCATGTTCGACTATGACGCAGTATCCGGATCGTTCGCGCCAGCCACGTCGACCAGCAAGCCGCCGCAGGGGCACGACGCCAAATGCGGCGCCGCATGCCACACGCTAGCGGCGTCCAAGGATTACATTTTCACGGCATACCCCAAAAGGTGAACCGCTCCAAGTGTCGATTCGTCGGCAACCCGTAAACTATACGGCGGGACAGAACGTCTGGTTCTGGAAAATGCCACCGTGCTGGCTGCCCGCGAGTCGCGCTACCGGAAACATGGGTACTAGAATCCACATGTACGGTAACACCCAATACGATGTGTTGGACCCAGGTGGGACCTGCAGGGCTATGCAGACTCCGTGCGATGCTGCAAGGGCTGGTTTGTGGGAACGAGTGTGGATGTGGCTACATCCTCTGTGGCGCTGGCGACTTTGTGGAGCATAAAGTCCATAATTCGTTCTTCGCGGATACAGCCGACCGGTTCGGCATCGTCGAGGCTACGGACTACCGGCAACCATGTGATGCCATGCTGAAGCATGGTTCCGGCGGCGACGAAAGGCGAATCCTGGAGACTGACACAGAGTGGGTCCGGTAGCAGAAAGTCAGTCAGCTTGCGCTGGCTTAAGCCGTCGCGCTTGTCGAGCGGAATGACGGCGATGCGAGCGACCATTTGATAGAGGTCCTTGCGGTCCAGTTTTCCCCACAGATAGTTGTTTTCGCCAAGAACGATAAGCTCTCCGGCGCTGCTTTCCCGTAGGCACTTTATCGCATCGCCGAGGCTAATGTCCTTGCGAAGAGGGCTGCCGGGAAGCGGGTCAAGGAAGGAGGCAAGGGGCTCACGATCCAATAAAGGCTTGGCCAGAGGCAAGCGACGCCAGAGTTCCTCTGAGTTTCGAGTAACGGCGTTGGCCAGCAGTTCCCGCAGCGGCGCGAAAGAACCGGCCATTTCCGAAAAGAGGGCGCTGTTGGCTTGACGCAGACGAACGACGGTCCGCGCGCGAATACTGGTTTGATGCGGGCGGTTCTCGATCAGAGCGGCGTTGCCAAAAAAGTCGCCCTTGCCGAGGACGGCGACGACTCTTTCCGGGTCGTTCGGTGCGTCCGAGACCAAGACTTCGACCTGCCCTTCCTGGATGACGCTGAAGACCCGAGCCGGGTCTCCTTGCCGTTGAATGAAATCGCCCGGACGATAGTAGGCATGAGTGAACTGTTTCGCGCTGTCGCTGTTAAGGAAGCTGAGATCCCGAGGAAAGAGCAAATCCCAGGTCCAGTCCAAGGCGACCTTAAACCGGCGAGACCACGTCGGCACCTTGAAGAGGTAGACGCTTCGCCAGAGGAACCAGGCGAGAAAACCGGAGATATGCATTCCAAACATTTCCGCCACGGCTTGGTAACCGCCGATAGAACAGAGTTCGCCGAGAGCTTTGAAGCTAAACGGCCGAGTGGGCTTACCTTGGAGAACTCGTACCAGATTGAGAGCCGCTTGGCGGCCGTGACGCTCGGCGAACTGGCCGGTGGTCAATGAGGGCTTGTTATCGTACGCGTTGATAATTAGAGCGCAATCGCCTAGGGCCCAGGCGTTGGTATGGCCTTGGATTCGCATGTCCGGCTGGGTGAGAATGCGGCCGCGCTCCTTAGGCGCATCGAGGTATTGAACCAATGGAGAGGTAGCAGTGCCGATGGTGCAGACGATGGTCGCGCCGGTGAGCATTCGCCCATCGTTCAGTTCTACTCCTTCATGAGTTGCCGCGACGGCGCGCGTCTTCAATATAAGGGTGATGCCGGCCTTCTCCATTCTCTTCCTGGCGAATTCCGCCAGAGTGGGGGTGACTTCGGGCAAGATGTGGTCCTTGGGATGAATCAGCGAGACCACCACGTCGTCCTTGCGAAAGTTATGGTAAAAGCGCGTGCTGCTGCGAACCAATTCGTTGATTTCTCCCGCGACTTCAACGCCACTGAAGCCCGCTCCCACGATAATGAAGCTGAGATGCCAGCGCTGGCGCTGCGGATCGCGGGTGGCCTCGGCATGTTCCATCTGACTGACAATGTGCTGGCGCAGGTCTATGGCATCGCGCATAACCTTGAAGGCGAAGGCATGCTCGGTCATCCCCGGGATGATGCCCAAGTTGCTTTCAGCGCCGCAGGCAATTACCACGTGATCGTAGTGCAAGCGGTTGAGCACGCCGCTGCCGTCCTCAAAAGCTATCTCTGAAGAAGCAAGATCGATTTTCTGGACGCGCTCCGTGCGGCAGCCAACCCTGGGGAGCATCTGCCGGAGGGGAGTAGCCGCTGCGTCGACATTGATGGACGCCCCGGCCACGTCCGCCAGGAGAGGGTGGAAGACCATGTGGTTCTCCGAGTTGAAAAGGAGAATCTCACACTCGGACGGGGAAAGCTTGCTGCGCAAGGTCTTTGCGAACTGCACGGCGGCAAACCCGCCTCCGACGATGACGACTCTTGTAGGTGTCACTGCTTCTGTTCTCGGTTGAGGGACTTTGCCATGTCTTAATTTTTGATGCGCTCAAGAGTGCTGCGGATAAAAGAAAAATACGGCCTCGGCAGCAAAGCCAGATACTGTGCTTCCACCAGTCGCGTGCTCGGTGCGTCGGACAAGTCCCGGACCAAGGCCATTTAGTTTCGGCTTGCCGACAACCCGGGGACTATACCATGCAATCGACAAGCGCATTTATGAGGAGTGATCCGAATGGCGGATCGTTCTAGCGATCCGACGATTGGATGCTTTGCTGCTTCTAACTTATCTGGCCGCTCATCCCGGTAAGTGTCCGCGACGAAGCGTAACCTGGTAGAGCTCGTGCCTTCGGCGCACCGAACTGCTTCGCCACGCACCGGTCTTGGGCCGATCGTAAGGCCCACCGACGAATGACGCTCATACCGTATGACGGTTACCGGAGATATGGGTAGTGTCTCCACTTGTTCAATTATGTTACCTTCGTTGGCCGAAGGGTCGCGTGGTTAACTTTAATGCGTTGCGGGGGCTATCGCCCATGTCGGAACTCTGGACCAGCGCGCTCGAATCCGGTGGGTCGCATCTCAACGCAGGATGGTTCTATTAATCACGGCATTTCTAACGGTCGAATCTGCGGATGAGAACGCACACTCTTCAGCCACAGTATTGGTTCAAAGATAGACAGTCTTTCTTTTTCTTGATGCATAGCGTAAGGAAAGAGAGCGACGATCTGAATCCAAAGGAGGGAGAAAAAGTATGTTTCATTTGGTCTGGTATGTTCTTATTGGGCTAGTCTCGGGCTTCATCGCGAAATCGGTGATGCACGTGCACATAACGCTTTTGTGGACCGTCGTGCTCGGCATCATCGGATCGATCATCGGCGGCGGCGTTGCCCACATGTTTTCGCGCCCCACAAATGAGCGGTATCATCCGGCCGGCCTCATTTTATCCACACTCGGCGCGATTCTGGTTCTTTTCGTTTGCTATAAATTGAATATTCATTTTCCCGTTTTTAACCGGACATAAGCGACCCGTATATAGCATATGTTCTGGCACGACAAATCGGGAGTTGAGGTAGTGCTCTCTTCCTACATTCGTGTAGGATTCGAGAACGAAATTTTCACGGAGCAAGAGCTGACCGATTGGCTTGGATCTGGGAGATCTAAATAGCCGGTCTTCCTTATCTTGTGCTTCGAGCACGTCGATCCGTCCCATCTCTTAAACCGGTTAGAATTCATGCTCGCTGAGGCGCCGAGGTGATCGTAGGTTTTTTACTTTCAGGAAGCGCTACGACTATTTTCATGGCAGCTGACTAAAGCTGCCGAATCAACAGTAACGACTGGTCGTCAAATTGCGCTCCGTACCGGGCTAGGCTTTCTTGGAGTGACCGGCAAATCACATTCAACGGCTCCCTGCCATGTTTCTGCAATTCGGCTTGGAGCCTCATTATTCCAAACTCTTCTCCCGCTTTATTCATGGTTTCGAGAAACCCATCGGTGTAAAGCGCCAGGACGTCGCCACTTTGCGCCGGTAATTCAGCGGTAGCAAATTCTCCTGTCGGGAGAATTCCCAAGGGCAAGTTGGAGCATTCCAAGGGAATCACTTCACTGCTCTTAGCTGAAAAGTGGAGTATGGCCGGATGTCCGGCAAGCCCAAACTGCAACTTCTCTCCGTTCCATGCAACAAAACAAAACGTCACAAACATATCCGGCTTCTTCAACGGGTAAAGTACCTCGTTCAGCCGTGGCTGAATATGCCCGCTGTCCTCCGGCGAACTCAGTAGCATCCGCGCGGCGCTCTTCACCATTCCCATGACCACGCCCGGTGCCACGCCATGACCCGAAACATCCGCCACGTAGGCCACCCAGCGATCTTCCGATCCCGCAAGATCGATCAGGTCGCCCCCCACCTCGCCGCTTGGCAGGGACTGACCAAAGAACTCAAATTTACCCAGTCTTGTCTCAATAGCAGGGACAAGAACTCGGTGGATCTCGGTGGCCAGTTCCATCTCCGCATGCACCCGGAAATAGCGCCGGGCCTCGGTTATCGACGCATACAAGAAGCAAAGGTACCCCACTGCGACGGCTATCATTATGGCCAGCCCGTCAAAGGACAGCCTGCTGTGCAACCGTGCGATGTCGGCGGCAGCCATCTGCGCCGGCTTCGCAGGGGAGGGAAGCCAATTCTGAATTACGTTCAGCAGTACCACGTGGACCACGAACAGAGGCACCATCGCCTTCCAGAATTGCTTGCGGAGCACAAATCCCGAAACAGCGTAGAGCACGGGGAATAGACCCGAAATCAGGACGATCAGCGCAAAGCGGAGTTCTGGCTGGTTTCCCATCATCGTGATGTCACTTGCAAATCCGATGATGCTGAATATGAAAAACACTCCCACGAAAAAACTCACGAGCGACTTTCGAGGGACTGTCCTCCAGAAAGCTCTACTTTCGCTCATGCTTTAAGCACCCCCCGTGGCGCTCGATACTATACCAACCCACGGCCAACGAACTCTTCAGTCAACTCTCGATTGACGCGATAGCCGTCCAAGTGGGTACTGGAACGAACATGTCCCGTTTCCCGACTTCTATGATAGGCCCTTGTCAAAAGGCAAAAAGGTGAAGAGGCAAAAAGCCCTCCTGATGCGCTCGGGAGGAGCGCCAGTGTGGAGTCTTTGCCTTCCCAAGCGCGTGTTGGCCTCTCGGCCGTGGTTTCTATCCGAGGATAGAACCAGACTTGACCGGGAGTTAGCTTAATTTCGGGAGTCCTTTCATAAATATTTCCCCATCTTTTGCTCACTCGTGGCATCCAATGCCCGGAAGTCCTCCCTATGAGGGGGCGGTGGAGGTGTTCAATGGCGTGGAACGTAGCAGATCTAATGTGGGAAATGCTTCAAAAGGCTGGCGTGAAACGCTGCTATGGAATTGTGGGGGACGCTCTCAATCCTGTCATCGATGCGCTCCGCCGGAACGGAAATGTTGACTGTTCATGTGCGGAATGAAGAGTACGGCGTCTTTGCCGCGGTTGCAGAGGCCTACTGCACGGGAACCCCCGTTGCGGTGTGCGGCACGGCCGGCCCCGGCGTGACTCACCTATTTAACGGCCTGATGGACGCGAGGAAAGAAGGCGCCTCGGTTATCGCCATTGTGGGCGACGTTGAAACGAAGCTGATCGATACGGCTGCCCTTGAGGAGCTGAATCCTTATAAGTTTTTCGACGCTGCGGCACTCTTTATCGGGCGTCTCATCAACCCGGAGCAGGCGCGTGCAGTGATCAACACCGCCATCACAACCGCCGTCGCCGATTGCGGTCCCACGGTGATTTCGCTTCCCGGTGACGTCGCAGCATCGGAAGTGCGGGAGAAAATGCATGCCGTCGCGATTCCTGCCAAGCCCGTTTTGCGTCCTGCCGACGCGGAATTGGAAAAGCTCGCACGCTTGATCAACGATGCAAAGACGGTTGCTATCTTCGGCGGCGAAGGCTGCCGGGACGCGCGCAACGAAGTCCTGGCTCTCGCCGCCAAGTTGAAAGCTCCCGTCGGCTACTCCTTTCGCGGCAAGCAGTGGCTCGAGCACGATAATGCTTACGCCACGGGCATGACCGGTCTCCTCGGCTACGGCGGAACGTACAACGCGATTCAGGGCGCCGATCTTCTTCTGCTGCTCGGGACAGATTTTCCATTTTCCGAGTTTTTGCCGAACGGCAACGTGAAAAAGGTCCAAATTGACGTGAACCCGAAGCACCTCGGCCGCTAGCCGATTCGCCCGGAATACCTCGCCGCGACATTAAGCGCGCTGGCTTCTGATGACGCCATGTTCTTTGCCGACACTGGAACGGCCTGCATCTGGATGGCTCGGCACATCAAGGGCGCCACCAATCGCCGACTGTTCGGCTCCTCTTCCTGGGCGTCGATGGCCAACGCCGTGCCTAACGCGTTCGGCGCACAATTGGCCTACCCGGGACGGCAGACGATTGCCCTCTGCGGCGACGGCGGTTTTACGATGCTCGCGCTCGGCGACCTGCCCACGTTGGTCCAGCGCAAGGCGCGCGTTGTGCACATCATCCTCAACAATGAATCGCTCAACTTCGTGAATATCGAGCAGCAGGAAGCGGGCTTCGTTCCCTTTGGAGTGGACTTCAAGAATCCGAATTTCGCGCGCGTGGCCGAAGCGATTGGTGCGAAAGGCATCCGTCTCGAGGAACCGGGCCACGTGAAAGAGGCTCTCACGGAAGCTCTGGCCTACAAGGACGGCCCGGTTGTCGTCGATGCCGTCGTCGACCCCTACGCGCTTTCGTTGCCGTCGCACGTCCCGTTCCACACGGCAAAGGGGTACACACTGAGTCTCGCCAAACAGGTCCTTGCAGGCCGGTTCGACGACGTGATCAAGACGATGGAACGCAACGTCCGTTTGGTTTGAGCAGTGATCCTTGAGGTGCTAGTTACAGCGCGGACGAGGTTTCCGCGAGTCCTTCACAACTAGTCACGCGAAAGGGATCTTGGATATGACTAAACCCATTCTGGTGGTAACCAGCCGTTATCCGAAGGAGATTGAAGACCGTATCGACCGCGACTTCAACGCCCGACGAAATCCGAACCAGGTTCCTTTCAGCCAGCAGCAGTTGCTCTCCGCAGCCGATGGAGCCGACGGCCTGTTCATCACGTCGGCAGACCGGTTGGACTCTGGGTTTTTCCAGAAAGCCTCGCCAACGATAAAAATCATCGCCACGTACTCGGTGGGTTTTGAGCATATTGATCTGGAAGCCGCCGCTCGCAGGAAAATTGCAGTCGCCTATACCCCGGGTGTCAACCATGAAGCAACGGCCGACATCGCCATGCTGCTTTTACTTGGCGCTTCGCGTCGCGCTTACGAGGCCCAGGAACTGGTTCGAACGGGGGCTTGGAGGCCCTTGAGTCCCGACATGCTCTTGGGCTGGCAAGTTGGTGGCAAGGTTCTCGGCATTTTCGGAATGGGGCGCGTGGGACAAGCCCTGGCGCGTCGAGCACGAGGATTCGGAATGAAGATTCACTATTGCAACACTTCTGCGTTACCAGCGGAAATCGCAGGAGACGCCGTCTACCATAAGGATCCGTCGGATCTGCTTCGCGTAAGTCAGTTCTTGAGCCTGCACGCCCCGGAGACTCCTCAGACCCACCATTTCTTGAACTCCAAAGCCATAAGCCTTCTGCCTCCCGGGGCCATCGTGGTGAACACCGCCCGCGGCGGATTGGTGGTCGATGACGACCTCATCGTGGCTCTCAAGAGCGGAGGGGTAGCCGCCGCCGGACTCGACGTATTTGAAGGCGAACCAAAACTTAACCCGGAATATGTTTCGCTGAAAAATACATTTCTACTGCCGCATATCGGCAGCGCCACGATCGAAACCCGGACAGCAATGGGCATGCTGGCCCTGGACAATGTGGACGCGGTCTTGAACGGCAGGGCTGCGCCGACCCTCGTCCAGCCCTAATCGCAGCTCGACGTCTCATAAGCGTATCCGAACGCAAAAGGCGGCAAGTTCGCCGAAGGCCACGCACATCGTTTCCGTGACACGTTTGCGGTGGATGAAAAATGGCGGAGAGGGTGGGATTCGAACCCTTTCCTGGTATTTAAAGCACGCGACTTACTGATTCTATATGACGCTCTTGTCGCCGTAGCCGCTAGAGTCGCCCTAATCGGGTACAGTTTCGGTACAGAGTGACAAATGTGTGTCGTTAGGCGTATGAGAGGGAAATGAAGCGCACAAACATCTGGCTTGGCGATGATCACCTGAAAAAGCTCAAGGCTCTCTCGGGAAAAACCGGAGCGCCAGTTTCCGCGCTCATTCCGAAGGCGATTGAAGAGTATCTGAAGAAAAAGTAGCGCAGTAAGCGAGACGCCACGGTGTTATCAGCGGCGCGATGCAAGCTCACCGTAGTCTATCAGCAGTCCAACGTGATTCCCTCGAATCGATAAGTCTTAGGTGGCCCCCGTCGGTTGCTCGACCCCGCACCGCTCGTGGCCCACTGGGAGACTCGATTTACAGGTTCATCCTTCACCCTTAACCGATGCGAAATTGCTTGACAATTTGAGCGGGTAATTGCCTGGCGTGAAAGTCTAGAATACAAACATACGGTCAAGCCGAATGGCTTACGGAAATCGGTTGCTTGGGAGGGTCACGTGAGCCAATCACCGCTCGTCAGTACTCCTGGGAATTTCGTGGCGACAAGATCGCGCCGCAGTACGCGCATCGAGAAATCCGTCCCACTGATCGTCTTAGGTCAGAATCGGATGGGAGAGCCCTTCGTGGAGCGAACGGTCTCGCTCACCCTCAATATGCATGGTTGCCGGTATTCCTCGCGCCATGATTACGGCGTTGGAACGTGGGTTACGCTGCAGATGGTGGGATTAAACAGTCCCGAGGAAAAACCCGCGACAGTGAAGGCGATAGTTCGGTCGGTTCATCCGGCCGCGAGTTTGCGCGAACTCCAACAGGTTGGCGTGGAACTGGAAACTCCTGCGAATGTGTGGGGGATTGCGGCGCCACCGGCGGATTGGCTTAGCGCCCCAGAAACAAATACGTCGACGGTAAAACTCGCAGGGGTGGTTGCCATCACACAAGAAGCTGCGAAGAAGAAAGCAGGCGAGATCCAGATGAACACAGACCCTAAGATATCCGAGATCACCAGTTTCCCGTCCCCGGCCGCTTCACGACCCGTAGCCCCACCAGCCCCAAAGGTACCGGAGGCTCCGCAACCACCACGCGTCGTGGTCACACCCGACCGGCTGATTTCCGCGCTGCAAGGGAAACTTCAACAAGAGGCGGAGAAAGCGGTGCAGGTAGCGGTAGCGAAGCAGGTGAACGATGTAATTCGGGAGGCACTCAGCTCGATTGATGATGCGCGCCAGTCAAGCGTGCGAGACGTGAAGGAACTTCTCCCGAAGCAGATAGAAGCAATGAAACTTTCGCTAAAAGAGGAATCCACCGGAGAAATGGCCGCGCAATGGAAGGCGGACATGCAGATGTATCGAAGCCGAGCGGAAGAGACGGCTCAACGCCTGGAAAAACAGGCAGACGAATTGCGACGCGAGTTGGCGAATGCGCAAGAATATGTGGACAAGTTGACGCGAGAGATTGCACCGTCGTTTCCGGCGCGCCTGAAGGAAACTGTGACCCAGGCGACATCGGAGTTTAAGAGTGGGGCAGACGTGATTGCAAACCGCCGCTACGAACGGCTCATGGAGAATGTGCGGATCGTGACACAAGACGCGCTGTTGAACTTGAATGCGCGCTCGGAGGAAGTGCAGGCGTTCGTGCAAAGTGCGGTAAATTCCGGAGTGGAGGAATTTCGGCAGGAGACGGAACTGTATGTGAATAAGGCGCTCGCGGAGACGAAGGAACGGGCTGTTTCCGCGCTCTCCTCGCTCGACGCGGAAAGTCGAACCACCTGTGATGCACGTCGCCAGGCGCTGGAGACGGAGGTGGCGCGTTTCGCTGAACGGGCGGCGGAACAATTCCACAAAGGAATCAAGGCTTTCCTGTCCACCTGCTTGGTCGCGGCCGTCGGCGCCATGGATGAACACTCCAAGTCGACGCTCGACGGGCTCCTGAAAGATGACGGAAAAAGTCTGGACGAGGCCGGTGCGGACGCTGGGAAGAGGCCCGTCGTACTGGAACGTCACCAGGAGACTTGCCAGCAATAGTCTTAGGTCGCTGGAAACTTCCTGTCGATCCTTTCCAATACAAAAGAGGCTTTGTCGATTGCCTTTTCGGCGAAGTATTGTTCATTCAGGTGAGGCTTATCCGTTTCCATGTTTTCGATTAAGCGGCGTGCGGATAGAAGTGTGGCAGCAAAAAGAATTGCGTACTTACGTTCTTCGGTCATGGGTAACTCGCTGAATGGAGTGCAGAGGAGGGGATCGCAGTCTAGCGTGTTTGGGGAAGTGGAACAAGCGAAGGAGTGTTGTGATAAACTCCCCTGAAAATGGCAGATAGAAAATTCAAACCTGGGCAACACATCCAAATGAAATTAGCTGGCGGACGCATCGAGGAAGCGACGATTAAGGCTGTTATTGAGCATATCGATGGCATTCGACTCCAAGTTGACTTTGGTCACGATCAAACGGCGTTGATCGAGTTGTGGCAGGTCGTGAAAGATTAGGAGTGTCCCGTGTATCGCAGGTGCGCGTTCAGGATGCTTTTCGAGGTGGTTTTATGAAGTCTGAACTGACGGCCAAGCAGGTAGCAGAGTGGATGTTCGACGAATTGAACCGACACGGTGAACTTTACCAAGACACAGTTGTCTACGAGATAGCAAAGAAATTTGGCAAACAATTCACTTACGAGAACGACAATGGCAATGAGGCGATTCGAAAAGACGCTCTCTCCGCATTCCGGAAGATGAGCAAAGAAACTGTGGTTTGGGAGCGGGAGAATCGCTACTGGCGAATACGCAAGCCCGGTGATGCACCCGGCAGAGAGCAGAGTTGCAGGCAAGTGGACGCGAGAGAATTGCCGTTAGCCTAACGGCTAGTCAGGTTTTAGGCTTTATGAATCAATAGCTTGCAAGGGCCGTTGCATGATCGTTGCATAAGGAGAAGGTTGAATCTGCCAATCCTCGCTGAGTTATAATTTCGTCTCCTTCCCCTACCGTAAACTTCGTGAACGTGTCATCTGAGCGTTTTCCCACGGACGAAAAGCCAGCCCGCACCCTCACATTGTTCGCAACTCCCATTACCAGTCCAACCGGTTGCATTGCATGACAGACACTCAGCCCAATCATTCTCCTGGTTGGCGCTAGAGTTCGTCCCCTTGCATCTCTTCCTCCCCTCCATGCGTCCGCACTTCGCGTTGGCGAGCTGTATGTCATAGCCGGGCGCTCCGCAATTCGTACAGCACGTGACGGGCTTAGAGCGCTTCATGTGGCGATTCTACTACCTCTGCCGCTTGGATGGCTGGCTTTGATTCTATTTGATTATACGGGCCATCCTGCGCGACATCCAGGGCGGGCCTGAAGGGCTTCCGCCTTCTGACGCTGTTCCCATTGCTCACGATCGCGCCTTTCCTTGTCATCATGGAAAGTTTTGATTGGATCATCCAGCGCTCGTTTGTCCACGGCTACGCGGCCTCCTGGTGGGTCATAGCCAAAACTCTGTTTACGGTTGCTTCTTGGCGGTGTTCCTATCGAACGTGTTATGTCTCCATTCTCTTGGGACATCAAAGCGTGCGCGTCACCGAGAAGCATTACAACCCTTGGGTGCGCTCGCGGCAGGAGCAGTTAGAGGCGGACGTTCGCAATGCTTGGAAGAGTGATCCGCTAATAATCGCGGGTACAAAAGAGGTACAGATTCAGAGCGGACGGCCTAACTAAATGAAAATCGAAATTATGGCGGAGAGGGTGGGATTCGAACCCACGGTACGGTTTCCCGTACGTTCGCTTTCGAGGCGAGTGCTTTCAACCGCTCAGCCACCTCTCCGCGGTCGTTTCGCCTTCCATTATACAGATACAC
>Ga0074046_10004112_pt1 | contig 11976 bp, 13 predicted proteins | sample BogForMeECP23OM3_FD_94441 | JGI IMG/M metagenome (GOLD analysis project Ga0074046, IMG submission 94441) | Bog forest soil microbial communities from Calvert Island, British Columbia, Canada - Bog Forest MetaG ECP23OM3 | ecosystem: Environmental > Terrestrial > Soil > Wetlands ...
ACAGCAAGCCCAGCTTGTGGAGTTGCGTTTCTTCGGCGGCTTGGATCTTGACGAGGCCGCTGCAGTTCTGGGAGTTTCGCGTACGACGGTGAAGCGCAATTGGAACTTGGCCAAGGCCTGGCTGGCGCGGGAACTGCGCAGAGGCGACGAGAACAATGCCTGAGAAATGGGACCAGGTAAAAGAGCTGTTCGCATTGGCTCTGGAGCAAGATCCCGGGAACAGGAGCAGTTTCCTGCGCCACGCTTGCGCGGGCGATGACGGCCTGCGCAGCGAAGTAGAATCGCTGCTGTCGAGCTTCGATGGCGCCGACACCTTTCTTGAGGATGGTCCCGTCGCCGATCTCGTGTCCGCGCAGTCGCGTGCGATGACGGGAAGAAGAATTGGAGCGTACCGCATCATCCGCGAGATTGGGCAGGGCGGCATGGCGGTGGTCTATCTGGGCGAGCGCGACGACCAGAGTTATCGCAAGCAAGTTGCGATAAAAATGGTCAAGCCCGGCATCGACACCGAGCAAGTCCTGAACCGCTTTCGCAACGAGCGCCAGACGCTAGCGGCGCTGGATCACGCGAACATTGTAAAGCTGCTCGATGGCGGTAGCAGCGAAGAGGGCTTGCCGTATCTGGTGATGGAATACGTGGAGGCCCTCCCCATTGACCAGTATTGCGATCTTCACCGGCTCTCCATCGACGATCGTCTGCGGCTGTTTCGCGAGGTCTGTTCTGCGGTCCAGTACGCGCATGAAAAGCTGGTGATTCATCGCGATCTCAAGCCTGCCAATATCCTGATCGCGAAAGACGGCACGCCCAGGCTATTGGACTTTGGCATCGCCAAACTGCTGAATCCCGAATGCTTCCAAACGACGCTGGTCACTCGCACGGACTGGCGCCCCATGACTCCGGAATACGCGAGCCCAGAGCAAATTCGCGGGCAAGCGGTTACGACCGCAACCGATGTCTATTCCTTGGGCATATTGCTCTTTGAATTACTGACCGGCCATCGGCCGCATCGCTGTGCGGGCCAGTCTCTTTTGGAAATGGAGCGGTTGATTTGCGAAACTGATCCCGAAAAAGCGAGCGCTGTTATTAACAGGACTGAACAGAAGGTAGCTCGCGACGGGGAGGAGCGAACTGCAATTACCCCGGAGTCGGTCAGCGAACAACGTGGCGTGCAGCCAGCTGAACTGCAACGCCAGCTGCGCGGTGATCTCGACACCATCGCGATGAAGGCGCTGCGGAAGGAGCCTGAACGCCGCTATGGCTCCGTCGAAGAGTTTTCCCAGGACATCCAGCGTTATCTGTCGGGCATGCCGGTAAAGGCGCGCAAGTCCACGATCGCCTATCGTGGCGGGAGATTCCTTCGCCGGCACAAGGAATCACTTTCCGCAGCCCTCGTGGTTCTAGGTATTGTAGCGGGCTTGGCGGTCTGGCAAGCGCACAGGGTCGCACGCCAAAATGCCGCCATAGCGCAAACGGGGAACGCGCCAGTTCAGGCGCGGCCTTCTGTGGCCATCTTAGGCTTCAAGAATCTTTCTGATCGCCCCGAGACGGCGTGGGTATCAACCGCTTTGTCCGAGATGCTGGCGACGGAACTTGCAGCAGGCGAAAAGTTGCGCACGGTTCCAGGAGAAACCGTCGCGCGAATGAAAATTAACCTCGGCCTTCGCGATACGGAAAGCCTAGCTCCCGAGGCCCTGGGACCGATCCATAAGAATCTAGGCAGTGACTTCGTCGTGGTCGGTTCCTACCTTGATTTGGGAAAAGACTCTGGAGGCCAGATCCGGCTTGACGTTCGTCTTCAGGACACGGCCAAGGGAGAAACCATCGCCACGGTTTCGGAAACCAGTACCGAGGATCAGCTACTGGACCTCGTTTCTCGCGTCGGAAGAAAGCTGCGCGAGGACTTGGGAGTTGCCGACGTGTCGCAGGTTGAATCTGTAGGAATACGGGCATCCATACCTTCCAACCCGGATGCGATTCGGCTTTACTCAGAAGGCTTGGCCAAGCTGCGAACCTTTGATGCACTCGCTGCTCGGGACCTGCTGACGCGCGCAGTGAGCTCAGACCCTAGTTACCCATTGGCACACGCGGAACTGGCGAAAGCATGGATGGCCCTCGGCTACAACGAAACCGCTCGCCAGGAAGCAACAAAAGCCTTAAAACTCTCCGGCAACCTCTCCCGTGAAGATCACTCCCAGGTAGAAGCCGGCTACTACGAAGTGAACAAGGATTGGGACAAAGCAATTGACGTCTATCGAACACTGTCTAACTCGTCTCCCGATAGCATCGAATATGGACTCGCTCTCGGCAATGCTCAGATTGCGGGGGGGCGAGCGAGCGATGCTCTGAAATCGATCGCCAGGCTCAGGGGATTGTCGGCGGAAGCGAAAGAGGACCCTCGCGTCGATTTGGCTGAAGTGTGGGCCGACTATTCCTTGTCGGACAACAAAGGCGTCGTAGCGGCCGCGGACTCGGCAATCAAGAAGGCGAGTCCTTTGGGAGCTAGGCTCGCGATTGCGCGGGCGAGAGTTTTTCAATGCCGCTCCCTGGCTAATCTTGGACAACCAAGACAGGCAACCGCGGACGGTGAAGAGGGCCGCCGGATTTTTCACGACGCCGGAGATCTAGCTGGCGAGTCTGGTGCCCTGCATGCCATGGCCGAAGTGCCCATCAACCAGGGCGATCTGGAAAAGGCGAGAACATTATATGAACAAGCTCTTGGGCTGGCGCGACAAACTGGCGACAAGAGAGCCACGGCTCGAGAACTCGGAAACATCGGTTTGATCCACATCCAACAAGGAGACCTGACCGCGGGCAAGAGGATGTACGCCGAATCCCTCGACGTTTTCCGGGAGATCGGCGACAAGCAGGGAATGTCCGTAGTCACAGGCAACACAGGCGACATTTTTTACGTCGAGGGGCAACTGGGTGCGGCCCTTGCCGAATACAAAGACGCGCTCGTATTAGCTCGTGAGGTGGGACACAAGAGTTCAGAAGCAATCGACATTAAAAACATGGGAGATGTCCTGGCAGCCCAGGGTGATCTGCAGGGAGCGATGCAGATGTACCAGCAGGCCGTCAGCATACAGCGCGAAATTGACGACAAGAGTTATTACGCAGCGTCTCTCTTGTCGATCGGAAGACTGCGGCGGCAAACGGGAGACCCTGAAGGGGCTAGGAAAATCTATGAGGAGGCTCTTTCTTTGCGGCGACAGTTAGGAGAAAAAGGCACAGCGGCCGAGACGCAAATGGCTCTGGCAGAATTGGATTGCGATTCCGGACAAGCCTCTGACGCCGAGACTCTGGCGCGGGCAGCCATCCAGGAGTTTCAGGCAGAACGGGAAGCGGACAATGAAATCCAGTCTGAAGTCCTGCTATCGAGAGCGCTTCTGCAACAGGACAAACTCGACGATGCCCAACGGGCGATGACGCGAGCGCTCACCCTTTCCAAAAAGAGCAGTGATATTACAATCCGCCTCCCACTTGCAATCCAAAATGCCTACACGCGATTCGCGGCAAGAAACTTTCCGGAAGCCGAGCGTCTTGCCCGAAATGTGCAGGGTGAAGCCAACAGATTGGGCTTTAGTCAGATCGAATTAGAAGCCTCCCTTGCCATCGGGGAAATCCAGCTCCGCGGGAAGAATCCTGCACTAGGTCGCAAACGGCTTGAGGAAACGGAAAAAACCGCACGGTCAAAGGGCTTCGAGCTTATCGCAGGAAAGGCAAGTTCTGCACGGCAAGCTGCGCTTCACTAGCTATCCAGAAACGGGCTTGTAGGAAGCGTAGGGGAAGCAGTCCGCAAGCATTAAGGAGAGGTTCGCAAGGGCTGCCGTTCGACGTCACCGGGTGTGCAGCCGGTATCCCCAAGAATTACTGGAACAGTGTTGGAAACGGTGCTGTTCGCACGTGCCAGGTGACGTCTGTAGCGACGGCGGCTCAGGCGGGACGCCCTTTCCCGCTACATCAGCGATCACTACCTGGATCGTGTGTTCATTGACGGGTACGTAGTCATAGTAATCGCCGCCCACACCTCCCACAGGCCGCATCATGCCGGCGATCTCCAGCCCGGGGATGGATGGGCGACTGATAGGCAGAAACATCCTCTGTACCCTTGCTGCTAGTTCGACCTCTTGCACAAGCTGATCGCGCTGCTGGCGCACCGCCTTGTCAAGCTGTTCCCTTTGTTTCACGTATCTCTGGATGACATAAACTACGAAGGCGAATGCGTCCAGTGCGGTAAAGTTGTGTGTGATCCGTGCCTCCTGGCTTGGATAAGGGAGGCCGAAAAGATCGTGGCGAAGGTCCAGGATGAAGCAGTCGTGGCCGCGCAGCGTTCGCTGGATCTTTCAGTCACGCGCTACAAGGGCGGCGTTACGAGCTACCTCGAGGTGACCACCGCGCAAAGTGCAGCCCTCGGGGATGAAGTCACGGCGGTCAATATCTTAGGACGGCGGATGGCGAACACTGTGTTGTTGATCCAGGCTCTCGGCGGGGGATGGGACCGCTCAAGCCTGCCAGACCGGCCCGAATGCTGCGGCAAGCTGCGAGCAATAATGCCAATTGACGGCGCGTGCGAACCATGACCGCTAATACGATGCGGATGCATTTCCGAGTTAAGCTTCGCAGAATCAACAGATAGCTTTGGGCGACGACACTGAAAAGGCTGGCGTCGGCGGTTCAACTCCGTCCCTGGCCACCGTCATTCCAAAGGGGTTAGCGAGTTCTAGTGCTTTCCCCATAGCCCGTCGCTAGCCCGTTTTCAATTTTCCAACTCCGGTCGAACACCCATATCGAGAAGACACCGAGCCTCGTGAACATGCTAGAGAGAAATCTGACCGGTTGCTCCACGTGAAGGCGCTGGTCAATACGTTGCCACAGAGTGTATGGACGACCTCTCGAAGGGGCGTCCCTCAATGTCATCAAGCGGCTGGGTCAGTGCCAGTGTCGGGACGTGCAAGGCGTAGCTTGGCTGCCATTTTCACCAGCGAGGCGAGAGAGTCGGCTTTCATCTTGCATGGCCTGCCCTCGATGCGCTTTCACTGTGATCTCGCTGATGCCGAGCTCGCCACCAATCTGTTTGTTCAGCAGGCCGGAAACGACCAACGCCATAACTTGCCGCTCGCGAGGGGTGAGTAATGCGCAACAGTCCCGGAGGTCCCGTATCTCCGCTTCGCGGCTAAGCGCAAGGCGGCTACGTTGGAGCGCTTGCCGAATCGCGTGAGCGCTTCATCACTGAAAGGTTTCGTTAAGAATTCAATTGCGCCGGCTGCTGCAGTTCTAGACCGTTGAGGCCCGGAGAGAAACGTCAAGTTGAGGGGTACGCCACTTTTTATCGCACGATACAGATAGGCGGTCTCTCCATCTTCTACAGAGAGGCGGGTCCGAAAGACGCGCCGACGCTTCTCCTTCTGCACGGCCTTCCGTCATCCTCGCGAATGTTCGAGCCGCTGTTCACGCGGCTTTCCGATCGTTATCACCTGGTGGCGCCCGATTATCCGGGGCTGTGGACACAGCGACTGGCCGGACCCAAGACAATTCCAATACACGTTCGATCAGTACGCGGAGATCATGAATTACTTCGTCGAGGCGCTCGGGCTATCGAACTACACTCTTTACATGCAGGGTTACGGCGGTCCCGTCGGTTTTCGCATGGCCTTGGCGCATCCGAACCAGATCGAGGCTCTGATCGTGCAGGACGCTGTCGCACACAACGAAGGCCTGGGCGCGACTCGGAAGACGCGGCGAGCCTTTTGAGCCGATCGCGCCGCCAATGAAAGCGCACTGCGGCGCAAATCTGCTGTCGCTCGCGACCACGCGCACGCGCCACTCGACCCGAATGTCGAACTCTACGACCCCGATGTCTGGACCGATGAGTTTTATTTTCTGAGTCAGCCCGGCCAAGCCGAGATTCAAAGTGATCTGTTCTACTACCGCACCAACGTGGACGCCTACCCGAAGTGGCAGGCATGGATGCGCGAGAAGAAGCCGCGCCTGATGGTGATCTGGGGCAGGTATGACCTGTCGTTCGATCTCGGCGAACCGGAGCGGTACCGGCAGGATGTGCCGAATGCTGAGGTTCACGTTCTTGACGCCGGTCATTTCGCATTGGACACGGCAGCAGATGCGATTGCCGCATTAGTCCAGGAATTTGTTGGCTCTTCGCGTTTAGGGTTGCTGAGGCAGGAACGCTGGCTGGGGCGAGATGAGAAAGGTAGCCCCACATCGTGCGAGTGTTCGGACCTGCTGCGCTGGCGGTGTCGCCTAGGATCGAACACATCCGTGTCGCCGTCGATGACCCTCCGTAGCGCTGGGCGGATGCAAGTGGCTATCATTCATGGACTTCCCGCAGAGTCACGCAAGATCCCCATCCCACTGGAAAAGCGGGGGCGGGCACCGCCGCGCTCCCGACGAGTATGCATCGAACGAAGGCCATCAACCACGGCTGGATCGTGGAGGGATGGTGGAGCTAGTCGGGCTCGAACCGACGACCTCATCGTTGCGAACGATGCGCTCTCCCAACTGAGCTATAGCCCCACTTAGAGGTGGGTCGACGCCAAAATTCTGGCTGCGAATAATTCTAGCAGCCGCCTGCTTCTTTGAGCCACCCGTGTGACCAAAATCACATCGCCGTGTTTAAGAGCTTGGCTAAACTAAGTTGTTTTATGCGCGAGTTCTCCATCCTCACGAATCGCAAGCGGGCCCTCGTGGCCCTCGTGCATTCGATCGTCTTCATGCTGATCGCTTCCCGGCAGATGATCGCGGCCACTCCCGCCGCGGGAATCTGGATACCGGCAACGGTGCCCACGGGCACATGGGTGCTCTGCGGCATCTTCACCATCGTCTCCGCTATTCTGCTCTGGCTTTTTGCCATCTCACGCGGCTGGATCGAGAAGGTCTACTTCGGAGTGTGCACGGTCAGCGCCAGTTCGGGCCTGTTGCGCACCGCCTTCGGCGACCGGGCCTTTCATGCAGGCCTCTACATCCGGGTCGTCATGCTCGCGAGCGCCGTACTGGTCGGGCTGTTCATTGTGCGCATCCATTCCGCTGCCCCGCCGATTCCCGATTCTCGAGATGCTGTCTCGTAATCGAAATCAACCTATATAATTTCGAACGTGAGTTCCGTCAAGGTAAAACAGGTTGCATCCGCCGAATTTCCCACGCGCTGGGGGCATTTCCTGATTCACGGCTTCACCTTGCGCGTCTCAGGCACCAAGACGGAAGAAGCCGTCGCCCTCGTCATGGGCGACGTGCAATCCGGATCGCCGCTGGTTCGCATTCACTCTCAGTGCCTGACGGGGGACGTTTTCGGTTCCCTGCGTTGCGATTGCCGGCAGCAGCTCGAAATGGCGCTCTCCATGATCGCCCACGAAGGCGCCGGTGTTCTCATCTACGAACAGCAGGAAGGCCGTGGCATTGGCCTCATGGCCAAACTCCAGGCGTATGCGCTGCAAGATAGCGGCCTCGACACCGTCGAAGCTAATCAGCGCCTCGGCTTCAAGGCCGACCAGCGCGAGTTTCTCATGCCCGCTGAGATTCTGCGCGCCCTCGGCATTAAGCAGGTGCGCCTGCTTTCCAACAACCCCGACAAGGTCGCAGCTCTGCAGCGCGCTGGCATTCGGGTCACCGAACGTGTCCCTTGCGAGGTTGCCCCTACCGAATATACCCAGGATTATCTAAAGACCAAGCAGGAAAAACTCGGCCATCTGTTCACGAACCGCAATACACAGCACTAGCGGCTGCGACTCACCTTTCCGTTGTCGCGCCTATCGCAGGCGTGTGGGTCAATCGCCCAGCAACCGCTGCAACTTCTCACGATTCCTCACCGGCAGCGCATCCAGCGTCACCTGCGCCAGCGCCGCATACACGGCTTTCACTTTCGGATCCCGCTTCAGCAGTGCCATATGTTTCGCAACTGTCGCCACGTCCCCGCGTACAAACGGCCCGCTGAACGAGTTCCCGGGGCCCAGGCGCGCATAGTTCTCCAGCGTCTGCCGCATGATCGCCAGACTCATTCGACGCGCTTTTTCGCGCCCGACCCCCGCCGCGTGGGCTGCCTTTTCCAGCGTGACCAGATACGCGACCAGCAGTGGCGAAGTCATTGTCGCCCATGCGTGGTACGCCGCCTTGCGGTGCGATGCCAATACGAAGCTGTTCGCCCCCAGTTCATGCACGATCGCGCGCGCCGCCCTCACCGCGGTGTTATCTCCCTCCACAGCACACGGCACCCCAGCCAGCGACGGCCTGGACCCGGGAACAAACGTCATCAGGGGATGCACCGAAGCCACCGCTGCGCCTGATTTCCGCAATGAGCCGAGTTCCCCGCTTCCCAGCATGCCACTGGAATGAAACGCAAATCGGACTTTAGATGTCCTTGCGCGCCGCGCCAGCGACTCGGCAGCTCGTCGAATCTCGCCGTCCGGCACTCCAAACCACAGCACCTCCGCATCAAGTGCCGCCCGGTTTATGGTCACCGCCCGCGCCCCAACGCGCCGTGCCAATGCTCGGGCCCGCTTCATCGATCCCGTCCGCGAGCGCGCAACGATCTCGGTAATCCTGTATCCCGCCTGTGCCAGCGCCGGGGCCAGAAAACCCGCCAGCTTCCCTGCCCCCACCAAAGCGACCGCTGGTCTTTCACGCGCCCGGTTTTTCCCGGCCTGTCGTTTCCCTTGCGCCTTCACCGGGGCAGCATACCTTAATATGGATGTCATGGCGAAATCGTCCCGCTCTTTCGAGGCCCGGGTTCTGTCCTCCCGCATCGCGTATCGCGGTCCGGTCTTCCACGTCACCACAGATCAGGTCGCCGAGCCCGGCGGTATCCGCGCCCGCCGCGATGTCGTCCGCCATTCTGGCTCCATTGTGGTTCTGGCGGTGGATGATCGCAAGCCCGAACCCTTCATTCTTCTTGAGCGCCAGTACCGGCACGCCGCTCGATCCACGATGTGGGAACTCCCCGCAGGACGCATCGATAAAGGGGAATCAGCCCTGGCCGCCGCCCGCCGGGAGTTGTTAGAAGAGACCGGATACAGTGCCCGACGCTGGAAAAGAATCTTGCATTTTTACGTCAGCCCGGGCTTCCTCGACGAAACGATGACTATCTATCTCGCTCGCGGACTCCAACCCGGTGAGGCACAGCCGGAGGCCGACGAGAAAATTGCGACGCGCTTTTTCCCGCTCTCCGGCGCGCGCAAAATGGCTCTTACTGGCCGAATTCGCGACGCAAAGACCATCTCCGGCATTCTTTGGCTGTCGCAGACACGGTCGGACATCAAAAGCGCACCGCGTTAGTACTGACGGCGCTGCGAGGTCTCGACCTGTCTTAGAGGGATAATTTTCCCTCAAGCCTTGGCACGATCCGGGCTGATGACCGGCTGAGATCAATGGAATGCGAGCTTAGGGTCATAAGCAACTTACTTCGATGTATCACGGATTACATATTTGGCGCCGTTGGGCGCACACGGATATGTGACATACGCACTTGACAGTCCCTTTGGCCAGTTCCACAATGTCGCCACAATTTGCAATACATCCCAATGTTGCACCTCTTCGGGGTGAACGGCAAAACAAAGTAAAAAGAGAGCGAGAAAATCAAGTGGAACGTATCCAGGGTACCGTCAAGTGGTTCAACAACGCGAAAGGGTATGGCTTCCTGGGGCGCGATGGTGGAGCGGATGTATTCATCCACTATAGCGCCATCACAAGCGAGGGTTATAAAAGCCTGCAAGAAGGCGACAAAGTTGAATTCGAAATCGTCCAGGGGGAGAAAGGACCGCAAGCGGCCAATGTTAGTAAGATCTCCTGAACCAGTAAGCTTTCGATCTGGGACCTGTATTTTGAAAGTTGCTTTGGCGGTCGATTTTTGAGGCCGTCGAACCTGAACCCTCCATTCACTGCGCCGGAAGCTTGAAGTGCGTTTGAACTCATCCGCTTTCTTCTTAGAGTAATTCCTGCATTAGCTCCGTAGTGTTCGCACCGCCGGACAGCCCGATCCCGCGCGAAAACTGTCAGGCGTGTTCAGTTCGCCCTCGGGAGTGACTTTGAAGGCCGCGCCACGGAGTTGGTCCCGGCGCCGTCGGTCGCCCGGTAGAAGTTCCTGTCGGTGCCCTATCTCAACCCCAGTGCGGGGCTCGCCCCATCGGTTGCGTTGAAACGGAGTAGCTTGGAGACCATTTGCGGCGTGGGGGCAAGTGCCGCCATGCGGGAACATCTCTAAGTCATTGATCCTTCGCTAGTCGGAACGGTTGAGATTACCACCTTGGTTCTTTTTTCAGCAGCCTGCTAGAATGCATTGATGTCATCCACAGCGGATGCAAAAATTGGGCGTGCTGTGGACCTCTCTTGTGGCTTCTGGATCACAACCTGTTAGCGTACGATGCCATCGCCATGGAGCCATTTCCAGAGTCTTAACCACGGATGGGCAATATGGACATTAGCAATCTTATGTTGAAACGCATCATTGCGGGAACGAAGCGTGCATTTGGATTAAAGCCTCCAGGGCGTAATCTGACCGTGTTCCCCAACGATGCTTTTCTTGTCTCCTATCCCAAATCGGGGAACACCTGGGCGCGGTTTTTGATTGCGAATCTTCTTCGGCCGCAAGATAGCGTTGGGTTCTCCAACATTCACGACATCATTCCGGGGATTGACGTGGTTCCCCATCGCGACATGCTGCGGGTGCCAAGGCCGCGGATTATCAAAAGCCATCAGTACTTTGACCCGCGATACCAGCGGGTTGTCTACATTATTCGCGACCCTCGGGATGTGGCGCTGTCGGAATATCATGCCCAGCGCAAGAGCAAACGGATCAGCGACCAACATCCGATCGAGGAGTTCGTCCGCGGGTTTCTGGCAGGCGAGAGCTGCGATTATGGGTCATGGGGAGAGCACGCAACGAGTTGGCTCTCGACCCGCTATGGCCAGCCTGGATTCTTGCTGGTGCGCTATGAAGACATGCTCCAGGACACGGCGCGCGAGTTGTCCCGAATGGCCAGCTTCCTCGGTCTCCATCCGAGTTCTGAGCTGATCGGGCAGGCTGTCTCCCGGAGCCGCGCCGATAAAATGCGGAAGTTGGAGAAATCTCAGGCTGCTGACTTTAACGCCACCAAGGACACGCGCCAGGACATCCTGTTCGTGCGAAGCGCAAAAGCCGGTGGATGGCATTCGGAATTACCGGAGACCTGTATTCTCCAAATCGAGCAGGCGTGGGGACACGTGATCCGGTGGTTGGGATACGAATTAGTCCTGGAAGGAAAAGGGAGTGTAGCCGAGACTGCATTTCCGCTGCCGGCTTTGAACGGGCCAGTGTGATGACTTATGGCGCGACGCAAGTTGCGAATATCTTCTCGATTCGACAGTCTCCTCTTATTAGAGATATTCGTTGTGCCGTCGGGAGATTCGCGCGGGTGGTAAGGAGGCACGTCCAACATATTTAGACTTGTTTCAGTCGACTGGTCTCCGGCTACGCGGGAAAATAACTCATCGAGATATCGGATAACTGAGTATCCATGCACAAGATCGATAAACGGCAGATCATCAAGAACATCACGTCGAGTTGGTTTGCGTTGGGAACGAACATATTAGTTGGACTCTTCCTGTCGCCATTCATTCTCCACCGGCTGGGCGACTCTGCGTTCGGCGTGTGGGTCCTGACATTTTCGATTACCGGTTATTACGGGCTCTTCGATCTGGGCATCCGCTCTTCGATCGTTCGCTATGTGTCCAAGCACCTGGCCACCGGGAGCAATGAAGATCTGGCGAAGCTGATCAACACCGCGCTCTTCGGATATGGCTGTGTCGGGGCGGTATCGCTGGTGGTAACAGGGATCATGGCTACGTACGTCGACGCCCTGTTCAAGATCCCTCCCGAATTCCGCTCGAGCGCGCACCTGCTGATCTGGATGGTCGGCACCTCGGTGGCGCTCGGCTTTCCTCTGGGCGTCGTAGGCGGATTTCTCGAAGGTTTGCAGCGTTTTGACATTTTGA
>Ga0074046_10004113_pt1 | contig 11975 bp, 6 predicted proteins | sample BogForMeECP23OM3_FD_94441 | JGI IMG/M metagenome (GOLD analysis project Ga0074046, IMG submission 94441) | Bog forest soil microbial communities from Calvert Island, British Columbia, Canada - Bog Forest MetaG ECP23OM3 | ecosystem: Environmental > Terrestrial > Soil > Wetlands ...
ACGGCTCATTCTGGCGCTGCAGGAAGGGATCGCCGCCCGGCCACTGGGTTCCCGTGACCATGTTGACGTTGGTGCCGACTTGTTGGGCTTGAACTACGGAAGCTGCTAGTAGACAAAATGCAAAAAAAGTCAAGAAACAACGAGCACTGAACCTGGCCGGCATCGATCCCCCCGCACTTTTAAGGCGGTTCAGAATAGCACAGAATTTCTTCGATCTCTGCTCGATTCATGGCTCAGAGAAATACGACGTGAGAAGAAAGTTATGGGCCGAAAAAGCGGACGCTCGCCCGCGAGTCGCAGCTGCGCGGGCGAGGTGGGGCTTTTGTCAATCACTCCGGCGAGAGCCGTTATCGACGCCGAAGATTGAGTGAGCCACTAGGCTTTGCGGTCTTGCTTGCCAACGTTGGCAGCACGGCTTGGGGGAGACGTGTCTTTTCGTAACCTTTGCGGTGGGCCACGATACGATAGTCAAATTCAACGTTGGACCCGCCCCCGCCCAATTCCTTCACTTCAAAACCTCCAGCCGTTTCGTGGGTGACAAAAAGACCTTTGCAGTCTCCCTTCGGAGTGAGAAACACGTGATAACCGATCGATGCGTTCACGGTTTGGGCGAATTTCGCATCCAGCGCGACTGCGGCAAGACCTCCGCTCAGCTGACCCGAACCGTAATCCTCGAACCATACTTCCGGAGCCTCGACCGAATACAGCTTGACCATGGAGCCGTCCTGCAAAGGCACGACAGCCGATTTCGTTCCAATCGCCGAGGTGTCGCCCAAGGCGTTGGTGAAATACGTCACCTTGCTGTTGTTGAACTGAGCCTCGATAAAGACGTTGTTGGCGGGAGTGTCGGTATTGGTCAATTGCAGGGTTTGAATGGTGGAGTCGTTTGTCCCGGAGACAGCGGCACCCACACTACCGGCGGAGAAATCCCCGACGAGGGCGGAAATACCTCCGAAGGAGGAAATGTTCCCGGTCTCAATGATGCTGCCGAAGGATCCGGCGCCCACGGTGATAATACTGCCTGCGGTGATGTTTCCGGTTACGTTCTCCGCGCCGCTCGCATTGATGTTACCTTGCGCGGTGATGTTTCCGGTTGCATTGATGGTCGGAACAAGCAGGGAGCCAGTGAACTCGGCGATTACCGCGGAAATGCTGTTGGTGGCGTTGATGTTGACAATCTGACCCGAATCGCCAAGGTCGCCGGTAACCGCCGCTCCGGGCAAGGTCTGGGCTGGGGCAAAGCTCAGAACGCCATTGCTGCCGATCAAGAAGCCGGTCTCCGCGGGAGCGCCGGTGCCGGATGCGAACAGCAGGTTCAAAGATCCGGAGGGCGTGGCGGTGTCGTTGCCGAGGGGTTCGGCCTGCCAGCGAAAATGCTGGCTCACGGCGGCAGCGCTCGTGCTGTCAAAGGACGACGACAGGAAATCAAGCGGCCGCGAATCTGCTCCGGCTGTTGACGTGGCGTTCGTGATTGCGGGCAATTGCAGAAGGCCGCGGAAGATTCCACCGCCGTTCACATCGAGGGTTGCGGCGGGAGTCGTTCTACCGATCCCCACCTTACCAGATAGCTGGAATAATGCCGAGTTTCCCAGCGTCGTGCTGTTCGTCCAAAGAGGAATGAAGTTGGTGGTGCCGGTGCCGCTTACTGTGGCTCCGACGCCTCCGTCCGGAGAAGCGGCTGCCGCTGGATCGTTAGCATTGCCGGTGCTTGCGGATTGCTGGGCAACCGTAGACGCGACGCAAAGGAAAAGCGTCATCATACCGATCGAAATCCGACTCCGAGTCATAAAATCCTCCATCTTTCCTGCTGAATTTGTGCCCAACGACCGCGAGGTAGACTCCAGTTTCCGCCTTGGACGCGGGCTAGGAGCGGTATAGAATGGAGCGGCGCCGATTGACCGCGGTCGCCATCCTCCCCGGGCCCAAACAGTCGGCGCTGGCGTCTCACCGGCACGTGAACCGACGGTCCACGAAACAGCCGCCGGGACGGCGGCGCGATGTTCGGGATATTTGCCCAAAGCCGATTAATAGTCTTGAGAGCTGGGTAAAGTTTTTCTAAAGCTTTTGTGAATGGACTTATGTCCCTCGAAACAAAGGCTGTTTTCGAGTTCGGCCCCTTCCGCTTGAATCCCGCGGAGCGCTTGCTGCTGCGAGGCCAGACACCAGTTCGGCTTTCTCCGAAAGCCTTCGATGCCCTGGTCTTTATGGTGGAGAACCGCGGTCGCCTGCTCGAAAAGGAGGAACTGCTCCGGAAGGTTTGGCCGGACACGTTTGTTGAAGAATCGAACCTGGCGCAACACATTTCGATTCTCCGGAAAGCCTTGCAGGAGGGCGAAGACGGACCGCGATTTATCGAAACCGTGCCCAAGAGTGGTTATCGATTCATTGCCGAGGTTCGGGAGGTGTGGGACGCCGATCAAGATGCCGATTCTTTACCGGGCGCGATTGCAGAGATTCGGCCGGCTGCGAGGGTTGTTGTACGCGCCGAAGGCGTTCCTTCCCGGCATCGCGTCCGCAGCATGATCTTTGCCGTTGCCGGGCTCGTGGTTCTGCTCACGGCGATGTTGATTTTTCCACGATGGAGAGGGCGGCGGCAGAGTTCCGGAGAGGCGATACAGTCCCTGGCAGTTTTGCCGCTACAGAATCTTTCGGGCGACCCGGCGCAAGACTATTTTGCCGAGGGCATGACGGAGGCCTTGATCACGGACCTGGCAAAAATTCCGGGGCTGAAGGTGATCTCCCGAACTTCGATCATGCAGTACAAGGGTTCGCAGAAGCGATTGCCCAAGATCGCCGAGGAATTGGGAGTGGACGGCATTGTGGAAGGATCGGTGCTGCGATCGGGTGATCGGATTCGAATTACGGCGCAGTTGGTGCGGGCCGCGACCGACCAGCACATCTGGGCGGAATCCTACGAACGGGATTTGCGTGATCTGGTCGCGCTGCAAGACGAGGTTTCGCGAAACATCGCGGGACAGATCCGAAAACAAATTGCAGCGCGAGCGCCGGGGTTTGCGGCCCCCGCTGCGGTGAATCCGCAAGCGCATGAGGATTATTTGAAGGGCCGCTATTTCTGGAATCTGCGTACCGAGGCGGGCTACCGGAAAGCTCTCGATTATTTCCAATCGGCGGTGAGCGCCGACCCGCAGTATGCGCAGGCCTACGCCGGATTGGCGGACACTTATGCTCTGCTGGGCTCGTTGCCTGATTCGAAGATCCGGGCTACCGCGATGCCGAAGGCGAAGGAAATGGCTTTGACCGCATTGAAGCTGGACGATTCGCTGGCTGATGCCCACACTTCGCTGGCTTTTGTGGAGATGCATTACGAGTGGAAGCTGAGGGAGGCGGAGCAGGAGTTCAAACGCGCCATCGAGTTCGACCCCAGCTACTCGACGGCTCACCAATGGTACGCCATTGATCTGCTGGTGCTGGGGCGGATGGACGACGCGGTGGCCGAGGGGAAGCTGGCGAGGCAGACCGATCCGCTTTCGGCGATCATCAATACCGACCTCGCGGAGGTTCTGTACTGGGCGCGCAGGTACGACGAGGCGCTGCTTCAAGCCCGCGCGACCATCGAAATGGATCCTAACTTCGCCCACGCGCACCGCGTTCTGGAGCGCATTTACGACGAGAAGCATATGTTTCCCGAGGCCATCGGGGAAGGGGAGCGCGCAGTGGCGCTTAGCGGCGAAAACACATGGATGCTAATCGACCTGGCGCGGACTTACGCGCTGGCCGGCAAAAAAACGGAAATGCAGAACTGCCTGAACCGGGCGGCTAAGGTGAGTCCGGGCGGAGGGTTGCCGGATACCGGAACGACAGCGGAGGTTTATGCCGCGTTGGGAGAGAAGGACCGCGCCTTCCAGGTAATTGACAGTCTCTATCGCCGGCGCGAAGGCGGACTTATTCTTTTGAATGTCGATCCCGGTTTCAACGGGCTTAAGGCGGACCCGCGCTTCCAGCAGATGGCACAGCGCATCGGGTTTTCGAGCGTGCAGCCCTGAGTAATTCAGCCCGCGCTCTTCGGTTGAACCTTTGGCGAAGGATGGCTAGTATAGCAACCATCGCAACAGACTTTTATCGTTGATGTAACGTGGAGGGGAAATGGTCCGCTTCAAAGTGAATGGAACGGAAATGACTTACGACGGCGATCCGGAAATGCCGTTGCTGTGGTATTTGCGCGACGTCGCTGGTTTCACCGGAACGAAGTTTGGCTGCGGCATGTCTTTTTGCGGAGCCTGCACGGTTCATAAGAATGGGGCAGCGGTACGATCGTGTTCGGTGGCGATGAGAGCGGTAAACGGAGCCAGCATCACTACGATTGAAGGGATCACGGCCAACGGATTGCATCCCGTGCAGAAGGCGTGGATGGAGATCAAGGTCCCGCAATGCGGATACTGCCAGACCGGGCAGATCATGCAGGCGATTGCGTTTCTGAAGCAGAATCACAATCCTACAGACTCGGAGATCGACGAGGCCATGGCGGGTAATCTTTGCCGCTGCGGAACCTACCAGCGGATTCGGGCGGCGATTCACCAGGCCGCGAAGGAGATGGCATGAACCATATTGAAAATGTCAGCCGGCGCGGATTTCTGAAGGGAGCTTTTGCGGCTGGAACCTTTGTGCTGGGGATGCGGTTCGTGCCGAAGCCGCTCTGGGCGGCCGCTTCCGATGATGCTTCGGCCGTCTTTCAGCCGGATATGTTTCTCAGTATCGCCGGCGACGGTACTGTCACGATTGTTGCGTCGCGCTCCGAGATGGGCTGTGGCAGCCGCACGGCGCTGCCGCTGGTGCTGGCGGACGAACTGGATGCCGACTGGTCGAAGGTGAAGATCGATCAGGCCATCGGCGACGTCAAGTATGGAGATCAAGATACCGACGGCTCGCACTCGGTGCGAAGCTTTTTCGACCAGATGCGCCAGGTCGGTGCGACCGGGCGCGCGATGATGATTACCTCTGCGGCGCAAAAATGGAATGTGCCGGAGAAAGATTGCGGCACCGAGCCGGGATTCGTCGTACACAAAGCGAGCGGCCGCAAGCTTGGCTATGGTGAACTCGCGGGGGATGCGGCCAAACTGCCCGTCCCGAAAAGAGACGACGTGCAACTCAAGAGCCGGTCGGAGTGGCGCTACATCGGGAAAGATAACTCCTTGTTCGATCTTCCGGACATCGTCACAGGTAAAGCGATTTTCGGCATGGATGCCTCGATGCCGGGAATGGTGTATGCGTCGGTTGAGCACCCGCCGGTGCTGGGGCAAAAGATCAAGTCCTATGACGACAAAGCGGCGCTGCAGGTGCGCGGAGTGAAGCAGACGCTGACCATCGAGACGTTCAAACCGCCGCACCACTTCCAGCCTTTAGGTGGCGTTGCGGTGATCGCCGACAATAGCTGGGCCGCCTTTCGGGGGCGCAAGGCCTTGAAGATCGATTGGGAATCGAGTCCGCATTCGGTCTATAGCTCTGAGGAATTTCGCAAAACGCTTGAATCCACGTCGCGGCAGCCGGGGAAAGTGGTTCGCGATGTAGGAAACGTGGATGCCGAATTTGCCAAAGGAGGCAAGATCATCGAGGCGGAGTACTACGCGCCACATTTGGCGCATGCTTCGATGGAGCCGCCGGTCGCGGTCGCGGAATATCGCGATGGAAAGGTTCAGGCCTGGGCGCCAACCCAGAGCCCGCAGGCCGTGCAGGAAACCATTGCCGCCGTACTCGGAATCAAGAAGGAAGATGTCACCTGCCACGTCACGCTTCTGGGCGGAGGCTTCGGGAGGAAATCGAAACCCGATCAAGTTGCGGAGGCGGCCGTGCTCTCCAAGCAACTCGGCAAACCTGTGAAGGTGGTGTGGACTCGGGAGGACGATATCCACTTCGACTTCTTTCACTCGGTGGCTGCGATGTACCTAAAAGCGGCGGTGGGAGCCGGCGGCAAGCCTACGGCTTGGCTGCAGCGCACAGTTTACCCTCCGATTGGTTCCACCTTCGATGTGAACGCCAAGTACGCCGACGACGAGATGGGCCTGGGCTGGAATAATTTGCCCTTCGACATTCCCAACCACCGTGCCGAGAATGGTCCGGCGGATGCTCATGTGCGAATCGGCTGGCTGCGCAGTGTGGCCAACGTTTATCACTCTTTCGCCATTCACTCTTTCGCCGATGAACTAGCCAACGCTGCGAATAGAGACTCGGTTGAGTATCTGCTCGAGTTGATTGGTCCGCCGCGGATCGTCCCGCTGAAGGCCGCTCCCGATGAGGAGGAAGAGCAGAAGCGCTATCCGCTGGATACGGCGCGCTGGCGTCGCGTGGTGGAGATGGTCGCGGAAAAATCCGGGTGGGGAAAGCGTCCGAGCGGGAAAGGACACGGCTTCGGCATCGCCGCCCACCGTAGCTTCCTGACTTACGTGGCTACGGTGGTGGAAGTAGAAGTAGACGGCGAGGGCGAGGTGCAGACTCCCAACGTGTGGACCGTGGTCGACGCCGGGACTGTGGTTGCGCCCGATAACGTCCGCAACCAGTTCGAGGGAGCTGCGAACTTCGGTGCCAGTCTAGCCATGCTCAGCGAGATCACGGTGAGCAAGGGCGTGGTGAACCAGAATAATTTCAACGACTACGGGCTGGTGCGCATGGATAGCTCGGTGAAGCGCACCAACGTCTACATCGTGGAGAGCGACGCTCCTCCCGCGGGCGTGGGAGAACCTGGAGTGCCACCGTTTGCGCCGGCGTTTTACAACGCGATCCACGCGGCAACCGGAAAGCGCATCCGGGAGATGCCACTCTCGAAAACAAAGCTGGTTTAAGGCTGACTTCGAATCCAGCTCTGGATGCGGGCTTCGAGCAGGTCGAGGGGAAGGCTGCCTTCGCTGAGGACTTCGTCGTGGAAGGCCCTGAGATCGAAGCGGGAACCAAGTTCCTGCCGGGCACGATTGCGGAGATCGAGAATCTTGAGCTGGCCGATCTTGTAACTGAGGCTCTGAGCGGGCCAGGCGATATAGCGGTCGATTTCCGACTGGATTGTTGGTTCATCCGCGGCCCCGCTTTCGCGGAAGTAGGCCACCGCCTGTTCGCGGGTCCAGCCTTCGGAGTGAATGCCAGTATCGATGACCAGGCGGACGGCGCGCATCAACTCCAGATTGAGCCGACCATAGTCTGAAGCGGGATCCTGAAAAAAGCCGATCTCCTTCCCGAGCGCCTCGGCATAGACTGCCCAACCCTCGACGTATGCGCTGTTGAAAACGTGAAGGCGAAACTCCGGCAAGTCGGTAAGCCGCTGCTGGATGGAAATCTGCATGTGATGGCCGGGGATCCCTTCGTGGTAGGCCTGGGTTTCGTCGCTGAGCAGTTTTCGGTGAGCGAAGTTGGAAGTGGCAACGACGACACGAGCGGGCCGGCTTCCATCCGGCGTGCCGGGGACATAGTGGGTGGGATTGTTGGGCTGCGAGGCGGGCACAGCTTCTACCGTCAGCGGCGTCTTGGGGAACACTCCGAAGAGTTCCGGCAGGCGGGGCTGCATCTGGCTTACGTAGCGGCGGAAATCGTCGACGATCTGATCCGCCGATTTTGGTGTGTATCTCGGATCGCTATTGAGCGCTGCGCGAAAGCTTCCCAGATCTTTGTAACCTGCCTTAATCGCAAGATCAGTGAGCAAGCCACGGATTCGTTCGACCTCGCGAAGGCCGAGCGCACGAATCTCCGCCGGGGACATATTTGTGGTGGTTTGCTCGCGAATAGCTTGCTGATAGCGTGCGGCACCGTCGGGCAAGCTGCTCAAGCCGATGGCGGTGCGGCCGTGAGGAGCGTAATCCCGGGCGATGAAATCCGCGAAGCGGCGATACGCGGGCAGAACCTCGGAGCTTACCGCCTCCACAATCTCTCCCATCAGGCGCTTTTGATCTGCGGCGGAGATTGAAGCGGGGAACTTCTTTGTCGGTTCGACGAAGGGATTTTCCGCAATCGTACCTTGGCATTGAGCCGGTATCTGTTCGAGCAGGATGCGGACCGGCATCAGTCCGTCTTTTTCTCCCTGACGCAGCACCTCGATGGTTTGCTCGAAGGCACGGGGGATTTGGTGCAGACGTGCGACGTAATCTTCGTAATGCTTGACGGTATCAAGGGGCACGGAGTTGGGAAGATCCGCGAGGCTGTTGTGGATGCCCTGCATCTGCGAGATCGGCATCTCGTAAGTTTTCAGCGCGTAATCCGCAATGCGATTGTCCAGAACGTGAAGCAGAAGATCGTGGGAAAGGCGATCCTGCTCGGGAAATCCCTCGCTGGAAATGGCTGCGAGCCTGGCGCGATAGTCGCGATCGACAGCGTTTTGCTTCGTGCTGGCGGCGAGAGAGTAGTCATCGAGCCGCGCGTTATCGCGGTAATCTCCCCTCGCGGTCTCACTCTCTGGCGAGGATCTCATGTCATCTTCGAACTGCTCCTTGAACAGAGCGTTTTGAGCGGCGAGACGAGCCGCCACAGACTCGGTGGATTGCGAGGAAGCGTGAGCTTCGAAGAAAGGCGCGTGCCTGCTTTGCGCTATTACCGGGCTCGACAACGCTTGCAGGCAGGCCAGACCGAGGGCCGCAAGGGACTGCACTGCAGGGCGAAGCGTAAGGCTGCGAGTCGCAGCGGAAGAGCGATAGAGGTACATATCTATCCTTTTCAAGCCGGAGGTTACGGATTCTCCGGCGACGATGATAGGAAGATACCATCTACCGCGGCATCAGAATTCGAAGCGGAGGCCAAACTGCAATCTGCGGGGCGTATATCCGGGTGCCGTGGAGCTGACGATGCCGAACTCCGGGTCGCCTGGATCCCACGCGGTGTCAGGCTGAGCGAAGCGGGGATGATTAAAGCCGTTGAAAATATCGGCCCGCAGCTGCACCTTCATGGATTCTCTTGGGGTGAATTCCTTGTACAAGCTGAGATCGACGTTGTGAATGCCGTTGGTGCGGAGGCCGGGAAAGTAGCGCGGAGCGTCACCCGGCATCTGATCGCCGGGGTCGGCGAAACAGTTGATGTTCAGTACCGGGGTTTGATTGATCGCGCCCTGATTGTAGGTGGTATGCGTCCCGCCGCCGCAGAGAACATTGGGGCGCTGGTTTCCGTCCGTCAGCCGCGGAGCGGCCATGGGAATGGCGAGCGGCTGGCCGGTCTGCTCGCTGATCAGGGAGGAGATGGACCATCCGCCTACGACGGCGTCGGCAAAGCGATTCATGTTGCCGCCGATCCACTGGTCGCGACCAAGGGGAAGCTCGACGATAACGGCGGCGGCCAGCCGTTGCGGGGTGTCGTTGGCACTGATTCCGTGCTCCGCGTTCAGACGGTCCAATTGCTGCGGATTCCCATTGTTGAGCGTACCGACGAATGCATTTGCGCCGACCGACGAAGTATCCGTCAGCTTCGACCAGGTGTAGCTTCCTTCAAAGCTCACATGATGAGTGGTGCGCTTCTGGAAGCGAACCTGCATGGAGTTGTACCAGGAGCTGGCTTCGAGGACCGGGAGACCCTCAAAATCGCCGTCGAATTGCGGGAAAGGCCGGAGCAGGTTCGCCAGCGGAAGAGTGGTTCCGCCATAGTTGGAATTAGGTTCGTTAAAAATCGCCGGGCCGGCGTTGAACAGACAACCCGTGCCGCCGAATAACGAACAGAAAGGATTAGCGACACCATTCTGCAGAAAATTGCTCACACAGCTGTCGGTATCGCAGGACGAGTCGAGCGCGTGCTGCTGCTGCGAAATCTTTGCCAGCAAGCTGGAGGAGATGAAATCGCGATTGCGAGTGCTGGAATATCCGCCCCAGGGAAGATGGATGCTGCGGTTGGCCGAGTAATCGACCCCGATGACGATCCGGCTGGGCAACAGCCTTTGAATTCCCAGGTTCCATTGATAGATATCCGCATTTCTTGCCGCGGTTGTCCCCAGGTCGTTCGCGTTTCCATAACCCCACTCCGCCAGGGCGCCGTACTGCTTTCCCTGTGGACCGGTTAAGCCGGCGGGAAAGGGATCTTCCAGAGTTGCATATTGCGTATCGAAATTATCCAGCGTGGAAAATATCGTGGCGCTCTTACGGAATGCGGTTCCAGGATATTGGTAGTTCGTGGCCACGCTCATGCCGTAGTAAATACCGGCGCCGCCGCGAATGACCGTATCCGGATTCAACTGGTAGGCAAATCCCAGCCGCGGCCCAATGTCGTTACGATATGCTGGCACACTTCTTCGGCCAGAAGTGGGGAACTCGGTGATCCCGTTTAAAGCTACCGTTCCCAATCCTGGCGTCAGGCCATCGCTCACCAGTCCTCCGCTGCTCAGGTCGATAGATTTGCCGCTGCTGCCGGTGAAATCGCTGAACTCAATCCGGTTGTCGCGCTCGGTATAAGGCGTGCTCCATTCGTAGCGCAGGCCGAGATTGAGCGTGAGCTTTGAGTTCACCTTCCAATCGTCCTGAAAGTAGAAGCCGGTTTCCTTCGACTTATTGGCCACGGCCGGGTAGATGCTAATCGTATTCACTCCGTTGCTGCCGCCATTGATATTGTCCGCATAACCGAACAGAAGGCTGGCAAAAGGATTGCCCGTAGGATTGCCGTTGATATCGGTTTCGCTGTCGGGGAACGGCGAGGTCACAAAGTCCGTGAAGTTCAGGAGACCGGTGGGGTATGGCGGTTGAAAAAAGTTGTTGAAGAAGATCCGTTGTTCGCCCCCTATCTTCATCAGGTGAGCCCCTTTAGAGATGACCAACTGAGAGGAATAGCTGTAAAGGGTGTGGGCGAAATTGGTGTTGATGCAACACTGGTCGTAGAGGCTGCTCCACGGCGACGAGCCCGTAATCTGAATCGTCGGCATGCGGTTGATCGCGCCTCCGTTGGCTTCGAGCACGGTGGGCAAGCCCACGTTGGCTAAGCTGGGTATGCTCGTGGTCTGCGGTTGCTTAGCGCGGTCGATGGCGAAGTGGCTGGTCCAGATCGTTCTGGGATTCAGGGTCCAGGTATATTCCAGAGCGCCGTTTTGCACGGTCAGTGGAGCGCTTGCGATCCCGCCGTTGTCGCCCGTGCCATCGCCTCCATCGCCAAGGCCGAGCGGGGTTGTGTCGTTGTTGTGCAGCCTGCTGTAGCGGCCGTTGATTCGGTGCTTATCTGAAATCTGATGGTCGAGTTTGAAATCGAACTGATATTGCGGGCTGTGGGAGAGAGTGTTTTCGCGAAAGTTGAAGAACTCGCCGGGCAGATTGGGCTGGGGATAGAGATTAATGATGGCCTGCCCGACGGGATCGATTTCGTTCTTGGGAATTACGTTCCCGGGGACCTGCGTTCTGGTCGAGCAATTGGGGCTGCAGCTGATGGGGTCATAAATCGGATTCATCGCTCCGGAAAAATCGCCTGCCCGCTCGTTGGACGTTCCGAACGACCCATTCATAGGTACGCTGGCTACGATGTTAATGGCTTCGTTGTCTCGGACCTTCTCCAGATCGAAAAAGAAGAAGGTGCGGTTCTTCCGGATCGGTCCACCCACGGAGAAACCATACTGGTCGCGCGCGTGCAGCGGCTTGATGCCGGGCTCCGGATTGAAGAAATCGCGGGCATCGGTGCCCGAGCGCTGGAAGAACCACCAACCGCTGCCGTGGAATGTGTTGGTTCCGCTTCTCAAAACCATGTTTACGACGGTCCCGCCGTTGTTGCCGAACTCCGCGGAAAAGCTATTGTTCTGGACCTTGAACTCCTGAATGATCTCGACCGAGGGCTCGTAATAAACGTTGCTGGTAGCGCCTTCCCCCTGCTCCGGCGCGCTGATCAGCGCGCCGTCGATGCGGACGTCGGCGGTCGCATTGCGTTGACCATTGGAAACGAAGTTGGTGCCTTCGGGATAGTTGTCCTGGGTGCCGGCCCCGGCCACTTCGGTCACTCCGCCGGACAGAAATGTAAGCCCGAAGAAGCTGCGGTTCAGAAGAGGAAGGTCTTTCACGTACTCGTTGGTGATATCGGTGCCCAGCGTCGCG
>Ga0074046_10004114_pt1 | contig 11974 bp, 10 predicted proteins | sample BogForMeECP23OM3_FD_94441 | JGI IMG/M metagenome (GOLD analysis project Ga0074046, IMG submission 94441) | Bog forest soil microbial communities from Calvert Island, British Columbia, Canada - Bog Forest MetaG ECP23OM3 | ecosystem: Environmental > Terrestrial > Soil > Wetlands ...
GCCTATCCGTCGGAGAGCAGCGAAGCCTTCTGTGAAGGGCACAACGTCAGCTTCGAGTTCTTCGGCGGGGTGCCGCGCTCGATCCTATACGACAACCTCAAGCTGGCGGTGGCGCGCATCCTGGGCGATGGTCAGCGTCAGCGGACTCGGGTCTTCAGCGAACTTCAGTCCCACAACTTGTTCGCCGACCGCTTCGGACGACCGGGCAAGGGCAACGACAAGGGCAAGGTCGAAGGGTTGGTCGGCTACGCGCGGCGCAACTTCATGGTGCCGATCCCTCATGCGGCCAGCTTCGCGGAACTCAACGCCAAGTTGCTGGAGCACGCCTGTACCGGCGCCTATGGGTGGCTATTTCATACCTAAGGAGTCATTACGGCTTGTCTGCGATCCGGACACGTTAGAGGATAGTGTTGCAAGGGCGCCAAGGCATTCGTATCTGGAACCGGAACCGATTCAGGCCGAAATCATGTGGACGTGGGAGCGATTGCAGCAAGAAAACAAACGACCCTACGGAGTCGTCAGCCTTGTGATTCTGATCGTCTCTTGTATGCCCTTGTTTTGGTATCTGCTGCTCGACAGGATTCGCGAATTGAGCGCGGCTATCTCAGGTCGTGAGTCTTAGAATCCACCAACCCACAATCAGAGTGCTGTGCACGCTGTTTCAGCCGACTGCCGGTACGCCCTTAAGATACGGCAGCCCGTTTGGATGAAATCGTACCAAACGAGTCAAGTTCGTTTGCACTCGCCGATCAGTTTTCTTATGGGCAAACCACTTCTCGACGCCATCCACCACATCTTTGCAAAACCAGTAAAGGTCAAGATTTAGAGCGGTCTTCCCAGCGCTACTATCAAGCTTGCTGCAAGCATGTGGTTGTGATGCCCTTTTGTGTCAGGTTCGCGGCGACCTGGACGCAGATGTTTTGCGCCGTCTGGCGTGCGATATCGAGTTGTTGGCCACTTTGGTTTTCATCAGTCATGTTTCTGTAGGCGACTTGAAAGATGCCGGAGTTGAGCGAGACATCTGAAGCATTCACGGCAAACGGATACACGACAATTGCAGTTGGCTGTGTAGCTGTGATCGGGGCAGCTGAACTCTGCTGCGTAACCTGTGCGCCCGCGCATCCGAACGCCGCGAGAGCTAACAGCACATACATTCGACTAAGGATTTTCGACTCCATAGTATTTCCTCTTTCGGTTGGCGTTGATTCCTCTTTGGTTCCTCAAATTTCATTTTCTCTGCGTCGCTGACCTTGATACTTCGGTTTGAATCGCCAAGTCGCGGGTGCCCACCAACGGTGGACGCCCGCGTGTTTTCGTAAGCCGACCCGATAGGTCTTGCTGCTGCCATTGCCTGCCCGACTAGTCCCCCCGAATCTGTGCTAAGCGAATCTGCTGTCGCTCCTGGTCCGTCAACTGCTCTGGCCCAAGATGGAAAGTCAGCTTGTCGATGGTGCCGTTGAATGCGAACGGAACCTGGTAATCCTGCTCGTTCACCGACGTGCGGGTGTCCAAGCCGACGTCGAACGTCTCGTCAACCGGCATCAGGAATGGGATCGTGCGCGGCATCTTCTGTGTGTCGACGACCTGCCCGTCCACTTTCAGCACACCGGTCCCGCCTTTCGCGACGCCGGGGCCGTCATACGTGAAGTCGAACACGATCGTATGCTTGCCCGCGGAGAGTGCCTGCGGGTCTTGCCAGTGGAACTGCACGAGCTCGAGACCGTTGTAGTCGAACACCGGCTTGCCCTTGAGTATGTAGAGCCCGAACCCGCCGAAGCGGCCGCCCTCGGTTGCAATCATCCCGTCACCTCCACCGTCTGGGACCTCGACGTCGGCCGTGATCGTGTATGACTTGTTGAGGACGCTCGGTGCGTTTCCAAGGTCAATGCCTGATACTACGCCCGAGTAAGTGAACTCCGTCTTGCCCGCCGTCAGGCTTGGCCGGGGCGTGATCGCGCGCTGGAACTGTTGGTTGTCGAGTGGAAACACCTGGTACTTGGCTGCTTCCTGCGCGAACAGCGCCTGCATCTCCTTGAGCTTGTCAGGCATTTTCGCCGACAGATCGTTGTCCTGAGAGTAATCCTCGGTCAGGTTGTACAGCTCCCACTTGTAGTCCTTCACCGCAGGCATCGGCGCGTCCAGCACCCAGGGCGGAACCGGCGGATGCGTGTTTGCGTACCAGCCGTCGTGCCAGATACCACGGTTGGCGATCATCTCGAAGTACTGAGTGTGGTGCGTCGTAGGTGCGTTGGCATTCTCCTTCTTGAACGTGTACGCCATGCTTACGCCTTCGATCGGCCTTTGCTTGATACCATCGACGTACTGCGGCGCGTGTATGCCCGTCGCTTCGAGAATCGTGGGCACTATGTCGATTATGTGGTGGAACTGGGGGCGAATCCCGCCAGGGTCGTCCATGTGCCCGGGCCATGAGATCGCCAAGCCCTGCCGCGTGCCCCCGAAGTGCGACGCCACCTGTTTGGTCCACTTGAACGGAGTGTCGAAGGCCCACGCCCATGCGACCGCCTGATGGGCGTGGGTCTGCGGCCCGCCCCAGCCATCGTAAAACTTCATCTGGTCGGCGATCGGGACATCCAGGATGCCGTTGTACGCGGTCCAGTCGTTGGGCGTGCCGACGGTCGTCCCTTCCGGACTGCTCCCGTTGTCACCGTCGATGTAGATGATCAGCGTGTTGTCGAGTTTGCCCTCATCGGCGACCTCCTGGATGACCCGGCCGATCTCGTGGTCGGTATAAGCCACGTAGGCTGCGAATACCTCCACCTGCGGGGCGAAAAGCTTTTTCTCGTCGGGAGTGAGATCATCCCACTTCTTCAGGATGTCATCGGGCCAGGGCGTGAGCTGCGCGTTCGCGGGAATCACCCCCAACCGTTTCTGGTTGGCGAAGATTTGATTGCGCAGTTCGTTCCAGCCCATGTCGAACTTGCCCTTGAATTTGTCGATCCACTCTTGCGTCGGCTGGTGCGGGGCGTGAGTTCCCCCTGGAACGTAGTAGAGAAAGAATGGCTGGCCCGGTGCCCCCGCATTGAGCTGCTTCATGTACTTGACCGCGTCGTCCGCCAGGTCGGTGGTGAAGTTGTAGCCAGGCTTCCCAATCCACGGGAACACCTGGGTGTGATCACGCCACAGGTACGGCGTCCACTGATCGGTCTCGCCGCCCAGGAATCCGTAGAAGTATTGGAAGCCCATCCCCGACGGCCATTGGTCGAAGGGACCCGACACGCCGACCTGAAACTCTGGCGTGTTGTGGTCCTTGCCGAACCACGACGTGGCATAACCGTTGTCTTCAAGGATCCTGCCGATGGTCGCGTTCTCCGGACCGATGATCGAGTTGTATCCCGGGTAACCCGTCGACACCTCTGTGATCACACCGAAGCCGACCGAATGATGGTTGCGGCCAGTGATCAGTGCCGCCCGCGTAGGCGAGCAAAGCGCGGTGGAGTTGAATTCGGTGTATCGCAATCCCGCCGCGGCGATGCGATCCAGCGCGGGCGTCGGGATAACGCCGCCGAACGTGCCAGGAACGCCATATCCTTGGTCGTCGGTCATGATGAGCAGAATGTTTGGCGCGCCCTTTGGTGGCACGACGCGCGGCGGCCACCACGGCTTGGAATCCAGGTAGCTTTGATTGATCACGCCGCCAAACTTCATCGGCGGCGGCGGAAGTTGGTTCCCCTTGATCGTCATTGTGGCGTTGGGCGAACCCGCCACTCCGTTGATTTGCTGGGCGGACGCGGGCGCGACCGCCAACGCCCCAAGGTAAACCACCACCGCAATGAAGCTACAAACTGTGGATCTTATACATGGCATAGCCCCTCCTGATCTGGCCGAAGGTTAGCCATCTCACTTCAGGTTGAACGTGGGTTTTCGCCGCCGCCTGCCGAGTTTAAATGGCTGCTGAATTAGTAGCGGGAGTCTTCGCGAGAGGATATTGTACTTTGGTACAGTAGGAGAACCCGGGAGGCCCGAGCTGCCGCAGGTCCCGATTCGCAGACTGCCGCAGAAGTTCCCGGCCCGGTGCTCGGTCCAATAACCAAAGCCTATTTGTAGATGGTAGGCAGGATGGCCTACTTTTGAGGATGGCCGCTCGTCTACGTGCTTAACCAGCGAACGAGTGGTGCCGGGGGCGGGACTCGAACCCGCACGGAGGTTGCCCTCCTGAGAATTTTAAGTCATCTGCGTATGCAAAATTAGCCACTCGTAGCCAACAAAAACTCAGAAGCTGCCGGAAAGTCTAGAGTTTTTAGATCGGCCCGCCGGTGAATGGGGCGGCATACTTAAGTTCGAGCGATCCGTCATCTCGAGTGTACGTATATCCTCCTTACAGGACTGACCGTTGAGATGTTGCTCACCGAGATCCTTTACATGGATCTCGGGCTTATTGTCACCGCATTGTCTGGAGGCGATGGTGTTGGTCAAGCCGGCCACCGTCGTCCAATGGCATCGTCAAGGCTTCCGCTTGTTTTGGCGTTGGCGTTCTAGATCCGGACGGCCGTCGGTGGATCGCGAGATTCGCAATCTGATTCGGGAGATGAGAGCCAACCCATTCTGGGGTGCACCGCGAATCCACGACGAACTGTTCAAGCTCGGCGTCGAGATCAGTCAAGCTACGGTCGCCAAATACATGATGCGAAGACGAGGTGCGCCTTCGCCGACCTGGCGAAGCTTCTTGCGCAATCAGGCCGAAGGTATAGCTGCGGTCGATATGTTCGTTGTGGCGTCCGCTTCGTTTTGGCTGCTCTACGTCATGATCATTCTGGCGCACGATCGCAGGAAGATCCTACGCACGGCTGTCACCGAGCATCCGACCCCTGCTTGGCTCTCGCGCCAGGTAAACGAAGCATTCCCGCGGGACACGGTTGGCACAATGAGCGGCAAATCACCAGATGCTTCTAGGGTTTAGGATAGGCTCGTTGCAAGGCCATGTTCAGAGCCAACACATTCACCCGTGGCTCGCCAAAGACTCTGAGACTGCGGTTTGTAATATATCTATTCAACAACATCTTGATATCTGTCACGGGCACGCCGCGCGCCCGTGCCACGCGTTCGGCCTGCAGGCCCGCGTTGGCTGGGCTAATGTCTGGATCCAGGCCTGAAGCCGAAACTGTGAGCATGTCCGAGGGCAAAGGACGGCGAGCTAGATCGGGTTGCTCACGTTCGAGAGCATTGCGATCGCTGGCAATCCGCTCCATCAATGTTCTGCTCGTCGGACCTAGGTTCGACCCCCCGGAACTGGCAGCGTTATAGGGGGCAGGCACGGTTTTGGCCGGATCACTCGGATCAGTGGCCGTTGTCGCTGACGGACGTCCGTGGAACCACGCGGGGCCGCTCCATTGCTCACCGATTAGTCGCGAACCAATGACAGTGCCCGACGAGTTTCTTTCAAGGCTGCCGTTTGCCTGAAACGGGAAGATCCATTGGCCCAGTCCGGTCAGCGCTAACGGATAGATGAGACCGCAAAGTAGCCAGGTGACCAAGGAGGCGCGCAACGAGCTCATCATGATGTTCAACATCGCAGCCTTCCTTAAAGCAGACCCGAAATACACAAGTCGATCAGCTTGATCCTAATGAACGGGGCAATCAGCCCGCCCAAGCCGTAGACCAGCAAATTGCGGCGAAACATTTCCTCTGCACTTTTTGGTTCGAAATGAACTCCGCGCAGCGCCAGCGGAATCAGTGCTGGGATGATTAGCGCGTTGAAAATCAGCGCAGATAGAATCGCGCTTTGCGGCTTCGCCAGTTGCATTACGTTCAATGCAGCGAGTCCCGGTAGTGCGCCCATAAGCATGCCCGGGAGAATAGCGAAGTACTTGGCCACATCGTTGGCAATCGAAAACGTCGTCAAAGCCCCGCGAGTGATCAGCATCCTCTTGCCGATGTCGACCACATCCAGGAGTTTGGTAGGATCGGAATCCAGGTCGATGAGGTTGGCGGCTTCCTTGGCGGCTGCTGTTCCGGAATGCATGGCCAGGCCGACATCCGCTTGAGCCAGCGCTGGCGCATCGTTGGTGCCATCGCCGGTCATCGCCACCAACCGACCTTGCGACTGCTCGAGACGGATGATGCGTAGCTTTTCCTCGGGCCTTGCCTCGGCGACAAAATCGTCGAGACCGGCCAACGTGGCAATCGCTTTGGCGGTGACCGGGTTGTCGCCGGTAACCATGACGGTGCGAATCCCCATTTTTCGCAATTGGGCGGCGCGCTCGCGAATGTGAGGCTTCAAGACGTCGGACAATTCGATCACGCCAAGAATGCTGCCATCGACGGAAACCGCCAGCGGCGTCGCCCCGTCTTTTGTCACGCCGTCCACCGCATCGTCGAGGTCGGTCGGTATCGGTGTTCCGAAGGTCTCGCTAACGTGTTTGATGATGGCCGACACCGCGCCCTTCCGAACTTTCTGCCCATCCGGCAAATCCGTGCCGCTCATGCGGGTCACTGCGGAAAAATCCAAACCCTGCGCGCTCTCAACCATAGGCTCGTCATCCGCGCCCCGATCTAGCGCAAACGTGATGACCGTCCGCCCCTCCGGGGTCGTATCGAAATGCGAAGCCACAAACGCCGCCTGAGCCAATTGTTGCTCGGTGGATCCGGACAACGGAATAAGTCTCGTTGCCTGGCGGTTGCCCATGGTGATGGTTCCGGTTTTGTCCAGGATCAATGTCTGCACGTCGCCTGCCGCCTCGACGGCTCTCCCGGACATCGCGAGCACGTTGAACCGCACCATCCGATCGATTCCGGCGATGCCGATGGCGGAAAGCAGTGCTCCGATGGTGGTGGGAATCAGGGCAACTGTCAGTGCAATCAGGTCGGCGACGTTAAGCTGCGCCTTCAAGTAAGAAGCTACCGGCGCCATCGCGGCAACGACAATGACGAAGATCAAGGTCAAGACGGAGAGCAAGACTGTCAAGGCAATCTCGTTGGGCGTCTTTTGTCGCTTCGCGCCTTCCACCAAGTGAATCATGCGGTCAAGGAAGCTCTTGCCCGGTTCGGATTCGATCTTGAGTACCAGCCAATCCGAGACTATGGTCGTCCCTGCGGTGACAAACGAAAAAATATCGGTGCCGGCCTCCTTCAGGACTGGAGCCGCTTCGCCGGTGACCGCCGATTCATCGACATATGCCACGCCGTCCACCACTTCTGCGTCAGAAGGAATGACGTCGGTCTTTTCCACCCGAACAAGATCGCCCTTGCGCAACGCAGTTGCGAAAACCTCTTCAATCGGACCGTCCGGTCGCAGCCGTTTGGCCCTAAGCTCCGTTTTGGTCTGACGCAGGAACGCGGCTTGCGCTTTGCCTCGACCCTCGGCAAGCGACTCCGCGAGGTTTGCGAACCATACGGTCAGGAACAAAATGAAAGTCACAACGCCGTTGTAGGTGGGGGTGGCGCTCGATGGACCAAAGAGCGTGGGATCCACGGTTAGAGCCGCGGTCACGAGCATGCCGACCCAGACGACGAACATTACGGGATTACGGACCTGCTGCCTGGGACCGAGTTTCTTTAGAGAATCGATCACCGCCTGCCCAATCAGTCGAGCTCCGTAGGTCGCGCGATGCGGCGCCACCTGAGAAGCGAGCTCGAGCGAGGGGTTCGATTGGATGTCCGAGGTGGTGTCCATATCGATCATTTCTGCAAGGGCGGTGGTCCCTGAACCATCATCAAAACAGCAATAGATGCTTCATGGCGAAATGTTCGGCGACCGGTCCCAATACCAGCGCGGGAACAAACGTCAGGGCTCCAACCACTAAGATCGTGCCCAGCCAGAACCCACCAAAAAGCAAGGTATCTGTGCGCAAGGTACCGGCCGTGATCGCCGCTGTGGGCTTGGCTGCCACTGAGCCAGCGACCGCCATCATAAAGATGATCGGAGGATAGCGGCCGATTAGGATGACGAGGGCGGTCGCCAAATTGTACCAAGGCGTATTGGCGTTCAGGCCCGCGAAGGCCGAGCCATTGTTGGCCGCAGAGCTGGTGAATGCGTAGAGAACTTCGGAGTATCCATGCATTGCTGCATTGCCCATCGAGGACAAACCATAGGGCGCGACCATGGACCAGCCGGTAGGCGCCAGAATGACCAGTGGATGGATCAGCAGCGCGAGTGAGACGAGAACGATCTCGGGCCTTTCTATCTTTTTTCCAAGGAACTCGGGTGTGCGCCCGACCATCAGACCCGCGACAAAGATTGCGACAATGCCGTAGACGAGCGCGGCGAGGAATCCCACGCCTTTCCCACCGAAGACGCACTGCAACATCATTCCGACGAACGTTCCCATACCTCCCAATGGCGTGAAGCTGTCATGCATCGCGTTGACGCTCCCGGTTGTGAACAGCGTGGTGACGCTGGCGAACATCCCGCTCTGGGCTACACCGAATCGAACCTCCTTGCCCTCCATATTGCCGCCCGGCTGCTCTGACGTTGCGGCTAGTTCCACGCCGGCGTTGGCTAGCGTTGGCGTTCCTGCTTGTTCCGGCAGCACTGCGATCGGCAAAACAAGATCACCATCGCGGCCATGACGCCATACAACACCCATCCCTGCCGACGGTTGCCGATCATCTCGCCGAAACACAGCACGATCGAGCTGGGCAGAACGATCATCAACAGAGTTAGGATCACGCAAGTCAGAGGCGTCGGGTTCTCATAGGGGTGTGCGGCATTAGCATTGAAGAACCCTCCGCCATTCGTGCCCAGGTGCTTGATCGTCTCGAGCGATGCGACCGGCCCCAAGGCGATCGTTTGATCGCTTCCCTGCACAGTGTGGGCGATCACGCTCGCGCCCAGGGTCTGCGGTGTGCCTTGCCAGATCATTGCCAGCGCCAAGACAAAAGCCGCCGGCATCAGCACCCGCGTGGTGAAGCGAATGAGATCGCGATAGAAATTGCCAAGGTTCTTGCCTCCGTCCTTGACGACGAAGGCGCGGATGAAGGCCATCGCGATCACAAAGCCGGTTGTGGCGGACGTGAACATCGGAAAAGTAATGGCCGCCATTTGGCTGAAGTTGGAGAGCGTGGCTTCGCCGCGATAACCTTGCCAGTCGGTGTTGGTTATAAAACTGATCGCTGTGTTGAGCGCTAGGATAGGGTCCATGCCGGCGAAATGCATCGGGTTAAGTGGCAGACGGTCCTGAAAGACCAGAATCAGGAAAATGATTGCGCCCATTAAGGCATTCGTCATCAGCATGTGAACCGTGTATGCCTTCCAGTTCATCGGCTGGGTGCAAGCGCGGCGGCCGATCAGCAAATAGAGAAAGTTGTCGAATGGATCGAGAACAAAATCCAGGAAGGTTTTCCGGTCGGTCACAACCCGCGCGAGGTAACTGCCGACGGGAACGCTGACCAAGCCCGCGATCAGCAATGTCAGCGCGATTTGCAGCCAAGCCTGGAAAGGCATACGTGATCCTGCCGATCAGAATTTTTCGGGGTTGATGACTGCGTAAAACAGATAGATCACCAACCCGACCACAACTGCCATCAAAAAGTACAAAGCCATGCTCAGTTCCTGTTGCCGTGTTTCGCTAGCCAACCGTCGCCGCCCGAGAAGGTGTTAAACCGCTACTCATCCCCTGGTTATCCCGATCCGATGGTCTGCGGACGCCACGTCATCTGCCGGGCGAATAACGTTCTCCGAGAAGCGAATGAGCAAGCCGATCAGGGCAAATGAACCGATCAACGCTAAAAAGACCAGCAAGGTTTCCAACGCAACGCTCCTTCCTCGATGAGGTTCCGGGCTGACGATCAGGGACTGCCCGGCCAGATGGTGAGCACAGGTATCGGTGCTTCGCGCACCACCTGCTCAGCGACGCTTCCCAGCAGAAAGCGATTGATTCCTTCATATCCATGCGTTGCCATCACGATCAGTTCTGCCTCCAGATCATCGGCAGCGCGCACTATTGCTTGTGCCGGGTCACCTCGAAGGATGATGGTATCCCAACGTACCCGATCGCCAAAATGTTTTCGCGCGAGTCGCAGGAGTTTCGTGTTTACGGTTTGTTCCCAATCAGGAACCAACTCCAGCGGACCGGGCAGAGGAGATGGAACCACATGCACTATGGAAACGGTCGCGTCATTCTGAGCGGCGAATGCGCTCGCGATTTCGAGAGCCGCGATCGACAGCTTGTTGAGGTCGATTGGACACAGGATTCTCTTAAACACGTTTTGCGCCCAAAGAGTCGGCTGGAGGCTATCGGCGTCCGCCGCACAGGAATCTCCACAGGCAGGGCCAGCTTCGATGCTCAAGCGGGAGGCAAAAGCCCGTTCTCGATCTTCGTAAAATCTCCGCCAGGAGAACCAACTGACGCGCGCCCGATTTCTGCCGGCGTTTCCAACGCTCTAGGGATTTTGCACTATTGCACATCGGAGCGGTAGCGAATTCGAGAAAGAGCAGAGAGAATTGGGAACGTGGCTGCAGCTTCGAGGACCAGAACCGTCGGTCTGCTCAAGGTCGCGGGCGTACAGGTGGATGTCGATTTCTCCTGGCTCGTGATCTTCGCGCTCATATTGTGGAGCTTGTCGGCGGGCTATTTTCCGGGCGCGTACCCCGGCCATCGGCAATTCGCCTACTGGGTCGGCGGCTTCGCGGCAACGGTGATGCTCTTCGGTTCAGTGCTGATTCATGAGCTCTCCCACGCGGTCGTGGGCAATCTCAAAGGGGAGAAGATCGATCGGATAACGCTTTTCATTTTCGGCGGGATAGCGCATCTCACCGGCGAAGTGCGCAACGCAAACGACGAAATCCTGATCGCCGGCGCCGGACCCCTAACGAGTCTGGCGCTCGCTCTGTTCTTTTGGCTCATCTACAAGTCGCTCGCGGTCGTGTCGGCCGCATCGTTATGGACCGCGGTCTTTCGCTACCTCGGTTTCATCAACCTTGCGCTGGCAGTGTTCAACTTGCTGCCCGGATTTCCGCTGGATGGCGGGCGATTGTTCAGAGCAATGTTGTGGAAGCGCAGTGGCGATATGGATCAGGCGACCGCGCGCGCCGTTGAGTGGGGAACCGCGCTTGCTTGGGGAATGATGGCGCTAGGCGGTTTAGAAATCTTCAGCGGAGCTCTCATCGGTGGTATCTGGCTGATTTTTATCGGGCTCTTCCTGCGGTCCGCCGCTATCAGCGGCTATCAGGGCACGATTATCGGGCATCTCCTCCAACGTATCCGGGTCGGAGACATCATGACCCGCGATCCTGTGACCGTAAGTCCGGATACGCCGGTAGTAGACGCGGTCGAGCGATACTTCCTAAAGTACGGCTACGGCGGATTTCCGGTTGTCGCCGACGGTCGCGCGATCGGCGCCCTGTCGTTATCGCAGGTCCGCAACTGCTCCCCCGAGGATCGTGCACATAAGAAGGTCGCCGACATCATGCGGGCGCTCGATCCGGCTATCGAGATCAATCCTCAAGTTAGCGCGCTGCATGCCGTGAGCAAGATGAACGAAGCTGACAGCGGCCGCCTCGTCGTCGTCGACAACGGCAAGTTGGTCGGTCTCATCACGCGCTCCGGCATCATGCGCTTCATGCAAATCAGGGCGGAACTGGAGGCCAAAACCGAGACAAAGTAGGGCCGAAATTCCGCCCGTAGAAGCCCTTGTGGCACCGGGGGTTCGAATCCCGCTCTCCGCCAACCAGTCCGCGTCTCTGGAGACTCTCGGTTCGTTCGCTGAATAGTCAACCTTTGATTAGGAATTCTTAGACTTCGGGGGTTCGACCTGGATTGGCACTTTGCGTCCCGCAGGTTGTTTGGGCGCTGGCATTCGCAGTTCCAGCACGCCATGATTATAGGCCGCTCTGATTTCCTCCGCGCGGATTCCCCGCGGGAGGGTAATCGAGCGCTCAAAACCGCCATGGGTCAGTTCGCAATGGATAAAATCCCGGTCCTTTTGCTCGTCATGATGCTGACGCGAGGCCCGTACGATTACGACATCCTCTGTGGCGGTGACTTCAATATCGTTTGGTTTGATTCCGGGCAGGTCC
>Ga0074046_10004115_pt1 | contig 11973 bp, 4 predicted proteins | sample BogForMeECP23OM3_FD_94441 | JGI IMG/M metagenome (GOLD analysis project Ga0074046, IMG submission 94441) | Bog forest soil microbial communities from Calvert Island, British Columbia, Canada - Bog Forest MetaG ECP23OM3 | ecosystem: Environmental > Terrestrial > Soil > Wetlands ...
GGTCCGCCGGAGTGGCTGACGCACTCTTATCCGCACTGCTGGCGATGCCACAATCCTGTGATCTTCCGTGCCAACGAGCAGTGGTTCATTAACATTGACCACCAAGAGTTACGGGAGCGGGCGCTGGAGGAAATCGAGAAGGTGGACTGGTTGCCGGCTTGGGGTGAAGAGCGCATCTCGAACATGATGGCTGAGCGGCCAGACTGGTGCATCTCCCGGCAGCGCTTCTGGGGAGTGCCGATCACGGTCTTCCACTGTGAAACCTGCAAGAAGCCCTTACTGGACGCGGGGCTGGCAGCGCGGGCGGTGGAGCTTTTCCGCAAAGAAGGCGCAGACGCCTGGTACGCGCACCCCGTCGAAGAACTTCTGCCCCCGGGGGCAAAGTGTACGGAGTGCGGCGGGACGCGGCTGCGCAAGGAGACCAACATCCTCGACGTCTGGTTTGATTCCGGCGCAAGCCATTTCGCGGTGCTGGGACACCGTCCGGACCTCCCCTGGCCTGCTGACGTCTATCTGGAAGCTGGGGACCAGTACCGGGGATGGTTTCATAGTTCGCTTCTGGTGGCGCTGGGCACGCACGGCGCGGCGCCCTACCGCACGGTCCTCACCCACGGCTGGGTCCTGGACGCCGACCGCCGGGCCATGTCCAAGTCCCTTGGAAACGTGATCGACCCCAACGAAGTCATCAAGACCCATGGGGCTGAAATCCTGCGGCTCTGGGTGGCCTCAGTTGAGTTTGGTGAGGACGTGACTATCTCGGCGGATATGTTGGCCCGGCTCTCCGAGGCGTACCGCAAACTGCGCAACACGTTTCGATATTGTTTGGGCAACCTTTACGACTTTGACCCGCAAAAAAATTCCGTGGAGGGCTCGCAGCTCGAGGAGCTGGATGCTTGGGCACTGGTGCGGACGGCGGAACTGCTGGAGCGAATCCGCGCTGCCTACGACGAGTATGCTTTCCACAAGGTGTACAGGGCGATATACGATTTTGCCACCGTGGACCTGAGCGCGTTTTACTTCGACATCCTGAAAGACCGCCTCTATACTGCCCCGGCCCGTTCGACGAGGAGGCGTTCGGCGCAAACAGCGATTTACCGCATCGCGGAGGCGTTGGTTCGTGCCGTGGCTCCGCTGCTGCCCTTCACGGCCGAGGAAGTGTGGGCAAATCTGCCGGGGCCGCAAGGGCGCGAAAAGAGCGTCCACCTCACTACGTTTCTCCGGCCCGGAGAAGTTCTCACAAGAGTCCCGCAGGAGTATTTCAAGCGCCTGGAAAACTGGCCGCGGTTGATTGCGGTTCGGAATACGGTCCTGAAGGCGTTGGAAGTGGCCCGGCAAGAGAAGTTCATAGGCGGCTCGCTGGAAGCCAGGATTCGCCTCGAGGTGGAAGGCGACCTGGCGAATCTGTTGGAGGAATACCGGTCGGCACTTCCCTCGATCTTCATTGTTTCGCAGGTCGAACTTTCCGCCAACCCGTTGGCAGAAGCGCCTGAAACAGATATCCCTGGCCTTAGGATCAGGATTGAAAGGGCCCTGGGCCGTAAATGCGAACGCTGCTGGAATTATTCCGAGCAGGTGGGTAAAGACAGCCGCTATCCGACGGTGTGCGAGAGGTGCTCGGAGGCGCTGCGGGAAATTGAAATCAGTAATCAGTAAACTGACTACTGACAACGGACAACTGACCACGGACGTCCTTCCGAGCCTATGTCAAAGACGAGCGCAATTCGCGTCAGCAGGTTTTCGCGCTTTCTCTGGGTGATTACTGCCGTTGTGGTGTTCGTCGCTGACCAGGTGACAAAAGCTGTGGTGGAGGCCTCGATCCCGGAGCACACGACGGTTCCACTTCTCCCTCACTTTCTCAACCTTATCCATACCAGCAACGCGGGTGCTGCCTTTGGTCTATTCTCTGATTCGCCGACGCCCTGGAAAACCGTGCTGCTCGTCGTTCTCTCGAGTGCGTTGCTGGCCATGGTGATTGCCGTCATGTGGCGAAACCAACGGCTCCGGTGGGAAGCGGGCGTGGGGCTTGCCTTGATTCTGGGCGGCGCGCTTTCCAATCTCTTCGATCGTATCCGGCTGGGTCGAGTCGTGGACTTCCTTGACGTTTACTATCGCAGCTATCATTGGCCCACGTTCAATCTTGCCGACAGCGCCATTGTGGTAGGAGCCGGGTTTCTTGTGTTCCAGTTGCTTTTCTTGGAGTGACGGTGAGGGCGAAAATCGAAATTCGAAAATCGAAATTCGAAAATCGCCCCATGTCGGCCATTCCCGCGAAAGCGGGAATCCAGCTTCTCTTGGACTGACGCTGGAAAATGGAAAATCGAAACTCGAAACTCGAAATTCGCCCCATGTCGGCCATTCCCGCGAAAGCGGGAATCCAGCTTCTCTTGGACTGACGCTGGAAAATGGAAAATCGAAACTCGAAACTCGAAATTCGTCCCACGTCGGTCATTTCCGCGAAGGCGGGAATCCAGCTTCTCTTGGACTGACGCTGGAAAATGGAAAATCGAAACTCGAAATTCGCCCCATGTCGGTCATTCCCGCGAAAGCGGGAATCCAGCTTCTTTTGGACTGACGTGGACCCCCGCTTACGGGGGGGTGACCACAACGGTCATTTTCATCTCGTTGGGTGGGCCGGAAGCCCGTGTGCACTGAGCCCGAGGGCAGCGGCGCATACCTAACGGTCAAACAATCACGATTTTCGAGTTTCGATTTCCGATTTTCGATTTTCGACTTTCAATTTTCCATTTTCGAGTTTCCATTTTCGAGTTTCGATTTTCGAGTTTCGAGTTTCCATGTCCGACGTGCACAGATATCTAGCCGAAGCGAATGACACCGGAGAGCGGCTCGACATCTTCCTAACGCGGCAGATGCCGGATTGGAGCCGTAGCCAGGTGCTCCGCCTGATTCGTTCCGGATTGGTCAGCGTTGGCGCCCGCTTGGCCCGCAAGGGAGGGGAAGAGGTCCAAGCCGGCGATATCATCTCGGTGCGCGCGGAACGAGAAAAGCTGACGGCCACGGCGGAGGCGTTGCCGCTTTGCATCGTTTACGAGGATGAGGATCTGCTGGTGGTGAACAAGCCAGCGGGAATGGCGGTGCACGTGGGAGCAGGCCTGAAATCAGGTACGCTGGTTAATGCGCTGCTGCACCATGTCGAGACTCTTTCCTCTGCCGGCGGCGCAGGGCGCCCTGGGATTGTCCATCGTCTGGATAAGATGACCTCGGGGTTGGTCGTCGTGGCGAAAAACGATGCCGCGCACCGGCAACTAGCGGAGCAGTTCAAGTCGCGCGCGGTGCGCAAGACCTATGCGCTTCTGGTCCACGGGCAGGTGAGCAGCGCGCAGGGTAAAATCTGTAAGCCCGTGGGGCGTGATCCCGTCCGGCGCACCCGAATGAGGGTGGGGGGACTGCACGCGCGGGAGGCGCTCACGCGTTACGAAGTCATCCGCCGGTTCCGCGGCTTCACACTGCTCGAAGCCCACCCCGAAACTGGCCGAACGCACCAGATACGTGTCCACTTCGCAGCCCTCGGGCACCCCATCGTTGGCGACACAACTTATGGTGCGCCGGGTAAGCTCCGCCTTGGCGACCGGGAAGTGGCGACCCTTTCGCGGACCTTTCTTCACGCAGGTTTCTTGGAGTTTCGACACCCGAGCATGCGCCGAGCGGTCAGCTTCTCAGCGCCGCTTCCTCCCGAACTGGAAGAATTCCTCACCTCACTTTCCGAACGAGCGTCACCGTAGGAAGTCGTCAGTTGTCAGTATTCAGTTATCAGTAACAACGGCTAGTAAGACGAAACCCGGCAGGTGATAGCGATTCCCGAGTCCCGAATCCCAGCCCATCCCGCGCGGATTCAGGTGCAGCTATTCGAGTCCGTGATGGAAAAAAGCCCACGGTCAGAAAAACGCTGACCGTGCCTACCCGCTTATTAATTTAGACAATAACATTTAGAAAAAAATGGTTACAAAAAATAGTTGTTACAAAAAATAGCTTGACAATGGGGCACACCTTATGTTAGGAGCTTGGTGTACATAGTACACTCTCAACGAAGAATCCATAACGTACAGACACTTAACTCTCGCTAAGTGGTTGGCTGTACGTGGAGTGAAACGTGTCTCCGACAGACCCCTAGGAACGAGAAAAAGTTCGGGGATATGTTCCACCCACTCACTTGAGTGGCGTTGAAAGTTGATCGAAATGGGCCCGCGAGTCGTCCCCGCAGTACGCATCTTATTCCCGTCGAGCACTCCTCACTCGAATGCAGGTTTATGCTTCGAGCTGAGAACCGCTAGTACCCAACCCACAGTAAACAATTCTCCACGGAGGCATTCCCATGACCCTCAGGCAAGCAGGCTTCCTTTCTCCGGCATCTTCCGCAGAACTTAGTGTTTCCTCTTTCCTGGCAAGCAGCCGCACACTTTCCGGTCGCCGCGCGCAGCCGGCGCGGGCCGAAAGGCGTGCTTGCTGGCACGCGGCCGCGGTGGGCGTATGCGCGCTCTTGCTGCTCTCGGGTGTGGCAGTTTCGGCCAACGCTCAAAATGTATCCTTCGCTGGCACCCAGAGCACGATCAATGTCCTGGTAGCTAGCACCGGACTGAGTTTCCCCAATGGTGTGGGGGGTGTAGCGGTGGATCAAGCGGGCGATATCTTCATCGCGGATGCTGGCCACAACCGGGTGGTGAAGATTCCGGCCGGTGGCGGCGCCCAGACCACGGTGCCGACCAACGGATTGAATAACCCGCAAGGTGTGGCAGTGGATGGATCGGGCAATGTCTTCATCGCGGACACCGGCAACAACCGGGTGGTGGAGGTTCCGTGGAACGGAACGAGCTACGGCGCCCAGACCACGCTGGCGGTCTCGGTCGGGGGCCTCGGACTGAATAACCCCCAGGGTGTGGCGGTGGATAATAACGGCAGTGTCTACATCGCGGATACCAACAACAATCGGGTGGTGGAGATTCCGTGGGATGGCAGCGCCCAGACCACGGTGGGCAGCGGACTGAATAAGCCCTGCGGTGCGGCGACGGATTCAAGTCGCGATATCGTTATCGCGGATACCGGCAACAGCCGGGTGGTGGAACTGCCGAGCTTCTCTGGCGCCACCCAAACGACGGTGCCAGTCAGCGGACTGGGTAAACCCCAGGGCGTAGCGATGGACTGGCAGGGCAATATTCTCATCGCGGATACCCAGAACAACCGGGTGGTGGAGGTGCCAGCATGGAACGGTGCCACCTACGGCCCCCAGACCACGGTGGGCAGCGGGCTGAATGACCCGTTAGCGGTGGGGGTGGATGGAACGGGCGATGTCTTCATTGTGGACACCACCGGCAGCGAGGTGGTGAAGGTGCGGCTCCAGGCGGTGAATTTCGGGAGCGCCAACGTGTGCCCCTCGGGACAGACCACTCCGGCGCCGTGCAGCAACACGCTCGCGCTGACTTACAACGTCAACGCTGACACCACGCTCAGCACGACCCCGGCGGTCCTTACCCAAGGCGCGTCCAATCTCGACTTCACGCTCGCGAGCGGCAGCACCTGCGCCGGCGCCGTCACCGCCGGCAGCACCTGCACCGTCAACGTTACCTTTGCCCCGCGCGTGCCCGGATTGCGCATGGGGGCCGTGCAGCTCAGCGACAGCTCAGGCAACCTGCTCGTCACCACCCTGCTTTCCGGCGTTGGCCAGGGACCGGCGATAGCTTTTGGGCCGGGCACCCAGACCACGCTGATTATCACGGTACGGTGGGGACTGTATATCCCGCAAGGGGTGGCGGTGGATGCAGCGGGCGATGTCTTCATCGCGGACACCAATCACCTACGGGTGGTGGAGATTCCGGCCGGCGGCGGCGCCCAGACCGAGCAGGAGAACAGGGGGGATACTACGACAGGTGTGGCGGTGGATGGAGCGGGCAATTTCTTCGCCTCGGGTGCCGACGACGGCCGGGTGTCTGAGTATCCCAGCCGGCGGGAGGTGGACAGCGGGCTGGGTTTTCCCACGCAGTTGGCGGTGGATGGAGCGGGCGATCTCTTCATCGCGGATTCCCACTACAATGAAGTGCTGGAGGTGCCGTGGACCGGAACGAGCTACGGCCAGCAGACGACGGTGGCCAGCGGACTGAATGGCCCGTACGGTGTAGCGGTGGATGGAGCGGGCAATGTCTTCATCGGGGATACCGGCAACAACCGGGTGGTGGAGGTTCCGGCCGGGGGCGGCGCCCAGATCACGGTGATCAGCAGCGGACTGAATGGCCCCCAGAATGTGGCGGTGGATGCAGCGGGCGATCTCTTTATCGCGGATACCGGCAACAACCGGGTGGTGGAGCTTCCGGCCGGGGGCGGCGCCCTGACCACGGTGGGCAGCGGACTGAGTGGCCCGTACGGTGTGGCAGTGGACGCAGCGGGCGATGTCTTCATCGCGGATACCGGCAACAACCGGGTGGTGGAGGTGCAGATGTCGCAGGCACCCTCGTTGAGCTTTGCCACGACGCTCGTGGACGCCACCAGTAATGACAGCCCGCAATCGGTCACGGCGCAGAACATCGGCAACGCGACCCTCAACGCCGTCGCGCCCGGCTTGAGCGTAAGCCCGAATTCTTTCGTGCAGGTGGCGGGCCCGGGCACCCCCAGCGATTGCACCAGCGGATTTTCGCTCGCCCCCGGCGCGAGCTGCAACCTGAGCATCGACTTCACGCCGCAGATTGCCGGCTCGCTCACGGGTTCGGCGACGTTTACCGACAACGCTCTGAACGCTACGGCTGCGAGTCAGAGCGTGGGCCTGAGCGGCACAGGGCAGGGGCAGGCCCCGTTCATCAGCAGCGCCGCCAGCGTCACGTTTAGCGAGTCCCAGGCAAACTCGTTCACCGTGACCACCATGGGATTCCTCTCCGCGCCGGCCATTACGGAACTCGGCACATTGCCCTATGGCGTGCTTTTCATAGACAACCACGATGGTACGGCGACGCTGGCCGGGATTCCTGCCATCGGCAGCCTCACCACTTACACCATCACCATCACCGCCAGCAACGCAACTCCTCAGAGTGCCACGCAGAGCTTCACCTTGACGATTACTTCTGCTCCTCTCTCCCTATTGACCATCACCGCCAGCAGTGCGACGATGACCTACGGCGGGACGGTGCCCACGATCACGGCCATCTACAGCCTCGTGTCGCCGACCCTGACCGGGCTTATTTGCTCGACCCAGGCGACAAGCTCCAGCCCCGTGGGGACGTATATTTCCTCCTGCACCGGCGCGGTGGGCAACTATGCCATTAGCTATGCCACGGGCACGGTGACGGTGGGCCCGGCAACGCTGAGCGCCTCGATCATCAACAATCCGACCAAGCCCTATGATGGCACCAACACAGCCACGCTGGGTTCGTCGAATTTCCAACTCACCGGACTGCTGCCGGGCCAGTCGATCACAGAGACGGTTACCGTAACGGGCACGTATGCCAGCGTGAACGCGGGCACGTCAATCCCCGTGAGCGCGAACCTGGTGAGCGGTGACTTCACGGCGGGCGGCAGTACGCAGCTCTCGAACTACACGTTGCCCACCACGGCCAGCGGCACGGGCCAAATTACCGCCCTGACGCTGAGCGCCGCGATCGTGGGCAATCCGACCAAGTCCTATGATGGCACCACCACGGCCACACTGGGTTCGTCGAATTTCCAACTCACCGGATTGCTGACGGGCGAGTCGATCACGGTGACGCAGACGGCGGGCGCCTACAACTATCCGGACGTGGCCACGGCGACGACGGTGACGGCGAGCCTGGGGAGCGGCAACTTCACGCCGGACGGCAGCACGCTGCTCACCAACTACGTGTTGCCCACCACGGCCAGCGGCCCTGGGCAAATCACCGCGGCGACGGCCACCGTGACCCTCAGTAACCTGACGCAAACCTACACGGGCAGCCCGCTCACGCCCACCGCCACCACCACTCCGACGGGCCTCGCCATCAACTGGACGGGCGCTCCGGACACCAGCGCCGACAGCTATGCGGTGACGGCGACGGTGAACGATCCGAATTACCAGGGCAGCGCCAGCGGCACCTTCTTAATCAACAAGACCGTGGCCACAGTGACCCTCAGTAACCTGACCCAAACCTACACGGGCAGCCCGCTCACGCCCATGGCCACGACCACTCCGCCGGGGCTCACGATCGTGTGGACAGGCGCTCCGGACACCAACGTCGGCAGCTATGCGGTGACGGCGACGGTGAACGATCCGAATTACCAGGGCAGCGCCAGCGGCACCTTCAACATCAGCAAGGCCGCGGCCACCGTGACCCTCAGTAACCTGACGCAAACTTACACGGGCAGCCCGCTCACGCCCACCGCCACGACCACTCCGACGGGCCTCGCGATCGTCTGGACGGGCGCTCCGGACACCAGCGTGGGCAGCTATGCGGTGACGGCGACGGTGAACGATCCGAATTACCAGGGCAGTGCCAGCGGCGCCTTCAACATCAACAAGGCCGCGGCCACCGTGACCCTCAGTAAGCTGACCCAAACCTACACGGGCAGCCCGCTCACGCCTACCGCCACGACCACCCCGACGGGCCTCGCGATCGTCTGGACGGGCGCTCCGGACACCAACCCGGGCAGCTATGCGGTGACGGCGTCGGTGAACAATCCGAATTACCAGGGCAGTGCCAGCGGCACCTTCACGGTGGGCCAGGCTCCCGCCATCACCAGCGCCAACACGACGACATTTACGGTGGGCATGCCAGGCTCGTTCACCGTAACCACCACGGGATTCCCTGTGGCGGGCATCACGGAAGTGGGCGGACTGCCCAGCGGCGTGTCGTTCGTTGACAACCACAACGGTACGGCTATGCTGAGCGGAACTCCCGCCACGGGCAGCAATCCGACCTACAACATGACCATCACCGCCAACAACGGAGTTTCGCCCAATGCCACGCAGAGCTTCACGTTGGCCGTAGCCACGTTGAACATTTCGCCAGCGAGCGTGAACTTCGGAACGGTGTATCTGGAACAGGAGGGGGTCCAGTTCGTAACCCTGACCAACACCGGGGACATGCCGATCTCCATTTCCAGCATCAACGTGGCGGCGCCCGGCAACGCCTTGCGTGACTTTGGCGACATCACGACCTGCACTCCATTTATTCGGCGCCTGCCGGGTACGTTAGGCGCGGGGCAAAGCTGTATGATTGCCGTGCGCTTTGCGGCCGAGGTGAAGATCTTCAGCCCCACGCTCTCGACCGCCACTCTGCTCATCGCCGACAACGCGGTCGGAAGCCCGCAATCGGTGGGGCTGAGCGCAACGGTGATCAATCCCCGGGCGAGCTTGAGCCCCACCCGCCTTAATTTCTCCACCCAGAAGGAGGGCAGCAGTACCACCAAGACGGTGACCTTGACAAACACGGGGAATACGTCGCTCACTCTCGGAACTCTGTCGATCAGTGGCGATTTCGCGATCGCCCCATCCCCGGCGACGACCTGCGCTGATGGAGGGACGGTAGAGCCGTCCACAAGCTGCGTGATTAGTGTGACCTTCACTCCGGAGGCTAAAGGTGATCTCACCGGAAGGCTGGAAATCACCGACAACGCGCGGAACAGCCCGCAAAGGGTTAGGCTGAGGGGCAAAGGAGATTGAGCTAAATCGCGGTACTCATTTTAGAGCGGGGCGAAAATCCATCGGTGCCGGCGGAGACCCGTAGTCCGGGCTTGGCAGATCGCTGCGAGGAACGCCTATCCGTCACGCCTTGGCCGCTTTGAAAGAGAAAGAGCACAACCGCAAGGGCGCAACGCGACGGAAGAATCTGGCGCAGTTCTTGATGGAGTCTCCGCTGGCTGGCGCCGAGTCGAACCTGGAGAGGCAAAAGGACTACGGCCGCCCAATTAAGCTATGAGTGGATTCCTGCTCGATACGAATGTGCTTTCCGCTGTATAATTCCAGGCCGGGCAATCCAGTAGGTCTTGAGTCGCCGGCAATTGGGTCAGGGCATCTTGCCTGCTTTGGCAGAACTTAATTGCTTGGCGTCTCGGTAGTGAATCGCCGACAGTGTTCATTAACAAGGAGGGGAGACAATGAAACGATTTCTCATTGCGGTTCTGACAATGGCGGTTATTGCCGTGGTGGCAGAAAACGGGCTCGGCCAACGTAATCCTCGTGAAACGGCGAAGATAAGCGTGGGGAGCAAAACGATCTCAGTTGAATACGGACGCCCTTCGTTGAAGGGCCGCGCGGTGGCTGACATGCTCGCGCAGTTGAAGGCTGGTGATTTCTGGCGGCTGGGGGCCGATAAATCCACCACTTTTTCGACTGCGGCGGATCTGCAATTTGGGGACGTGACAGTCCCGAACGGTGAGTACAGCCTTTGGGCAGAGCGGGAGGCGGACAATTCCTGGAAGCTCGTGTTTAACAAGCAGCACGGTCAGTGGGGCACACAACACGATGCTTCGCAAGACCTGGTTTCTGTGCCCCTGAAGGAGACCAAGGCTTCCAACCCTGCGGAGATGGTCACAATCACCCTCACCAAGGAAGGCGCCGGGGCGGGCATCGCCATTGAGTGGGGCGACATGAAGCTGACGGCTAGTTTCAAAGCCAAGTAGTCTGTCAGGGCGGCGCGTTACAAAGCGCCATCGGCGCCGAGCCAGCTAAGGCGCAGAGAAGCGCCAGAACACGACCTTATGTTGGGATCGGCGGAGTGAGCCGGACGGCAATCCGTGCGGTGGGCTTATGACTTTCCCACAGCGGTCCGCAGATTGCACAGATAAAGAAACGACGTAGGGCGAACCTGAGTTTTGTTCTCTTGTTCGCCCTCTGCCTGTGATCTCCGCAATCGCCGGAGTAGCCTTATCACGCGAGCCTGTTTCGTTCTGCGCGTCAAGGCCTATGCATGACCGTGCTTAATAAAAAGTGGCAATGACTGTGATAGAGAAGTTTTGAAACAATTCTCCCCTCAGGAGTGTCTATCGTCGTGGGGAATTTTATTAGAGGAGTAAGCGTAATCATGGCAATTATCGTAGTAGTTGGTGGACTGCTCGCAGGCGCAGCTGTTTTTGCCGCTCTTAAGAACACGAGCAAATCAAGAGAGTCAAAGGTTACCAAGCTGGACATTGGCTAGCCCTGGGATCCTGCCAGGTCGGCCCGCATCCTAACATATAATTAATTCGATAACTTGCGGTGATCGCCAAACTCATGCGCAAAGCGGGGTGGTGGTGTGCGCGGTTAGGGGACAACGCGGAAGTTGGGTTGTGTCCTCATTTGGGATGTGGGGCTGGGGCTTGTCGCGGCTCGGCCCGCCCCTGGAGTTTCGACATTTGTGCTGAGATTCTTGGCCTTGTGCGACCTCCGACCCTCTCCCCCCTGGGGGAGAGGGCCGCCGCCGGCGCTTTCTTCAGCCCGTCAGCTGACGGGGCCGGGTGAGGGGGTCACGGGCCTAGGGCCGTTCGTTTACAGCCTTCATCTCGCCGCTTGCATCCTTCTGCGACGCGTGCTAAGAAAAGTCCACGTGGATTCATGCCTCTGACGCGAAGGGGTGGGCATGCAGGGTCCGTTTCAAAGGGTCATCCTGGTGGTTTTGGACAGCGTGGGCATTGGAGCAATGCCTGACGCCGCCGTCTACGGCGACGAAGGACGTGACACCCTCGGTCATATCGCCGAACAGGGGAGTCTCAGCCTGCCCAATCTCGTTCGCCTTGGCCTGGCCAACATTCGTCCCCTGGTTGGGCTTACTCCTCCCGCCAAGCCGGAGGGCGCTTATGGTAAGGCGACCCTGCTTTCACCGGGGAAGGACACCACGACAGGCCATTGGGAAATAGCTGGAGTCATTCTTGAGCGCGCCTTCCCAACCTACCCGCGCGGTTTTCCAAGCGAAATAATCGAACCATTCGAGCAGGCGATCGGCCGCAAGACTCTCGGCAACTTCCCTGCCTCCGGCACCGAAATCATCAAGCAATTGGGTGAAGAGCATGTGAGGACGGGCAGACCCATCGTATATACATCCGCTGACA
>Ga0074046_10004116_pt1 | contig 11973 bp, 12 predicted proteins | sample BogForMeECP23OM3_FD_94441 | JGI IMG/M metagenome (GOLD analysis project Ga0074046, IMG submission 94441) | Bog forest soil microbial communities from Calvert Island, British Columbia, Canada - Bog Forest MetaG ECP23OM3 | ecosystem: Environmental > Terrestrial > Soil > Wetlands ...
AGCGGTCATCATGGTCATACCATCGGGCCCTTGCGCCTCCAGGTACACGCGTTCCCCGACCGGCGTGCCGATCAGGCAAAAGGGGGCGAGGTCGAAGAGCGGCGCCTGGGCTCGAAACGCGAAGGCAGTAACGATCCGGTGCGCGTGTGCGCACCAGTTCCATCAATAGTATTGCGGTGAGTGGGCCATGAACAACCACGGCCGGATACCCTTCCGCCCATTTCAGCATGACAGCACAGTGTTTTTTGAAGGTATGAGCATGCAAATATTGCATAATCGAGAACGAGAAGTTGCTAAGCTTTAGATTGGTTACAGCTTTATTGTCCTGCTTCGAGCTATAACTGCATTTGAGTTATATCAATAAGAAGCGAAAACCCTCGATTCGATCTCAGCGCCATTCGGGGGGTGTGGCTCGACTCAACGCCCAGAAAACAAGTGCGTGCATCGAACCAGCCTCTAACCCTCACCGCGGCCATGGATGACACCTCATGGTGAAGTTGGCAAGGGTCGGAGCCTGATGCGCCCCCAAGTCGATCCTCTGAACGATACCGCAATGATGACAAATCCCCTAGCAGGGGAGGAAAGGCAATCTGCTAGGGTAACCACAGAGGTGCGAAGGCTCCACTCGGGTTGCAACGTCGCCGACAACAGCACCGCCTAAGTATTGGAGCAGATCTAGAAAGTACGGACACGCACCGTAAAGCTATAGTTTTAACCACAGCGCGTAGCCGTTGATCTCCATCAATGCAGGTGAAGCAAAAAACTGTTATAGTTCATTTTTTTCGGAGTATGTGTCATGCAAGGACTCTCTGAGAAAAGGTTGCTTCATCTGATTGTTGCCGGTGCCAAGGAAAGGCGCCAGGTGGAAACGCCGCGCCACATATATGAGAAATTGAGGGAGCTGGAAGCTGAGGAGAAGGCGCGGCGGGCGCAGCAGCAGCACGTTCACCGTAAAGAGAAGCGCAATCGCGCCTACTACTTCAGCATCGCCCTCAATGCGGGACCAGCACCACATTGACACTTGGCCTTCGAGAATGGGACTATGATGGCGCGCATCTTTATGCGGCCTTTCCCGGGTCGGAGCGGTTTTCTACGACGACCGGCAGGCGGTCGATACCCAGCCCCCTGGCAATTTCCGTCGCGCCGCGGCGCACCAGCAGCACCGAATCAAAGAGCGTCAATCCTTCAGCCGACTCGGCGCGATGCGCGACCGCACCTTCGAGAACCAGTCCTCTCGGGTGTCGGGGTCAGCAAATGAACGTTGCGAGGGAGCGAGCCTTGCAACTTGAACCCATGGTGTCCCGACGCCCGAACTGGGCTGGCGGCATCGCCAGTCCGTGAGGCGGAGTTTCCAGACAGCCTCCTTTTTGTCGGTGATGTCCTGAACCCTGCCGAAAGCGCCCAGAAGGTTGCCAGCCGAGTCGTATTCCAGCTCGGCCCGCCGCCGCAGCCACTTTATCTCTTTTGCAGCAGCGATGCGGACCTCGATGTAATCCTACGTTTGCGTCAGTTCGGCCCCTGGCTGCGGCCGGTAAGGTCCGCTGATGTATTCGTAGCACAAGCGATACTGCGTCGGATGGTAGCCCGCACGATTGACGCGACGGGGCGGGTGGTTTTTGCCAGGAATATCGGTCACGATGAATTGCCCGTCGCGGTACGCTGCCATGACACCAGACCGCTTCGCTTCCACGTGGCTCATGATCAGATTGGCGTAAAAGATGGCCATATGCCTATCGCGGGCCGCGGGCTCGCCGGCCCGTAGAATATAGGTCAGGTCTATGGGCAGAAACCGCACCCCTGGCAGTCGCTCGCCAAGCTCTTCGGCCAGGAACTCGGCAATGTTGGCTTTCTTGCGATGCCCATGGGCGTCGGCTGGCCCCTGCTCTTTCACATGCATCGCCAGGTTAGCACCTTCTGAGAGAACAACCGTAGAGTAGTTGTGCGGGTTATGGCGGTCCGCGGCCACCAGTTCTGCCAGTCGATCAACATCGGCGGCCACCTCTGGGATCAAGACGCGATCAACCGAGGCGACGATGGCGGTTTCAAGAGCCGTGAAGCCGGCGTGGCGGCCGAACATCCGGAACAAAATGGTTTCGCGGTGCGAGCCTGCGGTGGAACGGATACGGCCAATATATTCAGCCGCCCGGTCAATCGCGGTCTGGAAGCCGAGACAATACTCGGTACCCGGAACATCGTTATCCATGGTTTCCGGGATGCCCCAGACGGGCACGCCCTGCGCCGCCAGGACCGCTCCGACGCTCTGCGTGGCGTCGCCCCCGATGACGACCAAGCCATCGAGCTCCAGAAAGCGCATATTTTGCAGGACCTCGGCAGTCAAATCCACTCGCTCTTCCGGCTCGCGTCCTTCACCATAAGAGGCGAGATGGGGCGGCAGGTTGCCGACTTTGACGTTGGCGGGATTGGTATGTGTCGATTGCAATATCGTGCCGCCCTGACGATCGATCGTGCGCGTCGATAGACGCGTCAGCGGCATGATATACCCCTGCCGCCACGTCTCTGGCTCATCGAGGCGAAATGTGAGCAGGTTCCGGCCCAGAGAGCGGTTGAGGAACGTGATCCCTTCCCATCCTCCTCGGATGCCGATCACGCAAATGTCGTCATCATAGGCGCGATAGACCAGCGCCTTGATGGCCGCGTTGATTCCGGGCACATCTCCGCCGCCGGTCAGGACCCCGAGACGGCGTATCGGGCTGAAGAGTTGTGCTGGCATAGCGTTCCTCCCTTAGTGTGGCGCCCTGATGCAGCAGTACGGCTTCGTTGCAAATTGCCCCATCGGGGTGGCCTGATCTCTACCCATCAAGGGAGCATTGACGAAGGCACCTGTAGAAAACCATCATCCCCCGAGCTGAAGAGAATCGTATGGCAGCGGCGTTTTGGAGCATCGGCAGGCGAGACGCAGTTGTAAACTTGGCCCCCTATCCTTAAGGAGCGAGTGTTATTGTCTTTTTAGGCGGTTTCACCATGGTCAAAGCGATGATGATACCGAGCACTGCCAGCCCACCGGTGACATAAAAGGCATAGATATAGCTGCCGAACACGTCCTTTGCCTGACCTGCTATAAGCCCGGCCGCTATGGCGCCGATTCCATAGGCTGAAAAGATCACGCCATAATTAGCGGCGGAGTTCCTAATGCCGAAAAAGGTCGCCGTGGCAGTCGGTGCGATGGCCAGCCAGGATCCTAGGGCCGCCCAAAGGCACGCGAAGCAAAACATGAACAGAACTAGTGTGCGCTCGCCGGCAAAGAGCACCATCAACGCGGAAGCCAACACCACAAGGGCACAAGACAGGGCCGCCGCCCTGCCCGGGCCAAGGGCGTCCGTCAAAAAGCCGAAGACAGGCCGGCCCCCGCCATTAAACATGGCAAAGAACGCAACCAGGCCAGCCGCAGTCTTGGCATCCACCTTGATAATTTCCTGCCCGACCGGACTAGAAATGCCGATGGCCATCAATCCACTCAGCGAACCGATAATAAAACACAGCCATAAGCCCCAAGCGGACGACGTCTTTATAATCTCAGCAGGGGTGAAATCGACAGTACCGCCCGCGCCTGGAGCGGGCCGCCATCCCGCCGGTTTCCAACCGGCAGGGGGAAACGTCAGCAGGAGCGACAGCAAGATCAGGGCTACCAGGAAGAAGAGGCCCAGAGAAAAAAAGGCTTGAAGAACACCTTGAACTGCAATCAAATTGCTCGCCACATAGGCGGTGATGAGCGCTGATGCGCCAAAACCGAGTACCGTAATACCGACAGCAATGCCCTTCATATCCGGGAACCATCGCGTCACTACGGCAATCGGGATGCCATAAACGATGCCCACGCCCGCGCCGGCGATCACACCATAAGTCAGGTCCAGGAAGCTTATATCCGACGCATATCTCGACAGCATCCAACCCGCAGCGACAAACACGCTACCGATAACGCTGAGCAACCTGGGATGTATCCCCCGTTGGAGCAGCCGCCCGCTAATAGGCATCAGCACTGTAAAGATTGCTAGAAACAGCATAAACGGCAACAGCGTCTGAGTGGCCGTGATTTTTACTTCAGGGGTGGAAAAGAAATCTTGCAGTGGTTTTCTGAACACGCTCCAGGCATAGACAGTACCTAGACACAGGTTCATGATCATGCCAGCGAGGATGAACACCCACCTCCCGGTTTCAGCCGGCATACCGTACACCTGGACATCATTGATATCATTTGCGGGATCGTTAACCATCGTCATTTGGCCTCCCGGAGCACCACCGCGTAATCGTGCGAGGGCATTTGCGGAAGCGGCGCGGTGCAGCGCTTCCATGGGCCAAGGCGGCGCAGGTTATTTAAAAGGAAGCTTCCAAAACGCGCGCTTATTAAGTCGCCAAAGCCCAGAATGCAAAAGGCGCCTCCTTCGGAAGACGCCGCTGCTTTGCTCCGCCCTAGATTTATGTCTATTGCACAGCTTCCAACCCTCAAAGCTTAGTTTTGTTCCCACGCTGATTGATCAAGTTACCGCACGGATGGGCGCGATGCCTCAAATTCTAGGGCCACGCGCTTCAAAGATGTCCAAGACCGCGCCATGGATTTCGCAAAGGATAATGCCGAGTCAGCTTTCACGTTTGCAGGCAAGGTCTGCAACACACAGACCCCTCAAGAGCTTTTAAGCTTCAGACACAGTTTGCTCACGACCGGATCCACGCCTTTGTGGCACACACGCAAGAACTTTATAGTTTGATCGGAGAAGATCTCGGGAAGCTGCAACGTGGTTGAATTTTCTGACTGTTGAGGGGCGGTCCCTAGACTAAATGCTTGGCCCGAAGCAGGTTCCGACCATTGCGGAGCTGTTTGGGGTAGTACGCGTGAGTGAACAGGTCGCGCCCTGCGAGCACAAGCGCGACCACCGTTTCGAACTGCGCCAGGAAGTCGGGACGAAATTCTTTTTCTATGACATTCCATTCGCCGGCTGGGTGATCACCACCTGGTGGACGGAGGCGCTGAGCCTTGGGCATCGCTAACGCAGGATCTCTACCGACAATATTCTCGCCGTGGCGCAGGAGTTCCTCCGCCAAGCAGACTGTGCCTCTGATTGGCCCGCGGACATTCGCGAAAAAGGCCCGCGAAATCTCCGGAAAGGGAACCAACTTCGCCGGGACGGGATTCTTAGGCGGAAGTATCCCCCATGGGGAGCTGACCGCCATCATCCCCACGCCGAGAGCATCCTGCCACAAAAAGAAGAAAGGTGGGCTCTTATGATAGCTATGACGAGTTCGCCGGAAGCCTCAGCCCCGGCCGCATCTGTTATCCGAATTCCTCTACCACCGCCGGATAAGGCAAAGGCAGATAAACAGTCAGAACCCGAAGCCGCCCCGCTGACTTGGCTCAACAATTCTACCATAGCTCTTCTGCGAGCCCTGTTTCCCTTGAGCCGGCTCAATGGGTACGATCAGGAAGCCCCGACCCTGCACGAAACAAAGAAGCGGCGTAGAGCGCTCAGAGGGAGAAGGGCGAGGCTTCGCGCACCATCGACCGTGTACTCCATGCGACCATGGCTCGATTCACGCTTGGCCTTTCCCCTTACGCATTGTGGCTCGCCGCTGCCGACTGGGCAATCCACCTATCGGCATCGCCGGGAAAATGGCAGCAGCTCACGGAAAAGGCCGTGCAGGAGAATATCGAGTTTCTGATTCATCTTTCGCGCCTGGCGTCCAATCCAGAGTGCGCGCCCTGCGTGGAGCCGCTGGTCCAGGACTACCGGTTCCGGAACGAAGAGTGGCAAAAATTACCTTTCAAGCTCTTCTACCAGACGTTCCTGCTGACCGAGCGGTGGTGGCAAAGCGCGACAACCGGGATCGGCGGCGTATCCCCTCACCATGAGCAGGTCGTGGCGTTCATGGGAAGGCAGCTCCTCGATGCAGTTTCACCGGCAAATTTCATAGCAACCAACCCTGAGGTGCTCAGCACGACCATTCGCGAAGGCGGGCAAAATCTCCTGCGGGGAGCGTTGAACTTCTGGAAGGACTGGGAGCGCGGCATGAGTGGGGAGCCGCCCGAGGGCGCGGGCAACTTCGTCCCCGGCGAGAACGTCGCAATCACGAAGGGGAAGGTGGTTTACCGCAACAGGCTCATTGAGCTCATTCAGTACGCGCCAACCACACCCGAGGTCCATGGAGAGCCCGTGCTGATCGTGCCGGCCTGGATCATGAAGTACCACATCCTCGACCTGTCGCCCGGCAATTCCCTCGTTAAATACCTAGTCGATCGTGGCCACACGGTCTTTATGATCTCCTGGCACAATCCGACTCTGCACGACCGCGACCTGGGGCTCAATGATTATCTCCGGCTCGGCGTCTTTGAGGCCTTGAAAGCGGTTCGCACCATCGTTCCGGATGCCAAGGTCAACGCCGTCGGCTACTGCCTTGGCGGGACGCTTCTTTCCATGGGCGCCGCCTATTATGGCCGGCAGAAGGACTCTCCTTTCAATTCCCTGACGCTCCTGGCCGCGCAGACCGACTTCACCGAGGCGGGCGAGCTGACCTTGTTCATCGACGACAGCCAGCTCAACTACCTCGAAGACATCATGTGGGAGCAAGGCTATCTCGACTCGCGGCAAATGGCTGGGACCTTCCAGCTCCTCCGGTCGAGCGACCTCATCTGGTCACGGATCGCGCAGGAATATCTGATGGGCCGCCGCTCACCCATGATCGATCTTCTTGCCTGGAATTCCGATGCCACACACATGCCGTACCGCATGCACCGCGAGTACCTTCGGCGCCTCTATTTGCACAACGATCTTTTCGAGGGGCGCTATCGCGTTCACGGCAAGCCGATTGCGTTGGGCGACATCGACGTCCCGATGTTCGTTGTCGCGACCGAGCGGGACCATGTCGCGCCCTGGCAGTCTGTTCACAAAATCAATCTTGTAGAGGAAACCGGCGTCACCTTCGTCCTGACCAGCGGCGGTCACAATGCGGGAATTGTCAGTGAGCCCGGCCATAAGGGCCGGCACTACCGGATTTCGGAACGAGCTCGGGGCGAGCGCTACTCCGACCCGGAAATCTGGTACGCGAACGCCAAGGTTGAGGAAGGATCCTGGTGGCCAGCCTTGCTAGCCTGGCTTGACCAGCATTCTGAGGGAATATCAAAGCCGCCGGCAATGGGCGCACCAACCGACGGCTACCTTCCCCTGCAGGATGCGCCGGGCAGCTACGTGCTGGAGCATTGATGGGTTCCTGGGGCGGTGCGGTTACCGTTCACCTTCGTATGCGCCATCTGGGCCTGCGGGGAGCGCCAGCCGTAGCCCATTCCGGCACCGGACGCGTTGCTTACGCCAAGCCGCCCTTAAGCTCGCTTGAGCCGGATATCGAACTTTTTCGGTGTCTCGCCATCCTGCCTCAAAAACCAACTTTGGCCATGAGGCACCGGCAATTATCCCGCTTTCGGTTGGTCTTCGTCCATCGCAGACAGAGCGAGTGCCGAATGGGCATAAGCCCCTCCGGCCCGCATCTCGGCCGCGACCCAAATCGCCTCCATCAGTTCCTCGCGCGTGGCGCCATAACGAAGGGCTGCTTTTGTGTGCCCGTGAATGCAATAGGGGCACTGCGTTACATGCGCTACCGCAACGGCAATGAGTTGCTTGGTCTTTGCCGGCAAAGCTCCGCTGGCAAAGACCTGCCGGCTAAACGCCTGGAAGGCTTTTTCCGTGTCGGGCGTAAGTGCGCGCCGTTTCTGGGAGAGTTCCGGCGAAGAGAGGGGTGGATACAACGGGCTGGTCATTATGGGCCTCCATAGTGGGAGCGTCTTGCCAGCGCCTGAAGGCTGAAGGGCGAAGCGCCCCGCAAAACATGATGTGTGGCTCGCCGGTGACCGGATCAAGACATCTGCCCGAGCGCCAGCCACTGGCACAGTTAGGTTCCGTTCGCCATCAGCCGCCGATGGGAAGGGTTTGCCGCCGCGGCAGGAGCCCGGGACGTGTCCGCGATTGCGCCGCTAGCCAGCCAGCTCTTCACGTTCTAGAATAGAGCCGATCAGAAGCTAACGGGGTGGGTCTTAGGGAAACAATCCCAGGAGGCCACAATGGCCGTTATAGTAATGACGCGCGAATTGGGCACGCTCGGCAAGGATGTGGTTGCTGGGCTTGCCGAGCGGCTCGGGCTCGACGTTATTCACCACGGGCTTGTCGAGCATGATATCGCCGAGAGTTCGGGCTTACCGGAAAGCGCGGTGCATCGATTCCTCGAAGGCGAGGCTTCGCTGCTTGAGCGCTGGCGGGATCGCAGGCGCATGCGATGCTGTACTGCCCAGGAGATTTTCGAGCTGGCGGCCAAAGGCAATGTGCTGATCCGCGGCTGGGGCTCGGTCTATCTGTTACGATCGGTGCCGCATGTGCTTAGCGTGCGCGTCTGTGCCCCCATGGAGTTTCGCGAGGCCGTACTTATGCAGCGGCTTGGCTTGAAGGACCGTGCGGCCGCGCGCCGGGAGATCGAGCGCGACGACGCGGCCCATAACGGGACAATGCAAAGGATGTTTGGGATCGATTGGACCGATCCTGCGCATTATACAATCGTGCTCAATACCGCCCGCGTTCCGGTACAGGGATGTGTCGATTGCATCGTTCGCTTGGTACAATCACCAGCCTTTGCCGAGACAGAGGAATCCAAAGCGGAGTTGATGAACCAGCTGATCTCCGCCCGCGTCCGTTCCGCCCTTGAGCGGCACTTCGGCAGCGATGCGGGAGGACTGATCAAATCAGAGGTAAAGGCGGGCCAAGTGATGCTGACTGGTCAGATGGTCGACGCGCATTACATTGCGGAGGCCGTGCGCCTGGTGAGGTCCGTGGAGGGAGTAACCGGCGTTGAAAGCCATATCGTTCCTATCGGCTTCCAACCCATCGAACATTGATAAGGCCGGGGCTCGCGGGGCTGAAAAAAGCAAGAAGCCCAACCTGCGGCAGGTTAACGGATCGCCGCATCCGAATCGTGTCTTCAGTTGGTTCCATCACGATGAAGCCGCGGCGTTCGTAAGGGGTCCACGCCCATGGGTTTGCAGCCACCATGAAAAGTTCCAAGGGCTTAGACGCTGCATCCGCCAATCCGATGAGCCTCCCCATGGTTTCCCTCCCGTAACCTTGCCTTTCTTTGCGCCCAAATCGCGATAGGGAAGGATCCCTCGCCGGGAACGACGCGATCCGGACTGCGTGCAAGCGCCGCTTCTCCCGTCATGGTACCCTTAGCAGTCTTAACGTGGCGCCCGAAGACCTTGCCATTTCCCCGCTGCAACGGAGACAACCATGAAGGGCGAGCCCAAAGTTATCGAGTATTTGAAAGCCGGGCTCCGTCACGAGTTGACCGCGATGAACCAGTATTGGCTGCATTACCGCCTGCTCGATCATTGGGGCTACGAGGCACTTGCGAACTGTTGGCGCAAGGAATCGATCGAGGTGATGCAGCACGCCGATGACCTCGTGGTTCGGATCATCTTTCTGGAAGGGTGTCCCCATATGCAGCTCCATCCGCTCCATATCGGGCAGTCTGTGCAAAATGTCCTCGAATGCGATCTCAGGCTCGAACTCGCGGCACGCGCTCTTTGCGAGGAAGCGGCAACGCATTGCCATGCAGTGAGAGATTACGTCAGCCGCGATCTTTTCGAGAAACTGATGCATGAGGAGGAGGAGCATATCGACTTTCTCGAAAGCCAGCTCGACCTTGTAGACAAGCTTGGCCTCCAGCTCTACGCCCAACATCACATCGGCGGGCTGGACAATGATTGACGAACTCTGCCACCGGATGGTGAGCGGTTAAGGCCCCCTTACCCCCGCTCCGACGACGGCTTCGAGCTGTCGCCGGGTGTCCGTCCTCGAAAATGGTGAAGCTCCATTTGATTTTTATCAAATATTGCGACGCACAAATATTTATCATGCGTTGCATGATTAAGGAGCGGTGCATGGCTATTAACCAAGTCCAACCTATGAATATATTCACCGCTTCGGAGCTGACGGACGCGCGCGATTTTCTAGCCGAAGCCGATATTCTCGTGACGGACGTGAAGTCGCTTTTCTTCAACAAGGGTGATTTCACGACGGCTGACCGACTCAAGGACATTCAGGATCACCTGGCCAGTGAGATCGGTGCCGTTGAGCGCTTGATATATTTTTATGCCTTGCACAATTACTTGATCTAGAGCTCGCATTCCTACGTTCGGTGGTACATTGACTGTCCTGATCTTTAGTCCGTTGGGATCAAGAGAGATGTTCTCCTTGCAAAACCCTGAATATTTTCTGGCACCCATGATCGTCGCCGTAGTGACGAGCAACGTCCATAGCCCGCTGACACTCACCCCCCATAGGCTAAGAATGAGAGCTGGCGCATGTAAAAGCAAAGCGTGAACGCCTTGCACTAGGCCAGAGCGATGGCTCCCTAGTCGTCGCCTGGGGTGCTCGCCTCGAGATCAAAAGCCCGGCGGTGCACTTCGTCACTTACCGCCTCGCTTAAGACAACAATCCTCCCGTGCGGTCGGACGTTAGATCGACTACGCGGGCTGCTTTGCTTGTCTTGGCCGCGCGCCACCAGCGTAAGCGCGTAGGCGATCGCAAATCCTGCGTCGCCTTCCTTTGCCTTCAGCCTGAAAAACTCTTGCATGCGCTGGATTTCCGTCCGCTTCCTTTGAAGGTCTGTGCCTATCATGTCTACCTCCCCCTGAGGTTGTAAGGAACATGACGCTCTCCGACGAGCACAGCGCAACTCGGCGGCCGTCAACGCAGATGCTGCGGAAGTTCCATCATGTCCGATCGCCCAAGGAGCCAATCCACGCTCACATCCAGTTCGTCTGCAATTTTAGCGAGCCGATAAACATCAAGCGGTCTTACGCCCGCGAAGTGGAGATCCACCGCCGCGGCGCAGAGCGGATCGGGAGTCCTCTTGCGGTCGCGGCAGGCCTCTGCAAGGTGCTCGCGGAAAACTGTGAAATCGGAATGCATTGCATGTCCTCCCCAAAGCCCGAACCAAATGCCTCCTTGTGGAGGCGCGCATTTTTCATTTTTGCGGAATCTAAGCCCCGGAAGATTGGGAGGCATTGATTATCATCAAAGGTGCACCGCGTTCGAGCACGATTTCGGTCGTGAAGGGGTTGCGGCTCAAGAAGATCGGCAACGAGCTGCTGACTGTCCTGGGGGGCAGAGCGATCTACCCGATCACGTCGCCGTCGGCGGCTTCCCCGCGCTCCAAGCCGGTCCGCCGTGATGGCATCCATCTAAAATGGCAATTGGCATTGACTTTTGTCATTGAAGAGATTGCGCGGGAGCGAAAAAGTACACGCGCATGTCTAGCAATGTCTAGAGCGGAGCGGCATGCCAACAGATGATTATGTGCGTGTTAATCTGTGTTTTATGGAATACCCTGTGTCGTTTTATTCGGACTGCCATTCTAACTCTTAAGACGATTATTGGAAGTGCCTGGTCAACACGAGAAGTAGGTTGGTAAGGGAACTGAATTCATGCCAATAGGACCTATTAAACTCCCAGAGTTTTCAGCCGAATCCACCGAGCCTATGGCCGGGCCTGTCGAGCCTGCTGCTTCTGCCCTGGCTGCGCCGGATAGAGCATATCCCTCTTTCACCGATCCCGGTGCGGTGGCGGCAATCGTTGGCGGCTACCACAGCACACCTTTCGACATTCTGGGCATCCACCGCCACACCGTGGATGGCAAGCGGGCGATCGTGATCCGCACGTTCCAGCCCCAGGCTCTAACAGTCTCGGTTCTCCGCGGTTACCAAGTTTATCCCATGTGCCGGATCCATCAGGACGGCTTCTTCGAGGCCGTCTTCCACAATGAATCTGAGTTCTTTCATTACCGGCTTTCCATTACCCTGCCAGCCTCGGACGGCGAGCGCCAGCAAATCTACGAAATCGACGATCCGTACCGCTATCCCCCAGTTCTGACGGATTTTGATCTGCACTTGCTCGGAGAGGGCACCCACTTCCGGCTGTATGA
>Ga0074046_10004118_pt1 | contig 11969 bp, 10 predicted proteins | sample BogForMeECP23OM3_FD_94441 | JGI IMG/M metagenome (GOLD analysis project Ga0074046, IMG submission 94441) | Bog forest soil microbial communities from Calvert Island, British Columbia, Canada - Bog Forest MetaG ECP23OM3 | ecosystem: Environmental > Terrestrial > Soil > Wetlands ...
CTTCCGGCCCGCTTAATCTGATCAAGCCGATACCTGCTTCGCCAATGGGGGTGGCTATTGCGCAAATGGTATCCTGGAGCAGTCTGAAGTCCATGATGAAAACGGGGCGGTTGCTAATCCGTCTTTTCCTCGGCTTTCTGCGAGGTCTTTGTCTTCTTTACCGGGTAAATTACAACGCGTCGGAGGTTCCCCTCGCCCTTGCTCTTGGTCCTGACTTCGTGGTCCTCCTTTAGCGCCAGGTGAATGACCCGGCGGTCCTGAGAACTCATCGGGCCGGTTGTAAGGGAGTGATGGGACTTCTTGACCTTGTCGCTCAGTTGGCGCGCCAGTTCGTTCAGGCTTATCTCCCGTTTGGAACGGTAGTTTTCGGTGTCTACTATGACGGAAACATTTTCTCCGGCCTGCCTGCTAACTATCTTGGATACCAGGAACTGGAGCGCACTAAGCGTCTTGCCCCGTTTGCCGATGAGCAACCCTGAACCGTTGCTGATTATGTTCAGGTAGTAGTACCCTTCTCTGGCCTCGCATTCGACGACCATCGGCAAATCGATGTGTTTGAGTATCTCGTCCAAAACTTCCTTCAACCTGTTGGCCGCAGGCCCTACGGGAGGAACTTTGGTGGTTACGCGGATTTTAGCCCTCCTCGCCCCGACAATCCCGAAAATCCCTGAAGATCCCTTCGAAATGATCTCGATCTCGAGCTTCTCGCGAGGAAGCTTCAATTGCCTGCAGGCAAGCTCTATTGCATCTTCGACTGATTTTTCTTCGAATTCAAAAGTGGACATGCTCTCCTCCGTAATTCACGGAAAAAGGATAAGATAGTTTGGGAGAGACAACCGCTAAGCGCCGGCATGACGATTGATCCAGTATTGCTGCGCAATAGAGAGAATATTGTTTACAAACCAGTATAGCACAAGACCTGCCGGGAAGTTGATAAAGAAAAAGGTAAACATGACCGGCATTATGAGCATTATCTTTTCCTGGCGAGGATCTCCTGAGGACGGCGTCATTTTTTGCTGAAGGAACATTGTGACGCCCATAAGGATTGTCAAAACCGGCAGCCCGTCTAAATGGCCAATCATCGGAAGATCGATTGAAAACCCAAGGTTCAGGCGGTCAGGAGCGGTGAGATCGTGTATCCAGAGCGCGAACGGCTGGTGCCGGAGTTCGACCGCTGAGTTCAACATGCGATAGAGAGCGAAAAAAACCGGTATTTGAAGCGCCATCGGCAGGCATCCGCCCATCGGATTCACTTTATAGGTCTTGTAAACCTGCATCAGCTCCTGGTTCAGCTTCTCCTTGTCATCCTTGTATTTTTCCCGGATTTGCTGAATCTTGGGCTGAACCTTTTTCATTTTCTGCATCGAGGTATAGCTTTTCTGGGTCAGAGGCCAAAAAATAATCTTAATGATAATTGTCAGCAAAATAATGGCAATCCCGTAGTTACCGGTGAAGGAATAGAACCACCGGAGCACCACCAGGAGCGGTTTGGCCAGGAAGGTAAACCAGCCGTAGTCAACTGCGGCAGAGAGGTTATGGCCGGCCTCTTTCAGAGCGGATATTTCCTTGGGGCCGTTGTAGAGCCTGAGCTTGAACGAGCTGGACTCGTTCGGCTCGAGATCGAACTTATCTGTCAGGAAAACCAGCCTAGTGATTTGAGTATGCTGAGTCTCATCGTTCACTACGCCGGGGATTATCTGATAACCGCCCTCTGTCAGCGGAATGATTGCCTGGATGAAAAAGTTATCCTGATATCCCACCCAGTCGTAAGGGGGTTTGGGGGTTGCGTCGGGCTTTGCAAGGTCCTTGGGCCCGACATCATGATTGGACCCGTTCGTTGAGAATGTCAGCCGCGATTTGTTATAGGTCTCATGCGCAGATGCCGAATATGGCGTGAAATAAAAGCTGACTCCCATCTGGTCGGAAAATTTTTCTGTCGAAAGGTTCTGAATCTGAATATCCAGATCCATGGAGTAGGAATCGGCTTGCACCGTGAAAATCTTTGTCAGGCGGACTTTGCCCGGGATTTCGGTTTGGAGGGGAATGCTTCTGGGAGGCTCTCCCGGAGCAATCTTGAGCTCGGTGCGCGCTTCGCTCGTAAAAGGCTGCCTGTAGAGCTCCAAATCCTTATGTAAAAGGAGTTCGACGTCCAGTGGAAGGTATGCGGTGTCACGAATCATTTGCATCGGTGGGGAATCGGGTTTGAGATCTTCTTTGAACTTGAGGAGTTCGAAAGAGCTCTCTCGCGCTCCCTGGGCAATGATCTTCATCCTGTAGAGTGAATCCCCGATCGACCAGGTCTTCTGGGCTGAAAGATCCACCTTCGGCGGGGGCGCCAGTGGAAGTGCGGCCGGGGGCGGCAGCGTTTGAGGCTGAGTCGTAGTGGGGGAGGCCTGTTTTTGCTGGGGTGGAGGAGTCTGGGCAGGACCGAAATAAAAATGCCAAGCCAGAAAAAGCAGGAATGATAATACTATTGCCAAAAGGGCCTTTGAATCCATTCAGGAAGTCTCCATTAATCTTTGTCACTCCAGGGCGCGGGTCGTGGCACGGGGTCATAGCCGCCTGGGTTGAAGGGGTGACAGCGCAGAATTCGTCTCAATCCCAGGTAAATACCTTTGGAAATGCCGTGCGTCCTGATTGCATCGTGGGTATAATGCGAACAGCTTGGCGAAAAGCGGCAGGCCTGGGGAAACAGCGGTGATATGATATATTGATATGATCGAATCAGACCCAGAAATATCGACCGGATCATCAGTTATTTTTCCTGTTTATCGAAAACCGCCGAGAACTCCCTAAGGAGGTCTCCCGGTGAGAGTTTTTCAGCCCCAGGGCGGGCAATTAGGACGATGTCTTTCCCCGGCTGTGGAATTTGGCCCTTGTACAGCCTGAACCATTCTCGAATGACCCTCTTGATGCGGTTGCGCCTTACCGCAGGCCAGAACCGCTTTTGCACAATAAGGCCCAATCTATGATATGCAAGATCATTTGGAATGAAATTCAGACCGAAATGGGGGGTTTTAGCGCGTTTTCCCGCTTTTTTGACCCGCTGGAAATCGGCGGAGCAACGAATTCTTTCATGAGGCCGGAAACTGAACTTGCCCCTCAAAGATTCCTCATCCGAAGATTCCAGGAGCCCATCTCGTCTCAAACCGACAGCCGTTTTCTGCCCTTTGCGCGCCGCCGCTTCAGTACGCTGCGGCCAGCCTTGGTCGACATTCGCTCAAGGAAGCCGTGAGTGCGCTTTCTCTTCAGATTGCTTGGTTGAAATGTTCTCTTGGACATTAAACTTCCTTTTAAGGTATATATTTTTGCGCCCTGGATCAAGCACCGGGAAGCGCGCCCAAAGACTTCTGAAACGACCCGGCATACACGAAACCTTATTTCTAATCCAAATCTTCAGTCTTTGTCAAGCACCCAAAAACCATTCAAAAAACCTTCTCCCCGGGATCGCCCCGATTCTGTGACTCCGGAAAAGGCATAAGAACTGAGATTTGAGGATTTTGAGCCTTTCGCTTCCGGTTTGGGCAAATTATCCCCTGCTGCGTATTCCTTTCTCTTTGGCATTGCGCATAGGCAATTCGCATGCTATATAAGAATAGTTTAACTTTCGATCGAAAGGAGAACTCTAAGGGATGTTCCTCAACAGAATACTCGGGCTTTTCTCAAATGATCTTGCAATAGACCTTGGGACTGCCAATACGCTTGTTTACGTGCGGGGTAAGGGAATTGTGCTGACCGAGCCGTCGGTTGTCGCGGTTCGCAAGGATGAGCGCGGCGCCAACAGGGTCGTGGCTGTGGGCAAAGACGCAAAGATGATGCTCGGAAAGACTCCCGGCAATATCACTGCGATCAGGCCTATGAAAGATGGCGTGATCGCGGATTTTGAAGTAGCCGAGGCAATGCTGAGATACTTCATACGCAAAGTGCACAACAGGCGCGCCCTTATCAGGCCAAGAGTAATAATCTGTATTCCCTCGGGCGTGACGCAGGTCGAAAAAAGGGCCGTTAGGGAGTCCGCTGAATCTGCCGGCGCCCATGAGGTCTACCTGATAGAAGAGCCTATGGCGGCCGCAATCGGGGCTGGGCTCCCCATAACCGAGCCGGTTTGCAACATGGTTGTGGACATTGGCGGAGGCACAACCGAAGTCGCTATCATCTCGCTTGCAGGGATCGTATACAGCCGGTCTGTGCGCGTTGGCGGCGACAAAATGGACCAGGACATTCTCCAGCATATTAAGCGCAAGTACAATCTACTGATTGGTGAGAGAACGGCCGAACTTATAAAGACCACCATCGGAAATGCTTATCCCCTTGGTGAAACTGAAACTATGATGATAAAGGGCCGCGATCTCGTAACGGGGATTCCCAAAACCCTTGAGGTCAATTCGGATGAGATCCGCGAATCGATCCAGGAACAAATCGATTCCATCCTGGAAACCATAAAAGTTGCCCTCGAGCAGACACCCCCCGAATTGGCTGGCGACATCGTGGACCGCGGCATCGTTCTGACCGGTGGAGGAGCGCTTCTCAAAAACCTCGATCACTTCCTGAGACTCAAGACGGGATTGCCGATAATGCTGACTGAGGACCCCCTCTCTACTGTCGTGCTCGGTTCTGGTAAAGCTTTGGACGAGATTGCAGTCTTAAAGGACGTACTATCCTGAGAGGTGGAGCCCGGGCCGGCGCGCGGCGAGCTCTTTCGGCCTCGAACCATGCAGGCCAACCCCGGTGCCCGGTTTGCGCCGTACAGACTGTGCCCGGAACTGGATTCAGTGCATCTATCATTATGTCCATATTCGAAGCCTGTCCGGGCAGCTTAGCAGCTTGGCAGGCTCTCAGTTTTCTAAATCGAAGTGCCGGATATGAGATTTTTCAATACGGGCGTTTGGCTTCGCCGGATGCGTGGTGCACTCCTGATCCTCGTTTTTATCAGTGCCTTTTTGTATATTTTTTCCCTCAATTTCCGAACTTCCAACAAAATGGACGTCTTGCAGCGCTCCGTGACGGAAACGGTGAGCCTTCCGATCCGGTTGTTCGGCAGACTGTTTTCCTCCCTCGAACAGTACTTTAAGGATTATATATGGCTCAAAAATCTGCGCGGTGAGAATGAATCGCTCAAAAGAGAAATCGCCGAACTGCAAAGCAGGGTAACGTCTTATCAGGAGGCTTATGTTGAGAACCAGCGGCTTAGACGGCTGCTGGATTTCAAGACCTCGACCATGGCTGAGACGATTCCCGCTCAGGTCATAGTTCACGATCTAACCGGCTGGTTTCAGACACTGATGGTCGATAAAGGATTTCGAGATGGAATAGCTTCTGATATGCCCGTCGTCAATGACGAAGGGGTGATTGGTCATGTTCTCGACGTTTCGGACCGGTATAGCCGGGTTTTGCTTATAACCGATCAGGGCAGCGCTGTTGACGCCATTGACCAGCGCAATCGCGTACGGGGTATTCTCTGTGGCAAAGACGCAAACGGATGCCTTTTAAAATACATTCGTGGTAACCTCGATATAAAAGAAGGTGACCTCGTGATCACTTCCGGCAAAGATGGTATTTATCCCAAGGGGCTGCGGTTGGGCGTCGTACATGCAATCTATAAGGACCCAGTCGATCTTTTTCAGAAAATCGATGTCAAACCGCTGGTTCGGTTGAGCGCACTTGAGGAAGTGCTCATAATAAAGCGCGTTGGGGCTGGGCTGGGTGTTGAAGAGGAGGACCGGCCGGCTGCGGCGCAGCCTGAGGCCCAATCGCAGATTCAGGCAAATCCTGCGGCACAGCCTCATGCAGGTCCTGCAACCAAGCCTGTGGCCAAAGCTTTGGCGAAGCCTCCGGCAAAGCCTCCAGCTCAGACAACTTCCAAGGCAAAGCCTCAGCTCAAACCCCAGACTCAGACGAACCCCAAATCCAGGCCTCAAGGGCAGACTAAGCAACAGAACAGGCCGCGAGAGAAATCTCAAACTGCACCTCAGGGCCAGGCGAAACCCAAGCCCAAAGTGGATTGAAGATGATTGCTTCCGGCTCTCTTACCCCGGGTATTACTGCGGGACGGATAATCAAGACTACGCTTTACAGCTTGTTTTTACTGGTGCTCCAGGCTCATCTGATCCCGAGGCTTCCCTACCCGGCTCTGCGGGTTGACCTGCTCATTCCGCTCATGTTTGCAATCGGGGTTGAATGGCCCCCGCTGGCGGGTGTGCTCTGGGCCGGCTTTTGGGGATTCGTTGTGGATAATTTTTCAGGGGAGTTCTGGGGCCTGCATGTCGGCTCCTATACGATAACCGTCTGCCTGGTGAACATGGCATCGGAAAGGTTCGACTGGCGCAACCCGGCCTATCAGATGGGTTTGGTCGGGCTGTGCGCTCTTGGCCAGTCCATTGCGATTGGGTTGTTTTTATCCTTTGTCCCTATGGATGTTCCTGAACTCACTTCCATATGGCTCGGCCTTGGCATTCGAACACTTCTTTCAGTTACAATCGCGCCCTTCTTGATCTATCCGATGTTGAACCCGCGAAATACGATTTAGCGGCTGAGCAGGTGGGATTCGAACAGAGATGAAAACCAAAGGCAAAAAGATAGACGGAATCAAGCTCATAAATTGGGAAAGTACCGAGTCGGTTTCTTTCCAGAAGCAATACATCCTGATCTGCGCCATTATGCTGCTGCTGATGATGATCTATATGGTTCGGCTTTGGCATCTTCAGGTGCTCCAGGGCGATTCCTACCGCTACCAATCCGAGAATAACCGGATCAGGATCGAGGAGATCGCCGCGCCTCGCGGAATAATATTCGACAGGAATGGAGTACCCATTGTCGAGAACCGTCCCGCTTACAACCTTGTGATCATCCGGGAGGACATCAGTGACCTCGAAGCGACGGTAAAAGAACTTGCCCGCCTGTGCGAACGCGATCCGGATGAGTTTTTCTCAATTATCGAAGCCAACAAAGCGACCCCTAAGTTCGTTCCCCTACGCCTGGCTTCTGACCTGGACAGGGATTGCCTTGCCCGGATTGAGGCTCGGCGCATCAGGCTCCCGGGCGTGGTGATTCAGCTCGAGCCTAAGCGCGAGTACAAATGGAATGCAACGGCTGCACACCTCATCGGGTATTTGAGCGAGATTACCGAAGCAGAACTCAAGAGCGAAAAATATCGGGGATATTATCCGGGCGAGGACATTGGCAAAGTCGGAATCGAAAGCGGTTTTGAAAAGTACCTTCACGGGAGCAGGGGAGGGCGGCAGCTCGAGGTTGACGCAGCCGGCAGAAGGGTCCGCTTGCTCGAAGAACATCTGCCCATTGCGGGCCGCAACCTGTGGCTCACTCTCGATATGGACCTTCAGAAAACCGTCGAGTCCCTGCTCGAGGACAAAACCGGCGCAATCGTGGCTGTAGATCCCACTGACGGAGCGGTCCTGGCTTTCGCTTGCAGCCCTTCTTTCGATCAGGAAAAGTTCATTCGTGGACTGAGTAAGGATGAATGGCTTGCGCTGAGCAAAGATCCGCGTCATCCTCTGCTTAACCGCGGCAGCGGGGCTGCTTATCCACCCGGGTCCACCTACAAGCCTTTCGTTGCTCTTGCGGCTCTCAAGGAAGGTGCGATTAGCCCTACCTCGACCTTCACCTGTCCCGGGTACCTTCAATTCGCTGATCGCAAGTATCGTTGCTGGAGAGACCACGGTCACGGCTCCATGATGGTGGAAAGGGCCATAATCGAGAGCTGCGACGTTTTCTTTTACCAAACGGGCCTCAAACTGGGCGTTGATAGATTGGCTCAGGACGTGTCAATGTTCGGGCTTGGGGAAAGAACGGGCATAGGCCTCCAGGGCGAGCACCCTGGGCTCATCCCCACCTCGTGGTGGAAAAAACAGGCAACCGGCATTCCATGGCAGAAGGGTGAAACTATCTCCATATCCATAGGGCAGGGATTTGATCTGGTCACACCACTCCAGATGGCTTTGGGGTACGCTGCAATCGCCAACAACGGAAAACTCTGGCAGCCCTACGTTGTGAAGAAAATTGAGGGCAGCCCCGCAAACGAAATAGATGAAATCAAACCCAGGTTGAAGCGCAAGATCCCAATCGAACAACGCTGGTTCGATCTTGTGAAGAAGGCTTTGTCGGGTGTTGTTGAAGACCCAAGGGGAACGGGGCATCTGATACGGGACCCCGTCGTTCATATTGCGGGCAAGACCGGTACCGCGCAGGTCGTGCATGTGGCCCAGGGGGCTAATAGAAAACTGCTCGAAAAGCTGACCAAGTCCAAAGACAGGGACCACGCATGGTTCGTGGGCTACGCGCCCGCCTCGGACGCAAGGATATGCGTCGCCGCCTTAATCGAACATGGCGGCCACGGGGCATCGGTTGCAGCCCCGCTGGTCCAGAAGGTCATCATGGCCTATTTGAAAAACACGGAGAAACCGGCCCAACAGTAAAAATTGGTCTATTGGCTTACCAGGCCGGTCTCCATCCGTAAGCACCCGATGAGACACCGGTAGCTGTAACACCTCATTTTGCTTGTACCAATCTGTCTCGTCCTGAGGTATAGGAGCATGAGTTCACAATTCGACATTCTGTGCCTCGGGGCAAAAGACCGGTTCCCCGTGCAATACGAAACAATAAAGGTTACATGCTGCTCGCAGTTTCCAGTTCACAAGGCAGGGATTTTTCGTCCTGGCAATAAAAGGGGTTGCGCCGAGGCGTGAAAGGCAATCTCGACGCTCCGCGAGAGCCTGCCCCGGACTTGATCCGGGGTGTGGGGATTGGTGATTGAGACCGCCCGGCGCTAAACCTGGCAAACCCTTCCGGACCTGAAACCAGGCCGTTTTGCAGGACTTCAGAAGGCCGTTATTCGTTATGATGGACAGACGCCTGATCGAAAATTTTGATTGGTCCATAATCTGGACTTTGCTGGCGATTATCTGCATCGGACTGCTCAGCATCTACAGCGCCCTCTATCCCCAGATTCAAGCCCGGCCGACCAGCAATTTGTTTATAAAGCAGATTATCTGGCTCGCCATTGGTTTTGCCGTCCTGGGCGGTTCACTTTTTATCAATTATCAGCGCCTCAGGACCCTCAGCCCGTGGCTCTATGGCTTGGCTCTTCTTCTTCTTGTAGTGGTCCTCGCGGTCGGAAAAGAGGTACACGGTTCGAAACGGTGGCTGGAAATGGCCGGCTTTCAGTTCCAGCCCTCTGAATTTATGAAGGTAATTATCGTGATTCTGTTGGCCGGCTATTTTTCATCGCAGGAGATAACCAGCTTCCCGGCCATAAAGAAACTGATCCTTCCTGTGAGCTTTGTTGTTTTCCCGGTGTTGCTGGTTCTTGCCGAACCCGATCTTGGCACGGCAATCTCCCTGATGGCCATTGCAATCACGATGATCCTTTTTGTGGGCGTCCGCTGGAAATACCTGGCCGTTTTGATTTTGACCGTCATTCCCCTCATCGTGCCCGTGTGGGAACACGTTCTTAAACCTTATCAGAAACGCCGTATACTGATACTTCTTAGTCCCGATCTAGACCCCCTTGGTGCCGGATACCATATCAGGCAATCAAAGATTGCTATTGGTTCAGGAATGCTCTGGGGGAAAGGCTTCCTGAACGGGACCCAAAATAAACTTCATTTTTTGCCGGAAAAACATACGGATTTCATCTTCTCAGTTTGGGCCGAAGAATGGGGTTTTGTAGGGTGCGCCGTTCTCATTCTTTTGTTCTGCCTGCTTATTTTTCTTACACTGCGCGTTGCCGCAAGATCGCGGGACAGGTTTGGTTCACTGGTTGTGGTCGGTATGAGCGCCCTCATCCTTTGGCAGGCGTTCATCAATATTGGCATGGTGATCGGAGTGCTACCGGTAGTGGGAATTACACTTCCTTTCGTAAGTTATGGCGGCTCCTCGCTCATTACCCTCTGTCTGGCAATCGGGTTGATAGAGAATGTAAGCATGCGACGCTACGTGTTCCAAACGCACTAAATGCTCCAAATGATGTGCGAAATACCACAATCGCTTCTTCTTATTAATCAGGTGATTCTTCTCGCTTTTCGCTTGCCAATGCTCTTGACCTGTGCTAGTAACCTCGCCCATGCCAAAGGCTGGTGTTGGCTTGAAATGTCAGTTTTGCCCGTTTGAGCTATTTGGGTAGCTGAGCAGGCATGCCCGAATGTGCTTGTGATTTTTTGTATTTGCCGGCAGCCAACATGGAGGATGGGGTGAGATGATCGATATCAATGTGTCGCTTTTTATCCAGATGGCCAATTTCCTGATTTTTCTCTTCCTGATGAACCTCGTTTTGTACCGTCCGATCCGGCGGGTAGTGGCGCAGAGAAAGAGACTGATTTCAGAAAAACAGCAAGGGATCGAAAGCCTGGAAGCACAGGCACAAGCCGCGCTCCTGGAACACGACCGGACGCTTCAGGATGCCAGGAGAACGGGGGTTCAGAGAATTCAGGAGCTCAAGGCTGCGGGCTATGAGCAGGAGAAGGAACTGCTGCGCCAGTCGTCGGAGCAGACGGCCGAAACGGTTCAGCAACTGCGCGAAAAGATTCAGAAGGATATAGCGGTCGCTCGAAAGGAGTTGAAGCAGAAGGTGAAGTCCTTTTCTGCTGACCTGGCGCAGAAGATTCTGGGGAGGAAGATTTAAATGCACGCGAGTCTAAAGGGAAAGATGATGAGATCCAAGCACTTTGCGCCCCTTTTGGGGATAGTGCTCTATTTCACCTGGCTGAGCAACGCTTTTGCCTCGGAGGCGGAAGGGGGCCACCACCTGAATTGGATTGACTTTGCATATCGAACGGTCGCCGTTGTTATTGTGGCTGTTGTCCTGGTAAAACTTCTCAGAAAGCCTATTGCCAGCTTCCTCAACTCGCGCAGGGAAGAGATTCAACGTTTGCTTTCCGAACTGGAGGCCAAGACCTCTGAAGCCAGGTCCGAATATGCACGGGCGCAGGCAAGGCTAGCCTCTCTGGAAGAAGATACGAGAAAAATTGTTGATGAACTGATTGCTGAAGGCGAAATCGAAAGGGAAAAAATCATTGAGGCTGCCCACCGGGAGGCTGACTACATACGGCAGCAGGCTCAGAGCGCCATTCAGCAGGAGCTTCAGGCCGCTCGCGACAGTCTCAAGGACGAAGTGGCCGACCTGTCAGTAGCCGCCGCCCAGGATATTATCCGAAAGAAAATACGGGCTGAGGATCAGCAACGTCTGGTCCATGAATTTATGACGAAGGTGGTGGAGGCGAAGTGAAAAATCAAGTCATTGCGAAACGGTATGCGAAGGCCCTGTTCACTCTCGCCCAGGAGCAAAAGGCGATCGAACAGTATGGAACGGAGTTGGACGGCTTCAATGGCGTCATCAAAGATATCCCCGATCTCGGAAACGCTCTCCGGAATCCTCTTTACCCGGAAGCCGTTAAAAAGAGCCTTTTCCAGAAAGTGGCCGCCCAGTTGGAACTCTCGCCGATCATGAACAGCTTTCTCAATCTTCTGGTCGAGAAAAAGCGTATACAGCACCTGCCCGAAATTGTTGACTACTACCACAGGTTAATGGACGAATATTCCAATATCGCGAGGGCAAAGGTCAAAGCGGCCTTCAAGTTAGGGGCCGCCGAGATCGAGGAGATCGCTGCAGCTTTGGAAAAGAAAATTGGAAAGAAGATTGTCGTCGAATTTGAGCAGGATCCTTCTCTGCTTGGGGGAGTTTTTGCTCAGATCGGCGATTTTGTCTTAGATGGCAGCGTAAAGCGTCAGTTGCTCAATTTTAAAGAATCTTTGAAGAGGGGTGCGGTAGGATAAATGGAAATCAGAGCAGAAGAAATCAGCCAAATCATCAGAGAGCAGATCAAGGATTACGAGAAAAAGGTTGATCTCAGCGAGACCGGACGGGTGCTCTCCGTAGGCGACGGTATTGCCCGCGTTTACGGAGTCGAAAAGTGCATGTCGATGGAATTGCTTGAGTTCCCTACGCCGCATGGAAA
>Ga0074046_10004119_pt1 | contig 11965 bp, 14 predicted proteins | sample BogForMeECP23OM3_FD_94441 | JGI IMG/M metagenome (GOLD analysis project Ga0074046, IMG submission 94441) | Bog forest soil microbial communities from Calvert Island, British Columbia, Canada - Bog Forest MetaG ECP23OM3 | ecosystem: Environmental > Terrestrial > Soil > Wetlands ...
CGGGACATCGCCATCGAATTTGTCATAAAACGATGTTGCATCGTCCTTGAATTCCCCCGTCTTGTTTCCCTTGAGGTCGTAGACCTCATATCCGGCGCCGCCGTCGCCATAAATAAATACCGTCCCATCGGTTCCGGCTACCGTCAAGCCCACCTCGTGGTTGTAGTACTTCATCCCGTTGCAGGATTTGCTTTCCCAGCAGATCATCTTATCGCCGTAATCGAAGCTGGTCACCAGGGTGTCGTAAAACTGCCAGTCGTCTTTGAAGTGGTACCTTCCGCCCGAGGCCGTGACCCGCTTCGGGTAGTCGACACCTAACGCCCAGCGGCACACGTCCACCTCGTGAGTGCCATTATTCAGCGTTTCCCCAGTTCCGTAGAGTTTGAACCAGTGCCAGTTGTAGGGATGCAAATTGTCTTTATACGGGCGCCGCGGCGCTGGACCCTGCCACAAATCCCAATCGAGGTAGGCAGGAACGGGCACTTCTTTGCCAATACCGATGGACTTCCGCACATTGCTGTACCAAGCCTTCGCGTAGTAGGGTCTGCCGATCAACCCTCCGTGAATCTTATCAATGATCTCAATTGTGTAGGACGAAGAGCGCTGCTGCGTGCCCATCTGCACCAGCTTTCCACACTTCTGCTGCGCTTGAATGAGCATCGCTCCTTCAGCGGGATTATGACTGCACGGCTTTTCCACATAGACGTGCTTGCCCGCCTGTAGCCCGGCGATGGCCATCGGTGCGTGCCAGTGGTCGGTAGTGGCAATCGTAATCGCGTCCACGTCATTGAGTTGGAGAATCCGCCGGAAATCCTTCTCCGAAACAGGCGCCTCTCCCATCTCCTGTGTCGTAGCGTCCGCGAACTTCTTCAGAATATTGCTGTCGACGTCGCAAACATGCGAGATGCGCGCCGCTGCCTGGTTCTGCTTGAGCGACGCGAGATGCGCATAGCCGCGGCCGTTCAAACCGATCACCGCAAAATTCAGGCGATCGTTGGAACCGAGAATCCGGCCATAGCTTTTTGCCGTTGTTCCTACCGTGAGCGCGGCCGCACCTACGGCAAGTCCGTCGAGAAACTCACGTCGTGTAACCATTATTTGCCTCGCAACCATCGGTGATTATGGCTTCGCCACAGGCTAATAGCATAGCTCGCGAGCAACCCGGGATTCCAAACTTTGCGTGTCTGACGGGCTATCAGGCTTAGATGGTATGGGGACTTAGTTTTGAAGCGGTTTGATCCACCAAGACAGCGACTGCGGTGCCTTTTGTAAATGCGATGTGTCCGAGACCGAGCCAGGTTCCTTCGTCTCCGAACCCTATCGACTACCGCGCTCAGTTCTCCGGCTGCGATTCCGTGACGATCTCGCCGACTTCCTTTTCCGCTTCTTCTTTGGCGCGCTTCTCCAGCTTCTTTTGGGCGCGGCGCTCTTCCTTCATGCGTTGCTTTTCCAGCCGCTTCATTTCCTTTTGGCGTTTTTGAAATGTGATGCTCATATGGCCTCCTTAGCTATAGCCACTTGCTTCTGCGCAAGTTTCGCCCGAACGAAACTGCTCAATAAGAACTTTCGACAAAGACCCGGAACTTGCTTGATCTTGAAGGATGCCGCAATTTCCGCAGGGCTTTGGCCTCGATTTGCCGGATACGTTCGCGAGTAACCGAAAACGTCTGGCCCACTTCCTCCAGAGTATGTTCGCTGCCATCATCGATCCCGAAGCGCATGCGAATGATTTTTTCTTCTCGTGGTGTGAGCGTCTTCAGCATGCCCGCCATCTGTTCCTTCATGTCCAGGTGGATAGCGGCGTCCGAAGGAGAGACCACGCCCTTGTCTTCGACGAAGTCCGCGAGATGCGATTCTTCATCCTCACCAATCGGCGTCTCAATGGAGATCGTGTGCTGGGCGATCTTTCTGGCTTTGCGCACCAGGTCCACCGGGATATCGATGCGCTTGGCCACTTCTTCCGCGGTCGGCTCGCGGCCCAGTTCCTGCACCAGTTGACGGCTGGTGCGCATCTGCTTGTTTATGGTTTCCACCATGTGTACCGGCACGCGGATGGTACGTGCCTGGTCGGCGATGGCGCGCGTGATCGCTTGCCGAATCCACCATGTTGCATACGTGGAAAACTTATAACCGCGCCTCCACTCGAACTTGTCGGTGCTGCGCATCAACCCGATATTACCTTCCTGGATGAGGTCGAGAAAATGCAGCCCGCGGTTCGTATATTTCTTGGCGATGGACACGACCAAGCGAAGGTTCGCCTCCGTCAAATCCCGCTTCGCTTGCTCCACCAGTGCTTCTCCCCGTGAAATACGTGCCAGGGCGCGTTTCAAGGAGACCTGGTCGGCTTCCAATAATTCCCAGATCTCATTCCATTCCGCGCGCCTTGCACGTAAGTCTTTCCGCGCCGCGGCGGCCACTTCTTCTCCGGCAGAGTCGGACCGGCGTTTCAGATGAGCGATCTCCGATTCCAGCGTGCGAATTCTTTTTGCTGCTGCCCGCAGCATTTCGATTAAACGTTTTTTCTCGCCCTCACGGAAATCAATGGAGCGAGCAAGACGCGAAATTTCTACCCGGACCCGCGCAAGCCGGATTGCTGTCCGCAGATACTTGCGGCGATTCGCCCGTTGCGTTTGCCTCACCCGCATGGATTGTGTCAGTTCCACGGCGCGAAGCTTTTGGATCCTGTCAATGATTCGCAGCGTGTGGCGAGCCTTCTCCTCGGTTTTTTCTTCCGTAAGCGCATCTTCACTGAAATGGAGGAACGATTTGATCGGCCTCGTGCCACAGCGAAGCTCGGCACCCACGGCGATTAGTTCCTTCAGCACCAGCGAGGAGCGTGAGATGGTCTTCAAAACTAGCAGGTGACCGCGTTCCATCTTCTTGGCAAGAACTACTTCGGTTTCCCGCGTCAGCAGCGGCACGGAACCCATTTCGCGCAAATAGGTTCGCACGGGGTCACTGGCCGGTTCGAAAGGTTGTATCGCGTGGTCGAGTGCAGCATCGTCAGCGGAGGGCGACTCTTCTTGATCAAAGCCGCTCCGCGGAGTCACACCAGCTCCCGCGCGCGCAGTCGCCGCTTCCGCAGCATTCTCGTAAATCTCAATCCCATCGCGCTCGAGGCTAGAGAGCAACTCGTCGGTCTCCTCCGCGGAGTCTTCCGCGACCGAGAGGATCTTGTTCATCTCGTCCAGCAGTAGATAGCCACGCTGCTTTGCCGTTTGGAGAAGTTCGCCGACCTGCGTCTGTTTTTCCTGTTTCAGCAAAGAGGTCTCCCCATAAGCCACTGCCGAGCTTGGCTAGGCCTTCCTTAGGTCCGGGCGCCGTCGCAAAAGTTGCACGGGCCACAACGGTTGGCGGGAAGACGATGAAAAATGAGAGCCGTAGCTTCGAATGCGCTCAACTGCTCAAGAGCTAAGTTTTCGTTCGATTGCTATTCGTTCGGTTGACTAGATTTGACCACTCCAGAATCAACCACACCTAGTATACACCCGCTACTTGATGGCCGGCCGAAAGGGTTCGGAATGCGCAATCTTTCAACACATTCCGCTTGGACGCGAAATATGGTCAGGCCGAGGTTTTCACGCCCGGCCCGATCCAAATACAGCTAGTTTTCCATCTGCACTTGCAATAATTCGCCGGGCAGGCGAACCAGCGTGGGAGTAGAGGTTTGGCGCACGCGCTCGCTTTTCACGGGGTCGTGTGCCTTTTTCTCGGACATTTGCCCATTGGCCGACACGCGTTCTATCCGGATGCCCAGCACGCGCTCCAGTTGGAACAGCTCCGTCCGTTGTTCTCTTACGAAGAAAGTCGAAGCGAGCCCCTGCTCTCCGGCTCGTCCCGTGCGGCCAACGCGATGAATGAAGTTTTCTGCCACGTCTGGCAGGTCATAGTTGATGACGTGGGCAATGTCCTGCACGTGGATACCCCGCGCGGCCAAGTCCGTAGCGACCAGAACACGATATTGCCCTCGTTGAAATCCTGTGAGCGCCGCAGTTCGCTGTGATTGCGAACGGTCTCCGTGGATCATCGCCGCATTGATTCCCTGACGGTTCAAGCTTTTGGCAATTCGTTCGGTGCCACGCTTGGTCCGGGAGAAGATCAGGCAACGGCCGCTCTCTTTGTCGAGCAACTTGTAGAGCATGTCGGCTTTTCCGTCGTCCGGTACTTCAAACGCCTGAAGACGCACGTTTTCTGAGGGCTTCAGCGTGGATCCGAAGGCGATACGAATCGGATTTCGTGTGTAGTCCCTGACCAATTGGGCGACCCCCGCCTCCATTGTTGCTGAAAAACACAGGGTTTGCCTTTCTTTCGGTAGCACGGAAACAATTCGGCGAATGGCGGGCAGAAATCCCATGTCGAGCATGCGATCGGCTTCATCGAGCACGAGCGTCTGAACGCCGCTCAGAGATATGAGCCGGCGATCGAGATAATCTTCCAATCGGCCGGGAGTTGCCACCACCAGCCGGGCTCCCTTTCGAATAGCGTCTAGCTGTCGCCCTTCCGGTAAGCCACCTACTACCAAGGCTGCCGGCCGCGCTTGTTTACCTTGCAGCGCGTTGTACTGTGCGACTACCTGCATCGCCAGTTCCCGGGTCGGCACCAGCGCGAGTGCGCCGATACCAGCCGTCTTTTGTTGCGACAACCTTTCGATCACCGGTATGAGGAACGCCAGCGTCTTGCCGGTTCCTGTCTGCGCCGTGGCAATTACGTCTTTGCCTTCCAACGCGTGCGGGATCGCCCCGGCTTGCACCGGGGTTGGCGTCGAAAACCGCGCCGCTTGTAGTCTTTCCTTCATGGAAGGAGATATTGCGAGTTCTGAAAAACTTTGCATTTTGCTTTCTTGCTGGCGGGATTGTTGCTACGCACACATTCGGGCGAGCAAGGCAATCCGGATTGCCAGTCTTCTTTTGAATTACGCTGAAAACGTACGGAGGAAACGGAGGCGGGTATACTCAGATCAGGTCTTTAAACCAGAGGGACCGCACAACACAACCGAAAGCATTAAGCGCACTTTCAGCATAGCATGGTATTCCGAATCCTGCTGATTAAAACGAAATGCTATTTCCCATTCTTCTCCCGCTGAATCGGAGCGTTCCTTGTCCATCGGCGAATCGCCTTCTTCCTGGAGTCGATTTGCTTGTGCTTTGCAGTATTGGTGGCATCCCGGCGTTTGTGGATCTGTGTGCCCGACCCATCACGAAAATGGAGGGGGTCACGGAGATTTTGTAGCTCCCGGTAATAATAGAGAGCCGTCGGCCGATGCTCTTGGAATTTCAGGCTTCGCAAAAACTCAATTTCTTCTTCGCCGGCATCCCCGCTCAAATCGGTCACACGAAGGAATTCATCGAAGCCTGGCTCTACTGCATCAGTGGCCCCCGTACCCACTTCCACGAACTTAAAAGTGGTCACGTGCGTGGAGGACAGCCGCCGGTTCAAGGCAATTTCCATTTCGAATGTTTTCAGATCGATGTTCCAGGATTCAATGATCGGGTCCAAGAATGCCCGGCAATGCTCAACGGATATGTTAAAGACGTCGATATCCAGAAACTCCAGAATGACCGTCCGCATCTCCTCATAGGATTGGAAGCGAAGCTTGGCCACTCTCCGAACCCATTTTTCGTTCTGCAGCTCGTTTCTAGCAACCTTCTTGGTCACATCCAGAAGCTTTTGAGTCAGCAAACGTTCAAGTTCTCCAAAAGCCTGCCTCTCAAAAATCTCGCGGACTTGCTTCCTCGCTTCTGTCTGGCATTTCTGGATGACCAGTTCGCGAACCTCGCGGTGCAGCGGTGTCGGTGGTTCGGCCAGTTTCTTTTTCAATTCTTCCCGGCGTTCCTCTTCCACCATTGCCGAAAGCTGTCCCTTCGGCAGTTTCAGAAAGGCATCCATCCGTTCGTAGATATCGGTGCGGTCCGCGGCGGGAGGAGCCTTCTTGCGGGTCAGCAATTGGGAGATATAAGATTCTGTGACCTGAGCGGCGACCGCCAGATCGCGCTGCTCCCGGCCCAACTCTTGCAACCTTTGCAGAATAACTTGGCAAACATCCACGTCCGCCTCCATGCACACTTAACTCATAAAGTAAAATACATCCTACAAAAGAACCAGTAACTTGACAACTATGGTAAAGCATGGCATTCTTGGCTTGCGATCAAGGCTGCCTTCAGGTCTTCCCAGACCATGCTGCCTTACCCTGAATAACTCCCTTGGTCACCGCTAAGGAGAGTTCCATGTTCGCTCGCAAAGTTTCTATGCGCCTGGTATCAGGCGGAGCCGGTCCCTTCACCCAGAAGATGGAAAACCAGATCATTCCTCTGCTGCGCAAGCAGAAAGGCTTCCTCGACGAGATGACCCTCATTTCGCAGAGCGGTAAAGAGGTCTATGCTTACAGCTTCTGGGAAAATAGCGCGGATGCCGATAAGTACGAGCAAACTCTATTTCCAGAAGTGACCAAGCTCCTCACTGGTGTAATTGACGGCGCACTCCGCGTCCATACCTACACCGTTGCTAACTCAACATTTCACAAGCTGGCCGCCGTCGCTTCCTGAAGCTGGTCCAGTTGCTCCTGTCCTTTCAGGGCACGCCGCCGGGACTTGCCTTATTTACTTCCCGTTCCCTCTCGGCAAAGGAAAATGTATGTATCTTCTTCTTTGGATTCCGGTGGGATTGATTGTCGGCTGGCTGGCCGGCAAGAGTCTCGAAGGCAATGGCTACGGTCGATCCGTGGACTTAATCATGGGCGCCGGTGGTGCAGCCGTCGGCGGTCTTGTAATGCGCGGGGCTGGTTTCTCGGGTTATGGCGGAGCCTTTTTTGCAACTTTTGTGGCCGTGTGCTGTGCCGCGGTGCTCACCATTCTCGTTGCCTTGGCGAACGGCAGGACCATTTACTCGAAGGCACTCTAGTGCGTTATTACGCTGAGCCAAACAACTGAGCTACGCAAATCCCATGTCCAACTCTAATGAATCCTCGATCCTCCTCGTCAGAGATGGTGCCTTGTTACCACCGGACCTTCCGACGGATAGCGAATCGTTTGTGCCGGGTTGGCGCGCGGTCAAGAACTTCGATAGCTACGCACTTACTCGCAAGATCAGAGAAACCAATTGGAGCTTTCTACAGCTCCGTGGCGGCAAGGAAACCCGACTGATGGGCCGCACACGACAAGACATCCTGCGCAAGGGCGTGGCGCGGATACTGACAGAGTTGAGAGGCCGGAAATTTAATTCCCTGGAAATCACCGTGCTCGTTTCGAAGTGTTTTCTAGGGGTGACCTTTCTCAGCATTTCGGTAAGTCTCCGGCACTTCCAGCACACCGGCAGCGCTGCGGCTTGATGGGGAACAGGGACCAAATTAGAACAAAGGAAAGCATATGACAAAACTCTACGTAGGAAATCTCGCGTTCGGTATGACGGATGAAAGCCTGCTTCAGCTTTTTAGCGGAAAGGGATACAAGGTCTCCTCTGCCCGCATCATTACCGATCGCGAAACCGGGCGTTCACGGGGCTTCGGCTTCGTCGAACTGGGGGCGGAAGATGACGCGAGTAAGGCGATCGGGGAATTCAATGGCATGGATATCGAAGGCCGGGCCCTTCAGGTCAACGAAGCGCGTCCCCAGGAATTTCGCGGCGGTGGCGGAGAGCGTTCTGGTGGCCGGGGAGGCTATTCCGGCGGCAGGTCTGGGGGCGGCGGCGGACGCAATAGATACTAGCTGCGTTCAAGTTGCTGCGGAGTGCGGATAGCTCGGTCCAAACAGGTATAGATATGTTTATTTGGAGGATTTCTTGGCGATTCTTTCTTCAGGGCAATATATCAAACACTTTCAGTATGGTTGCGGAACCATCATCAAATACAACCAGGATCGCACGACCATTGATTTTGACACTCACGGAATCAAGCTGTTTGTCACCAGTTTAATGGTCGTCGAACCGGCTGAAGGTGTCGCTCCCAAGCGTCGTCGCACCAAGCGCGTCAAAGTGGCAACGCCGCCACCGGTTCTCGCCTCTCGCGTGTTCGTCCCTGGTGCCAAATGAGCGATGGAATCCTCGTTCAGTACGTGGGTTTCAAAGCCAATACCCTCGTGCGTGAATACCGGTTTCAGGTGCGGCAAGCCGGAGAGGATCGCGAGTTTACGCTGAACATTGCCAATGCGGCGTTCATCGCGCATCTTGCTAGTTATCAGGATGCGCCCGCGATCTGCGCGCAGAGGCTGCACGCCGAACTGGCGGAGCACGCCAACCATCCGCTGGAAACAGACTACGTGATCACCACTGCTGAGTTAGACGCCTACAAAACATCACGCGCAGAAAAACCTCGTCGTCCCTGGCAGTCCAGCCAGTCGAAGTAAGCTTCTATCCACAAAACGCGTGCTCGAACCACTCGAAAATCCATTCGGCCCAAAAGTGTTACCCATGTCTTAGGTACGGAGTGTTACCCATGTGTCCGGGCCGGACCCTTTGATAAATGGCGGAGGAGGAGGGATTCTGCCCGAGCATCCTAAGAAATTCTCAGTGCTGATGGTAAAACTCAAGTCCTTTGTAGTCAACGAGAGAATTGTCGAAAAACCATTTTGCCAGTGTCATTGGAAAATCTGAGGTCCGGGATTTCGTCAGAAGTCTTAGGAAAAGCTTAGGAAGATCGAATGCTTTCCGCCCCTTGAGATATTCGCGCCACTGACCTTCAAATGTGCCCAACGTACACATCCGGATGACCGGCAGAAATTCTGCACGCAATTCTGCCGAACTTTTGCTGAACAATAGAATGCAAATGAGGGTATTTCGCTGCAACTGGGGAGTGTCCAAAGCTAACAAAACTAGCGAAAATCGGTCTGTGCGAGCAGGTCAGGTAGAATTAGCGGACCGCCGGATTCTTAAGCTCCTCCCATTGGTCGACAACGGTGTTTGAAACCATTGTATATCTCGCCAGACCGCTACCTTAATAAGGTAGCAGTCCGGTGTTGGATCGACAACGTTCTTGGAAGCAGTCCTCCTCAGACTAGCCCGGGTGCCCGCTGGTAGTAAGCCCACCCCGTGTCGCGTCAAGTGTTAATTAGGTCTGCCTAACCAGGAATATTGCCAGGCAACGGAAACATTTTGGAAGTTGCCCCCGAAGGTGACGTAGTCACCTCTGCTGTAGCTGGCTTTCAGACTCTGGTGTTTACTTAGGGGAACGGAGGCCGTCACTCCGATGCGCGAGTTTTTTTGTAAGGTATTGGGAGATTGGACGCCATTCAAGCTAGTACGGCCTCCATACCAGAAATTGGCGTCGAGCGAGATCCAATACCGAGGCTTCACGTCGTAACTGAAGTGCCCCTCAAAGGAGCCCATGGGTTGTTGTGATTGTGATTGTGTGCCCGGGAAGAATGCGTTGTGAGAAAAGAACTCCGAGTTTGTTGTGAAGAACCACGCTCCGGCGTACCCATCGAGCACCCAATGACCCCAGCGTTGGGAATAGCCGAATTCGGGTTTAACCTCTTTTTGCAGAGGAAAATGGCGTTATCGCCTTTACTACCGCGAGCTTTCAAACTTCAAGCATGAAGTGCCGCGAAGTCCCGCGAAGCGCTAGGAAGCCTAAAAAGTGGCCAAAAACAGTAGCCCGCAGTAGCCCGATAGAAGAATTGAGAGTCTGGGCAGTTCGCGTTACGCAGGATCATCACGACCTGCCATGGCTTGGATCTCGCCATCGCTATGTCCCGCTCATCTTATCTGTGGTTTCTTCTCACTCCCGCTGGACTAAATCAACCCGGTCGCGTCAGCAAACCAGACATTTGGGGTGGACTGAAACCGACCGCTAGATTATGAACGAGCCATGGTCATCGATTTGGACGTCAAGAAAACGAGTGAGGACGATATTCAGCGAGAACGGAGAGACGTGCTTAGAAGGGTATGACAGAGCCGACATTGGTAAAGATGTTCGAAAAACCGAACTGACTGGGGATTTCGAATCAAATCCCCAGTCAAATTGGCGAGTACCCGTGTCACTTATTGCAAGCGTAATGGTGTAAGACGCAGTCAGGAATCACGATCTGGTTCTGCCATCCGTTTACAATCTGTGGGCCATTTAGCTGTTGTACTTGAGCCGGCGACGGAAGGTTCTTCCAATTTGGATTGTTCGCTGCTTGTTGTTGCATCAAATCATTCAATTGTTGAAGTGCTTGCTGGTATTGCTGCTGGGCCTGCCCATACTGGTTCATCTGATCTTCAATGTTCTGGGTCTCCTCCGGAGTGAACGCAGGCCCCTGGTCTAAGGTCGGCCCCGCAGTATAAGACGATGTAGACGCCTCAAAGAAAGCTTTCGTTGCTTCGAGAGCGTCCGACATTGCATCGAACGCGCCTAAGCCGGGGCGCTCAACGTCGGGTTGCGCAATGCCAGAAAGTTGGTCCAGAAGGACTTCTTTTGCGACCTCCCCGTCTGTCTTGCTTTCTGCGTCAAGCTCATGACGGTTTTGCAAAAATTGGGATTTCATTATGATATCGGAGTTGGGAGTAGAGGCAGCAACGTAGTCTTGTGCTTCTTGCACCTGCTTGAATGCGGCACCGATCGTAGTGTCCTCAGCGCTGGTGTCAGCAGAATTTTGGTAATCTTGGGTGTGAGTGTTCTGTAAAGCCTGCGGACTCAATGTCAAGACGTCCCCAGGGTCCGCTTGCAATTTCTGAGTTGCGGAAATAGCGGCGCTGGAATCAGAAGAATTTTGGTTCTGTTGAGTTTGTTTACCACTTGGCAATTCACCACATGCAGCTATGCCCAGAGAAGCTGCCAACGAGCAGCCTATTGTGTAGCCGATTTCACCGTCTTTCCATTTTTCGTTGGAATTTTCACCTAACGCCTTGGTTGCGGGCGATTGAGCCATTGCCATCGCAGGTAGAAGAAATATGGCGATCAAGCATAAGGCATTCGCACGGTAACCTTTCATGTTCAGTACACCGAGCAGCGGGAATGTGGATATCATTTTCATAACTTTTTCTCCTTTTATTGAGGCACGTTTTCGCGATTGCCTTCACCTATATACGCGCCAGTTGCCAGCATCAGGGGTCACTAAAAGCAATGACTCTTAAGAGGTTGTCTTTTATGTCTCAGTGCGGGGTCAGCACAGTCGAGGCGGCTAACGATTCAACCTTTATGTGGCGGTAGAAAAAAGAGGCTTTGTTCCGGAGATTCCAAACAGGAACTGAGAGAGTTTGGAGCTTACGTTCACTCACGCGCGCGACATATTGAGTGTTGCTAGGTAATGGAGATCATGCAGCGAATGCCGGTCTGGCCGAAAGATCACCGGATGGCTGCGGGACGGTGGGACCGCGCGGAAATTCCTCGAAGAGTCCGTCCCACCCAAGTTACAAAGGTAGGCCGAGCGCCGTGCGAACGGCACTCAGCCTCTTGCAGACATAAGCAACTCCCCGCGCTGACGCGTAGCAACCCGCCTCATCGGCAGAACATGGGTAGCTTCTCCCTTCGGCGGCTAGTCAATTTCAGCGGTGACACCTATACTCACCGCGATAGTGACCCATAATCGGAGTACCATCCAGTTGCTCAGGTGTGCTGTTGCCCGGACATGAGAAAACATCAACAGAACCACCAGAGCGGTCAACATCCCTATGGCCCCAACCGGTATACTGCGTCTCACCCGGCCCCAGATTCTTGGATCCCCAAATCTCTCCGGCACTTGTAAACGCTGCGGTTATATCGATATTGCAAGTGTTCGAGATAATCAGCGCGTTGTTGCCGTCATACCCATAATGACCGCAACCGGATACGGGGCGGACATATTGAGAATAATCCTGGGCATGAAGTGCAGGTCGGGTTGAGGCCGATAGGAAGAAACAGCAAGACACCAATGCGAGTATCCTTTTCATAATTTTTGTCTCCTTTTTTTTCAGGCAATTTTGCGATTGCCTTCACTTATACACGCGCCGGTCACGCGCGTAAGGGGTCACTCAATGCAAAGATTCTTCCGAGTCTGGGGTTGCTTTTTCAGCAGGC
>Ga0074046_10004120_pt1 | contig 11965 bp, 8 predicted proteins | sample BogForMeECP23OM3_FD_94441 | JGI IMG/M metagenome (GOLD analysis project Ga0074046, IMG submission 94441) | Bog forest soil microbial communities from Calvert Island, British Columbia, Canada - Bog Forest MetaG ECP23OM3 | ecosystem: Environmental > Terrestrial > Soil > Wetlands ...
GTCCCAATTGCGCATAAGCCATGGCGAATTGGGGATCGATTTCGACGGCGCGCTTAAAGCTGGGCAAAGTATCCATAAACCCCGTCGACAAGGCAAACCGCATCGCCGTACTGTAGGCTTTCAGAGCTTCGAGTGATGAGGTGGTCGCCACCTCCAGCGGAGTATTGTGCTTTTCCACCGTGGTGAGCGATTCGCCGAGACGGGTCCTGAATTTGCTGGCAATTTGACCCAGGGCATTCAGCACCTCTTCTTTTCGTGGCGCCTGTACCTGCTCGTCAGCCAGAACGTTCCCAGTGCGGCAGTCCTTGGCACGCAGCCCTAACACGTACTGGCTCCCAAGGCTCGCGATGGAGCCTTCCAGAACGGCCGCGCTTGCAGTTCGTTCACAGATTTCGCGCGCCAATTCTGGGGTGAGTCGCGCATCCGGCGGCTGGCCCATCAGCCGCAGCGTCTGCTGGATTCGCGTATCTGGGACGAGGCTGAGGAAGGGCGACTGTTCCAGTTGGACCGCCAAACCACGGCGAAGTGTCTCGTCAAACACAGGGTCGCCGGTCGTATTGATGAAGTCGGCAAGGACAATCGTGTCCTTGTCGGTAAGTTTTGGGGTGCGGTGCAAATAGAAGTAGCCTGCGACGAAGAGCGCCAACACCACAGCGCCCGGAATAATCACCTTCCAGAGTTTTGCGACGCCCGTTGTGGCCGCGGGCCTCGCACTGGTTGTGATCCGCCCCGAATCTGTGTCCCGCTTCAGACGTTGGAGGTCGGTGCGGATTTCCGAAGCGTGCTGGTAGCGCAGGTTGCGATCTTTCTCCAGGCACTTGTTGATGATGCTCTCAAATTCGGGGGGCAGATCGGGATTCAGGCGTACGGGAGTCACTGGAGCGCTGTTGAGAATGGAATCGAAGGTGTCGCCCAGGCTTTCTCCGCGAAATGGCAGCTTGCCGGTGGCCATTTCGTAGAGCACCGCCCCAAAGGAGAACAGGTCGGAGCGGGCGTCCAGTTCCTTTCCCCGCACCTGCTCCGGTGACATGTAGGCGACCGTGCCAAGCACGGCGCCGGCAGCGGTGATGGATTCCATCGTGGAAGCGTTCATGCCAAGGCCTTCGGGCTTGAGGGAGATCTTGGCTAGCCCGAAATCAAGAACCTTCGCATGTCCGCGCCTGGTGACGAAGATGTTTGCGGGTTTGATGTCGCGATGGACAATCCCCGCGGAGTGGGCGGCATCCAAAGCGTCGGCGATTTCAATGCCTAAATCGAGGAGCGTTTCAATCTCAAGGGGGCGGCCCAGGATTCGATGCTTAAGGGTAGCTCCATCCATGAACTCCATGACGATGAAGGAGCGTCCGTCCTGCTCGCCGATGTCATAAATGGTGCAGATGTTCGGGTGATTTAAGGCCGAGGCAGCCCGCGCTTCCCGCTGGAAACGGCCGAGCGCCTCTGAGTCTTGAGCAATTTCGTCGGGAAGAAACTTCAGGGCCACGAACCGGTGCAGGCGGATGTCCTCGGCCTTGTAAACCACGCCCATCCCGCCACCGCCCAATTTCTCGATGATGTGGTAGTGGGAGATGGTCCGGTCGATAAGGGAACCACCGGTATCTGCCTTGTCTTTGCTCTGCTCAAGAGCGAGGGCCCGTGCCGCCGCGTCTATCGCGGGGCTTTCGAGGAAGCTTCCAGCCTCCTGCTGTGACTTCAGCAGAGAGCGAACTTCGCGCTCCAGGGCCTCATCCCCGGCGCACGCATCCCGCAGAAACGCGTCACGCTCCCCCGGCGGACGCTCCAGCACCGATTGCAGCAGGCTATCGACTTGTTTCCACCGCTCAGAGTCCATCGATAGTCCCGCCCGCCAGTTCGCGGTAGAGCCAGGCCTTGGCGGTGCTCCAGTCGCGCATCACGGTGATGGGCGACACTTTGAGCACCTCAGCCGTCTCTTCCACGCTGAGTACGCCAAAGAAGCGCATTTCTACCACCTGTACCTTGCGGGGATCGAGCCGCGCCAGAGCGTCCATCGCGGCATCGAGCGCCACTAGGTCCGCGGGCCGGTCGCCGCCCACCACGGCCGCCTCGTCCAGGGAGACATGCTGCACGCCGCCTCCCCGTTTTAGGTTCTGGCGCCGTGCATGCTCAACCAGAATGCGCCTCATCAACTGGGCCGAAACGGCAAAAAAGTGTGCGCGATTCTGCCACTGCATGCGCTTGTAATCCACCAGGCGCATGTAGGCCTCATTGACCAGGGCCGTGGTTTGCAGCACGTGTCCGGGACGCTCGCCCTTCATGTAGTGGCGAGCCAGACGGTGGAGTTCCTTATAAACGATGGGGGTCAGCCGTTCGAGCGCGCCCTGGTCCCCGTCGCTCCAGGCGCGGAGCAACTGGCTTACGTCGCCCCCAGCCGGCTCGCCAGCTTGTGCCGCCTTCTGCATAGCTATGAACGAATTGTACCGCCATGCCCAGTCCGCTGAGATTACAGCCCATGAATGATAGTTTCCCGGCACATCCTGCGCCTATCTAGGTGGAGGGAAATATGAAAACCATCATGACTTTGATCGCAACCACTATTTTGCTCACCACACTTGCCATTGCGCAGCCGGCACCGCGCTACGCTGTCGTCGATCTCGGCACGCTGGGAGGAACATTCGGCCTTGCCTTCGGCATCAACGACAAGGGACAGGTGGACGGAGTTGCAAACTTGCCCGGCGACTCGGCCCAACACGCCTTCGTGTACGCCAACGGAGTGATGACCGACCTCGGCACCTTGGGAGGACCTAACAGTCTGGCATATGAAGGCCCCAGTGAGGCCTTGCAGGCCGTAGGTTTGGCCGAGACGTCGACGCTGGACCCCAACGGCGAGGATTTTTGCGGCTACGGCGACAACCTCATCTGCCTCGCCTTTTCCTGGCAGAACGGAGTTATGACGCCGCTCGATACCTTAGGTGGCAATAACGCCCAAGGCAGCGGAATCAACGATCGAGGTCAAATCGCGGGGTATGCAGAGAACGGCAAGCCGGACCCGAGCTGCCCGGCGCCGCAAGTGCTGCAATTCAAACCCGTCGTATGGACCAATGGCCAAATCCAAGTGCTTCCTACCTACCCTGGTGATCCGGAAGGCGGCGCCTTCTGGATCAACAATAAGGGCGAGATGGTGGGGGCCTCGGGTGCTTGTGCGGCATTTGATGGGCGTTACGGCCTGCCTCTCGCACCGAAGCACGCCCTGCTGTGGCGGAAAGGCCGGCCGCCGATCGATCTCGGCAATCTTGGGGGGAAGATCAACAACGCCGCCTTTGCAATGAACGATAGGGAGCAGGTGGTCGGCACATCGGACTTGCCGGGAGACCAGTATCAGCATGCATTTCTTTGGGAAAAGGGTGTGATGAGCGATCTGGGGACGTTGCCGGGAGATGTCATAAGCGTCGGCTGTGGGATTAACAATCGAGGCCAGGTAGCTGGTGTATCGGTTGATGCCAGCGGGAACCTAAGAGCATACATCTGGCAGAACGGGGTGATGACGGATCTCAATAGCCTCATTCCTCCGAACTCCCCCTTGTACCTGATGCACGCGTTCAGCATCAACACGGCAGGTGAGATCGTGGGCTTTGCCTACAACAACGAGACCGGCAATATCGATGCCTACTTGGCTGTCCCGATACACGCCGGAGGTGGCTGGAGCGCTTCGTCTCCGGCCCAAGGCGTCAGCCGGGGCGGAGGCGCGAGGGTTACGCTCCCGGAAAATGCTCGCCAGCAGCTTCAACAGTGGGTGCGCTTCCGCCGGTTCGCGCCCTCTCTTGCGGACCAACAGTCACTGCCTAGTAGATAACGAATTGGAAGTCGTTCGGGGTTTGCGATGCTAGCAACAACTTTGCGACTCAGAGGGCAGGAGAAGACTCCTTGCCCTCATTTCCTGGGACCGCGGTGAGCAGGTTTTGTTGTGGTGCGGACGGCTACTCTGACTTCTTCGCCGCGATCTCGCCCAGCTCCCAATACTTCTTCAGAAGAGTGTCAGGGACCTCGACCGCGCGGCCGGTCAGCATGTGTTTCAACTGCAGCGCGTTGACCGCGGCTTTGCCCTCGAAGTGATTGTTGGCCACGACGAAGGTCTTCTTCGCTTTCCCGGCGATGGCGTCGATACGCGTCTTCCAGCCTTCCAGTTCAGGCCGGGTGTAGAGATAGTTATAACGATCGTTGCGCGAGTCGCTGTCGAACCACTGCTCGTAGTTGCGTCCATGCAGACGCACGTAAGCCAGCGGTGCGGTGACGTGCTCGGTGGGGCCGACCGCTTTGCCCAGCCGCGGCTGGTCGATGTTGCAGAAGGCGACGCCCTTGTCTGTGAAGTAGCGCAGCGTGCCTTCGTTGGTCCAGCTATTGTGCCGCACCTCCACCACCAGCGGAAACTGCTTGAACTTTTCGATCACTCCGTCGAGATAGTCGCGGTTGGCGTTGGTGTTCTTGAAGGAGATAGGGAACTGCGCCAACACCGCGCCCAGCATGTCTTCGCTGGCGATGGACTCCAGGCCCTCCCGCGCCAGGCGCTCGTCTTCGGGAGTGGCGTGGATGGTTTCGGATGACGTGCTCTCGACCACCGCGATCGGCGAGTGGGTGAACGCCTTGTTGAGTTTGGCGGTGAACGCGAACTCGGGATTGACCGCGCGCGCCTTGCGGCACCACAGCTTGCCCCATTCCGGCTTGACGTGGCCGTAGAACGAGGTGTTGATCTCGATCACGTCCACGAAGCGTGCCAGGTACTCAACCGGGTGCTGCGACTTCTTGATCTGCGAGGGATAGACAATGCCTTCCCAGTCCTTGTACGACCAGCCAGCCGTGCCGACGTAGATTCGCGGTTGCTCGTTCATCTTTGAAGCGAGGTTAGCATAGCGGAGGAAACAATAATCCGGGACTTGAAGGTTATTCGGGATTTGTATTACCACGGAGCACACGGAGTTCACAAAGCAAGAATCAAATCAATTCAATTCCGTGCTCCCCGTGTTCTCCGTGGTAAAAAGCTATTCTTAGTACGCCACCATCACGATCCAATACATTCCTCCAGGATGGCTCACGCTGGGCGCAAAGCACACCCCCATCGAATACCCGGCGCTTACCGGCTGCGAGAGGAAGTGCTTAGCGCCGGCTGGAAGCTGCTCCAGATCGGCAGCCGTCCACGCCAGCACTTGATGAACCCCGGCAATGCTTCTGGGAGTGCCGGTGTCAAGGGAGTCGATAAGCGCCATGTCACAAGCCATCTGATGAATCGCCGCCTGTGGCTTGCGCTCCGGAGCAGGGACTCCCTTCGCAGCCGCAAACTTTGCGATCGTTGTCTGCAATAGTGCGTCGGCCTCCGAATCGGAGTAGTCCGGCAGGCGATGCGCGAAATCCTCGGTAACGTACACCTGGTCCCCGCTCCGCATCACGCCCACCCCGACCGCGTTGTAGTTGGAGCTGAGAATATTGGCGCGATGCGGCGGCGAATTCATCAGGACAGCGTGCGCGCCGGACACGTCCATCTCCAGCGCGACGTTTTCCGCCTGCCGGTCGGCGCGAATGTTCTCGTCCGCAGCACGGAGCTGCAGCGACTCCTCGCCGTCAAATCGGTGAGAAAGCGCCTGGTATTTCACCAGGAGTTCGGTGTGCTTGCGCGCGGCCTGCGTCAAGCGCTCGTCGGTGGCCAGCGGCGGCAAGCCTTCGCTGATGCGCTCCTGGTTGATGAGCTCGACCAACTGCTTCTCGCCAGCGGCATCGAAGGGTACCTGCGCAAGCGAAGTTGCCGTTAGCAGGGAGATGAAGATCAGAGCCAGTACGACTTTGCAGGCAATCGCGAGTGTGACATAGGAGCGCATCTGCTTAAGCATTAGACACCCCATTGCGGCCTTTCGTTCCCTGCGCGGCCAACATACAATACATCATCACTCTCTAGACAGATCATGACCGTCGTTATTCTCCTCATCATCGCGATTGTTGCCGTGATCGCTGCGGTCGCGGGCTGGGCCAGGGCCTCATCTCTGCTTGCCGCCCGGGCATCGCTGGAAGCCACGCTCGCCTCCGAGCGGGAGGCCAACAAGGAGAAGCTTCAGCTTCTGTCGCAAGCGCGTGCTGAACTTGAGAACAGTTTCAAAGCATTGGCCAACTCGGCGTTGGAGAGCAACAACGCCAACTTTCTTGACCTCGCCCGGACCACGCTGGAGAAGTACCAATCGCAGGCCAAAGGAGAGCTGGAAGCCCGCGAGAGGGCAGTGGAAGCGCTCGTCAAGCCGGTTGCCGACTCGCTGAAGCAAGTGGATGAGCAGGTGAGGGAACTGGAGAAGACGCGCGCGCAGGCCTACGGCACGCTCACGTCGCAGGTGGCGTCGCTGCTGGATACGCAGAAGGCGTTGCAGACGGAGACCGGCAATCTGGTCAAGGCGCTGCGTGAGCCGCAGGCGCGCGGCCGATGGGGCGAGCTGCAACTGCGACGGGTCATCGAGATCGCGGACATGCTTGACTACTGCGACTTTGAAGAGCAGATGTCGGTCACCAACGAAGACCGGCGCTACCGTCCCGATGTGGTGGTGAAGTTGCCCGGCGGGAAAAACATTGTCATTGATGCCAAGGTCCCGCTCACCTCATATCTTGCTGCGCTTGAAGCCGAGGACAATGCTACCCGCGCAGTGTGGCTCACTGATCACGCCCGGCAGCTCAAGCAGCATATCGACAACCTCGCCGGCAAGGCCTATTGGGCGCAGTTTCAGCCCACGCCTGAGTTTGTTGTGCTGTTTCTTCCGGGCGAAGTATTTTTCCGCGCCGCGCTCGATGGCGATGCGGAGCTCATCGAGTATGGCGTCAGCCAGAGAGTGATCGTCGCCTCGCCGACCACGTTGATCGCACTCTTGAAGGCCGTGGCCTATGGATGGAACCAGAAGAACCTGGCCGAGAGCGCGCAGAAAATCAGCGAGACCGGCAAGTTGCTGTACGAGCGCCTTTGCGTGATGACCAGGCACTTCGAGGATGTGGGTAGCCGGTTGGGCGCAGCGGTGGATTCGTACAATCGCGCGGTCGGCTCCATGCAGCGGTCAGTCTTTCCGGTGGCGCGCAAGTTTACAGAACTCGACAAATCGCTCGCCGCCGAGGAACTGGAAGACGTGCAGCAGGTGGAAAAGTCCACGCGCCAGCTCGACGCTCCCGATTGGCAGGACGGCGACGGTGACACCGGATTGCTCTTCCCGGGCGAGAAGGCCGACAGCGCCAAGATCTAGGCAGTCGCTGCAAACCCGACGAAAGAGACCGGGCTTTGAAGCAACGTTCGCTGCCCGGTCCGCAAGATGCTAGGGAACCGTCACGCTCTTTTGGGATTCGCTTGGACAGCAACTCACATTGTAGAGATAAGTGGCATTGGGCAACTGGTTAGCCGGCTTCATGTAGGTGGTTTTTCCGGCAGCAGGAACCACAAAGCCTGAAGCATCCGTGAACGGCCACGTCGATCCAACTTGGGTTACGGTGCAATCTTGAGTTGTTGGGTTGGTGAAGTTTATCTGGTCGTCAGGACTCGCATGAAAGTCGTTGCAAACACTCACAGTGATAACGGCCATTTCTTTCTCCTTATGGTGATGGGCCATCTCCCCTCCTTCTCAATCAAGAGAACGATCTTAATCTTAGTCGTCAGCTACTGAAAGCCAGCATCGTCTCAAGGTTACGGAATCGTAACGCTCTTTTGGGAACAGCAACTGACATCGTAATGATAGGTCCCGTCAGGTACATTTGCTATCGAGGTATCGAATGTTGCGCCCGGGCCAACTTGAATCGACGGGCCATTTGTGAAAGGCCACAGGCTAGTGGGGCTGCCGATGGTGCATGGTTGTACCGACGGGTTGATGAAGTGTATCGGGGTTCCCCGACTCGCATGAAAATCGTTACAAACGTTTACATTCATATTCTTCGTCCTTTCGTTACGGATCCGTTCTTGTCCGCTTGCTGGCCACTGCTTGCCGTTCCTCGCTGCTGAAGCCGCTCGCGTCACAGCGAATTACCGGGGTGACGGCGTCTTACTTCGTTAACTGCTGATAGCCCGGGTTGTCCTTGAGGTTGTGGAACTCCGGATTGTCTCTTATCTTGCCGGAAGGATATCCCTCGTGCACGGCTTTACCGAGCCATTCCACGGCCAGCCCGGTTTCACCGAGATGATTGTAAACCGAGGCAGCGTCAACGAGTATGTCTTTGTCATTGTGCCCGTATTGCAAGGCCTGTTTCAGATAGAGTAAGGCGTGGTCTCGATCTCCCAATACCGAATAGTAATTGGCCAGGTTGCTGAGCACGTCCGGGTCGTTAGGATTGACCTTTAATTCTTCACCGGCCAGCTCTACCGCTTTACGGTAGGCTTGCATGGCTTCATCCTTGTTTCCCCTGTAGTAGCGTGCCTCGGCCAGGTTGCCCCAGGTAATGAACTGCTGGGGGTTCAACTTGATCGCCTCCTCATAGGCGGACACAGCTTCAGGGAACCGTTTCAATCCGTAATTTGCGACCCCCAGGTTGACGTAGGCAGAATACGAAGGCCTGATCGCAATCGACTTCTTTAGGGGCTCAATGGATTTGTCGTACTGTCCCATGTTGTTATAGGTTGCGCCCAGGTTTACGTAAGCTCCGTATCCCTCCGGCGCCAGTGCAATGACTTTCTGGAACATCTGTGCCGCTTTGTCGAACTGCTCGCGACGGAGATAGAACGTTCCCAAATAGTTATAGCTATAGGGACTGTTGGGATGGGCGTCAACGGCGCGCTGGTAGGTTTGTTCGGCTTCGGTGATCGCCCCTTCATGCTCGTAGGCAAGCGCGAGGCCGATGTAGGTATTCTCGTTGCCGGGCTCCAGTTCGAGCGCCCGCTGGTACTCGGTGACTGCCTCGCGATACTGTCCTGTCCCGTCAGCTACCAGGCCCAGGCAACTGTGGCCGGCGGCGCCCGCGTTACCCAGGGTCACAGCGCTATCGCATTCTTCCTTCGCCAGTGCGGTCCAGTCCTTGTCCTTGGTGAGCCAGTACTTTCGCCAGTAGGCCTCACCCAGGGCCGCCTTGGCGGGACCAAAGTTGGGGTCCACGCGCAGCGCCTCTTTCAGCATCACGATTGCGTTCTCGACATTTTCTGCGTTGGCGAAGTTCAATAGATATCCGCGCGCCTGCAAGTAGTAGTTATAGGCAGCCGGGTTGCTGGTGCCGTGAATTTTGAGTGCCGTCTGCTCCTCAGGCTGAAGCTTAAGCTGGAGCGCTTTCACCGCGCCTTCCGCCACGTCATCTTCCACGGAAAACACATCGGCCGCGGGAACCGTCATCGAGTCGCCTCCGATGGCGCTGCCCGTCTGGGCGTTGACCAACGAGTATGTGACCCGGATCAACTCTCCCGATTGCTCCAGGTTGACCGTGAGGCCAAGATCGGCGCCCAATTGTTTACGCGCCTCAGCGAGCGTCGTGATTCCCCGCTCCTGCAGGTTGCGTGCCGGAATCACTTCCAGCGGGTGAGTTTCACTCAGGCGCCCCAACTTAGCGGTCACGCTCTCCACCACACCTTGACCCAGAGCGGTCAACTTCTCATTGCCGGTGATCGCCTGAAACGGCAACACGGCCAGGATCTGGTTTTGCGGCAACACCGGGCCGGCTGCGGCAGGATTCTTAGCTGTGCCGTCCAGGAGATGCCGCGCCGGAGGATAAAAAGCGAAGACCGCGAACGCCGCAGCCACCAGCATTAGGGCGGCCACCGCCATCGGCTGCCATTTGCGCGACGGCTGGGCAGCAGGCATCCACGCCGACTTGGAGGCTTCCGCCACGTAGCGGCGAAACTCGGTGGTCACCTTGCCGCGATCCAGCGTCTGAGTCTCATCCTGAGCATCCGGCACTACAACCGAACCCCTCGCATGCTCCAGGTCCCGCAGCATCTCGAAGCAGTTCTGGTAACGGTGATCCGGGTCTTTGGACAGAGCGCGATAGACAATCTGCTGCAGTTCCAGCGGTGTACCCTCCAGATTGCCGGGCGGCTCATTCAGGACGGCCATCAGTGTGGCCGAAAGGTTTTCGCGCTTGAAAGGGTTGTTGCCGGTGAGCATTTCTGCCAGCACCACGCCCAGCGACCAGATGTCGCTCCTCTGGTCCACGGGCCTGCTCAGCGATTGTTCCGGCGACATATAGCTGGCGGTGCCGACGGTGCCATGCGTGAGTGTCGCTGTTACCTCGGTGACATGCGCCAGTCCGAAATCAACAATCTTCACCACGCCGTTGCCGGTGAGCATAATGTTGCTGGGCTTTACATCGCGATGCACGATCTTATGGCTGTGCGCCTCAGCCAGGCCCTTTGCGATCTGGGTTGTGATGTCAAGCACTTCCGGAATGGGGATGTCGCCCCCGCGGTGAATGCGATCGGCCAGGGTCCGGCCCGCGTAAAAGGCCATGACGATGAAGATGCGACCATCGGGAGTTTCATCAATCCCGTAGATCGATCCGATGTTCGGGTGGTCCAGCGAGGAAGCAATGCGGGCTTCCTTCAAGATCCGTTCTTTGTCCTTGTCGCTGGGGTTCAGTCCGAGAGGCAGAAACTTCAGCGCGACCGTGCGCTCCAGCTTGACGTCGCGCGCCTGATACACCACGCCCATGCCGCCTGCGCCGACCCTGCCTAGAATCTCGTAATTCTTGGCGACTATTTCTCCGGTCGAGAGTGCAGTTGTCTCGGACATGGCCTTACTTGGTTTGCACCTGGGTGGAAATCAAACTCCTGCGGCCCGAGAAGATCCGCAGCGTAAACGCGATAGTACGTCCTCATTGCAGGACTTTCAAGAGTGTAGCTTACTGGGATGGAGACCGGAATTCGTTATGCGCGCCCGCAGCAACCTGGCTGCCCGTCCGGTCCTGCCGCAGCCGTTCGTGTAACTTGACGACCTGTTGGTGCAGGACGTGGCTCAGCTCTTTGCGATCGCCCGACGCCAACATCGGTTCGCCGAAAGCGATTCGTCCCCGGATGACTTTCTTCCCCAGCAGGTTCCAGAAGTGAGGCAGCAAAGGCATGTCGCCCCACCAGCAAACTTCCCGGCTCGGGTCGCCGTCGTCCAGTTCATAAACGATGACGCACGGCGAGATCAGCGCTTCGGCCTCAACGGCGGGCTGCAGCATGGTCGAGTGAAAACGCAGAACGCGGCTCCCGTCGGTAGTCGTGCCTTCGGGAAAGAGCACCACGGGAACGCCGTCTTGCAGCGATCTGGTCACGCTGACATTGGCGCGCGCCGCATCAGCCCGGTCGTGACGGCGCACGAAGACCGCTCCGGCCCAGCGCGCGTAGCGGCCGAAAATCGGCCAGCGCTGCACCTCGGCTTTGGAGACGAAGACGCATGGCAGCGCCGCGCTGAGCGCGAGAATGTCGAGATAGCTCAGATGATTGCTGACGATCATGCCGCCGGAAGGGAACTGTCCAGTGGGCGATATCTGGAGGTTCAGTGCCGCGACGCCGCGAATGCAGCTCTGGTGCAGCCACGTGGCGCACTGTGCCCGCGAAGCGTCGTGGGGCAGCTTGCGATGCTGCCAGAGACCATAAAACGCTGCCGTGAAAAAACCGGCGAGCCGATGGACTCGTCGTGCCAGGATTGCGAGCGGTTCGCGCATTGTGGGGAAAGTTGGTGGACGCCTGTTGGCAGTGTATCGGAATGAGAGTCGCGCGATAGAACAGAGCAGGCCGAGCTGTGCAGATGAAGGTTGGGGAAGCTCTGAACAAGTGACAAGGTGGAAGAGCTGGCCTTTAGGCCAGCGTCTAAGCCGCTGATAACAACATCGGGCTTTTAGCCCTGGAAATACATCGTCGACTTTCCAGAGTCTGCTTAACGTGACTGGCGCGCTCTTCTTTGACACTGTTTTCAAGCGGCTGCTAGTATGAATTGTCTAGCGCTAGTCTTCCCGCCAGCCAGCGTCCCCGTCGTCTAGCCCGGCCTAGGACATCGCCCTTTCACGGCGGTAACGCGGGTTCGAATCCCGCCGGGGACGCCAA
>Ga0074046_10004121_pt1 | contig 11962 bp, 5 predicted proteins | sample BogForMeECP23OM3_FD_94441 | JGI IMG/M metagenome (GOLD analysis project Ga0074046, IMG submission 94441) | Bog forest soil microbial communities from Calvert Island, British Columbia, Canada - Bog Forest MetaG ECP23OM3 | ecosystem: Environmental > Terrestrial > Soil > Wetlands ...
CACATCGAGCAAGGACCGCTTTCCTGTGGCTTCGTAGTGGGCCACGGCGGCTTCAAAAAGCGAGCCCGCACAGAAAAGCTCGTGAAAGAAGGCGAGGTTTCTCCAGCGCATGTCGGGTTCAACAATCAGGATAAACGTGTCGATGTATCCGTCCTTTTGTTGCGCGGCGGCGATCTTCCGGATCAACTCCTCGACCTTGGCCTCGAGCTCGGGATCGGGATGCTTGGCGAGGCTGTAGCTGGCTCCCTCGATCCACTTATAGACGTCCGAATCGCTCCACCACGGCCCTCCAAACTTGCCGCTGGCTTTGCCCGAGGCAATATCAAAATTCCGAATCGACCCCGTTTGTTCGAGTTCGCGGTAGACGTGATCGAGGGTTTTCGTGCGATTAACTTCGATTCGCGGCGACCAGAAACCGTCGTGGATGTCGACGGATTTGAGTGGAATGTCGACGAGTTTTGCCTGTCCCGCAGTTGATTCCCCTGCCGGGGTGTTGCTCGTCATCTGGGCATTGGCTCGACAGGAAAATAGTGAAAGTATGAGGAAAAAGACTGTGAAATGGAAATCTCGCATTGGAAAGCTCCTATGTACGCCCCTGCTCTACCCCGATGCGTAAAACGAATTCGGGCGACGCAAGCGGGAGGCGAAACCGGATTATACGCGGGTCGCACGCGCACAAGCCGCAGAGTCTGTGAAAAGCGAGACTCTGCGTTGCCCGCCTTCTTCAGGGCCTGATGTTCAGCCTGGCGACTGACGGCCAGGGTGCAATCCTTCACGGCCTTCCGCGCCTCGTCATCACCCGGCTCCAGGGCCAGGATGACGTGGCGGTTAAGGGTTACGATCTTCCGCCCCCGCCAATGCTTCGCGGGCAATGGCGTCTTCCGGGAACAACCGCAGATATCGCCTTAGGGCCTCGAGCATCTGCGGGATTCGGTCCAGGGCCATGTAGCGCAGCACCAGCGCCTGCTGGAGGTCGGCTGAGAATGGCCAAGTGGCAACGCCCCGCTCGAGGACCTCCGCCGATCCTTCAACACGTCCCATCTTGGAGAGCGCTTCGCCGAGGTCAAGGTACGTCGTGTCGTAGTCGGCGCCTCTTTCAATCGCGCGGGTCAGGTACTGAACGGCCTTGTCGTAATCCTGGTCTGCCACAGCTTTCCGTCCCAAGAAGGCAAGCACTACGGGTTCGTCCGGCGCCGATGTTTTTAATTGCTCCAAAAGTTCAAGGAAGTAACGGGTGGCCTCAGGCAGTCTTTTGCTGAGCATGACCTCGTTGTAAGCGAGCAGTTTGATCAGGGGAGGAATGGGTTGGGTTGCATCCTCCCCCCGCCGGTTGATGCACACGAGACCCGGCAGGTCCGGGTCGCTCCCCTCGAAAGCATAGTCCGGGTACGGCTGTCCAGGTCGGCGTACGATGCGGTGGTTGGTGTCATCCGAGTGGGGAATTCCTGCCACACCTTTCCTGGGCATGTGGCAGCCCGCGCAGTCATTCGCCGGTTCGTGGCGTGTGCGGTCTGCCAGCGGAAGCTTGCAACTTTCGTTGGTGTGGCAAGTGAAGCACCTCTCGCGGTAGTACGCCACCTTGTTCACAGCGGTGGGAGGGTTGTGAATAATATGGCAAGTGATGCATCTCATCCGACCTTGGCTCTCGTGGAAACACCTGCTCATGGCCATCAACGAGTGCTTAAACCACATGGGAGTGGCCAGCGTTCCCTTGACTGGAGGAAGGGACTCCAGTCGCTCCAGTTCCGCGCGCTGCTCTTCTCTTACCGGAACCTTGAACAGAGCCACGGTTTCATAAAGCGGTGTTCCAGGGCGGAAATCCAGTTCGCTCCTTCCCGGCTGCAAGACGCGCGCGTTCCACCCCTCGTGACACTTCAAGCACACGTCGTCCGCCAGGCGAGGCGAAAGCTTTGCGGGGTTCACGATTGTGAGGTCCACTTTGCCGGGGTTTCGGCGGGAATGTTGGCTGACTTCCCGCAGGTGTAACTCACCGGGGCCGTGGCAGACTTCGCAACCGATGCCATATTCCATGAAGCGGAACGGGGGAGCACGGTACACGCCGGCGCGGTTGGGTACCACCTCAGGCTGTCCGTTGTGACAATAGGGGCAGAGCGAAATGGGCCGGTTGAAAGGGTGAGGGGCGCCTTCATAGCCTGGAGCCAAGTCCCAGCGCACGGTTCGGACGTAATAGGAAAGCGGCGCCTGAAAGAGGTTCTGACCCCAGCGGATGATAAAGATGCTGCCCGTCAGGTGACCTCCGATCCTGTATTCAAGCTTTTGGGCTGTAGAGAAGATTCTGCTTCCGCTCCCATCAAGCTGGTATTGCACCTGATAGAGGTCGGAGCCGGCCCGCGCCACCTGGTAATAGCGGTCCACTTTCTGGTCATAGACCGTGGCCCGATCTGGGACCTTGGCGAGCTCGGCGGGTGCGTTGGCGGGGCCCATGGAATCGCCGTGCGGCGTCTGAAAGTAGCTGCGGCAAAGTTCCGTGTGGCACCCCGCGCCTTCGCATGACTTCGAGCCCGTAAAAACTACACCCGGGGCGGTGTTTTGGTAGACGACGACCTTTTGCTTCTTCCCCCAAGCGAGCAGCGAGGCCCCTGAGAGGGCGGCGACTAGGACCAGATGCCATAACTTCACCATGACTTCGCTCTCTGATTCCGTGAGGTCATTGTCATTCAGACCCTGGTGAAGTAGGTCGTGTAGGTTTCGTCCCCCACAGCATAGAAGGGTACGAACCGCACCCTTGCACTCGGCGGCAGTAGTTCGAATGAACCTGGCGCATGAGTCACCGGCTTCAGGGAGTCCAGCGACGCGATTGCCCGCTGCGAAATCTGGAGACCGGGATCGAGCGCCACCAGCATGATTGGGCCTCGCATCAAGGCTACGGTATCTTGGTGCTGGTCGTCAATGGGAGCCGTCCAGAACGATAGGGGCAGCTTCACCTGCACGGTGTCATTGTTCTCCCATTTCCGCTGGAGGGCTGCGAAAGTCCCGGGTTTGGACTCAACAGGGGCAGTTTTCTCGTTGACGAGAAGCTGGGCCGGCGCCTTGAGCCAGCCGGGGATTCGAACGTTGAGGGTAAACTCCACGGCAGATGGAACCTCCACCCGCAGTTCCGTGGTTTCGGATTCCGGAAAGCTCGTCGTCTGGATGAGCTTAATGGGTACTCCCTTGCATTGCCAGCGCACTTCAGAAGGCACGAAGAGGTTAACATAAATACCCGTGTCGCTCTGGAAATAAGCGCTGATCAGGTAGTCCGTCACGACCTGGGGAAGGGTTCCGGAGCAGCAATGCCATTTGTCAGGATGATACCCCTTCTGAGTTGAGGAATGATAGTCCGAGTAATAAAAGAAGTGGCCATCACCCTTGGGGTCCTTGGCGGCGAGAACGGTGTTGTAGAGTACCCGCTCGAGTCCATCCCCGTAGCGCGCTTCGCCGGTAAAGCGCAGGAGGTAACGAGCCAGTTTGAAATGGGCGTAGGCGCCGCAGGGGGTTTCAAAATGCGCGTGGGTAGAATTGAGACTTTGTGCCAGCAACCCCTTGTTCGGCACTACAAAGGCCTCGTTGGGTCCCCATCCACCCGACGCGAATTGCTGGGTCTTTTCCAGCATTTCCCAGGTGTTCCGGATCGCCTGGAGGTGCACCGGGTTCCCCAGGTGCAGGTAGGCCCGCGCCGCTGAACTCAGCGCGTTCACGTGGCTGTAGGCGTGGAGGCCGGGCAGCACGTTCTCCCCTCGCGCAAGAGGCTCAAAGTATCTGCGATCGAAGAGAAACTGCTTTGCCAGGGCCAGCAAGTCCTGATCGCCGGTGAGCTCGTAGGCGTAAAAGAAGTTTTCCGGCAAGGTGTAGGACTCATCGTAGGGAGAGTGCTTGGGCTCCTCGTCTCGCTCGAGGGGCCTTGGCGGCAAGTAGCGTATTGCGCCCTTGATGATATTTTGAGCCGTGGGCAGAGCGGAGGCCACGCCGGCAAACTGATAGGCGTCGAGGAAGCCAATGAGATGCTTGTCGAGGATATACGCGGGGAATGACGTGGAGGCTCGTCCGCTGGCGTAAGAATAACCATCCGGGTCGATCGTCGCCGCGAATCCTTCTACGAGTCTTTTGACTTTCTGCTGTGTTGCGGTGTCGCTAGTGGCTTTGGCGAACCTCGCGAGCCCTGATACGTACTGCCCGAAGCTATGGCCCGGTCCGAAAGCCTCGGCGGGGTCATACCACCCGCCCATGTCCTCGCCGGGCGCGGGGAGACCCGCGCGCAGGCGGTAGACCTTGAGCAGACGATCTTCATCCAACCCTAAATAGGCGGTGTGGATGCGTTCAAACTGGGCCTTCAGCGGTCCCCCTGTAAGTTTCACGTCGGAATAACCGAACGGAAAAAGCTTCTCGCGAGAGGTTGGCGCACTTTGCGCTGCATAGCGCGCGACGCTGTTTGTGTAAGCAAGAGCGGTTGCCGTCACAGTCCCTTTCAGGAACTGCCGGCGTGAAACGGCAGTCTTGATCGCCATGGACATAGGCCTCCTCGGGTGGGATGGAGCGGTATGGGTCAGGTGCGAATGTCAAGCCTGCTGGCCCCATCGCCCCAAGGATGGGGGCGACGGGGCCAAGTGCGTACAGGTGGTCAGAATATTACCTTTATGCCGAACTGAATGTTTCTTGCCGGGTAGACCGACGTGGACTTGCCGAAGGTGCCGTCCGACAAGCCTCCATCGGGGTTTTGCAGGTTCACGTTGTTGAACAGGTTAAAGAACTCACCCCGGATCTGAATGCTTGCGGCCTCATTCTTCCAGAACCACGGGATCTTGTTGTTCTTGACCAGGTTGAAGTCGGTGTTGATGTATCCCGGACCGATGTAGGAATTGCGGCCGAGGTCTCCTTCCTGACCCAGGCTCGGTACTGGGAAATCGGCCCTCGTGAAGATACCATTCAGGAATTCTTGTTTGTTCCCACTCTTGAATCTGCCGAACGAGGGCACCTTGGGATAGTCGGCATTGAACCCGTCGGCGTTGTAGTCGCAGCCGCTGTTCCCGATGATCTTTCCACTCGTATCCGTAATCGGGACAAAGGCATCGTAACATAGGACGTTGTACGGGCCGCCCTTCTGGAGGATGACCACAGCGCCAGTCTGCCATCCGCCAGCCAGCTTGCTTAAGAACCCGGTTTTCGGACCCGGGATATCGTACACGAAGCTGGCAGCGAGTTTGTGGCGGACGTCGAAGTCGGAAAGGCCGTAGTTGAGCTTCAAGTTGGAAATATCCACCATCGTGAGGCCTGTGCCGTAACTACTGGCACTATCCTTGGCCTTGCCAACCGTGTAAGCAGCCTGGAAATCCAGACCGCGGCTGAATCGCTTCTTCACACTGAAGTTGCCGCCCGTATAGGCTGACGCGCCATTGGACTGACCGTAATCGATGCTTCCGAAGCTCGAATTCAGCCGATCCAGGACGCCGTCGAGCAGGTCGCCGTCGAAGCGGTTGACGTCATAGCCTTGGTACAGCTTGTGACCGCCCGAGCCGACATAGTTGCCCTCCACCACCCAGTTGTTGGTGAAGGCGTACTGTATGCCGATGAACCAGTTTTCAGAATACTGAACGCGCAGGTTCGGGTCCCACGGCTGGAGGCCGCTCTTCGCCCCCAGGGCGCCGCCCTTCGCATCGACGCCGACCGTAATGCCCGTCATGGGCGGGTATCCATAGGGTGGAGTCTTCGATGTGCCAAAGCCGTAGACGGGTTTCGGCCCGGGGATGAACGCATTTGCGGTGATAACCGCGAACATCGGAAGCTGGACACAGCAGTCGTGGAAAAACTGTCCAGAAAACCTATCATAGAAGACCCCCCCCCCCACGCGGACCGACATCTTTCCCTTCCCTGTCGGATCCCAGGCGATGCCGATACGAGGAGCGAAGTTGTTCTTGTCGGCGCCGAGGAGCGGAGCACCTTGGATCATCGACGCGTTCGCAATCCTTGAGGTAAAGTCGTTCCCGCTGCCAAACACAATTCGCGAGAAGAGACCCTTGGGCTTGTGCTGCTCGTACGGGACGCCGAACAGGTCATAGCGAAGCCCCAGACTAACGGTCAAGTTCGACTTGACCTTCCAGTCATCGTTGACAAAAGCCCCCCAGTGGGTAAAGACGGGAAGGAAGCTGTACCCGATCTGCCCTCCGGTGGAGGGATTGAACCCGTAATGGCTCTCCTCGACAGGATTGTCGAGGGCGAAATCGAACAGGTTGGTGAAGCGGTAGAAATAGCGGCTGTACTCACCTCCGAATTGGGCCCCGCTGCCCCAACCATCATCATGCGTGTAATTGGTGCCAAATTTGAAAGCGTGCTTTCCACGGTTCCAGCTCAGCACGTTCCGCCACTCGCCGTTGGTCTGGATGAAGGTCGGACCGCTGAACCCCATTCCGTACGCAGTCATCCCTGGAACGTTGATGTTGGGAATGTCGGGATGCGAACCACTCAAATCCACGTCTCCTCGCACCCGAGTCACTGTCAACGACCCTTCGTAAAGCAACGTGGGCGAGAAGATATGGGTGAAGTTTAGATTGAGCATCTCCCCATATTCGGGCTCGGGCATGGTGAACGCCGGATAGATCGAGGTTGCGAAAGTCGCTTGTCGGCTCGTCCTGTACCAGTTGCCATACAGCCGGTCCTTGCCGTTGCGCCAGTTCTGATCGAGGCGTATATTCCACTGTCGGCCGTTCCGAGGATTCGTGTAGCTGGATGAGAGATTTTCGGTGATCGGGAAGTCGCAGGGCAGTGTCCCGATGGGGGTGGAGATCGCCGTACTGCCGGTGCAACTGCTGCCCGCCACAGAGCCCGCCGTGGCCACAACCCCCACGGGCGTACCGATGGGCGGGAAGCTAGTAGCCAGCAAGGTCGACTTGTTATTGGGATAATTCGCCTTCAGGTAATTGATCAAGTCCGGCGTGAGCACGGTGCCCACCTGGGTCGTTCCCGCACCCGACCGCAAGAAATCCATCGAGGCGAAGAAGAAGGTGCGGTCCTTCCGGATGGGCCCGCCCAAGCTCCAGTTACCTTCATTGCGCTGAAAGACGGGAATACGGTTGGTTGAGCCATCATAGCGTACGATAGTCTGCGCCTGGAAAATGTTTCCCGCCGTCAGGCGATTGTCGGTGTGGAAGAAGCCCATGGTGCCATGAAAATCATTGGTTCCCGACTTGGTTACCACGTTGGTCACGGCCGAGGAGTTGCGTCCGTACTCGGCTGAGAAGTTGTTTACCGAGACGCGCACCTCCTGGACCGAATCGGCGTTGGGGTCCATGTTGACGACGCCACCGCGCGGGCTGCCATTGGCGCTCGCCGAATCAATCAGGTAGCTATTCGATTCCGGGCGCTGGCCGTTGGCCTGGATGGCTACCCCGTACTCCGCGCTGAAAATGTCGCCGGAGGCCTGCGCATAGGCTTGACCTCCGCCCGCCGGCAAACCGACGATGCCCGGCGTCAGGACGACGAGCGAGTAGAAGTTCCGGCCCACCATGGGCAGGTTCTCCACGCGCCTTTCATTGATCTGCGACGAGACCCTGGCTTCGGATGTCTCGACCGGAGGGGGTGCCGCCGAAACGGTCACTTCAGTGGCGGTGGTTCCGAGTTGGAGGGTGACATTGACGGTCTTCGTCTGTTTGCCTTCCAGCCGGATATTTTGTTGCAGTGTGGTTTTGAATCCCGGCGCACTCACCGCAATCTCGAACAAATGAGCCGGGAGAGCATCAATGCGATAGTTTCCTGCTGAGGAAGTTTGCACCGATCGCGTTATAGTTGTTTCTGTGTCTTTGGCGGCCACTGTGGCGTTGGGTACGACTGCACCCGAGGGGTCGGTGACGGTTCCCTCGATTGCGCTTTCGTACTGCGCCCAGGCGCTCAAGGAAGTAAGAGCCATCAGGAATAACAGGGCTGTGAACCCCGTTAGGATTCTTCGCGTGTTCATGCTCACTCCTCCTGCATTTGAATAGAAGTATTTCGATAAGCAGCAAATAGCATATATGTAAGCGCTTGTCAACACATTTTTTACGCCCCGCCTACAGCTTCTATGTGGCTTCGAAGGGTGGTCGCGCGCAAAAAGTGGTAGCGGTTACAACAAGTGACCAGGGATAGGAGAGGGCAGGGGCCAGGATTAAGGACTCAGGACCCAGGGGCGGAAGAGGCATGGGAACGAGCCGAGCGTCGGGGCTCGGTCTCGCCAGGACTTGATATTCCAGGTTGCATTGTGCATCCTAGTACCGTTATGACCAACGAATAACCGGGGCTTCTTCAGTGGACCTACGAGGAAATTTCGGCAGGCAGATCGGCAGGTGTTTAGCGGGCTGCGGAAAGGCGCTTCTGCAATATCGTGCTCATCCCATTCGCTATCATCCTGAGCGGATAGCGCGGGCCTCGGCTCTTCAGGTCCCCGGCTCTACCTCAGAAAAAGCCACAGACCTCCAACGAGGCGGTCTGTGTTGCCTGTTCAGGAGACTGGCCGCTCTGATTCTTTTGGCCTCTGTGGAGGTTGCTCTGCCTGCGACTTCCCAGCCTGCGCCGGTCTTTAAGCAAGCCGAGTCATACATCCAGCAGGGGCAATTCGGCCGTGCGATCACGCTCCTCCAGGAAATCCTGCGAAAGTCTCCCCGCGATTACAAGGCTCAGAATCTGATGGGGATTGCCCTCACCTCGTCAGGAAGGCCGGACGAAGGGAACAGTCACTTTCGGGCAGCCCTCAAGTCGAATCCCAAGTTCTATCCGGCCTTGAAGAACCTGGCGTTGAACGAGCTGGCGATGAAGCGTCTGGAAGAGGCGAGAGTTCATTTCGAACAGGTCCTGAAGTATGCACCTGGGGACACGTTGGCTCATCTTTCGCTCGGAGAGATCCATTACGCGAGGCGCGAATTCGGGCCGGCTGTTGAAGAATACCTCAGAAGTGAGGGCCTTTTCCTAAGGGATCCGCGCGTGGTGCTCAATTTCGCTCGAAGCTGTTTTGAATCCAACCAGAGTCAAAAGGCCGCGGGAGCACTGGAGCTTCTGGGGAGTGAGGCCGACGGCCGGTCGCACTTCGAGGCGGGGTTGATGCTGGCACAAATGGAGAAGTACGCTGCGGCTGCCCGCCAATTTGATCTCGCCACAAAAGACTACCCCGACCCCTACGAAGCGGGCTTCAACCTGACCTTGGCCTATGTGAGAAGCCAGAACTATCCCGCAGCCATACAGGCCGCGCAGAAAGTCATTGCTCAATCCTACCGAAGAGCCGAATTGTATAACTTACTGGCGGAGGCGTACGAGCATAACAATCAGACCATAGAAGCGTACAACGCATTGCGGACAGCCACGCAGATTGATCCCCAGGACGAGAATAATTACCTCGACCTGATGGCCTTGGGGGTGGACCACACCAATTACCTATTGGCCCTCGATATCGCGGACATCGGTCTTCACAACATCCCGAACTCCTTTCGGCTGACTATGCAGCGGGGCGCGGTGCGCGCCTTTCAAGGCCAACTCACCCCAGCGTTCGAGGACTTCGAACGCGCGGCGCAACTGGACCCACAAAGCAACATGCCTTACTTCGCCATGTGCATGGCGCTGATGCAAACGGACCAAGTGGCCAAGGCCTTGGGGATTCTGCGGGGAAGATTGGCCACCCATCCGGACGACTACCTGTTGCTGTATGCGCTGGGAGAGAGCGCGGATCGGTCGGCCGGCTCCGGTCTCGTCTCAGAGGAGGAAGCCCTGCGGGCGCTGGAGAGGTCGGTGCAGATGAACCCCAGCCTCTCGACATCCCGTCTTGCCTTGGGCAAGATATACCTTCGACGCAACAAGCTGGACCGAGCCATCCAAGAACTCGAGAAGGCCCTGGAATTGGACCCCGCGGACCTCACGCCCTGCTACCAACTTGCTCAAGCGTATCGCCGGAAAGGGGAAAAAGAGCGGGCCGATGAGCTGTTTGCCAAATTCGTAAAATTCCGGGATGAAGACCGAGAGAAACACATCAACCGGAACTTGCTGAAGCTCCTTCGCGAAGGCGAAAAGTAAGACCTCCAGAGCAACTGCCGGTCTGAGCCGCAGGTGGTCGGGGGGGGGCGCGCTGCTCTAACAAGGGAGCCATGGTGGCCGCAGCTCAAGCGAAATCGATCCTGTCAGGCCGCGCAGTGGCAGGCCCCGGGCTGGCTGCCTGCCTGGTGATATGTGTCCTGGTTGCGCCCCAGGCGCATTCCCAAGTTCAGACGACGGTTAGGGAGAAGGATTCTCCGTTGGCCGAACGGTATCGGCGCGAGGGCATGGCTCTTCTGGAGCAACACAAAATGAACGAGGCGCTGGCCCGCTTCCGCGCGGCTGTGGAAGTCAACCCGTCCGATGCTGCTTCCCAGGATTTTATCGGAGTCATCCTCAGCGACCAAGGCCTCGCCGCAGATGCCATCGCGGCATTCGAGAGAGCGATCCGAAGCGACGCGAACCTTTGCCCGGCTCATTATCATTTGGCTTCACTTTATGCTCGAACCGGTCGTACCGCGGAAGCGATCGAGGAGTATCAGCAAGCCCTGCGCCTCAAGCCGGACCTGATCGAAGCGCGCTACGGGCTGAGCGCCGCCTGCTGGAAGCGGGGAGACCTGGACGGTGCTATCTGGCTGCTGCGGCAGGTCGTGGCGGCGGACCCACAATTCTGGGAGGCGCGCTACAACCTGGGGCTCGAGCTCTGGCAGCGCTACCACACCCCGGGGAAGCTCCCACATAAGGCTGACCTCGACGAGACGATCCTGCAACTGCGTGCAGCCGCCCAAGAACAGCCGGGCCAACCCAAGGTCTACCTGGCGCTCGGTCAGGTCCTGGCCGAAACGGAGGATCCGTCCGGAGCCCTCGAAATGCTCCGCAAGGCTGCCGATCTTGCTCCCCACGACCCTACGTACTGCTACAACGTTGGGGAAGCCCTTCGCACGAAGGGTGACCTCGAGGGCGCAGAAGTCGAACTGCGCAAAGCAATTGAGCTTGATCCTCACCAGGCGGCGGCCCGGCGGTCGCTAGGGCGTGTGCTCCGGCAAAAGGGCGACCTACAAGCGGCCGCTGCCGAACTGCGACTCGCGGCCAGCCAACAACCTGAAGACGCTGAGATCCGGCACAATCTCGGCGGGGTTCTGCTCGCCCTGCGCGATCTTCGCGGCGCCATCCCTGAACTCCGCCAAGCCGTGCGTCTAGACCCGTACTCTTCTGAAGCCCGTCTGACGCTCGCTCAGGCACTGCAGAGAGTTGGGGAAGGCGAAGCCGCCGGGAAAGAACGGGAAGAGGCGCAAAGGATCGATACGCTGCGCGGAGCGCGCGGCCGCGCCGTGGTCCTCCTAGAGGCCGCCGACGATCACCTGCGGGCGGGCGACACGGCCAAGGCGCTCTCAGAACTGCGTGAAGCAACCACCCTGAGCCCGGATTTTGCCGAAGCGCATTACCGACTTGCGGAGGGTCTCTGGCAGTCTTCCGGAGACTTCGCGGAGATCATCAAGGAACTTCACACCGTCCTCGAGCTGAATCCCGATCATGCGCAGGCGCATTACCTGTTGGGCCTCGCCCGCAAAAAACAAGGTATGACGGGATTGGCGAAGCCTGAATTCAGCCGCGCCTTGGAACTGGCCCCGGGTCTCTGCGATGCGCTTCGCGCTCTGGCAGAAATGGCCGATGCAGATCGTGATTGGCCAAGCGCCATCGCCGAGTATCAGAAGTATCTTGCCTGGAGACCGAAAGACGACGCGGCACAAAAAGCGCTCTCCCTGGCGGAGGAGAATCTGAAGCGGAAATAACCCCGTAATTTCTACGCCAATCAAGAACCCGCCCATTGACGAGGATCGGTGTGAAGACCGGCCGGGGGGAAACGGTGTCAGGTACCGTTTCTAGGGCGTCCGGGATTGCGTAAAGTGTTTTCCAATCCGAATTGCGTCACCGCCTTGGCCACCCATTTCTCCGAGCCATACGGCTTGCTCCTTTTGAG
>Ga0074046_10004122_pt1 | contig 11961 bp, 9 predicted proteins | sample BogForMeECP23OM3_FD_94441 | JGI IMG/M metagenome (GOLD analysis project Ga0074046, IMG submission 94441) | Bog forest soil microbial communities from Calvert Island, British Columbia, Canada - Bog Forest MetaG ECP23OM3 | ecosystem: Environmental > Terrestrial > Soil > Wetlands ...
ACCAACGGAAGAAGAATTGGGTGTATTCTATTGGCCGAGTTTTCCTAGTCTTAAATCGATTCAATAAGCAGCGATCGTCGCTTGAGACAATGACGCTGCCTGCGATCAGGGAGGCATCATGGCATTGCGTATCAAGAGCGGATTCTCGGTTTCCTTTGTGATCGGCGCTGTGCTGTTGTCGGTCCCTTCGGCGAGCGCGCAAAGAGTCGTCGTCGATGCCGATCCTGCGCACGTGGTGAACGCGTTCAGCCCCGTTCGCTCTCTGGGCGCGGCGATTGACCGCCTGCGCACCGGCACTCCCGATCACTTGCTGAAAGATCCGCTGCTGAAAGAAATCCTTGGCGCCGGATGGCAGACCGTGACTTATCGCCAGAACACCGAGCTTATGGTCGAGGCCTGGCACTGGAATCCGGCAGGGAAGTGGAGCAACCCCGAAAAACAGGAGGGCTACTTTGTCGGCAACGCCGAACCCGCCGAGGAGATTCACAGTTCCTGGGCTTACCCGCTGCCGCATCGCGGATTCAGCCGCGGCGACGGCAACGGCTGGTCGCGGCTCACCGACGGCGATCCCAAGTCTTACTGGAAAAGCAATCCATACCTGACCAAGGCTTTCACCGGCGAGGACGACTCGCTGCACCCTCAATGGGTGATCATTGACCTCGGCAGCAAGATCGACGTCAACGCCATTCGCATCGCCTGGGCCGATCCCTACGCGAAGCGCTACGCGGTGCAGTTCTGGACTGGCGAACTGGAGCCTTTCTACGACGGCACGACCAAAGGCACGTGGCAGACGTTCCCGGTGGGCAACGTCAGCGAAGGCAAGGGTGGTACTGTCACGCTGAAGCTCGCCTCCTGGACGATCCCGGTCCGCTGGATCCGCATCTGGATGACCGAGTCCTCGAATACCTGCGACAGCCACGGTTCATCGGACATTCGCAACTGTGTGGGCTATTCCATCAACGAACTCTACGCCGGGGCGCTCTCGGCTGACGGCTCCTTCAACGACTACGTCACACACTTCCCCAGCCGCCATCAGACGGTCACGTGGCCTTCATCCGTGGATCCCTGGACTGCCGCTTCTGATCTCGATTACGGCCGCGGCGATCAGGTCGGTTTCGATTTCTTCTTCAACTGCGGCGTCACGCGGGGCCTGCCCACCATGGTGCCGATCGCGATGCTCTATGCCACGCCCGAGGATGCGGCCAACGAAATTGCCTACCTCTACAAGCGGCACTATCCCATCTCCTGGATCGAAATGGGGGAAGAGGCCGACGGCCAGCACATGCTGCCCGAAGACTACGGCGCTCTCTATATTCAATTCGCCGCGGCGATTCACAAGCTTGTGCCTGAGGCCAAGCTAGGTGGCCCGCCGTTCGAAGGCACGCTGGGCGACGTCGAAGTCTGGCCCGACGCCAACGGAAAAGTCTCTTGGCTCGGCCGCTTCGTGGATTATCTGAAAGCTCACAACCGCCTGAGCGACTTCACTTTCTTCTCTTTCGAGCATTACCCGTACCAGGACATGCCGACCTATTCCTGGGCTGATCTTTATCCCGAGCCGCGCTACGTCAGCCACATCATCGAAGTCTGGAAAGACAACGGCCTGCCGCCCAACATTCCGTTCTTCATGACGGAAGGCAACATCGGAGGCGGTGCGCCCCCATCGACCGTGAAGAGCGGCCTTTGGCTCGCTGACTACGTCGGCTCCATGATGGCTGCGGGCGCCGGCGCAACGTACTACTTCCACTACATGCCGTACCCGGGAGGGGTTGGGGGCTTCGGGAATTTCTTGATGATCGACGAGAACTATAAGGTGCGGGGCTACCCCCCGCAATACCTGGCGGCGCAGGTCATCACCAAAGAATGGGTACAGCCCCTTGACGCGCCCCATAAGCAGTTCAAGGCCGCGAGCGATGTTAACGATGCTGCTGGAAATGTGTTGGTCACCGCTTATGCAGTCGAGCGGCCGGACGGGCAGTGGTCAGTGATGCTGGTCAACCGTGACCAGTACAACGATCACGCCGTGAAAGTCGCATTCAACACAGGCAAACAGGAGCGCCATTTCGCGGGACAAGTCGACCGCATCACTTTCGGCTCCAACGAATATCAGTGGCACGAGGAAGGAACCGGTGGGCATGCGGACCCCGACGGCCCGCCCTCGAAGTCAAAGGTGGACGGAGGCGCTGAAGCGCTCTACCAGCTTCCGAAAGCGTCGATTACCGTGCTGCGCGGCCGCATCGGACCGTGAGAGAAAACCGGCTGGGACCGCGAGAGAAATAAGACCGTGTCGTGCCCGGACAGCCGTCTCAGTACTTCGAGTGAAGATACACGCGCAAGAAGAAGTATTCATTCTGAGGGCGGTCATCGTGCAGGGCAGGCGTGCGCGGCGCGCCTAAAGTCATGAATTCCAGCGGCAACTCGCGGCCAAGAATGATGGCAAACTGCTGCGCTGCGCTCGGGGCAGGTCCCCACTCGATCAAATCCTGAGCAGCCCCGGGGGGCATGCGCTCCGCTAACTCTTGCGCAGTGCGCTGCACGATAGGGTGTTCGCTCGCCAGGATATGGAAACCCTCGTTGTCCAGGGAGTGGAACACGCGGACGTAGGGGAAAGACTCTTGCACCGCGCGAGCGACCGCAGCCTGCAGCACAGCATCGCCGCGGGGCAGCCACTGTTGCAGAATGCCGCCGGCGGTCAACCGGCGCCGCGCAGCCGAATAGAACTCCTTCGAGTAGAGCAGGCTGATGCCCGCCCCTGATACCGGAGGTGGAGGGTCAATCGTGATGACGTCATACTGTGCGGCCGTGCGTTCCAGGTAGCGTCGTCCGTCGTCGATCACGACGTGCGACAACGGCGATCGCAGCAGTTGTGGTCCGTCCGCATGAAAATACCAAAACAGCTGCGGAACACTGGGCACCAATTCCACTGCGGTTGTGGACGTATTCCAGGACATGAGCGAGCGATAGGTCGTGCCCATGCCAAAACACACAACCAACGCGCTAGAGGGTGGGTGATCGAGGAAGGCCATCGGCAAGTGCGCCATAAGCTTGGTCATGGGAGTCAAATAGGTCATGGCGGTTCCATTCACGGCCAAATGCTTCAGCATGCCTTCTCCGCTGGCAACGACGGTCGCAGTATTGTCACGAAGCACCTGCTGACCGGAAGAAGTGTCTTCGTAGTAGCCCCGCACGGTAAAGGCCAGGACCAGGGCTGCTGCCGCCAGTCCGTAGCTGGCGTAACTCGTGCTTGGCTCCGGTCTCCGCAAACCCGCCGCCCACCCAGGGTTGAGCCCGATCGCCAGCCAGGGCGCAGCGAAAGCCAACAGCACCCAGCGTTCGCTGATCAGAGGCAACAATACAAAACCTGCGAGCAGAGGGCCGAGTATGCAGCCCACCACGTTGACCGCATAAGCCCGTCCGGCTCGGTCGGGGTCGCCTCCAGACCAGTGGTCGACCAACATAGGAGTCACAAACCCGAGGAGGCCTGAAAAGGGGGCGATGCCGAGCACCAAGCGCATGATCTCTAGCAATTGGTACCCGGGTAGCACGAACTGTCGGCTGGCCGCAGCCAACGGCAGCAGCGTGGCAAACGCAAGAAAGGCCCAAACCAGCGTTCCAGATTGTGCGCCAGCCCGACTCCGGTAACGGTAGATCCGCGATCCAACAAAAGTGGAAGCCAGGTAGACTCCGAGAATCAAGGCAAAGGCATATACGACGGTACCCAGGTATGGCGTAAACAGCCGAATCCAGACCACCTCAGCTCCCATGCTGGTCAACCCTGTTGTAAACAGCAGCAAGAGCGGCCTTCGCGACCGCTCCGTCACTGCGCTTCCTGGAGCAGGCTCAGAAGAGGGAGGACGGGTGCCCCTCGGCGTGCTCGAGAGGCGATACGACAGGGCCAAGGCTGAGACAAACAACAGACCATTCAACATGGCACCTATTCTCAGGGTGTGGCGAAATCCGTAGACTTCGACCAGCAGCGGAGGCAAGGTTGCTCCCGCACCCGCGCCAAAGACATTGGCGAGATAAAGAAAACTGAAAGATCGCTTGGTTCCCTTGCTGAAGCTCCGACGGATGGCCCACATCCCGATGGGGATTGTCGCGCCCATGCAAGCGCACCACGGGATCAGCGTCAGCGCGATCCATGCTCCGGAAACGGCGTAGTAGGCCGGGGAGGAGGGAACCTCAAGCCAGTTGAGCAGGCGTCGTCCCAGCAGCAACTGATAGGGCACGATCAGCGCTGAAATGCCGATCATCAGTTCGACGACCGCATAGGCGCCTAAGGCCGAGGCCTTGATGCGTTCGCCGTATCTCCTTATCGCGACGCCGCTTCCCCACGAACCCAGGCCCAGACCCGCCATAAACATCGACAGGACAATGGAGACGAGCGCACTCGTAACCCCGAACTGCGCCATGCACAATCGGAGCCAGATGACTTCACAGAGAAGGCTGCAAAACCCTGAGATAAAAAAAAAGATGAACAACCAGCCCACAAGACCTCCAAGAACTCGTTTCCGCGCTGCGATTTTAGGATTCCAGCAAGCGCCTATGTAAGCATAGTCGCGACGAACGGCACAATAGGCCGATGTCCGCTCACTCGATTGCCTGTTGTTGGACTTTCAGTTTCGGGATCCAGCGCAGGACCCTGGGGCGAAATTCCTCATACGATTCGCCGAACTAGCGGCGCAGCGTAGGTTCTTCGTAGAGGAAGACGAAGAGACGGAATGCCACGCTCTAGAATGCGGCATATTCCACGAGCACAATTGCGCGATTGGCTCGCTTCCCTAGCAGCAAGACAGCCGCCTTAGCCTTACTGTAAAATCAAACCCGAAGGAAGAAAATCAAGACGCAGCCTCAGAGTCTTCCCGAGTGGATTCCGCGAGTTTTCGGGCGAAGGTTTCAGAAACATCCCATCCACAATCGTCTGCGGTAATAACGACGCAGATTGCGCTGCGGAGATATTCGAGCCATCAGGAGACATGCAACTATGGCAATAGGGGCCAAGATCGCAAAGACAGCCGACCGCAAGAAGGTCATGGACACCACCAAGAGCACGGATTGCCCCAAGTGCGGCAAACCCACGCGCATCGTCAAGCGGGTAAAGGACCGCGAACGCGGCATCCCCGGCGGGGTTTACATCTCCTGCTCGGCCTGCGAGTTCTTCGAAAAGCTGTAGCGACGTGAGACCAGGTTTAGATCAGACTTGGTCTCGATCAGGGTTGGGAAGGGCACGGCTTCAGCCGTGCCGTCCAGCGAAACAAATGACGGCGGGCTTCAGCCCCTGAGGTCCGCTGATTACTCCAGCGCCAGCGCGATCCTCAGGGCTTCGTCCAACTCAGCGACCCTGGTGTAGGAGAGTGATCCCACAAACTGGGTGAGTTCGGACTTCCTCACACTCGCCAGATTGTCACACATGATCCAGTTCTCGTGCTTCAAGCCCTCGCCGGGACCGACGGCCACTTGACTCATCAACCCTTGGCCGCGAGTGAAGACTGGGGCACACACTACAGTCGAGAATCTGGAGTCCACCACCTCTGGCCGGCTCACCACCACGAAGCAGCGATACCGTTTGGGATCGTCGCCCGGCCGGTGGACGCGATAGATTTCTCCCCGTCTCATGGCATCGGCCTTGCTAGTCTTCGGGAGCCTGATACCGGAGCACATCTTCGGCCTCGGCATTCATTTCATCGGCAAGTTTATTGAGAATTGCCAGGTCGCGGGCGCCGCGCTCTGCCTTCCTTCGCTCTCTTAAGTATTGACGAAGAACCTTCTCGATGAAGGCGGATCGCGACCGTTTCGAGCCGGCCAGGCGATCGATGCCGTTCAGCACGTCGGGTGACAGTGTGACAGATGTCTTCTCTTTCATACCACCACAAATAATCTTGCGTCAGCGGCAGAACCTCTGTAAATCGGGCGGAGGCGGCGCAGGAATCACGTCGAACTCGCCCGGCCAGCCCGTGCATCCGTGGGCGGTGACGCTGCGAGTAACAACGCGTTCCATCTCGCGAGCCTTTGTCTTCGCTTCTTCCACTTGATTTGTTCCCAACTCCGCCTCGATCGCCTGCAGGTCGCTCGCGACGCGGCGATTGCCGGCATCATTGCTCACCAGCATCCAGACATACGCCTCAAACTTGTCCAACCCTACGCCCTGACCGTCTCGCAGCAACTTCGCCAGTTGCTCCTGCGCCTGCGGCAGACCTTGCTGTGCTGCCTTGCGGAGCCATGTCGCGGAAGCGGAATATTCCCGACGCTCGAGCTTGACTTGGCCCAGCAAATATTCGCCGAATGGGTCTCCATGATCGGCCGCGCTCTGCAAAAAAGCGCTCGCGTCGTTTAGATCCCGGCCGGGGATCGACCCGGCATAGATCATCCGGCCCGCCAGCCACTGTGCCAATGGGTCGTCTTGCTGTGCGGCCTTCTTGTACCAGCCGAGCGCTTCTTGCGCATTCACCGGCGTGGCGCGTCCGGTTTCAAACAGATATCCCAATACCACCTGCGCCGGAGCGAAGCCCAGTTCCGCAGAACGATGGAAGTACCCGATCGCATTCAGGTCGCTGCGCGTGACGCTGCTGCCCATCAGCGCGTCCATTCCTTTATCAAAAAGTTGGGGCGCGTTGAGGCCAGCCGTTACTGTCTGCCCATCGGCGGCGACGCAACCGAGAAAAAAGCAAATCACGCCAAGCGTTCGAGCGCGCATGGGTCCTCTCCTGAATCAGTCGATCGTTGGAGCAAATCGTTTAGATAAAACCATGGTGACCGCGCATGGGAGACAGTCAACATCAATCAGGCCATGGTCCCGAGAAATAACGAACGCAACAATAACGAACGCGGTAACAACGAAGGACAGAGATGAACAACTACTGTGAAATCTGGCCCAGAATCGCTCTCGCCTCGGCCGCCGGATCGGCGGCCTCCGTGATCGGCCTTCCCACCACGATGTGGCTGGCTCCCGAGGCCATCGCTTCTGCCGGAGTGACGATGCGGACCTGATCGCCGGCGCTTGTGCCCGCCGGGCGCACGCCCGGAGTCACGATGGCGAAGTTGCCGCCCAGTTCCGAACGCAAGGTCGAGGCTTCGCGGGCCGAGGCCACCACGCCCTGGCAGCCATTGGCCAGCGCAATCGTGGCCAGGCGCACCACGCTGTCTTCAACCGAGCCGCGAATGCCGATCTTATCCAGATCGTAGGCGTCCAGACTGGTGAGCACGGTGACGGCGAGCACCATCAGTCCCGGACGCACCTGTGCCGCCTCCACTGCCGCCCGCAGCATTTTGCCGCTGCCCGCCGCATGTACCGTCAGCATACTTACGCCGAGATTGGCTGCTTCAGCCACCGCGCCGGCAACCGTATTGGGAATGTCGTGATATTTCAGGTCGAGAAAGACCCGTCGCCCAGAGGCCACCAGATCGCGAACCACCCGTGGCCCTTCGGCGGTGTAGAGCTGCATCCCGACTTTGTAGGTTAGAGCAGAGTCTCCCACCGCCGCCACAATCCTTTGTGCGGCAGCGGCGGTGGAAACATCCAGGGCGACGATCAACCGCTGGCGCGGGTCGCCGCCCAAGCTGGTAAGACCACCGTACGGGATGCGATTCGGCAAAGCCACCGGCATCCCGGCCAGTTTACGTCTTTTACGGGAGTTGCGCTAGGGGCGGGCGGTTATAAGCCACGGTCTGGTACGTGGGCTTGGATTTAGACTCAGCCAGATTGGCCTGAGGGGGATTCACCAGATCCAGCCGCACCCGCTGCAGACCCCTGGCGCGGAATTGCAGCGCCTGGGCAGCGCCGTAGGAAACGTCAATGATGCGGCCTGGAACGATAGGCCCCCGGTCATTGACCCGCACCACTACCGACCGGCCATTGCGCAGGTTCGTGACCCGCACAAAGCTTCCCATAGGAAGCGTCAAGTGGGCCGCGGTCATGTCATACATATCGTAAAGCTCCCCGCTGGCGGTCGGTTTTCCGTGGAAATTCTCGCCGTACCAGGAGGCTGTCCCAACCTGATACGGTTTGGCCTTTCCGGCCTGCTTGCCAACCTCGGATTTCGTTTGGACTGAACTACTTGGAGCTGGTGTCGCCTCCGAGATGTTCGGTCCCTGAGCCGCTCCTAGGCTGGCGACCGTAAAGGCAAGCGCCAGTCCGTGAGCCATACATCTTCGCATTCAGTTCTCCTCGCATACTCAAAAGTGTCCTAGCCGAGCTGTACTGTTGGACGTGATTGTGAGATGCTATCGGCCTACCGAATGCCTGTCAAGGCGAATTGGACGGTCGAACGATAACCTCCTAGTAATATAGTTCTCACGTAACCTATTGGTAATTTAGCTAGATGCAGTGGATGACCTTTGTTTAAAGCTGGTTACGTATTGACTATATAGTAAATAATCCAGCCGAGCGGCCCAAGGTAGAATTTACAAGATCAATGCAATCAATGGCTTACGGTCGACGTAGCGGCAACTAACATGAAATCATAGAGTTACAGGTTGACTCGGAAGGCAGCACCAAAGAATTCTTTCTGACTCGTGGGTCCGATAGTAACTTCAGCGCCTGTCGATCTGGAATCCTAGCCTCCTGAGAAGGCGTATGATCGGCTCGAATAGAAACGGAAGGGCATGGCCGAAAAACCACCCGTCGTACTGACCATCGCAGGCTTTGATCCCTCTTCCGGAGCGGGGGTAACAGCCGACATCAAGACTATCGCCGCCCACGCCTGCTATGGAGTTGCCTGCATCACGGCCATGACCGTGCAATCAACCTCTGGGGTGCGCCGGGTTGAGCCCGTCGATCCCGCCCTGCTGACCGACTCGCTGGAAGAACTGGCAGCGGACCTGGACATCACCGCCGTTCACATCGGCATGCTGGGATCGGGGAAGATCGTAAAGGCGCTGACGGACTTCCTCCTCGAAAAGCCAGCCCGTGAACCGGGCAGCCGCCTCGCCGACCGGCCCGGGAAGCGCCTCCGGAACATTGTGCTCGACCCCATCCTCAAATCGTCCTCCGGGGCTGACTTGCTGGATGCCGCGGGGACCCAGCTGATGATCGAACGCCTCATCCCTCTGGCCGACGTGATTACGCCCAACCTCGATGAAGCTGCCGTACTCACCGGGATGCAGGTCAGCGAACTGGATGAAATGAAGGCCGCCGCGGCCAAACTTCACGAAATGGGAGCACCCGCCGTGGTCATCACCGGGGGCCACCTCGAAAAAGCGATTGATCTGTTGAGCTTCACCACGAAGAAGGGAATCGAACAGGAGGTCTTCAAAGCCGAGCGCCAGCGTTCCAACTCAACGCACGGCACCGGATGCGCGTTCGCTACCGCCATGGCCTGCCATCTGGCGCTCGACCGCGGCTTGGCCGAGGCTGCGCTGCTGGCGAAAACCTACGTCACCGCCGCGATCTCCTATGGGCATCCGCTCGGCCACGGAATCGGCCCCGTCCATCATCTCTACCGCATGAGCCAGCAACGTCGCGCCGCAGGAACCGGCGGCGAATCGTAACCGCTTCCGGAGCTGCATCCGTCACGCAACGCACCATGATAATCGCCCGGCGCTTCAACGCCAGGGGTGCTCACCACGAACGCCCAACGTAGACGTTGAACGTTCGTAGAGTCCCGTTCAAGTTTGGATTCCAGTAGTCCCGATAGCTGCCGTAATAGAAGAGCAACCCTCCCTCAAACTTGTGGGGAAAGACGTAATACGCCTTCGATTGCCCAATCCACTGCGGAACGATCACCTCTGATATCTGGGTCGAAATCGTGTTCACGTTGCCCAGGGCCGACGGGAATAGACCCATAGGATCGAATGTGCCCTGCTGGATCAAGTACTGGTTGCCGAGGCGGGCGGCGTCGGCCGGATTGACGTCCGGCCTGAAGCCGCTGCGCGCTGAGTTGTAAGTCAGTCTGAGGTTCAGTCCGAGGCGTTGCTTGAACGTGTAATTCGAATCTCCCCAGTAGGCTTGACTGATTTGTTTGTAGGGGACCAGGGGCTCGTCCAGTATGTATCCAGTGGCGTTATCGTTTTGAAACGCCATGTACGTCGTCAGATTGTTCTGCTGATAGGAATATCCGAGTCCCAAGTTCCAGGTCGGCAAAACCCGCAACGTGGCGCTGGCCGTATCAATGTAGAACCGGTTGCGCCGTTCAAAAGTGGGAGGCAGGCCGGAGATGTTCAGTCCGAACGACCCCGTCGCGCCTGGCGCCGAAAGAGGCGTCACGCCGGGAGTGTCCGGCAGGGGTACGGCCGGAAATGCGTTCTGCACGATGACGCTGAGGTCGTTGGCAAACACCAGCAACGACGAAGGCGTCAAAGTCAAGTTGGCGAAGACGCGATTATCGCTCCGGGGAACTGTCAAGTAGCCAGGGTCGTGCGTGCCCGTCCACTCGTATCCCGTACGCGCGCTCCACAGGCCAGCGTCGTGATAACGCAGCGCCAGGCCGGCAGTGTTGCTAAAGGACGACGGCACTACCTTCAGCAAATCGGTGTTGTCAACAGAATAAATCTGCGACCCGAAGAGGTTATACCTGGTGTCGTTCCACAAGGCGGCATCGGACCGCGTGATTCCACTGCGCTTGTAGTGAGCTTCGACATCGAAATCATGGCCCAACTCGTACTCCAGCTTCACGCCTTCCCAGTGGTTGTGATAGGAAACGTTGCCGTACAGGCTGTAGTAAGGCGTGAAGTTGTTGAGCAGATTCTGTTGGTGATAATCGGCCGTGAGCCGCAGCCGGTCCAGCGGACGCCAGTTCAGGATCTCGTCGGTATCAAACGCATTCTGCGGATAATTGGTGTAGGTATCAGTCAGGCGCGTGTAGCTCATGCTTCCGTTAAAGCTAAGCGTGGGAGAGGCCGTCCAGTTCACGTTCATACTGTCTGTCTGCGCTGTGCTGGGAGACGGGATATCGATCGAATACCCCGTCCCGGTGGGAGAAGCTACAACAGGGCCCGGCGCGGGGCCTGCTGGAGGCAGATTATTCGAAGATGGTGCACATTGATTGCCGGCAAACCCAAAGGGGAAGGCTTCACAGGTCGATGCGTCGACGTTGAATCCGCCCGTAAAACCTCCGGTAGGAAACACGAGCCGGTCGTTGAAGCTGCTGTACTTGTGTTGGTAGCTAAGCCGCACCGGTCCTAGATCAACGTCGCCGCCACCACCGATGTTCCGCGTCGTGTAATTCACAGGTTGGAACTTGTTGAATTGCCCAGTCTGGGGATTGAAAGAGCCGCCGCTCTGATAGTGACATTGTGCGCCGCAAAATTGACCCGTGGACCCTAGAGAGGGCACATAGGAGTTTTCATCCAGGTAGGCGAGCTGGGTTGTGCCCGACCGCGCCTGCCAATCGCCGTTCATGAACAGATGGACTGGTAGCCTCGGCAGTTTAACCTGACCCTGCGCCTTGCCGAGCCGTCTTACCACATAGAAGGGAACGTGAGAAGGAATGAGATCGGTTGTGGTATCGCAGGGACCACCGCAACCGCTGGAGACGTCCAACAACGGAAACGCGGCGAAGGGATAATGATCCTGTTGTTGCACGAAGCTCCTGATGTCGAAGCTCACGCGCGCCCGCTCGCCGGCGGTGAGCTGTGAGGCAGCCTGGTAATCCTGGCTGTTCAGCACACTGCCCCTTGTAACGACGGTCACGTGATTCAGCGACGAGACATACGCGGTTGCCGCATCGGCCCCCGCCGACTGTTGCAGCGTGTCGTATTCGCCGACACGGCCGCCGAAACCGGTGATGTCCACGAAGCGGTAAGAACCGGGAACGATGGAGTACGACATGTCGGTCTGGTTCACTCCCGCTTCGGCCGGGTCAGTACCTCCAGACAGATTCGCTCCCGACATCGGAGCCAGCCGTTGCGACATCATGCCCATTGCGCCGCCCGCCGCGCCGATGGCAAAACTCGGCGAGTGGGACGGAAGCAGCGGAATCCTTGCAGCACCAGCGCTTTGCCCGTGTAGAGCTGCCGACGCCCTTAGGG
>Ga0074046_10004123_pt1 | contig 11961 bp, 8 predicted proteins | sample BogForMeECP23OM3_FD_94441 | JGI IMG/M metagenome (GOLD analysis project Ga0074046, IMG submission 94441) | Bog forest soil microbial communities from Calvert Island, British Columbia, Canada - Bog Forest MetaG ECP23OM3 | ecosystem: Environmental > Terrestrial > Soil > Wetlands ...
CCTGCATCGTCCACAGCGGCAAATTCAGGTACCCCCGGAAGCGCGATTGTTGCGAGCGAGTTGCCGCTGGCTGCGTCGATCACCGTGGCGTTGTGGACACCCGCTTTCTTACCATTGAAGGCGAACACCCGCTTCGACGTTGGATCGTAAATCACCGCGTCGGTTCCAGGGTCGGTCTTGGTGACTCCAATCTGCGCGAGGGTCCGCAGATTGAAGATGATAACCGAGGGAGGCACTTCATGTGACAGGAACCCACGATTCAGGTCGCGGGCAAGTGCCACTCCATGCACGAAACCCACGCCGTGAGTGAACGGTGGGTTGGGGACACGGCCGACAACTTTGTCGGCATCAATGTCTAGGACCACCGCACCAGAATTGTCGCTAATAAACAAGCGGCGCATCTCTGGATCAATTGTTAGGTAGTCCCAGCCGGTTACTTGCGGGAGGGACACCTCGCGGAGCAGCTTGTACCCTCCCGGCGCGTTCTGGGCCCAGAGGGAAGCAACCGGCACAAGCATCGCCAGCAACAGGGCGACTAGTGCCGGTGTTTCTCCGCTGATCTTCTGACAAGAATTGCGCCGCATCATGCTTCAGAACTGTACTCGAACGCTGAATTGGAGTTGACGAGAGAAGTTTGCGGTACTGTTAATCAAGCCTGCGGTCGAGTTGATCGTCCCGCCGGGAACCAATGTCGCGCCATTCGGAAAAGCGAAATTGGCATGGTTCAGAACGTTAAACACATCCACCCGGAACTGAACGAGCCCACTGTCGCCAAGAAGGCCCATCTTGGTGTCCTTCGCCATGCTTATATCCCAATCGATGAAGCCAGGTCCCCGCAAAGCTCCATGGGGAACAGTTCCCAGTGTGCCAAACGGTTGCTGCACGAACATGTTGGGATTGAACCATTGGCCAAAGTGGCCGAGCTTAACGGTGTTCTTGTTGTACGGAACTGCGTTAGGATTGCAGCCGCCTCCGGCCAATCCCCAGGTCGTGTTCGGACAATTAGGATCAGTGATCATGCCGACGTTAGCAGCTGTTACGAAGTCTGGCCGTTCCAAGCCGCCGAAGGTATTCAAGGAGTTCGAGTTCTGGTAGAAGAACTCGTACGGAGAGAAAGCGAAGCCGGTTCGTGAGCTGATAATGCTGCTCGTCCACCAGCCGTTCGCCAGCTTTGAAGCCGCTCCTTCAGAGTGCACGAAGCTTGGCAGTTGGTAAGTAAGATTGAACGTCAGCTGATGCGTGGCATCGTATTCGCTGAGCCCACGATCGAACTTGGGGTTGAAGGGGTCGGTGGAATCCTGCGCAGTCGCTTCGGTTCCGCCTGGAATCTGCCCCTGCCCGGTGTCAATTATTTTGCTGTAGGTGTAGGACGTCTGGAAACTCAGCTTACCAACGGTTTTTCGAAAACTTACCTGCAATGAGTTGTACCAGGAGTCACCCCTCGCAGTGTTCAGCGTGTAGTCGTTGTAGTAAGGGTTCAGGCGGCAAGCATTGGGATTCGATGGATCCGTATAGGGGTTCGTCGTTGGTAATCCGGTTGAGGGAGGTGGCGGCGGCGGCGAAATGCAATTCAGCCAAGTAAGTCCTCCTGGAGTGTTTGAGCGCGGCGCTACGCCTGCGGGGGAGCAATTAGCCGGAGGCGTGGAGGTATTGCACAACGGACTCTGAGTCATCAGCATCTGGTCGGGAACGGCCGGGTTGCCCTCCATGAGGGTCCACAAGTGAATGCCGCGCGAGCCCACGTAAGAGGCGCTCAGAGCCAGGTGGCGCGGTAACTCGCGTTCGAGCGTGAGGTTGTACTGCGCGATGGAGGGCTGCTTCGAGTGGTAGTTCATCGTGGACAGAGTCGCCCCGGCAAAAGGGTACGGTCCCTGGGAAGCGACAGGGTAACAGGTGTCGAGCGGCAGACAGATCGGAATGCTGGGAGACAAGCCGAACAAAAAGGTTTGGAAGGATGAGGGCGGAGTTCCGAAGATAGCGTTGCCCGCCGCGCCGCCGATATTGGCAAGGTCGTAGTAAATTCCACCGCCGCCGCGCAGAACCGTTTTTCCATTTCCGAAAACGTCCCATGCAAATCCGATACGAGGACTGAAATTATGCAAAGAGGCGTTTTGCACAACCGGCCCCACCGTAGTTCCCGCTGGAGGCGTGTTGAAGGGGTTATCCTTCACGAAGTTCCGGAACGAATACTGCGGTGCGCCGGTGTTGTTGAGGTCCCCGCGAAACTCATAGCGAAGGCCGAGATTCAACGTTAACCTGGGAGTTGCACGCCAATCATCCTGCGCGTAAAAGCCGAACGTGTTGTAACGGTAGTCGCGAACTTGAATCGACTCTGGAGGCGACACCGTGAAACCCGACATGTTTCCGAGAAGCAGGTCGGTAATGGTGTTTATGTTAAGCGAGCCGTACTTGGCGATCTGAAATCCCTGCGGCTGATCGAAATGATTGATCAACACGCCGAATTGTAAGGAGTGCTTACCCTTGTTCCAGAAAAGGTCGTCGCTCCAGGTGTAAACGAACTGGTTCAGGTATTGGGGGTCTGACGCTTGTGTGGGTTCGCCGACACCTATGGCGTACACACCTGGAATCTCGTACCCGCCGGTATACGGCGCGCCCGTCACCAACTGAGGCTGGGTGAATAGTGTTGTACTGCTGACTCCCGCGCCGAGGATGAACCGGCTGTACGAGAAGCGGGCCACGTTGACCATGGTGGAACCAAAAATGTGGGATTCAGAAGCAGTCAAATACTGGGCTCGACTGTTGTTAGCGGAGAGAGTACCTGGAAACGGCGGGGGCGTAACCTGGCTGGCATTGTCGATTGTATAGCGGACAAATAACGAATTGGACGAAGAGAAGTTCTGGTCCACCCGAATCTGTCCGTGGTCCACCGACGTACTCTGCGAGTGTGGATACGAAAAGGTGTTTGCGAATGGGTTCGTTATGTCCCCTAGAAACTGATTCGGAAGTGGCGTCAGGGCCAGGAGTTGTGCCCCGATGGAGCTGAGGGTCACGGTTTGCGTTCCCGCAGGTTGGCTGGGATCAAAACAGGTTCCGGCAGGTTGCGGCGCCGTCCCGTTCCAGATGGTAATCTGAGCGCCTGCCGTGCCATGGCAGGCTGCTTCGGGGAGACCTGGGGTAGGCTGCGTCAGCCCGAGATCCTGACGCAATCCCTCGTAGGCGCCAAAGAAAAACGTTCGATTCTTTTTGATCGGACCACCAAAGGCGCCTCCGAACTGATGGCGCGAAAAATCGGGGATGGGGCCGGAATCGAAAAAGTTCTTGGCGTCGAAGACGGAATTGCGATCATATTCAAACACATCCCCGTGATAGCGGTTGGTACCGCTCTTGCTCACAATGGCCGTTTGGCTGCCCATGGTTAAGCCATATTGGGCGCCAAAAAGGTTCGTGATCACCTTAAGTTCCTGAATGCCATCTACGCCCAGCGACGTGCCCGCGATCGAAGTTGGCGTCGTGCCAAATCCATTCTGCAAGATGGCCCCATCCAGCATGTAGTTATTCGACCGGATGGGAGCGCCATTGCTGGTGAACTCGTCCGCGCCTTGGCCGAGGACTCCTTGCGAGGCAATTCCGCTGGTCTGGGTGCCGGCAAAAACATTGCTGACACCAGTCTGCAGCAGCGCCAGATCCAGATAGTTGCGGCCATTGAGGGGCAGGTCCTGAACCTGTTGCGAGTTCACCAACCCACCCAGAGTGGCCGTGGTTGTATCCACTTCAGGAGCAGCTTCGCTGACGGTTACAGTCTGGTTCACAGTGCCAACTTGCAATACGATGTTGACGACCGCTTGTTGAGCGACGGTCAGAACTATTCCTTTGCGGATTTGCGTCTTGAAACCGGTGTGAGCGACTTGTACTTCATAGCTGCCAATGGGCAGGGCATCGCAGCGGTAAGCTCCGTCGGCTCCCGTAGTCACGGTGCGTGAAAAGCCCGTATCGGTGTTCTTCACGGTCACCACTGCACCTGCTAGCGCAGCTTGGCTAGGATCGTTGACTGTTCCTAGAATCGTGGCCGTCGGCAGTTGCGCAGTCAGCGGCAGACCAACCAGCATCGAGCACAAGCAAAATAGCACCTGAGTGACACGTTTCCCCCATGTCGAATTCGTCTTTTGCCTCCCGATTAATGTTTGCCAATCCCATCTAGCGATAAACGAGCGCGTCAGGAAATTTTTGGGAGCTTACAATCAGCACCATTCCCTTTGAGGCGCAGCTACAGAAGCCGACTGTGGATTCCACCAGTGGGCGTTCGCATCCGGAAGCGTACGCTAGATTCCTACCGCAGGAACCTTGGTTTGAGAAATGGATTCTATCGATACCTACCAACTCCACCGACGATAGCAGACGTGTCATTTTATGGGGCATACCTTCTCCTCTAACGAGGCCGAGCTAACTTTGAATGATCTTTCTTTCTTCAACGTCCGGATTCTCTCTAACCTCACAAACATCATCGAAAATCATGGTTGGACACTTATCAGCAGAAAAAGCCGACCATTGCGGCAAGCCGGGATGATTGGGATTGCCGGTCCGGGCGAAGTTCACCCATGCCTGGCTCACTTTGGCGGCTAAAGCTCTTGGGCGCGCACCGCCGCCGGTTTCGTTCTCACAACGATCCGTGTTGTCGAAAACGAATGCCAGATCGGCGCAGTGCGGGGCGCGAACACGCCCGTCCAGGACAGGACTCTGCCAGGTTAACCACCACAGATGCGCGGGTGCCCCACCCTGCGCGGCTTTTCGTGCGATTTGGTCGACAGCACTTTGCCGGATCGGCGCCGCAGAGATTCGCGAATAGACATCGAGCGGCTTGATATTCGGGTAAATCCGACGAAATACGGCAACAATTTCCGCGCTCTTCTCCCCGTACATGGGAGCGAGCTGTTTCTTCACATCATCGTCCGTCCAGTGTTCGTTCTCTGGATGGTCGAGGCTGCCCGTGAACTCGTTTAGAACGGTACCGACCAAAAGGGGAACGTCTTTGGAAATCGCTGGTGCAACCGGGTCGAAAGGATGCTGCGGCAGGACATCCCCATCGACAACAGGTCCCCATCCGAGCCGGTCAGCCATTTTTCGCATGTCGATGGGACCGGGAGGCGACAGTTTCTGTAATGCCGCTTGAGCGGCGCCGATCAACCTTTCGGAGGGCACGGTTTGGAGTTCGCCTATGCCAGCTCCGCTGAGTCCCAATTCCTGAAGCACTGCCGCGGCCGTCTTTCTTGATTTCTCGGTCGTAAGAGCGCGCAGCATGGAACCGCTGTGGATGCTCGCCTTGTGGAATAGCCCGCGAGCAGCGGGCATGGCCATCAAGGTTCCGACCTTCCCGCCTCCGCCAGATTGCCCAAAGATAGTTACATTGCCTGGGTCCCCACCGAAGTTCGCGATATTCTCCCGTACCCACTCGAGCGCGGCGACGATGTCCAGCATGCCAGCGTTTGCCGAGTGCGCATAGCGCTCCCCGTAGGCGGACAGATCCAGATAACCCAGCATGCCTAATCGATGGTTGATGGAGACCAACACGACGCCGCGTCGCGCCAGATTCTCGCCGTCGTAGGACTTCAATTCCTGGCTGGAACCTGTCTGAAAACCGCCACCGTGCAGCCAGACCATTACGGGCCGCTTGCCGTGGTCATTGATGTTCTCCGTCCAGACATTCACACGCAGACAGTCTTCTCCCTGAAGTCCGCGGTCCCACGAGACCAGGAAAGCCATCTCATCCCCGGCAGGGCCCGTCCAACCACTTTGCGGGCTGACGAACCCGTACTGCAACGAACTTCGAACGCCGGCCCAGGGAGTCACTTTTCCCGGCGGCATAAACCGCATGTCGCCGCCCGTCGAAGCCGCGTAGGGGATGCCTTTGAATGTGTAGATGCCCTTGTGTGTGTAGCCTCGAACCTTGCCAGCGGTAGTTTCAACAATTGCGCCCTTGTCCGAAACGACCGTTGTAGGCTTATCGGAACTCACAGGAGCGGACGAATCTCTCCGGGCAGCCGCTCCATTTGAGGTCCCTATAGCTGCTGAGACCGCTAACCCTCCGGTCAGCACGGTAGCCCCTTTGATGATGGTGCGCCGGGTAACTTGATCCTTCATGACCGTGAACTCCTTTCCTCCAGTAACGCTGAGAAATCAATCGCCGCGGACGCAACGCCCGCTCCGAGGTGAGCGGGTTGTCACGGCAAGATCGACGAGTATTCGACAATGCTCATCTGCGAGTAGTATGGCCAAGCCCGACGCCGGTTTTCTCCCGTCAGGTCGGGTGGCGGCAGAGTCACTTTCCCAGTTGCTGCCCACTCCGCAGCTCGACAGAACAGACCCACAAACGCCGGGCGCCTGATGGTATCAACGCCGTGGCCGATGGAGAAGGTCACCACGCGACCTTTCCCGTAGTGATTTGTCCACGCTACCGCGTGATCCTCGTTAATTCCCTTCAGTCGCTCCGGGCCACCTTCCGGAATCATGAAGGCGATATGAGGAGGCATCTTCCGGTAATCCTCCACGTCATCGAACACTGTCGCGAGAACCTCAATCTTTGCCTCAGCATGCCAGACCACGCCGGCGAAGAAGTCGTCGGTCACGGTATTCCAACTCGGATCGAGGCCGGCTGTGATGGGATGGGTAGAGTTGGAAATATTGACTTTGAAATCCAACTTGGGATTCTTTCGACTCCCCTTCTTCGGGTCGCAGTGTCCACCCATGAGACGCAAAATGTTCTCGGACCAAGGTGTGCACCACACCGCCGAGTGATAGAAGAACACGCCTTTGCCGGACCCAACGAAATCCAGAATTGTCTTCTCCGCCTGTGTCCCCAAGGGAACGGCGGGATGGCCGGTGAAGGGAAAATCCCCGTCGTAGTTGATGATTGCTAAGTCGTACGGCGCTAGTGTCTCCGCGGTGGCGCCGCGAAACTCCTCGGTGATCTTCACCTGGAAGCAACCGGTCGATTCCAGCATTCGCTGTAGCAGCCGGTTGACTTTGGGATCATGTTCCGGGGAGAGTTGCCCGGTAATGATCAGTGCTTGAATCAGCTTGCCTTGAGGCATGGCTCACCTTTCGGCGCTTGATCGGATATCCTGCGGAACTCGAATCAAGGCACCATCGCGGAATACTCAACGATCGAGATCGGCGTGTAATAAGGCCAGGCGCGACGGCGGTTTTCGCCGGTCAAATCGGGCGGCGGAATCGTCACCTTCCCGGCAGCGGCCCACTCTGCCGCCCGGCAAAAAAGTCCGACGAAGCCGGGGCGCCGGATCGTGTCCACTCCGTGGCCGATCGTGATGACGAACACGCGGCCGTCTCCGTAACGGTGCGTCCAGGCAACTGCCTGGTCCTGATTCACTTCTCGCATCGTCTCGGGTCCGCTCTTCGGAATGATGTAAGCCGCATGCGGCTGGATGTGGCGATAGCCTTCCAAATCGTCGAAACAGCTGGCAAGCACTTCGACCTTAGCTTCCGGATGCCATACGATCGCGGCGAAAAGATCCTCTTGTACGGTGTTCCAGCTTGCGAGCCCAGTGGTGATGGGATGAGTTGTATTTGAAATCTTTACGGGGAAATCAAGAATCGGGTTCTTGCGACTTCCCTTGGTTATGTCACACCACCCGCCCATGACGCGGTGAAACTCCTCGGGCCATGGAGTACTCCAAATAGCAGAATGATTAAAGATTATTCCTTTGCCAGCCCGCACAAATTCAAGCAGCGCTCGTTCCGCAAGTTCGCCAAGAGCGATAGCCGGATGAGGCGGGATACCGGTGGGAAAATCACCGTCATAATTGAGGATCGCTAGGTCGTATGGCGCTAGTGTCTCGGCGGTAGCGCCGCGAAACTCCTCGGTGACCTTCACCTGGAAGCGACCGGTTGACTCCAGCACCCGGCGCAACAACTGGCTGACCTTGGGATCATGCTCCGCGGAGAGTTGCCCGGTGATGATGAGGGCGTGAAGTTTTTCGGCAATAGGCGCAGGCATAGTTATTTTCTCCTTGGTTAGTGCTCATCTGCTGCACTGGATCTCTAAAACTCCGGTTTGCGGCGTTCGTCGCGTTATCCTTCGAACGTCAGTGGGCGGCAGCCCGGCGCGAAGCGAGCTCCGCAGCAATCGTTGGGTACTCCTTGTCGAGCCTATAGACCCACAAAATCAAACCCATGATGACGAACATCAAGAACGGTAAGTGTAGAAACATGAGCTTGATGGCGAAAAGTGTGGAAGCCGACTGTTCTGCCGCGCCAGCGACATAGCCACCTAAGCTAAGAATCCATCCCACTGCCGCACCTCCGAGCCCGACGGAAACCTTGGTCGCCAATGATACAGCGCCGAATGTCAGGCCTTCGCTTCGCACTCCGTGCTTCCATTCTCCGTATTCAATCGTGTCTGCAACCATGGCGAACATCGTTCCAGCAAGCGGCGAAAAGCCGAGCCCTTTTATGACCGTGCCGATCGCCACGACAGTGAAACTAACCGGGGCCAGGAACATGATTCCTTGCCCCACAAGCGCAACTCCCGTTCCCAGCAGCGCTGTCCGGCGCTTGCCCAGCCTCTTCACGATTGGTCCTACCGATACCATCCCGGCAATCACGGCGATCTGAAACATCGTCATCAAAGGGCCAAACAGATCGACGTTGCGGAGAACGTAACGGCAGTAATAAAGGTTAGACCCGATGAGGCCCAACATCATGAACAGGGCAAAGCCGAGAGCCGCCATCAGAATCCAATACTTATTACGCAACAGAGTTGAGATCGCAACCTTAACCGGAACTTGTGCCTTTCCCGGCGCGACTGGTTCGACCCGCTCTTTCGTCCCGAAGAAGCAGACAAGAAAAAGCACGACTGCAACCACGCCGAACACGATGAAGCTTCTGTTCCACCCCAGGGCTCCGCCGCCGAAGAACTTCACCAGGGGAAGCGTAATCGCAAACGAGATCAGTCCACCCAGCATGGAAAACGTCATCCGAAAAATGCTTAGTGAGGTGCGTTCTTGCTGGTCCGGTGTAATCAGTGAAAGCATCGCGGTGTAGGGAATATCGATGGCGACAAAGATGAAGTTGAGCGCAAGATTGTAGGTGATAAAGGCGTAGATGATCTTGCCTGTCGGCCCCAGCCCAGGCACTGTGAACGCCAGAACCGTGCAAATTCCGAACGGCACGCACAGCCACAGTAACCACGGCCTGCCTTTGCCGTAGCGTGTGTGAGTGCGATCGACCACAAGTCCCATGACGGGACCGAGAAAATCGAAAACTCGCGAGAAGAGAAGCAGGGTGCCAACCGTGGCGGCAGCGATCCCGACGACGTCTGTGTAAAAGAACACGACAAACATCGTGGCGGGGTTAAAAATCATCTGCTCCGCGAAATTACCCACGCCATAGGCGAACTTCTCCCCAACCCCCAGTCGGCCACCCACTGCGGATTCAGGCGCGGCCAGCGTCGCAAGCTGCGTTTCCATCGCGTCCTCTTTTGGTGCGCCGCCAGTTTGCTTCAGGCTCGCCCGCATCACTTTAGTTCGCATCCCTGGCGATGACAAATTGTTTGTACCGATACTCTCTAGCTATCGCAGCAATATCGCGTCTGTCTGGCTGACAACGAAAGCCGAGAAAACAGTCAGGAAATCGCGGGCAGACGTTGCGTCGTCGTCCAGTGCTCCTGTACGATGTGATCCGTCATCGCCCAGAGCTATCCTCATGACGTGGAGGCACATGCATGCAGTTCAGGGGATTGGACCTCAACCTTCTCGTAGTGCTTGACGCGCTGCTCACCGAACAAAACACAACACGAGCCGGGGAAATTGTCTTCCTCGGCCAATCTGCCACGAGCGCAGCCTTGGCCCGTTTGCGTGAGTTTTTCGGCGACCCATTGCTGGTGCGCAGTGGACAGAAGATGGTGCTGACTCCACTTGCGCAGGAACTCGTCGAGCCGGTTCGCCATGTTCTTAGGGAAACCGAGTCGATCGCCAACTGCAATTTGAAGTTTGACCCCAAGAGTTCTCATCGCACCTTCAAATTGAACATGTCGGATTACGTCACCACCGTAATCCTCCCATCCCTGTTGAAGCGGGTCAAGAAGATTGCGCCCCACGTGAGAATTGAGACGCGCTTATACACCGGGGGTACCGCCCAAGTGAGTAGTTTGCCCATCGGCGACGAGCTGCGGTCATACCTGGAACAGGGAGACGTAGATTTTCTCGTGGTTCTGAAGGATTTCTTGTCTTCCGTCCACCCCGCCGAAGAGCTATTCAACGATCACTATGTAGGAGTGGTTTGGTCCGGCAACCGGCTGGTGAAAAGGCACATTTCCCCCGAACAATTTTTTTCGATGTCTCACGTTGTAGTGCGACTTGGACCACACCAGACCCACACCCAGGAGGAGATCGCAATCCGACAAATTGACCCCGAAAGGCGCATCGAATTGGTTGTATCATCATTCGGCTTGGTACCGAGTGTTCTCATTGGAACCGATTTCATCGCGGTCATGCACGCTCAACATGCGAAGTTCTACCAGAAGTTCATGCCGATCAAGATCTTGCAGTTGCCCTTCCCATTGCCTCCTGTGAACATGAACATTCAGTGGCATCGGTATCACGACCACGACCCGGGAACTCTCTGGTTTCGGGACCTTGTGAAGCAGGCCGCGAAAGATGTTTTTCGATCCGAGACGGCTCTTAAGACGGCCTAAACTGATGATCTCGCCACAAGCAATAATGCCAATTCTGCTGTGTCTGTGATTCTTGCCTGGCGAATTCGTTATTGGTAGAAACAGCGGATGAAATCGGCACTTTTCTGGTACGCGAGGATTGAGTCTTCGGGCGGCATTACCGTCATTTCAACAATGTAACTCCTGACCCCAGCAGCCTTTGCCCCCACGAGGACTCTCTTGAAGTCGATTCCGCCTTGCCCCAGCGGAAGAGCAGGCAGGTAGCGGACTGGCTCTGGTGGTTTCCTGCCATCCCTGAGGTGGAGAGAAAAGAATCGGCCCGGGTGGGACTCCATGCACTGGCCCGCATCGATGCCGTTCATCAGCGTAGTCGAGAGATCCAGTTGGTACACGCAGTTCTCTGGCTCAACCTCGCGCAGCATTGTGGCGAATGCCGACTCGCCATCTTGCCGCTTCCAGATATCGACTGTTGTGTGGATCGCCAACTGAAAGCCGTCCATGCGGAGGCGCTCACCACATGCGTTCGTACGGTCAAAGGTTTGCTGCCATTCCTCGCTCACAAACTGGAAATCCGTGATTACCAGGTAGGTGAGTCCGAGTGCCGCTGCCCACTCCAACGTCGCAGAAATCCGAGTATCCTCAAACTCGGCAAGTTTGAAGTGACAGCTTCGTGCTGTCATGCCGGAGTCTGCGATCGCCCTCCGGACTTCCATCGCTTTTACGTCTGCCAGTCTGCCGAAGTCGCCGCGTAACGGATCTCCCGCGAAACCCTTGAACGAACACAGCTCGATTTCTCGATATCCCATCGCGCCTAACAGGTTGAGGGTACCCGGCAGGTCGCGTGCTAGTTGCACCCTTACGGGGAGCGCCTGAAATCCTACTGGGTTGTTGAACAACGCCAAAGGCTCTACACCGGTTGAGCTCGGCACGTTGCTATCCCTTGCTGGCACTCTGAACGACGGATCCGAGGGGCTGTTCAGAGAGCGGCAGATCAAACATCGCGTACGCCTCCTTCAGACAACCTACCGGATCGCTATCCTCTCGCACCATGTACTCGTGCCCGACGTAGCCGGTGAATTTGAGATCTGCTATTACGCGCGCGATGAAGGGATAATTCAGTTCCTGCTCATTATCGATCTGATGGCGTCCAGGATTGCCGGCGGTGTGAATGTGGCCGATCCACTGGATATTCTCGCGAATCGTGCGCACGATGTCTCCGTCCTGGATCTGAGCGTGGTAGATGTCGTACAAAACTCTTACCCGCGGTGAGTTCACTCTCTTGGCCACATCAAAGCCCCACTTCGCGTGGTCGAACA
>Ga0074046_10004124_pt1 | contig 11958 bp, 13 predicted proteins | sample BogForMeECP23OM3_FD_94441 | JGI IMG/M metagenome (GOLD analysis project Ga0074046, IMG submission 94441) | Bog forest soil microbial communities from Calvert Island, British Columbia, Canada - Bog Forest MetaG ECP23OM3 | ecosystem: Environmental > Terrestrial > Soil > Wetlands ...
GCTGCGCTTTCATCGACGCCAACACGGACAAAACCGCTTAAGCCTTCAACGAGCAGTGTGCAGTCTCCAACGCACACATAATCCAATCCGGTATCGCAGGCTCTCACCACGATGGCGGAAGCCGAGGGGTGCTCTGTCTTGCCGATCGGCGCTCGCTTTGCTTCACAATCGAATTCACTGGCCAGCCGGGCCGCGGCGAGGTCTGGCAACAACGATAGGTTGGCCGGCGGCGTGCCAGAGAGCTCTGCAAACACGGCATCGAGACGACCCGCGATCCAATCGGCATCCGTCGCCGCTCCCGTCAGCGGGTCTTCGACGACATCCGTGGCGCCATCAATTACCCACGCCAAGTCATTGGCAGCCCCGGCGCGATCTTCGTTAACACGCCCCGAAGCCGAGGTCAGACAATCAATGACAACGTATGGCATACGCGACAGGCTCTTAAGCTCGCTGACTGGGCGGGCAACTGAATGGCGGTCCCTGCCAACCACAAAGTTATGCCTATCACATGAAGCCTTGATGGCATGCACGGGCCGAAGCTCCGAACTCACTTTTCGGCCGGAGGGTATCTGACTTTTTGGGGGTTTACCGCAATACACAATCAGCGGACCACCCGCCGACGGAGACTCCGGGCCAATTGCAGAAGTCGCTACCAAATGGCAGAGCATGTTGTCAGTGCCCCGCTACAAGAAAACGAGGCTCTTTCTTCCGAGGAGCTGCAGCTGACTTCCGGCCGGCAGATTCAACAAGAAGAAGATGCCGGCGGACTATGTGTGAGCGCCGGCATTATCTGTACAAGCGCTTTTCGATCGCGAGCGCCGCGCAGGGGCGGCATGAGCATGCGACTCGCGCTTCGCCCGCCGCTTCAGCGGATCGGAATATACGAGGCGCCGCCAGCCCTTTCGGTGGAAGAGCGCCCAATGGCCTTCCGGCTGAGCGAGCCGGTCGGCGATGGCGTAAAGCGTTGCAGGATGCGCCCCGAGGCCGAGGTGGCTCGAATCGACCACAATGTTTTCGGCGAGGTCGCGCCGGGTTTCCACGCTGCAGCGCCACGACACAACGCCGTCGGTCGGGCTCCAGATCGAGGTCGTCGGCACCGGTGGAGCCGCCCTCATCGGCCCGTGGAAATCGTGTGAATCGATGCGATGGCCGCTGGCGAACTCGTAGAGGCGCCAGGCGTTCGTCGCGCGTGGATGGCCGGTGAACGGCGAGCCGAGCGTGATGACGAGACGCACCAGTTCCGGCGACCGTTTGGCGAGTTCGCGTGCGTAAAGGCCGCCGAGGCTCCAGCCGATGAGGCTGACTGACCTGCCATGTCAATCCAGAGTTTGCCCAGCCTTTCGTGCGCGCGATCGAGAACTCCCTCTCTGAGCCCTAGATTGAGCCCTTGGCCCCAGCCCGAGGCGGCGTAACCGCGCAAGTGCAGGAAACGGCGCATAAGCGCTGTACTTCCATCGCCCGCAGCAAGCCCCGGCAGGACGAGGACCGGGTGGCCATCTCCCTTGGCGGCCGCGCCCCAGACCGGGCGCATCGCAAAAGCCGCGTAATGCTCCCAAAACGCTCGAATCTCTAGGAACCGCAACAACAGCCCCGGCGCAGCCTCGTGGCGCTGCGGGAAATGCGCGCCCGCGCTCAACTTGACGTTTCCACGACGTCGTTGATGGTCACGCCGCAGGACTTGGCGAGCGCCTTGACGTCTGACAGCGGGAGAGACGAGGTTGCATAGACACGATGGCCGGAGATCGCCGAATTGAGCGGCGTCCGGGGCATGTCCTTCACATAGCGGTAGAGGAAGCGCGCGTCGCGGCCGAAATGCGGCGCGGCCTTGGTCAGTGCGCGCACGAAGCCCGGCAGCGACGTGATCGCGCGCCAGCCCTGGCGGATGAAATCGCCGATGGCCGTGGCCGTCAGTTCGATGAAGTCGGACGGCTCGACGTCCAGAGGGAAGACCCTCCGCGGCGGGCTTTCATGCTCGGCGCCCGGCGCAAAATCATAAGTGACTCCGAGCGTGGCCACACCGGCGATGCCGTCCATCGCGCAATGATGGACCTTGGCGTAGACGGCGAACGCGCCGCCCTCCAGCCCCTCGATGAACGTGTATCCCCAGAGGGGACGCGAACGATCGAGCGGGATGGCGTGCAGCTGCGCGATCAATGTCCCCAGCTCCTCCATACCGCCGGGCTTCGGCAGGGCCGCGCGGCGGATATGGTAGTCGAGGTCCAGTTTTTCCTCGATCACCCAGACCGGATGGTCGATGCCGAGCGGCGTCGGCTCGAGTCGGCGGCGATACGAAGGCAAGAGGTCGAGCCGCGCCGTCGTGTGCTCGCTGAAGCGCGCGAAGAGATCATCCTCACGCGACTCCGGCTTGAAAATCGTCACGCTCCCGACATGCATCGGCGTCTCCGACGTCTCCAAATAGAGGAAGAGCGCGTCCAGCAGGGATAGACGTTTCATGGCGAGCCTCCGGCGGCGGACGCGACTTTGCCCTGCGCCGCGTCCTCGACGGCGAGGCAGTGCGCGGCGATTTCATCGACAAGAAGTGGGACCAGCGCTTCCGGCAAAAAGTGCCCCATGCCGGGGATGATGCGCAAGCGCGCGCCCGGGATGTTGGCGGCAGTGTCCTCGCCCCCGGCCATTGGCACGAGCGGATCGTCGGAGCCGTGCAGAACCAGGGTTGGCACGCGCACGCGCCGAAGCGCCTGCACGCGGCTCGGCGCGGCTTGAATGGCGATGAGCTGGCGCAGGACGGCGGCCGGCCGATAGCTGCGTTGCACCGCCCGCTCGACCTTGTCGCGAAGCTCGGCGTCAGTCGGAGGAAAGCCTGAGCCACCAATTAGACGGAAGAACTCCATGCTACCGCGGACGGCGACCGCCTTGTTGCGCGGGCGCGGCCGCAACAGCGCCCGCAGCACCTTGGCCTTCGGCCCCGGCAGTCTGCGATCGCCGGTGGTTGACATGAACGAGGTCAGACTCTTGACACGCTCTGGATGCTCGATGGCCAGGAGCTGCGCGATCATGCCTCCCATGGAGGCACCGACGACATGGGCGCGCGGGATTCCAAGCGCGTCCAGAAGGCCTATCGCGTCGTTCGCCATGTCGATCAGCGTGTAGGGCGGTCTGACAGGCAGGCGGAAAAGGGCGCGCGCCATCATCGCTGTCATCGCGAGCGATCCGGCCGGCATCGGGGTCGAATGGCCGACGTCGCGGTTATCGAAGCGTATGACGCGAAAGCCGCGAGCGACCAGTCCGTTGCAGAGCGATTGAGGCCAGGCGATAAGCTGCATCCCGAGGCCCATAATGAGCAGAATGACGGGCGCGTCGCGGGGGCCAGTTTCTTCGTATTCAACGGTGATTGCGTTGGCCTGCACCGACGTCATTTCTTGGCCTCTTCGCCGGATGCGGCGCGGGAGTAAAGCGCGCTCGCCGTCTTGCCCCAACCGCGGACGTTGACCATTCCGCCGAGTGCGCGTACGAGCTCCCGGGGTAGAAGCTGCGCGCCCCCGCTCAGAAGGCGATTGGCGCGGCCGGGGATGCAAATCGTCTCGCCTTTGAGGCACGCCGCGCACCCGAGCTCGGCGACATCCTTCGACGACATGATCATGCTTGCGGGAAACGCCTTCCCGAGTTGCGACCCGCGAACCATCGCCGTGTTGGTGAAGCCCGGACACAGCCCCGTCGCTGTGACGCCGGTCCCGCGCAGCTCCTCGGACAGCGACTCCGTCAGCGACAGAACATAGGCCTTGGCGGCGGCGTAGGCCGCTATTCTCGGGATCGGCATGAACGCCGCGATCGAGGCTACGTTGAGAATGCGGCCGGCGCCCTGCTTGAGCATCGACGGGAGAAACAGGCGTGTCAGCGACGTTAGCGCGACGACATTGATCTGCAGGAGCCTGAGATGATCGTCGAGCGCGATGCCGGCGAAATCGCCCTCGAAGATGACGCCCGCGTTGTTGACGAGGACGCCGACCTCGACGCCCGCTCCCTCCAGCGCGTCGGCTATCGCCTCGGCCGCGCCTCGGAAGGTTAAGATCAGCCGGCATCGTCTTCGCCCGGGCGGAGTGGGTCGCCACCAATTCGCGAGCGAGCGCCGCGATTGCGCACTCGTTGCGCGCCAACAGAATGAGGTCCCATCCACGAGACGCAAAGGCCCTCGCCACCTCGCGACCGATCCCGGCGGAGGCACCTGTGACGAGAACCCACTCGCCCGGCCGGGCCGTTCTATTGGCCTTGGTTCTCGGCTGCTGCAAGCATTACCACCGAAACCCAGACACGGCTCCAAACTAAACAATTAAGCTAGCAACTGAAGCCGCCAAACGGCGTTGATCTTCGTCAATCGGCGTCGGCGATTGCGACGCAGGAGCCCGCTCGATGAATTGCGACCTGACCTTTCGTCGGAATGCCCCGAACGACGAAGTCCTTACGGGTAAGTCGAACCCGCCCTCGGTCGTGCGTCAGGGAGCCCGGGACATTGGGGGCTCAATAATCTTTCCAGGTTCGAACTAACCACAGAGCTCGGGGCGGGTCTTCGCCCTCGTGCAGACCAAATAGGTCTCCTTAGGGTCAGACTCGTCGGTTCGGGTTTCGTGAAAGTCGGGAGTAGCCTATAAGCTGACGACGCTGGAGCCAGTGTTCTTGGTTCATTTAGAGCTTACGATAATGGCGATTTACGCGAGCTGAGAGACTGGCTGCAGGGAGCACAGCGATTGCAGCTTCCCGCGCCTGCGGGGAACACCCGGTTTTTCCGGGTTTGGCGAATCCACCTAACGGTTCATCCCCGCGCCTGCGGGGAACACTGTCATTGACCGAAAGTCCGGGGCGCAACGGCCGGTTCATCCCCGCGCCTGCGGGGAACACTTTTGTCCAGACGCTAAGGCCGGCGTCTTCAGCGGTTCATCCCCGCGCCTGCGGGGAACACCTGATGTTCAAGTTCAATCTCTTCCTCTTTGGCGGTTCAGCCCCGCGCCTGCGGGGAATACGAACGGGACGCGGAAAAACATCGCCATGGGTACGGTTCATCCCCGCGCCTGCGGGGAACACTTATGAGCGATCGTGTTGCCGTTTCTATCAACCGGTTCATCCCCGCGCCTGCTTCGGCTTGCGCAACTCTGGCAGGATTTTCACCAGACGCGGATTTCGGTCGAGCGGCTGGGCGATATTCTGAACACGCCGGCCGAGCCGCAATTTGCCCCTGGGCGTGCGGCGCTTCCGCCAATCCGCGGCGACATCGCGTTTGAGCATGTCACTTTCCGCTACCGGCTGGACGGGGCCGAGATCCTCGCAAGAATGCGGTTCTGGATTTCCCCTTCTGCTACAGACCCATGATCGAGCAGGTATACGACGCCGAACGGTGGGAGGATGAACCCGCTCAAATCGACGATGCTGGCTATCTGCTGCATGTCCTAAACGGCTCCCGGAAACATACAGCCCAACAGTCATTCAAAGGCTCTACGTGCCTGAAAGCGGGCGCGTACTTGTCGATGGCGCCGATCTAGCGCTCGCCGACCCGGCCTGGCTCAGGCGGCAGACCGCCCTCGTTTTGCAGGAAAACATCCTCTTCGCCCGCTCCGTCCGGGACAATATCGCGCTTGCCGACCCGTCGGCCTCCATGACCACGGTGATGGGCGCGGCACAGCTTGCAGGCGCGCACGACTTCATTCTGCAACTGCCTGAAGGCTACGACACGGTCATCGGCGAGCGGGGCGCGACTTTGTCGGGCGGCCAGCGCCAGAGGATCGCCATTGCGCGCGCGCTCATGCAAAACCCTCGCATCCTAATTTTCGACGAGGCGACAAGCGCCCTCGACTATGAAAGCGAGCGCGTCATCCAAGCGAACATGGCCGGCATCGCCAGGGGCCGCACCGTTATCGTCATCGCGCACCGGCTCTCGACGGTGAGAAGCGCCAACCGCATCCTCACCCTCGACAAGGGCCGGCTTGCCGAGGACGGCACCCACGATCAGCTCGTAAAATCGGGCGGCCGCTACGCCACCCTGCACCGCATCCAGGCAGGTCTCTATGAAGTCGCCGCCGAATAACGTCATCGCCCTTGAGCCTCATAAACGGACGCGGGCCGAACTCGCCTTCCTGCCGGCGGCACTGGAAATCACCGACACACCGCCGTCCCCCACAGGCCGGGCCATCGTGTGGTCGGTCATTGCGGTGTTCTCGCTTGCCCTGCTTTGGGCTTGCCTTGGTAAGGTCGATATCGTGGCGGTGGCCCCCGGCAGGATCATCCCAAGCGGCCGAACCAAGACCATCCAGCCCTTCGAGACCGGCGTTGTGCGCGCAATCTATATCCGTGATGGGCAGAAAGTGAGCGCTGGCGATCCCCTGATCGACCTCGATCCCACCATCAACGCGGCCGAAGAGAACCATTTGAAGGCCGATCGCCTGGCCGCCGAACTCGACATCGCAAGGCTCAAGGCCGAGCTTGCTGTGCCCAATGATCCTCTCTCGGCTTATGCGCCCCCGAAAGAGGCGACCCGCGGCCAGCTGGCCGCGCAGCGGCATTACCTCCTGACGCAAGCCGAAGAGCGCCGCGCGAAAATCGCGGCCTCGGAGTTGCAAAAGGCGCAGAAAGAGGCCGAGGCGGCAACCGCCAGGGCCACCATCGCCAAGCTCGAAGCCACCATTCCGCTCCTAAAGCAGAAGGCCGACGTCAACCGCGGATCGGCCAGCAGCTTGTCTCGAAGCTCGCCTATCTCGAAACCGAAGAAAAACTTGTCGAGCAGGAAGAGGAGCTGAAGGTGCAGCGCGCGCATCTGAAAGAGACCGAGGCCGCCATTGCCGCCATCGCCGAGACACGCAACCACACGGCCTCCGAGTTCGAGCGCACGCTCTCGGCCGAACTCTCCGAAGCCGAGCGCAAGGCGGCGGGCCTTCGCGAGGACATCGTGAAAGCGGACGAAAGAGCGAAGCTCCAGCACCTCGTGGGCCCCGCCACCGGCACAGTGCAGCAACTCGCGGTCCACACCTTGGGCGGCGTGGTCACGCCCGCCCAGCCGCTCCTCGTGGTGGTTCCCGCCGACAGCGAGCTTGAGATCGAGGCCATGATCTCGAACAGGGACATCGGCTTTGTGCGGGAAGGCCAGGAGGCCCAGATCAAGGTCGACACCTTCCCCTTCACCCGCTACGGGCTTCTGTCGGGCCGAGTGCTCCACGTGTCTGGCGATGCCATCACGCCGGAGCCGTCGAAGGAGAAGGGCTCCAATCCGCAGGACAAAGATACCGCAAAGCCGCAGGACCTGGCGTTTGCAGCGCGCGTCTCGCTTGACGCCAAAGCCATGCAGATCGACGAGCGGCGCGTGACCCTCACGCCTGGCATGGCGGTGACCGTGGAGGTCAAAACCGGCCGCCGCCGCATCATCAGCTACCTTCTCTCCCCCCTCATCAAATACAGCCATGAAAGTATTCGCGAGAGGTAGATACATTTTCAGTAGAACTTCCGGTCAATGGGTAAGTTCGGAAGAAAAACTCCCAACTTTAAGGAAATACGATACTTCTGGAAATGGCCCACAACGTCGGATCGAGATCGTCGGCTTAGGGGGTGCTACGGACAATCTTGGATTTAGGTAGCGGCGAGCCGTCTTCTCGAGACCTTAACCCCAAAATAGTGTGCGAACTATCTCAGAAACTCCAGATATGCTTCCGTCTAAGCCAGACTCTAGAATTCCAACCGAGTTCGGAAGAGCGTTTGCGATGCGGAGTTTCGAGAAGGAACAGTGACGAGCGGTAAAGCATTTGCTTGCGATGTCGATGGCAAATGCGAGGTAACTGGTGGAATCCGACAACTCGCCGTCAGGGGCGTTACCAAGAACGAAAGCGCCCGAAAAACTTCAAACCGCGATGACCGTCAATGGCGTGCGTACGCAACGCGAGGTCGCGTCGTGGACAACGCTCTTGGACTTCTTGCGCGATCATCTCGACTTGACCGGCACGAAGAAAGGCTGCGATCACGGTCAATGCGGAGCCTGCACCGTCCTGGTGAACGGCCGGCGCATCAATGCCTGCTTGACGCTCGCCGTCATGCAGGATGGTGCCAGCGTAACTACGATCGAGGGCCTGGCGGCGAATGGGTCGCTGCATTCCCTGCAGCAGGCCTTTATCGATCACGACGCTTTTCAATGCGGATATTGCACGCCGGGGCAGATTTGCTCGGCCGCAGGCATGATCAGCGAAGGCAAAGCGAAATCCCCCGCCGAGATCCGCGAACTTATGAGCGGCAACATCTGCCGCTGCGGTGCCTACCCCAACATTGTCGCAGCCATCCAACAAGCCATGGCGCAATCATGATCAATTTCGACTATGTCCGCGCAACAGGCGTCGCCGACGCGGTTCGGCATATTGCAGGTCATCCTGGGGCGAAATTCATCGCGGGCGGGACCAACCTCATCGACCTGATGAAAGAGGATGTCGAACGGCCTCCGAAGCTCATTGACATATCGAGGCTGGCGCTCAACGGGGTCGAGCAGACGGGCAGCGGCGGATTACGCATCGGTGCTCTGACGCCAAACTCGGATCTCGCTTATCACCCGCTGATCGAAGAACGCTATCCCATTCTGTCGGGCGCGATCCTTGCGGGCGCCTCGGCTCAACTGCGCAACATGGCCTCGACCGGCGGCAATCTCCTTCAGCGGACGCGTTGCTACTATTTCTACGACATCGCCACTCCTTGCAATAAACGCGCTCCCGGAAGCGGGTGCTCGGCGATCCACGGTCTCAACCGCATCCACGCGATCCTCGGCGCAAGCGATGCTTGCGTCGCGACCCATCCTTCAGACATGTGCGTTGCGCTGGCGGCACTCGGCGCGACGGTGGTTGCTGTCGGTCCCGGAGGAGAACGGCGGATCGCATTTTCCGACTTCCACCGCTTGCCGGCCGATACTCCGGATCGCGACACGAACCTCAATCCGGATGAACTCATCACCGCGATTGAGGTTCCGGCGAAAGGCTTCAGCAGGAACTACACCTATCTCAAGATCCGCGACCGGCTTTCCTATGCGTTTGCGCTAGTGTCGGTCGCGGCGGCCTTCGAAATCGAAGGCGGAGTGATCAAAGAAGCGCGTCTTGCCTTGGGAGGCGTCTCACATAAGCCCTGGAGGGATCAGGCTGCAGAGGGGGCGCTGGCCGGGCAAGCACCCCATGAAGCTGCTTTCAAGCAGGTGGCAGACATCGTTTTGCGGGATGCGAAGGGCCTCGCGCATAACGCCTTCAAGATCGAACTTACCCGCCGCGCCATTGTCCGCGCGCTGACGCAAGCGGCGAACGGAACTCCGCAAATACAGGCCGACAAGAAAATCCGGTGAGCGCAATGACAACCTATATCGGCACGGCCATCCCTCGGGTTGACGGAGAGGCGAAAGTCACAGGCGCGGCGAAATATGCTGGCGAGTTCAACGTACCGGGTCTCGCCTACGGAGCCGTTGTTACGTCGACGATCGCCAAGGGCAACATCGCCCACATTGATGCCAGCGCGGCGGCTGCGGTCGAAGGCGTTCTTTCGGTGCTGACCCATGAAAACCGCCCGCCTATGGCCGAAGGCGACAGCGCCTATAAGGACGACATAGCGCCTGAAGGATCGCCGTTCCGGCCGCTTTACAATGAAACCGTCCTGTTCAGCGGCCAACCGATCGCGCTCGTGCTCGCAGAAACCTGGGAGGCGGCTCGCTTCGCCGCCTCACTTTTGCGCGTCGACTATAGCGAGGAAAAACCCACCACCGACTTGTTTCAGCAACGCGAAAGCGCGTTCACGCTGGCTGGCGATGCTTTCGCCATGTCGCTCGCAAACCCGCGAGGCGATGCGGCTCATGCGTTCGCGGCTTCGGACATGCGGCACGAGGCTGACTATTTCGTGCCCGTCGAGCACCACAACCCGATGGAGCTCTATGCTTCGACCGTGATCTGGGAGGGCGACGGAAAACTCACCGTCTACGACAAGACCCAGGGCGTTCAGAACGTGCAGCGCTATCTGTGCGGGGTATTCGGCGCGAGGTCTGAGGACATTCGTGTGCTTTCGCCCTTCGTAGGCGGAGCCTTCGGATCGGGTCTTCGCCCGCAGTATGAAGCCGTGCTGGCTGTGCTCGGGGCGCAGGCTTTGCAACGATCCGTGAGGCTCGTGCTGACGCGCCAGCAGATGTATACGCTCGGCTATCGGCCCGGGACGATCGAGCACTTGGCACTTGCCGCGAAAGCCGATGGCATGCTTGAAGCGACCAGTCACGAAGCGATTGCTATGACCTCGCAATATGAGGGGTTCGCCCGCAACGACACCACTTGGTCCGGAGCGCTCTATAAGTCCCCGAACGCGAAATACGAGCACAAGCTGGCGCGGTTGGATGTCCCCACGCCGTGCGATATGCGCGCGCCTGGAGCAGCCTCGGGCGTTTATGGTCTCGAGTGCGCCATGGACGAGCTTGCCGCCGCTCTCAAGCTCGATCCCCTCGAGTTCCGACTGCGCAACTACTCGGATCGCGATCAAAACGAAGACTTGCCGTACACCAGCAAGGCTCTGCGTGAGTGCTACGCCCAAGGGGCCGAGGCATTCGGCTGGCAGAAGCGCAATCCGAAGCCGCGCTCCATGCGGGATGGGAAGGAACTAGTTGGCTGGGGAATGGCATCAGGCGTCTGGGAAGCGCTGCAAGTTAAAATCTCCGCGCGGATCACGCTCACCTCAAACGGCCACGCCGAGGTGGCCTGCGCGACATCCGATATCGGCACGGGCACTTACACGATCATGACGCAGGTCGCGGCAGATATGCTCGGCCTTCCTCTTGAGAACATTAGCATCAGGCTCGGCGATTCCACGCTCCCGCAATCCCCTGTCGAAGGTGGTTCCTGGATCGCTGCTTCCGTCTCGCATGCAATTGCGGAGGCTGCTCATGCGGTGCGCGAACAGCTTTTGAGCCAGGCCAACAAGGGGGCGCATGCGCCGCTCGCCGGCTTGACCGCAGCCGAGGTCACTCTTTCCGGAGGCAATATTGTCAGTGCGCGAGACCCTTCCCGCGCTATGTCGTTCGCGGATGCGATGCGGCAGGGCGGCGTGGATCGTTGCACGGCGGAACGCTCCACCAATTTCAGTGACAACCGGCAGCATGCCCGCAATACGCATTCCGCGATCTTCGCGGAGGTGAAGGTTGACGAGGAACTTGGCGTTATCCGTGTAATCCGCGTCGTCGATGCTGTCGCCGCTGGGCGGATCCTCAACACCAAAACCGCACACAGCCAGATCATGGGTGGCGTCGTTTGGGGCATCGGCATGGCCCTTCATGAAGAAACGCTGCTTGATCACAGGTTCGGGCGCTTCATGAATGCCAATCTTGGCGAGTACCACGTAAGGTGATCTTCGCGGACGAGCCCGATGCAATCATCAATCCGCTTGGCATCAAAGGCGTGGGAGAGATTGGTATCGTCGGCGTAGCAGCGGCGATAGCGAACGCGATCTATCACGCAACAGGAAAGCGCGTTCGCGACCTGCCGATTAATCGATAAAGCAGTCTCGCTGACGGAATTGTGGAGTCCAGGCTCACGCGCGCGCGGGGTGAGAGACCTGTGCTCCCTGCCCGTCAACTCGGCTTCCTTTGCGACCAGGCGCTTTGCGGCGCTTGCCGCAGGAGCCCAGGTGGCGAGGTTGGGCACAAATAGACGACGCAGGTTATCCATGTTCCCGGTGGCTCCAGCTTTGCGCTGCGCCTCGGCTAGTGCTATGTCGATGGAGCCGCCGACACCGCCCATGGCCGTGTAGCGCTCCAGCGTTAACTCGCCGCCGGCGCCGAACTCGGAAAAAAGCTTCTCCAGTGTGAAAGCGAGGAGCGGCAGCGCGTCTGCGCCCGCGGAGTCCTTAGCGAGCGCGTCTACTAGCCCGGATATCTCACAAGGGATAGGCGCATCGGCGGGCTGAATCAGCGAAAGTTCTTTTGCCACAAAGGATTTTCCTGACGCAGGAGACCGCGCCGATGCCGAC
>Ga0074046_10004126_pt1 | contig 11956 bp, 8 predicted proteins | sample BogForMeECP23OM3_FD_94441 | JGI IMG/M metagenome (GOLD analysis project Ga0074046, IMG submission 94441) | Bog forest soil microbial communities from Calvert Island, British Columbia, Canada - Bog Forest MetaG ECP23OM3 | ecosystem: Environmental > Terrestrial > Soil > Wetlands ...
AAAGCAGATACGAACCAGCCGCTCGTGCGCGACGCGCTCGCTGAGCGCGATCTGGTACGTGTAGCGCATCATCACGCTACGCTCGGAGAGCATGTTGTGGAACTTGACCATGAGCGGCTCGTCTTCGGGCCGGATCGGTCGGATGTTGGCCTTCGTGCCATCCTTCATCGTCAAAGACGCCATGTATTGCGACGGGTACGGACGTATGGCGAGCTTGGGGAGTTTGTCTTCCGTGACCTCCGGCCCGTGCACGACGACCCGTGCGTCCAGAGCGATCAGCCGCTCGGAGGAAGCCAGGAGTGGGTTAATGTCAATCTCCTTGATCCAGCGTTGCTCCACAACCAGGTAGCTGAACTGAACCATTAGCTTTTCGAGCGCGCCCATATCCACCGGCTGGCGCCCGCGCACCCCTCGGAGAGCTTGGTAAATGCGCGTCGCTTCCATCATGCGACGCGCCAGCGTGGTGTTCAGCGGAGGAAGCGCCAGCGCGCTGTCCTTGAAAACTTCTACCAACTGCCCGCCGGTTCCAAACAGCAGCACGGGGCCAAACTGCGAATCCAGGCTGCTGCCGATGATCAACTCGTAGCCATCCAAACGGACCATGGGCTGAACCGCCACACCCTGGAAGTGCATTGCGCCGGCCTTCTCAGTCACCGAGTACTGAATGTTATTGAAAGCATCCTGCACAGCCTTGGGGTCACCCAGGTTCAGACGCACCCCGCCCACGTCAGTCTTGTGAGTGATGGTCTCAGAGTAGAGTTTGAGCACCACCGGATAGCCGAATTTCTCCGCGAGTTTGACGGCCTCTTCAGCAGTCGTGGCCACCTCCGTGGGGACGGTGGGAATACCATAGGCACTCAGAAGCCGCTTGGATTCCACCTCAGTGAGGATGGTCCGTCCTGAGTTGCGAACGTTCTCAATAATTTTTGCAGCATCCGCCGCGCCGGAGCCCAGGCCATTAACCGCGCCTGGCAGTACCGGGGTTTGGTAAAGACCCTGCAAGTTATAACTGTACTCCCACATGTAGTGGAAGATCTTGGCGGCAGTGTCGGGAAATGGGAAAGTGGGGATTCCAGCACGATTCAGGATGTCAATTCCGGCCGATACCTCGGCGCCGCCCATCCAACTGGCTAGGAGGGGCTTCCCTTCCAGCTTGGCGTAAGGTTTGAGTTGCTCGGCAATCCGCGTTGGGTCAGTCATAGACTGCGGGGTAAGAACCGCGAGCAGACCGTTCGTGTTGGGATCTTTCGCGACAATCTCCACTGCCCGAGCGTATCGCTCCGGGGTGGCGTCCCCCAGGATGTCGATGGGGTTGTTGTGACTCCACTCCTTGGGAAGGAAGCCGTTCAGGGAATCCATCGTTTGGGGAGCCAATTGCGCCAACTCGCCGCCTTCTGCGATCAGCGAGTCGGTGGCCAGCACTCCAGGTCCCCCAGCGTTGGTGAGGATGGCAAGGCACGGACCCGTGGGGTGGGGCTGCTTGGCCAGCACATCCGCCATATGGAATAGGTCCCCGATACTCTGCACGCGCAAGACGCCCGTGCGCCGGAAAGCCGCATCCAGCACTTCGTCGCTTCCGGCCAGAGAACCTGTGTGAGAAGCGGCGGCCTTGGCGGCTGCCGCACTGCGACCCGCCTTGATCACAATGATGGGCTTGGAAAGCCCCACTTCCCGCGCCGCCGAAAGGAAAGCGCGCGCGTCGCCGATGGTCTCCATATAGATGATGATGCTTCGTGTGCGCGGGTCATCGCCGAGATAATCAATCAAGTCGCCCCAGCCAACATCCGCCATCGAGCCGATGGAGCTGAAAATACTGAAGCCCACCATTTCGCGGAAGCTCCAGTCCAGAACCGCAGTGCAGAGGGCCCCGCTTTGGCTGAGGAAGCCAATGCTTCCGGGGCGCGCCATGGCGCTTGCGAAAGTGGCATTGAGGCCGGTATTGGGACTCATGATGCCCAAACAGTTGGGGCCGACGATGCGAATCTTGGCCGCCCGGGCTTTGGCCACAATCTCATTTTCCAGGCGCGCGCCTTCCGGGCCGAGTTCCTTGAACCCGGCGGAAATAATGATGACGCCCTTTACGCCCGCGGCGGCGCAGTCGTCCATGACCCTGGATACGGTGGAGGCGGGAGTGACGATCACCGCCAGATCGACCGGCTCTGGCACCTCGAGCAGATTGGGATAGGCTTTCACTCCCAGGACCTGTGGCCGCTTGGGATTTACCGGGAAGACGGTTCCTCCAAAAGGATTGCTGATCAGGTTCCAAAACGTGGTCCGGCCGACGCTGCCAGGATTCTCCGTGGCGCCAATCACCGCAACCGCTTCCGGCGAAAAGAAAACGTCCAGCGGGTGCTTGCGACGGTGAAGGATGTCATGGGCAGATTCGAATTTCGGTATCGCGGTTGGTTTCATTACGAATATCCCCTGTATGACCAAATGACTTAAATTAAAGATCGGAATAGCTAACCATAATACTCGAAAGTCGAAGAGTTGAGAGTCAAAGAAAGTCGAGGAGTCGAGAGTCGAGGAGTCGAAGAGTTGAAGAGCTGAAAGACGAGACCCCACGAAAGTCGAAGAGTTAAAAGTCGGAGGACGAATTTCTGAACTCCTCAACTCTTCGACTCCTCAACTCTTCAACTCCTTAACTCCTCCGGCGGCGGTCAATCCAGTAAAACCAGGGGACGAAGAGCCAAAAACAAAGAGCCCCGATCTTCAGCGCCTTCAGGCTGGGCGGGGGAGGACCAAAGACGTTCGCAAGGTAGAAAATGACAAGAACGATTATCAAAGCCCAGAAAGAGAAGACTCCGGTTTTGTCCTTGGCCCGCGTGCTCCTGAGGTAGATCGCCACGCCTGCAACAAACATCGCTCCTTCAATAAGCAGCGTCGCAGGAAGCGAATTCCATAGGCCCAAGCCGATGAAGATCCGCCCACGGGGATAGAGCGGCATGTCAGGCCGGTGGGAAATAACGTCGAGAATCCAATGGCTCATCACGCAAGCCCAGATCACGAACGCGCCTTTTGGGTAGCGTTTGACAATCAGGTAGAGCCCGGCAAACAATGACGCCCACCCAATATCAGCCAGGAGACTGTGCGAGATGGGATAGGAAACAAAATCCAGGGGTGTGACCACGGTAATATGCGGCACGATTCGGACCTGTTCCCACCCCAGGAGCAAGAAGATGGGCCACAACAGATCGGCGAATTCGACCGCCACAGCCAATGTGCCTAATGAAGTTCTGGGAGCTACCCTCTTCGCCGCTAACCCCACTGCGATGTGCCCGATGAACATTTGACGTCTAAACTTGAAACTCGCGCTTGACCTTCTCCGATTTCTCGGCGACTGAGCGCGCCAACTCTTCCTTGTAGGAGCCGAGCTTCTGGGCGAGTTCGGCATCCGAGGTAGCGATAATCTCAATGGCGTAAATGGCGGCGTTGATGGCCCCGGGTTTGCCGATGGCCGTGCAAGCGACGGGGACTCCGCCGGGCATCTGCACGGTGGAGAGGAGCGCGTCGAGTCCTGCGAGCGTGGTGGTGGCCATGGGAACTCCGATGACGGGCAGCGTGGTCTCTGCCGCGATCACGCCCGCCAGATGGGACGCTCCTCCGGCGCCCACGATGATAACCTTGAGGCCTCGCTGGATGGCCGTCCGAGCATATTCCGAAGTGCGCAGCGGCGAGCGATGCGCGGAGGTAATCTCAATCTCAAAGGGCACGCCGAACTTCTTCAGCATGCGCGCGGTTTCCGTCATGATGGGCAAGTCCGTGTCACTGCCCATGACGATACCCACTAATGGCTTCTCAGACATGCAAGTCCTCCCGCATCTGCCACCTCTTGAGGGTTGAAGATCCCAGGTTAGCTTGCGCCGCGCGAAACCGGCTCCTCTCCTGTGCGCCCGCGGGAGACGCTAGTTCGTGAGTTACGGGAAAGTCGCCTCAGACCTTTCGCGCCGATGTCGCGACGGTAATGCATTCCGGCGAAGTTGACTTTGCTGACCGCCGTGTAGGCGCAGGCGATGGCGGAAGACAGATCTTCGGCCGTCGCCGTCACCCCCAGCACCCGCCCGCCTGTGGAAAGCAATTGAAAGTCCTGGAACTTCGTCCCCGCGTGAAACACCTTGACGCCGCCGTGAGTTTCAGCCGCGTCGATGCCGGTGATGGTTTTCCCGACCTCCGGCTTGCCGGGGTAACCTTTGGAGGCAAGCACTACGCACACCGAAGGGTTCGGGCTCCAATGGGGTTCGAGGGTCACCAGACGATCCTCGCTCAGTGCCACAATAAGCTCCACCAAGTCAGAGCGCAGGCGCATGACGATGGGCTGAGCCTCCGGGTCGCCCATGCGCACGTTGTACTCGAGGACCTTCGGCCCTTCCGCCGTGAGCATCAAACCACAATAGAGGAAGCCCTGGTAAGGCGCGTCCTCCGCGGCCATTCCGGCAAGGGTGGGAGCAACAATGTCTCTGATGATGTCGGCACGAAGGGATTCATCCAGAATCGAATCGTCACTGTAAGCGCCCATGCCCCCGGTGTTGGGGCCTTGGTCGTTGTCAAAGACGGCCTTGTGATCCTGCGTCGGCACCAGCGGCAAAATCGCGCGGCCATCGGTAAGAACAATAAAGGAGACTTCTTCACCCACCAGCGTTTCTTCCAAAATAACTCTCTCGCCCGCCGCACCCAAGGTCCGCTGGCGCATGAACTCGTCCAGAGTCTTTTCCGCTTCTTCACGCGTGTGAGCGATCACCACCCCTTTCCCCGCTGCTAATCCATCCGCTTTAATCACCACCGGCGAGCCAAACTCCACCAGTGCCTTGACGGCCTGGTCAAAACTCTCGGCAACCTTGAACCGCGCGGTCGGGATCGAGTGCCGCTGCATGAACTGTTTGGAAAAAATCTTGCTGCCCTCGAGCTGGGCTGCCGCCTGGGTGGGGCCGACAATCATCCGGCCGGCCCTCTTGAACTCATCCACCACACCCGCCACAAGCGGAGCTTCCGGCCCCACAACCGTAAGGTCAGCCTTGATCTCGTTCGCCAGTTCGAGGATCTGCGCGGGATTCGAGACGTCCACGGGCCGGCACTCCGCCTCCTGCGCAATGCCGGCGTTACCCGGCGCGCAATAGATCTCATCCATGAGCGGACTCTCGCGCAGCTTCCAGGCCAGCGCGTGCTCTCGTCCTCCGGAACCAATCACCAGTATCTTCATAGAGTGGCGTACACTAGCGAGAACTTTGGATTTTGTCAATCAAAGAAATGACCCCCCCGTAATGCGTCAGTCTCGGGCGCGGCAATCGACGTAGGGGCGCCCCTTGTGGGCGCCCTGTGATGGGCAGGCACGAGGCCTGCCCCTACGGCACCCGAAACTGAGGCATTACACCCTTCCCGAACTACCGCCAGCGAGGAAGGGACAATCGCTTCCCTGCACACTCCAGAAACACCCCATCTCTACGATGCTGAGAACTGAAACCGCGCTGGCTGGGATGGGGTTTGTTTGAGGTGTATAATCCCTTTATGGGCACCGAAGTCATTCCGAAACTGAGCTTCGAGGAGTTTCGTCAACTCCCAATCGACGGCAAGCGCTACGAACTCGTGCATGGAGAGGTGCATGTGACTCCAGCTCCGGCAACGCGACATCAAGCCATCGTCCAGAATCTCTCGGGAAACTTGTGGCCTTTCGTAATCAAGAACCACCTGGGCGAAGTGTGGACCGCACCCCTGGATGTGCGGCTGAGTGGAGAAACTGCACTACAGCCGGATCTTATCTTCGTTTCCAATGGACGCGCCGGAATCATTCAAGAGAACTGGATTGCGGGCGCCCCCGACTTGGTCGTCGAAGTCTTGTCACCTTCCACCGCAGCGTACGATCGTGCCACCAAACTGCCCATCTATGCCGAGGCGGGCGTACCGGAGGTCTGGCTCATTGACTCGCAAGCCAAGACTGTGGAGGTTTTGAAACCCCAAGGGAAGAAGTACTTCGTGGACGCAACCCTGGCGGGCGATCAAGTCCTCGCTTCTGACCTCTTTCCCGGCTGGCAACTGCCCCTGCGTCACCTCTTTGATTTCCGCGGGCGGTTCTAGGATGAAAAAGGCTAAGTCCGCGGGCGATGATCTTCGCCCGGAATATAAACGCTCTGACTTTAGCAAGATGAAGCGGGGTAAGTACTATCAGCGGGTTAAGCCAAGCATGAATGTCGTAGTGCTCGGGCCGGACGTGGGAACCATACCGTCCGGCAAGCAGGATTCAGCGCTGGGCACGCAAAGGCTTGGTTGAGGTGTATGATTGCTTCATGGGCACTGAAGTCATCCCCAAGTTGACCTACGAGGAGTTCCGCCAGCTTCCTGACGATGGGAAGCGCTACGAGCTGATTGGCGGGGAGGTGCATTTGACCCCTGCACCAAATACGAAGCATCAATGCGTTGTCCATAACCTCGATATAGCCCTCAGCCTGTACGTCCAGAAAAACAAGCTGGGAGATGTCTGGGAAGCCCCGCTCGATGTGAGGCTGACCGAGAACACCGCGTTACAGCCCGACCTCGTCTTCGTCGCCAGCGCGCGAGTTGAGATCGTCCGTGAAGAGTTCATCGCAGGAGCGCCGGACCTCGTTGTCGAGGTGCTTTCCGCCTCGACCGCGGTGCACGACCGCGCTACCAAACTGCCCATCTATGCCGAGGCGGGCGTGCCGGAGTTCTGGCTCATCGACTCGCAGGCAAAAACGGTGGAGGTTTTGAAACTCCAAGGGAAGAAGTATTTTGTGGACGCAATCCTCGCGGGTGATCAAGTCCTCACTTCCGACCTCTTTCCCGGCTGGCAATTGCCCCTGCGCGATCTCTTCGATTTTCGCGGGCGGTTCTAGCGCCAGGGGCTCTGCGCCCTTGACTCGCAGGTCGATGGGGTGTCCAATGACTCTTGCACAATAGGGGGACGATTACCGCTGTAGCGCCGGTCTATGACCGGCGGATTTTCTGGCGTTCATAGAGCCCCGCTACAGACAAAACCCGCTGTCGAGGCCTGCGATAGGTAGGATGATTATGCCGGAGGAAATACTATGACTGATACTGAGAAGCCGGAGTCAGCGCCAGAGGCCGACGTTCTCGTGTCCGCGAGCGGCCCTCTTGTCTTCATCAGCCACGACGCGCGAGATGCAGAGCTTGCCGAGGCTTTCGGCAAGCTACTTAAGAGCGTCAGTGCTGGAATGATCAAGACATTCCGATCGTCGGACAAGAAGGGTACCGAAGGCATCGACTTCGGGGACGAATGGTACAAGCGATTGATGTCCATGCTGCAATCAACTTCTGACGTCGTTTGCCTCTTCACAGAGCGGAGTCTAGACCGTCCCTGGATCCTGTTCGAGGCAGGCGTCGCAAAGAGCAAACTGAGCACCCCAGTGGTTGGAGTGGCCTTGGGTGTTCCGCTGAGCCGAGTCAGCGCCGGGCCGTTCTACCAGTTTCAGAACATGGACGATAGCGAGGCTGACCTTACAAAGCTGGTGCACCAGCTTGCGCGCCGCGTTCCGGGTCTCGAACTCGATGCCGGTGTGGTTAAAGCGCAGGTGGAGACGTTCAAGACGACAGAGGCGCAGATACTAAAAAGGATCAACACGCACGCGAGCAAGAAAGGCCAAGACCAAGCGGAAGACAATCCGGTCGCGAAGCTCGTTGAGGAAATGAAAGCCTTGCCCTCCCGCGTGGCCGAGCGACTGGCGGAATCCGAAGAGCCCTTTCTTCGTCGCCGCAGGCTCCGCCATTTCCATCCGATGATGTTAGAGGAAATGATGCACATGGCCGGAGAACCGGGTGATCCGGTTGGAATCCTCATGGCGGCAAGCCTCGTCCGCGATGATGCGCCTTGGCTGTACGAGCTAGCAATGGAGGTCTACCGCGCAGTGAAGTCAGGAGACCCAGCGGCAATCCAGACTGAGATGGCCCGGCTTCAACGCTTCTCAGAGTTCACTATGCATACTCCGTTCATGCAGGAGTTTGGTCCCGGAGATAAGGACATGTATATGTTCTCTAGGGAATTCCCGAGGATGCTCCAGCACATGCTAGGACGCACTTTTGAGGGTAAGAAGGTACACCCTAGACGCCTAAAGCCTCGGCTGCAGCCTGGTAAGCCATGAGGCGCAGTGACCGAGAAGGTCTGCATCTTGTCACGTTTTGTCGAGGACCGCGCGACAAGGCTCTGCGCTTGCCGCTTCCGCCTTCCTTCGCCCATCCAGGGCTCATAAACATCCCCTATTTCGCCAGTGGGGATGCACGAGGAGCAGCGCCCTGCTAGAATAGTCTCTTGCCGTCAGGGCGGGGTTCCCAGTTATGGTTTCAGGCTTCACCGAAGAATATGATGTAGTGGTGGTGGGCGCGGGGCACGCGGGCTGCGAGGCCGCGATGGCGGCAGCGCGCATGGGCCTGAAGACCGCTCTCTACACGATCAACCTCGACCTGATCGCGCAGATGTCCTGCAATCCTGCCGTGGGCGGCATCGCCAAGGGCCACCTCGTGCGCGAGATCGACGCGCTGGGCGGCGTCATGGGCGAGGTGATTGACGCCGTCGGCATCCAATTCCGCCTGCTCAACACCAGCCGCGGGCCGGCCGTCTGGTCACCGCGCGCGCAGGCAGACAAGAAGCAATACCGCGCCAAGATGCGCCAGGTGCTCGAATCCGAGCCGAACCTGCGCATCAAGCAGGCTGAAGTGGTGGATTTGGTGCTGGAAAACTCCGTAGGGGCGATTCGCGAATCGCCCCTAGACGGGACGGACCGTCGCGTACGCGGCATTCAGCTTCGCGACGGCCGCACAGTCGAGGCCGGCGCCGTGGTCGTCACTACAGGCACCTTCTTGAACGGCCTCATCCACTGCGGGGAAAACAAGTATCCTGCCGGGCGTTCGGGCGAGGCTCCCTCCGTCATGCTGGGTGAGGCGCTGCGCCGACTGGGCTTCGAAATCAGCCGCCTCAAGACAGGCACGCCTCCACGTCTGGACGCGCGGACCCTCGACTTTTCCAGGTTCCAGGTGCAGGCGGGCGACCCCATTCCCACGCCCTTCAGCTTCCGCACTAAGGCCATCACGCAACCGCAGACCGTCTGCTGGATCGGTTACACCAACGCCGAGACGCACCGCATCATCCGCGAGAACGTCCACCGCGCGCCCCTCTATTCCGGCCAGATCAAAGGCATCGGCCCACGCTACTGTCCTTCCATCGAAGATAAGATCGTCAAGTTCCCGGACAAGCCGCAGCACCAGCTTTTCCTCGAGCCGGAAGGGATGGATACGAACGAAATTTACCTCAACGGCATGTCAACCTCCATGCCTATAGATGTCCAACTCGCCATGGTGAAGTCCATTCCGGGCCTAGAGCAGGCAGAAATGATTCGCCCCGGCTATGCCATCGAATACGACATGGTGCAGCCCACGGAGCTTTACCCGTGGCTCGAATGCAAGAAGATTCGCAGCCTCTTCCTGGCTGGCCAGATCAACGGCACGACGGGCTATGAGGAAGCTGGCTGCCAAGGGATCATGGCGGGAATCAACGCCGGGCTGCGCATGCAGGGCAAAGACCCGGTAATGATCGAGCGCACACAAGGTTACACGGGCATTTTGATTGACGATCTGGTGAGCAAGGGCGTGGATGAGCCCTACCGCATGTTCACCTCGCGCGCCGAATTCCGGCTGCACCTGCGCATCGACAACGCTGACGAGCGCCTCACGCCGCTCGGCTACCAGGTGGGAACCATCCGGCAGAAGGATTACGAAGCATTTCTGGAAAAGCAGGCGCGAATCTCCGCTGCCACCAAGTTCCTGCTCGAAACCCGCCTGGACCCCGATTCGCGCCTGGGGCGCGAGATTTACGCGCAGCTCGGGCTCATGGCCGGCGGACAATTCACCGCGCCCTCGCCGCTCACCGGCGCGCAGCTCCTGAAGCGCCCCGAGCTCAAAATCGAAGACTTGATGGAATGGATCGCAGAAGGCTTGCGTTCGACCGCGGAGGTCTGTAACTGCCGGGCCGTGGCACCGGGCTTCAGCCCGGCGCCCGATGTAGCGGCGGGTTTACCCCGCCAAGCCACGAATGGCGATGTAAAATCGCCGCTACTTTCCCGGGAGGAGGCCCGCCGCGTCGAAACCGATTTCAAGTACGAGGGCTATCTCCAACAGCAAGAAAAACAGATGGAGAGGATGAAGCGCGCCGAGTCGCGTCGCATCCCGGACTGGTTCGATTATAGGAAAGTCTCCGGCCTCTCACGCGAGGTGGTGGAGAAGCTTGCCCGCGTGCGGCCGCTGACCCTCGGCCAAGCCTCCCGCATTCCCGGCATCACGCCCGCCGCCGTCTCGCTCGTCAACTGCTACATCGAGATCTTCCAGCGCCGGGCCACAGAGCAAGCTGCGACGTGACCTCATTCGGTACTCAAGGTTGCAAGAGTGGTCGTGGAGGATGCTGTAGGATATACAGATTACCTGTTGACATTCACCTGTAGGTGCATTAGCATGCAAGCATGACCAAGAACAACATTTCGTTCATACTCGGAGGCAAACGATACGAACTGTCGCGTAAAGGGGTCGAGGAAGCGCTCAAGGATATCGTGCCCCGGCCTCTCGACAAGTACTACGTGACTGTTAATGCGTGGAACTATCCTCCGAAGCAGGTCCTTTCCGCCGTCCTTCGAAGGCCCCTCGTCACCTTCACCACGATGGACGCCCAGAGAGTGCTCCACAGCTTGGGGTTCGAAGTTGGGCTGGCTGGCAAGGAGCAAAAAGCCAAAACCGAATCTGAAAGGCTCTTCGAAGAGTACCTCTACGCTGAGGGCATTGCTGATTTTCGGTATGAACCAGACCTTGGGGAGTCGTTGAAGCGACCAGATTACCTAATTACCATAGCGGGCGTGGAAATCTTGTTCGAGGTAAAGCAGTTTCAAGCGACAGAGGAGGACTTCAGGCTGGGCACCCGCGGTTATGATCCCTATGGGCCAATCAGAGAAAAGATCGATGCCGGCAGGAAGCAGTTCAAAGACCTCAAGGACTATTGCTGTTGTCTGGTTCTCTACAATCGAGAAAAGCCACTTGTCGACCTCGGGTGGCAGTTTATCTATGGGGCCATGCTAGGCAACATGGCGGTTCGGATGCCGTTTGATCCCGCCCGCGGGCTACTCTCCGACCAATCCGAGGACGGCTTCTTCGGCGGTGGCGGAAAGATGATTCGCTACGGCAAGGGCGAGCCCCCGAAGGCGCTTGAACCCCAAAACAGCACTATCTCCGCCATCGTGGTGTTGCAGCAGATGGGCGTGGGAAAACGGAGGTTTGATGTCTCCGTGAAGCGTATGCAACAGAAACTAGGCCGGGAGCTAACCTTCGAGGAGCATTTCGAAGCGATGAACAACGCCCGAGGTACCGAAAGAGACGTTTCCCTGACGCAATTGCGAGTTGTTGTGTGCGAGAACCCATACGCTCGAATACCCTTGCCCCGTGGAATCTTCCGCGGACCGTACGACGAGAGATATGGCGTCGACGAGGTGACAGAGAGCCGTATCACGCGACTCTCGGCTGGGGACCAGATCAAGGAGTTCGAGTCTCACGAGGAATCTCATAAGTCTCCTATCCGGCGCGTAGTGGAAGCGGAACAGAATCGGAGGAGGCAAAAGTTGACGACGAAGGAAAACAAACCCACGTGATAGGTATAGGATATGCCAAAGGGCAAGCAAGTGCTCCGCTTCTTACGCGAACAAGACTGCGACGAGAAACCGCAGAAGGGTTCACACCGGATTCTCACACATCCTGCCCGTCCGATGCTCCTCGTACCCGAGGCTTCTTCGTTGATCTTGCTTGACTCGGCGCCGCCTGCGCGGGAAAATCAGAGTGTCGGAATTCCGCGAAGCAGGAACGCTTATGGCCAAAGCGAAGTCCGTCTTGGAAGAAGCAGTTCGATTGGGGGCGAAGCGCCAAGTCACGATACCCCACCGCATCTCCGCGGCCTTGCGCC
>Ga0074046_10004127_pt1 | contig 11956 bp, 13 predicted proteins | sample BogForMeECP23OM3_FD_94441 | JGI IMG/M metagenome (GOLD analysis project Ga0074046, IMG submission 94441) | Bog forest soil microbial communities from Calvert Island, British Columbia, Canada - Bog Forest MetaG ECP23OM3 | ecosystem: Environmental > Terrestrial > Soil > Wetlands ...
ATGCATCCCTTCCCGGAGGCGCGCTTCGCCGCCACACACCCAAGGTAGGAGCCCAGTGCGGTAATCCCGCACGCTGGGATCTGCGCGGGGGGCCGCCCGTAAGGGCGGTCCCTACCGCGACTCCTGGGCCAGGGATCCGCGGGGAGGTACCCGATGATTCAGCCGATACGCCGGCCCAGGAGACGGGCCCCGCCCAGATGAACCTGGGGCAGGGCGGGCCACCTCCGGCCGGTCCTTCCTCAGCTGAGGAAGGCCACCCGCCGGCCGGTCCGGGCTCGCGCCCTGCTGCCCTGGTGACCCAGGTCCGCCGGCTGGTGCACGCCATCGGCGAGGATGACGATGCCGCGGTCGAGGCCGCGGTTCTTCAGCTGAGCAGGCGCCGGCGCATCTTCGCGCCACTCGGAATAGCCGTCGGGGCCTTCGTCATGCTGTTTGAAGGACTCAAGCTGGTCTTGTCCAATCCAACTGGCGGTTCACGGTAGTCCAGGTCCTTCCGGCCATGTGGATCTGGGCCGCCATGGTGGACCTCAAGATTCACGCCTTCCACGGAAAGTCGTTCCACCCGTTGCACGGCCGGGCCCTCGCGGCCGCCATCATCGCTGTGGCGGTCATCACGGCCGCCGGCTTTTTCTTGAACGCCGTGTTCGCCTTTGCCATCGTCAATCCAGGCCGGCCCGAGATCCGGCCCGCATTCACCAGGGCTTGGTCGCACGCCGCGATCGTCTTCGGCTGGAGCAGCGTAATCGGGCTGATGCTCGGAATGGCCGCCTTGTACGTCGACCGCTGGGGCACTTGGTGGTTCCCCATCTCCATGAGCGTGGTCATCGCCATCATGATGATGACCTACGTGTCGCTGCCGTCGAGGTTGATCGGCATAAAGACCACCTACTCCAAGGCGGACAAATTGAAGGCCACGGCGGTGGGTGCAGCGATCGGCGGCGTGGTGTGCTTCCCGCCCTACGCTCTTAGCCGGGCCGGCATCCTCATGCTCGGATCCCACGCCCTTTTCATCCCGGGGATCATTGTGCTCACCCTCGGCCTCACGCTGGAAGCTGGCATCACCGGTGCCGTCAAGGCGATCAAGATGAGCGCCAAGCTGGTGGCTGGCCGCAACGACACTGGAGCGCTGCACGGACGACGCATTCGGGAAAGTGAGGCGAAATGACGGCCAACATTGAAGTTGCGCGGCAGGCCGAGGCGCCGGGCGCCCTGATCTCGCGCGGCTCGGGCAAGCCGCTGCAGCCGCGGCCGGCAAGCCGCCAACACGATGTGATCCTGATCGTGATCGTGCTGGCTGCAGCGGCAAATCTTGCGCTGCAACAGGGGGGCTATATTCGCGATCATACTGGCTGCGATCAGGAGTCCAGTACGGGATAGCCAGGTCATCCCGCGTGTGCTCACCTGGTATTTTGGCCGGCACCCGCCTGGTACATACGGCGGAGGAATCGGCGCTATCTGCGTCAGCAAATGCTCGGCGCGCCCAGCGGTTAGTACTGCAACGGCACTTGTGTTCCGCAGGTAATCATGCTGTGCATGATGGCGCCGCGACCCGCCCACTGGCCGCGCACCGCACGTCCACCTGCCACATAGCACGATGCCGGCGGTGCGGGCGCTGTGCGCCGCCGACGTGGCCCGGCACCCCTCCTGCCAGCGCTGACGCGCTCGCTGCGTTCCGTCTCCGTGATCCTGACCTCACCCCCACCCCGAGGGGACCCCGAGGGTGAGGTCAGGATCACTCCAACTCCACTCCGCACAAGGTGAAGGAGGAGACCAATCTGGTATTACTGGGGGAACCCGGAACCGCCCCCGGCCCCGGAAAATCACGGCCCCGGTTCCAGGTTCCCCCCAGACCCCCTTCCTTCCTCCCCCCAACGCGGTGGTTCCCGCCGTACAGATGACCGTGGAATGTGCAAGCAAAACCGGCGCGAATGAGCGTGGAATGTGCACAGGGCGCTCCGCGTGGCCGACGCGCATACCGGTCCGCGCAGGGTCATGGTGGAAGGTGACGGGACGAGGGTTCTCGCCGTACAAGTGCCCGGAGAGGTGCAGCATGACCAGTGCCACTGACCTGCGCTCGTGTTCTGTGACCCGAGAAGATATGACGATGGCCCGGCTTCTTCGGCTCGCGCTCCTATGGAGTTTATTCCTGGCGCGCAGTGTTGGCGGTTCGGAGGGTGGCGGCTGGCTGAGCGGTACCTCGAACACGATCCCGTAGAGCAGCAATACTGTCCGCTGGAGTACCGTCCGGCCCGGTGACCTACAGGTTGATGGGGTATCAGGTGACCGGTCCGTCGGGTTTCAGCCCGAAGTGCCCGATACGGAGTAGCTGCGGTGCTGTTCGTGTCCAGACGGACGGGATACAGGCACTCAGATAGTGCGGCCCGGGAAGTGAATTGGGGACACCTCCCGGACCACTTCTTCGAGGGATCAGATATCAATCCCTCGGTGGACGAGTATCTGCTCGATCAGGGCCCAGAGCGCTCGCGCACCCAGGGCTATCCCCAACCGCTCAATCAACTCGCGAATCCGCTCCTTCTCACTAGGAGCTCGTTCCTTTGCCACCATGTGCCCACCTCACCTCATCTGGATTTGGGCCGGGCCGCCGAGGATACGGCGCCCCAATAATCGCCGTGCCGGCTCTGCAGCCCGGCCTGCCCAACTGATGAGGTAAGGCAGCTCAATGCTACATCACGTTGGCGAGCTGCACGAGGGCATCGTGCTGTGCTTGATGTCTTGGAGCGGGTTCCCGCACGGGCCGACCCACAGAACGCTCACGAAGATCTCGCGCGAGACCTCGTAGAAGATGACGGTCTGGGCCGTGTTCAAGATGGCGTGTTCATGGCGGCCAGCGCGTAATAGCGCATTCGGCCAGGGAGGAAGCCGAGCCCTGGCAAGCGAAGGGGGCGTTCCCGGACACGAGAACACCCCTGAAATACGGTGTCCGGTCCCTGAGAGCTGGCCCGACTCTCAGGCCAGGCCGAACCGTCCGGCCTTGACCCCGGTGGTGAACAGCCTCCATTGGCGCGGGCTGAAGGCCAGCACCAGGCCGTCAGGGTTCTTAGAATCGCGGACCGCGCACAGCCCGCTCGGCTTGTTCTCGCGGCCAGTTACGGTGGCGACTTCGACGCATTGGCCGCCGTTGCCGCCGCTGTAGCTGCTCTTGCGCCACGCGGCGTCGCTCAGGTCCACGTTCAGCGCCTCAACTTCCTGTTCTGCCGTGCTAATCCGGCGTTTGCCTCGCCAGCTGCGCGATCAGGGCACGCGACTCTGCCGGGCCGAGCGCCTGGGCGCGCAGGTAGTCGAGAATCAGGCTATACCGGCGCACGTCTTCGTGCTTCTCCAGGTACAGCGCGCCGGTTTCGGCCTCCAGGTACACCACATCGCGGTCCGTGGGATCGGGGAACTGCATCAGGGTGAACGAGCCGAGCATCGCCGGGTGCGCGCCCGCCGTGTACGGCAGCACCTGCACCGTCACGTTGCCCAGCCCGGCCACGTCGGCGATGTGGGCGAGCTGGTCCCGCATCACCGCGGGACCGCCGACCTGGCGGTGAAGCACGGCCTCGTTCAGCACCACCCATAGCGTGGGCGCGTCCGGCGCGGTGAGCCGTTTCTGCCGTTCCATCCGCACCTTGATCTGCCGTTCCATCTCGTCGTTGTGGTCGGCGCGCATCGCGGCGGCCATCACGGCGCGGATGTAGGGCTCGGTCTGCAGCAGCCCGGTGACCAGCTCGGCGTTGTATTCCTGCATCGCGCTGGCGGCGGCTTCCAGGCCGACGTAGAACTGGAACCACTCGGGGATCGCGCCGCTGTACTGGTGCCACCAGTCCTTGACCCGCGCCAAGCACTCCGGCTCCCACTGCAAGGCGGCCTGTGGATCGGCTGCACCTGGACTCCCGCCTTCTGTGTCCCGCCGGCCCCCGCCAGTCCGGCGGGTACGGGCCCGCCCGCCGCCAGCACGGCCACCCCGGCCACCCCGGAGGGACCCCCGATGGCCACACCGCAGCCACCACCGCACCCCCTGCCCGCCCTGACCGCCTACGACCTGTCGCGATACCGGCGCCGACTCGAACACGCGCTCAGGGCCCTGCCAGGCCACGCCCGGCCCGCGGGCTGCTGCAGCAGCGACTGGCCGAGGTGATGGGCCGAGCAGCACGCCCGCACCCAGGCTCCCGCCAGCGACCGGGCATGACGACCACCCGCCCGGGTGCCCGCCGGGCCGCCGGTCCCGGTCCTGTCCAGGGAAGATCATTTAGGCCGAACGGGCCCGGTTCGTGCCCTTCCGTCCGCACCACCGTCCGCCCGGCCGGAGCCCGCCCGGCATCAACTCTGCCCGGACGGGAGAACCAGCCCCGGTGACGAGCCCCGCCCCGGCTGGCCCGCCCGGCCGCGATGACCTGACGGCCCGCGTCTTCCGCGCCCTGTACGAGCGCTTCGACCTGCACACCGTCGGCGGGACTTATATCGCGATCCCCAAAGGCACGCTCTGCTTCGCGGCGCGCAGCCTGGGCGAGGTCGCCCGGCAGATCAGCGACCATGAGCACCACGACCACTCGCCCGCCCGGCAGGCCCCTGCTGACACCACCAGCCAGGACCGATGACCACGCTGGCCAACCCGAAGCGAGGAACCGATGCACCCGCCGGACCCGCCCCCACCCCCGCCGCCGGGCACCAGACGCCAGCCTCGCCCGCGTCGCCGCCAGCCTGACCGCCGCCCTGACCCAGCACGGCATCACGGGCATCTACACCGCGACCACCGAGAAGTTCGCCCTCATCTCCGTCGCCGCTGACCTGACCGCCTGGACCAACGGCCACCAGATCTGGTGCACCCAGGCTGGCCAGCGCCTCACCTGGGCCGCCGCCGACATCGAAGCAGCCGCGACCCGGCTGGCCGCCCTCGCCCGCCCCGCCGAAGGCTCCTGACCCTCCACCCGCCCGTGGCTGCCGCTACAACCGGTAATCATGACGATGCGCTTACGGCGCCGGCGGGGACCTGCCGCCCGCCGGTCCCCGGCGAAAAATCGTCACAACTCGTGGTGTGCCGGGCACACGGGGCAACTGAGGCTTATGTGACTGCAGTAGAGACTGGGGACCATCATGACGGTACAGGCACAGGCACACGACACCATCACCACGGCCCGCCCGGCCCATCGCTCAGCCGGAGCGGCTACCAGTCAGGAGATGAGCTTGCCGACCAGAATGCCGGCGCACGCTGCGGCCGCGGCGATTCCGATGGTCTCGGCGACCGTCGGCAGGAGGCGACGGCGGCCGATCATGCTTCTCCCGACGCCCAGCAGGACCAGCAGCACAAAGGTCACCGACAGCGAGACAATCCGGGCCGTGGCCAGCGTGAACAGGGCGAAAGGCACCACCGGGACCGCCGCCGCGAACAGGTCCGTGACGAACATCCATACCGACTGCACGACGGGACTCTGCCGGGCCGGCTCACTGGTCCCCAGGTCAAGGCCGGCCGCGAGCTTGAGCCTGGTTTCCGGGTGCTTGCCGATGATGCCGGTGACCGTCGCCGCCTCGGTGTCGCTGAGACCGGCGGAGACGAGACGACGATTGACGTCGGAGTCCGCGAGGCCCGGGTCCGCCTCGTAGCGGGCCCGCGCCTCGGCGACCCGGGCCGCGGCCTGATCGTTGGTCGACTCCACGTCGAGGAACGTGCCCGCCATCATCGACACCGCGGCGGCGACCGCGCCGGTGCCGCCGGCCAGCAGCACGGCGCGGGAATTAGGTGCCGAGACGGCCACGCCGAAGACCAGACCGAAGATCGAGACCGTCCCGTCCTCCATGCCGAAGACGATGGAGCCCACCGAGGCGAGGAAGGAGCGGCGGATCCGGTCGGCTAGCGTCGCGGGCCGATCCGCCGACGCCTGGCTCTGGCCCGTGGCCGCAGGACCGGGCGCGGTGGCGTCCCGGTCCGGCGATTCCTGAGAGGTGACGTCGGTCACCGCGGCATCCCCTGCCTCATGGTCGTAGATCAGAACCGGCTCGGCACCAGTAAAGGTCGGCCAGACCGCGCCCCGCCAAGAGTTGGCGTCAATAGGTGCATACAGGAACTAAAACCTCTCCATCACCGGGTGACCGCCGGCACGCCCCCCGGTAACCAGAAGCCGCGCCTATCTGTCTATCACCGGCAGATATTGGCCAGCGGCGGCGGCTTCACGTCCACTGGTATCGATACCCTCTGAAAGGAATACGTGTCATGTTCAAATCGACGTCCACCCAGTTGATTGTGCTCGGCGTTCTCGCCGTTATCGTCGGGATCATCGCCATCGCCTGGCCGAACGTGACGGTTCTGGCGCTGGTCATCCTGTTCGCGATCTACGCGTTCATCGACGCTGGTCTGCAGATCGCGCGGGCCTTCAGCAGCGGCACCGCCGGACCGGTCTTCGGCCACCTCCTGCTCGCGCTGATCGACCTGGCCGCCGGGGTGATCGCCCTGGTCTGGCCCGGTCCCACCGCGTACGTGCTGGTGCTGGTCGTGGGGATCTGGGCGTTCATCGGCGGCATCGCCGAGATCGTGGCCGGCTTCCAAAGCGGCGAAACGGCGGGCACCCGCGCGATGTTCATCCTGGCCGGGCTGGTCTCCATCGCGTTCGGCGTGGTGCTGTTCGCCCGCCCCGGCATCGGTGCGGTCACCCTGGCGCTGCTGTTCGGCCTGTTCAGCCTAATCTACGGCGTCACGCAGATCGTGACGGGCGCCGAGCTGCACCGGACCGGGAAGACCATGGACTCGATCCTGGACAACGCGGCCTGAGCTGACGGGGGGAGTGGGTGCTCCGGCTCGGCCGGGGACACCCACTGAGCGCCTGCCAAGCCCTTGACCCGGCCCGGCAGGTGCGCGCTTCAACCGACGGCACACCACTATTACGGAGACATCGCGATGGGCCTGTTCGCCTCCTTCCTGTGAGGCTGACCTCGCGAGGGTGCAGATCCTGGCCGCCGGCGGCCGGCCACGTCTTTTTGATGCCGAACGAGCGGTGGTTCCCGCCCCGGTCCGGGCATCAGCCACGCCAGATGCGGATGTAATTCTCGCGGTAGCCGCTGGGCGGATCGAATACCGCGCCGCTCGGCACGTCGGCTTGCGTGACGAGGTGGGGGGGAGCGACGTAACCGGACGGCGGCTGCCCGGCTCGGGCCCGGTTGATCTCATCAATGAGCTGCCAGCCTTGCAGGTACAAAGGCTCGGCGACCGTCGCCTCCTGGTAGTCCCCGGCCCGGATCCGCTCGAACTCGGACGCATCGCCGTCGCCGGCCGCGACCGAGAACGGCGGTTGATTGCCCTGCACGCCGGCACCGAAGAGAGCGACCTGCGCCCCGGTGATGTATGCGCCGTTGACGGCCAGGAGATAGGTGAAGCGCTTTCCGTAGGTCTCCAGGAGCGAAGTGACCGTGGCGGGGACGTTGAGTTGCGCGCCGGCGATCGGCGTGTCGACGACCTGGAGCACCGAGCAGCGCCGGCACTCCTTGAGTGTCGACGCCATTACGTCGGCCTTGTAGGTTTCGATGGCGTACTCCGAGTCCGTGAAGATGACCACGCCGGCCGTGCCGTCGGAATTCGCGATGACATAGCTGGCGGCTAGGAGCGCGACCTCGGCGGGGTCCGTGGTCACGTTGGTGAACAGGCCCACGTTCGGATCTGGGCCCGGCCGAACCGCGGAGTGCCAGCCGACCACGGGAATGCCCTGCGCCCTTGCCTGTCGCAGTGCCGCCTGCTGCCCGGCGGCGTCGAATCCGCCCAGGATGATGCCGACCGGCCTGAGGGTCAGCGCGAGGCCGAGGGCGGCGGTCTGCCCCGGGACGGTCCCCTGGCCGTCGAGGATGCGCAACGGCCAGCCGATCGCATCTGCCGCCTGCTCAACGCCTTGCGCCACCCCAGCGATACCGCCGTCGGTGAGATCGGCGGCCACGAAGACGATCAGGCCTGGACGCTGCGCAGGCGGCCCGCTCAGCGGGCCCCGGTAGTCACCGGTAGTAGTCAGAGCGCGAGCGACCACGGCCCGCGCCCGCTGGGCGGCCGGATCGGAGGCGCCCTGTGCATCGGGATGGCCGGTGCATCCGGACGCGGTGACGACCAGGGCGGCTGCCAGCAGCGCAGACACGACGACCCGGATCCTGCGTCGAGCCGCCGGGCGCGACGCGCGGACGAGCGCCGGATCCGACCGGCCGGGTTCCCGCCCCGGGGCGCCGCCTGGGCCTTGACGCAGTGAAGGCCGAGTGCTCATATTGACCAATAATGCACGGCGTGAGACGGGTATGGCGGCGCTGGCTCCACACCGTGACGACGGCCGGGGTCGCGGTGTCGCTCTTCGTCCTCGTGTTGAGCGTGGTCGGCTTTGTCGTCACAACCAGCCTGGTGGACGCCGATCGCAGCGCGGCCGCCCACCGGTCGGCCGAGAGCGACGCCGCGCAGGTTCTCGCGCTGCTCCAGCGGGCCGAGACGTTCAGCACCGGGCTGGCCAGCGTACTCGAGGGCGAACCCGTGCGGAACGCCGGCCGGTTCGCAGCGCTGGAGGGCAGTGCCGCCACCACGGTCGGACTCACGCAGGCGATGTGGGTGGAGCCGGTGACCGCCAGTGGACGCAGCGCATACGAGCGGCGCATTGGGGCGCCGATCACTCAGCTGCCCGGGACGCGGCCCGCCGGGGCTGCCGCGACCTACCTGCCGGCGACGTTCGTGGCCGGGCTGCCATTTCGTCCTGGCGTCGACGTGTCCGGCCTGCCGACCCTGGCGGCAACGTTGCGGAACCCGCTGTCGATCTTCGCTGGGACCGCGACACCGGTCGGGACGGTCGCCGGGCAACGCGGCTTCTTCGTAGTGCAGGAGACGCGGTTCGGACAAGGCGAAGGAAGCAGCGGCTTCCTCGTCGTGTTCGTGCCCGCGGGCTGGCTCAATTCGTCGCTCGGTGGTGATTCGAACCAAATCGCCATCAGCCAGGACGGTCGCCGTCTGGCCGGCATGTTTGACGCGGCGCCCGCCGCCGGCACCACCTTCGACGCACTCACCCAGGCCTGGCGAGTCGACGTCGCCCCGGTTCCGCCCACTGCGGTGCAGAAGGCGCTGCCGGCGCTGGCCTTCTCGTGGCCGCTCGCGACCGCGCTCGTCGTGTACCTGGTGGGCCATGGGATGCTGCGGCGCCGCCGCGCCGAGCGGGAGATCGACGACGTCTATGACCTCTCGCTCGACCTGCTGTGCATCCTCGGCGTCGACGGCTACTTGAAACGCGTGAACCCGGCGTTCGAGCGCACACTCGGCTACGAGGCGGCCGAGCTGCTGTCGCGTCCCCTTCTGGAGTTCATCCATCCGGACGATCGCCAGGCGATGGAGGCGACGACGGCCAGGCTGCAAACGGGGCGCGGGGCGGAGCGATTCGAGAGCCGCCACGTCCGGTCCGACGGTGTGGCTCGCTGGCTCGAATGGAGCGCGCGACCGATGGTCGAGCGAGGTCTCATCTACGCAGCAGCGCGCGACGTCACCGATGCCCGAATGCTCGTGGAGGAGCTGGCCATGTCGCGCCGGCGGATCGTGGCGACGGCTGACGAGACGCGTCGGAGAGTCGAGCGCGATCTGCACGACGGCGCCCAGCACCGGCTCGTGCTGACGATTCTCACGCTCAAGCGGGCCCTGCAATCGGTAAACAGTGGTTCCGAGGACGTCGCCAAGCTGATCGAGGAGGCGGTCGTGAGCACCGAGCACGCCAACGATGAGCTGCGCGAGCTCGCTCGCGGCATTCACCCGGTCATCCTCTCTACTGGCGGTCTCGCGCCCGCTCTGAAGGGCATCGCTCGCCGTTCCCCGATCCCCGTCGTGCTTGACCTTCAGACACATGACCGGCTTCCCGAGCGCATCGAGGTGACCGCGTACTACGTCGCCTCCGAGGCTCTGACGAACGCGGCCAAGCATTCGCAGGCTTCCGCCGTGCACGTCACCGTAACTGAGACCGATGGCGACGTCCGGCTGTCGATCAGTGACGACGGCGTCGGGGGAGCCGATCTGGCCGGCGGCTCCGGCCTCATCGGGCTCAAAGACCGCGTCGAGGCGGCCGGCGGAACACTGACCGTGCAAAGCCCTCCCGGCGAAGGTACCCACCTCACCGTCGAGCTTCCCGTGGCCGCGCCCTGATCACAAGTCGAACCGCACGATCTTGCCGCTCGCCACCAGCGTGACGTAGAGGTTTCCGTCCGGGCCGATCGCGGCGCCGACAGGATCATGCTTGACCGGCGAGCGCCAGAAGACGGTGTGCCGGCCGGTGCGCAGGTCGACGCGCTGGATGTCGCTCCCGCTCGGGTTCTGCAGGAACGAGGAGCCGTTCTCGACGACGAAGGCAACGTCGCCCTTGACGGCCACCCCGCTGGGGGTGGCGTGCGCGGGGAACGTCGCGAGCGGCGGGCGGGTGCCCGCGCACGCGGGGCCACCCTGGTCATAGCACCCGGGGAAGCCGAAGTTGACCACCGGGCCGGCCGGGTTGAACTCGTTCAGCTTCTCCGGCGGCCGGAAGGGGCCAAGGTCGTCGCGCCCGGTGTCGGTCACGAGCAGGAGCCGACCGTAGAACGCGAGCCCGAAGGCACTTCGCAGGCCGGTCGCCTTCACCACGGGGTTGCCGCCATCCGGCGCGATCGACAGGACACTCCCCGACGGGCCGGTGGCGTCGCCCGCGGCTCCGACGCCGAAGTAAAGCCGGCCGTCGGGGCCCAGCACGATCGAGCCGATGATGTGTTGCCCCACATTGACGTTGTCGAGCAAGACCCGCTGGCTCGTGAAGCGACTTCCGTTGAAGCCTTCGAAGATCGTGATCCTGCCGATGCCCGGGGTGGTGAGTGACCCGACGTAGAGGCGGTTCCCGACCCATGCCAACCCGGACGCCGAAAGCCCCGTCACAACGTGGCGCGGCCGCCCGCCGGGCGGTACGTACCAGACCCCGCCCGTCGAGTTCTGGCCGCGCGCGCCCGATGTGAACCACAGTCCTCCGTGCTGGTCAAAGGTGAGGTTCGTCGCGAAGGGGACGCCCGACACCACCACGGTCGGGGTCGGGGCCTGCAGGGGAGGCTCGGCGCTGCTCGAAGTCGCGCCGCTCGAAGTCGGGCTGTGCGGCGCCGCGCTCGACTGTGAGCAGGACGCGAGGCCAGCCATGGCGGCCAAGACCGCCCCCGCGGCTACCGCGCGTTTCACCCCGGACACGCGGCGACTCCCTCGTCCGCTGGGACCTGCACCAGACATGTCGCACTCTCCTGTCGAGGGCCTGCCTATCCGGAGCCTGCCCGCTTCGGGTGTGGGCGGACGGAACGGATGCCGCCGCCAAAAAAAGCTCACCCGGCGCTCGCCAGCATCGCAGGCCGCGCCAGAGGCCACATTGAAGCTAACAGGAAATTCGAACAGCAATCTGCGAGCGCGATCTGAGCTGGTGCTCATGGCACAGGGACGGTCGAACTCAGGCATCGCGCAACAGCTCTTCGTGACTGAGGGAACCGTCGAGAAGCACGTGCGCAGCGTCCTGGAGAAGCTCGACCTGCCCGAGACCACCGACGACCACCGCCGGGTGCTCGCGGCGCGGCCCTATCCATCGGGCGCGCGTCACGAACCTCCGGGCTGTAGCCCGGGTCGGGGTGAGCCCGGTGTACACCGGACTTGAGCGCACGTCGCAGGCGCTGCATCTCGCCCGGATCGCCCTGGCTAGCTCACCGGCGGGCGACCCGATCGCTGTGCACGCTGCCCGAGTCAGCCGGTGGCTACGCCTGACGCGGATCGCATCAGGTGAAGGCGCTCTGCCCGGTGATGTCGCGGCCGACGATGAGCGCCTGGATCTCCGCGGTGCCCTCGTAGGTGACAAGCGACTCCGTGTCGCATAGGTGGCGCATCACGTGGAAATCCAGCAGGATGCCGTTACCGCCGAGGATGTCGCGGGCCAGGCGGCATACATGAAGGGCCTTGACCGAGCAGAAGTACTTGGCC
>Ga0074046_10004131_pt1 | contig 11944 bp, 11 predicted proteins | sample BogForMeECP23OM3_FD_94441 | JGI IMG/M metagenome (GOLD analysis project Ga0074046, IMG submission 94441) | Bog forest soil microbial communities from Calvert Island, British Columbia, Canada - Bog Forest MetaG ECP23OM3 | ecosystem: Environmental > Terrestrial > Soil > Wetlands ...
CGGCTGTTCACCGGGGCGTAAGGGTTCGAACACCGGCAGGCCGTCAGTCTCCATTCGGCCCGTTGTGGCAGTCGTAACAGTTCATCTGGTGGTAAACCGGGAAGGTCTTACCGTTAAGCGTCTGGATAAGAAAAATTGGGGCAGGCTCGCAGAACGAACCTGCCCCAAAGTAGTGATGAAAGAACCGCTCTTCAGTTACTCGGCGCCGTGTTCTAATCCTCGGCTTCCGCCATCTGCTTCATCACCTGATCGAGGTTGAAGCTGGCCGGCTTCTGGCGCGGCGGAAATTGCTTGAAGCTGGTCAGCCACTGTCCGACGAAGGCTTGCGCCGGCGTCAGCAGGAAGACGCGATCAATCCGCCAATGCGAATAGTCGATCGCTTCCATCTCGGCCCGCTCAAAAGGATCAGCGTGAAGGTCGAACAGCTTAGGAACCCGCAGGGACACGAATGGCGTTTCCCAAACGGAGAACCCGTGAGCAGGCTGCTCCAGGAACATGGCCTTCCAGCGGTCATATCGCAAGGCAGCCAGTTCGCCGTCGTCCGTCCAATACAGGAACTCGCGACGCGGCCAGGTCTGCGTCTCGCCCTTCAGGGACGGCATCAGGTTGTACCCATCCAGGTGGACCTTGTAGGTCATGCTGCCCGCCTGATAGCCGGTCAGCAACTTCTCTTTGATGTCGGGCACGCCTGCCGCTGCCAACAAGGTGGCGGCCCAGTCCTCATGCGCGGCAACATCGTTCACCACCATTCCCGGCTTGATCACGCCCGGCCAGCGAATCACGAACGGTACGCGATAGCCGCCCTCCCAACTCGTGTTCTTCTCGCCGTGGAAAGGAGTGGTTCCACCGTCGGGCCAGCTCATGACTTCCGCCCCGTTGTCGCTGGTGAAGATGACGATGGTGTTGTCGGCAATGCCCAGGTCGTCCAGCTTCTTCAGCAGCACGCCAATGTTGTCGTCGAGCTGGGTCATGCCGGCGCCGTAGAGGCCTTTCTGGTTTTCCATGTCGGCGTACTTCGGCGGCAGATGCGTCCAGATGTGCATGCGGGTGGTGTTGTGCCAGATAAAGAATGGCTTGCCCGCCTTGACGGAGCGGTCCATGTCTTCGAGCGTGACCGCCAGAAACTCGTCGTCGGCCGTCTCCATGCGTTTCTTAGTCAGCGGCCCGGTGTCCTCGCACACTTGCTTGCCCCATGGACCAAAGCGCGAATCGGACGGCGCCGGATTGTCGGTTGCCGTGGCCTTGCATTTGAACACGCCACGCGGACCGAACATAGCAGTAAACGTTGGGTTCCGGGGATAATCGACGTTCTCCGGCTCCTCTTCGGCGTTCAGGTGGTAGAAGTTGCCGAAGAACTCATCGAAGCCGTGTACCGTGGGCAGAAACTCGTTGCGATCGCCCAGGTGGTTCTTGCCGTTCTGAAAAGTCATGTAGCCGAGCGGCTTGAGCAGTTCGGCAATCGTCGGGTCTTCTTTCTGGAGTCCGAGCTTCGAGCCCGGCAGACCGACCTTGAGCAATCCGGTGCGGATCGGACTCTGTCCGGTGATGAACGCCGCGCGCCCGGCGGTGCAGCTCTGCTGCGCGTAATAGTCGGTGAAGATCGCGCCCTCATGCGCGATCCGGTCGATGTTGGGCGTCTGGTAACCCATCATGCCCAGGTTGTAGGCGCTGATGTTGAAGTAGCCGATATCGTCACCGAAGATGACGAGGATGTTGGGCTTCTTCTGCTGTGCCGTGAGCGGCAGCGCGGCGGCCATCAGCCACAGGCCAACCAGCCATGGAATGCTCTTGCGTTTCTTCATGGGTCCTCCCGGAACTCTACTTGTGCTGTTCGAGGGTAACAGTCCGCATGGTCGACCGGCCTGTGCAATTTCGGACCTTAGGCAATTCAAAGGGAGAACGCACCTCGCGGTGCGCCCTCCCTGCTTCTGGCAATCAAGTCAGCCCTCCCCCCGAAGGGCTTTCCTTGCGATGCAGAACCGTGCGCTGCCTGTCGACCAGAAGGCGGCTCGACCTTCGCCACAGAGTCGGCCCGCTATCTTGGCAACGCGTTAGAAAGCATGCTCAGTTGTTCCTCGACTTCAGCCAGCATGGCGCGTAGACTCTGCTGCAGACCGCCGGGAAGTATCTGGCTGGCCAGCCATCGTTCGAGGATTTCCTGCCTGCAGCGCAGTTGCATAAACGCGTGCAAGGTGTCGGCGGATTGTGCCGGGTTGACCATATTTCCCTCTGCGTTCGCTACGGTGTGTAGTTTCCCAGGAAAAATGTACTGAGGAAGAGAGCGTTTCCCCCCGAAAACGCCCTCCTCCAAGCCGGACCGAAATCGATCCGAACCTATAGTTTCGTTACAAGTGCGGAAAGCTTAACCTGCGTTTTCCAACACTGCAATTGGACCTTAGGGCAATGCGTGCCCCGATAGTGGTGTGGCTGGTTCCCCATCCACCAAGCGACAGGCGTCAGGGCAGTTGAAGCCGATCGCCTTCTTTGACAACCTTGCTCATGGCCCGACCCTGGTAGGTGTACTTAACGGCTAGGTATTTGTCCGCACCTACATTCGGATCTCCGCCCATGTTGCTGTTGTTGACTTTGATGTTGAGCGTGTTGTTCTGAATCATGGAACGGAGCTTGTTGGTCACGTTCATTCCCCGACCGTTCTTGCCGTAGATAGCATTGTTGATATGGAGCATGCGGCCTTGAGCCTGCGCGGGGACCTCGATAACTGATGTCGTGAGAAGCATCAGCGCGAGTACAGCGAAAACTAAGCGGGCGTTTCGCATGGTTGTGTTCCTTTCGGTCTAAAGCCGATGCCTTTGGTTCGAGATGGGCTACGATTCTTCACTGTTGTCAGCGGCGCCCCGGGTGCGACATTTTTCTGAGTGCGACTTGTGTCCCGGTCTATTGTGCGAAGGAAGAACAGAAGAAGAGAGCGTTTCCCCCCGAAAACGCCCTCCTCCAAGCCGGACCGAATTCGATCCGAACCTATGATTGCGAAACGAGTGCGCAAATCGTAACCCGCGATTCTCAACCTCGCAATTGGACCTTAGGACAATAAGCGCTGGTACATGGTGTAAAAGGGAGATCGAGGCAACAGCCTACGAGGCCTGTAGTTGCGTGTTCCTGGGGCGGAGTTCGTTACGCCAACGGCAGCGCGACGGAGAATGCTGCGCCTTTGCCATCGTGGTTCTTCAGATCAATGCGGCCGCCCAGCGACTCGAGAATGGACTGGCAGATGGAGAGCCCCATTCCAAGACCATTGCGCTTGGTGGTGAAGAACGGCTGAAAGAGTTTCTCGCGCACTTCTGGGCTGACGCCGGGGCCATTGTCAATAACCCAAATCGTTCCCGTGTTTGGTTCGACTGCGGTTCGAATGGTGAGACAGCGCTCGGCTGTGGTGTCCGTCATGGCATCCAATCCGTTGCTGGCCAGGTTGAGCACGACCTGTTGCAAGCCGACTTGATCGCCCTTCACCATCACGGCGGACGGAAAGAGCGCCAGTTCGATTCTCATTCCTCGAAGCGTAGCTTCATTCCTGATCATCTGGACGACGCTGGTCGCGATCTGGTTCAGGTTCACAGGCTCGATGACGACATTCTCTTTCTTCAGCATCGCGCGCATGCCCTGGATCACGCCGCGCGCGCGCTTGTCATCGCGCGTGATGTCGTCAAGCGCCTCGCGAATCTCGAGCATGTCGGGGTTGGGACGGCCGGCAAAGCGCTGCGCCGCCTCGGCGTTGCTCATGATGGCGGCCAGCGGCTGCGAGAGTTCATGCGCGAGGGAGGCGGCCAGTTGTCCCATGGCGGCAACGCGATTCAGATGGTAAATCTCGCTCCGCGATCGCATTCGCTCCAGCTCCGCTTGCTTTCGTTGGGTTATGTCGAGGTGCACAATGAGGCTGCCGCTCTGCTGCTTCGGCAGTTGAATGGCGCGGACTTCAATCCATTGGTCTGTGGGTACGCGCAGTTCGGCGCTCGCGCTGGACCTCGCTCCGGCAATTACCTGATCGATGGGCGAGGTCCCTACCAGGCCGTCTTCCTGACCGGCCAACTGGTGAAGATATTCGCTGTACTTGCATCCCGGCCGGGCTGCAGTCGAGGCCGCGTCTTCGATCGCTGCTGCTTCGCGGGAGATCTGATTGGTCCGGAGAATCACTCCCTGCCGGTTTACCAGCAGCGCGAGACCTGGCAGCGATTCCAGCATTGCTGAGTTCAGCTCTTCCTCCTTCCTCCTCCTCCGCCGTTCGAGCAAGAGAAACGCAACCAGTGCCAGCAGAAGCACCAGGACCAAAGCGAACGCCAAGATATAGCGGCGGTACTGCTCCCACGCGGTCGGCTGTCGATACAGAATCGTGGCATCCGGTGGCAGGGTGCGTTCCGAGATGCCCCAACGCTTCAACTGCCGCCAATCCACAATGAACGAGTTCTTCACTTCCTTTGCGGGTAGACTGTCCGGATCAGCGCCCTTGAGCAGTTGGGCCAACTGCTCACCGACGACTTCGGCGGCACCTTGAACGCTGAGCACGGTGCCTCCGACGATACCCTTACCCATAGCCATGTCTGAATCGGCAAACAAGGGAGCGTTCGCACTTGGGTAAAATTCATCGACCAGCTGTGGGATATCCAACCTCTGGCCGTTGGGCTCAAACAGGAAGGAGCCGATGACGATTATCGTGCGATCGGGAAGTGAATGGATGCGCGCTTTAGTCTCGTCGAGAGAGAGGCCGGTAACGTCGATAATTTCCAAGTCAGTGTTCAACTCGCGGATCGCCTTCACGATTTCCCCGTTGGTTCGCCTATCTCGTTGCGAAGCCCCACCGAGCAGTACGACCCTTCGAGTGTCGGGAAGCATTTGCAACGCGGAACGAACGGTCTCCTTGTTGTCCAGGTCAAGTACCACGCGAGCCGAGCCGGGAATCGATCCGGGATTCGCCCAGCGTTCTTCGTTGATTAACACCAGCAGGAGAGTCGCTCCCGGCCAAAACCGATCTCGCAGTTCCTTGCCGAGACGGGAAGGGGGGGAAGTGACCGCTACGATGGAGTCGAAGTTCATTCGACTGTACTTGAAGGCGATCCACTCGCCAATTCTTGCCGGATAGTCTTCCGGTTCGGGGGGAACGGGGCCGACATTCTCCATCGCAACGTCTACGCTACCCGAATACGAGGCTTTCAGACCCTCTTCTATCCCCTTCAGGAACACTACACTTCCCGGACGTGATGCCTCAAAAGGCAGCAGGAGCAAGACGCGTTTAGGAGGAGCCGGCTCAGCCGAAGTAGCGCGAGGCGCAAGGGGGCCTAACGCCGCAAACAGCGCCCAGGCCAGGCAAATTCTTGTCGCGTTGCGCATTCCCGTAGGGCCGTCCAGTGCTCACGAAGATTATAGATAGGCGTGCCGTCCATGCCATTCCGACCAGTGAGTGGGGGCTGGCTCCCGAAGCGGCGCTGCCATTGCCTTAGTCACAAGGTCCAATTGCGGCCACCAAACGCAATCAGTATTCTTCGAACGGAAGTCATGCGTGATTCATGCCAACAACTCCGGGACAAATGAACGACACGGCTTCGCACACCCTCAAGATTGCACTCATTGACGACGATGCTTCGGTTCGGAGCGCGGTCTCCCGCCTGCTGCGCTCGCACAACTACACTTGTAAAGCCTACGAATCGGCCGAGAGCGCGCTGGCTGACCCTGACTTCGCCAGCGTGGATTGCCTGGTGCTCGACGTCCAGCTTTCCGGCATGAACGGCTTTGCACTACGGGACCGCCTGCAGCGGGACGGCGTTTCGACTCCTTGCCTCTTTATCACAGCACACCCTGAGTCCAGCTCTCCTGAGTGGATGCGATCGGTTGGCAACCACCCGTGCGTGATCAAACCGTTTGATGAATCGCAGCTGCTGGCGGCAATCCACAAATTACTGGAGAACCGCAACCAGCCCATGTCTCCCTCGTAACGTCACCGTAGTACCATAGGTTTACAGCATCTGTGTTCGGAGTCTTGCTGTGGATCCACCTGGTGCCGCGGAGAGAGTTGTCCACGTCGTCGATGATGACGCGAACCTGCTACGTGCCGTCGCGCGCCTGTTGCGCTCTCACGGCTACGCGGTCAACACCTATTCCTCCGCTTCCGAGTTTCTGAGCGCCGGCGTTCCCGCTGCACCGGCATGCCTTCTGCTCGACCTCAACATGCCGGGAATGACAGGGTTGGAGCTGCAGCAGGTCATCTCGGACTACCAATCGCGCCTCTCGATCGTTTTCATCAGCGGCCAAGGTGACGTGCCGGCGACGGTCAAGGCTATGAAAGCCGGTGCAGTGGACTTCCTGACCAAGCCATTCGAGGGCGACGTTCTGGTGGCGGCAATCGAGGCGGCACTGAATCGCTCCCATGCCGCTCATGCCTTGCATGGCTCGCTGCAACGAGACTGGGAGCTCTTCCAGAAGCTCTCCCCGCGAGAGCGGCAGGTCTGTTTGCTTTTCGCCAAGGGCCTGCTGAACAAGCAGATTGCCGGCGAACTCGGCACTACCGAACGGACCATCAAGGCCCAGCGAGCGAGCGTCATGCGCAAACTCAGCGCAGATTCAGTTCCGGATGTGGTGCGCCTCATCGAGAGGCTTCGTGACGGCGGTCGTTTGCCAAGCTAAAGCAAACACAGAGTTGCTGTAGCCCGAGGATTGAAATGGTAGTGCGGCGCTTCAGCGGGTGTTACGAAACTCAATGCGCTCTGACGACGGTGGAACAAGATTGTCGAAATCCAGTGCCGCAGGCACGGAACAATCGTAGCCCGGCACGAAGCCGTAGGCGAAGTGCCGGTTTAAGTGGGAAATTCGATTCGAGTCCCGAAGGGACGGCACCGTTTCGTAACACCCTTTTCAGCGCCGCGTTAGCGGGACGTTTTCTTGGATTTGAGCCGGGTTTCAACCCGGCGGCACTTCCGGTTGCCGCGGACACTGCAACGCTGGTTTTTGCTCTAAAGCGGCTTTGGGGTGTCAATCTCGCCGCTACCCTGAGTTGAGAATTCCGAGTCCCTAGCCATGACAGATGCGGCGAGTCAATTCATTCCTCTTTCTTCAGGAACACGTTGTCGATCATCTGTCGCATGAAATGTCCGCCGAAACCTCCGGCGCTGGCGGCCAGCACCTGCAGAAACGCGCCGTAGACCTGTCCCCGATCGTGCGGCCATTTCACGATGAACTGGTAGTAGGCCAGCACGAGCGGAACCCCCACCCATACCAGCACCACCCAGCGCCACGGCCGCTGCGGCTTCCATACTCCGAGTAACATCGCGAAGGCCAGCATGCAGAGCGCGGTCAGCAGCGCATCATCAACTATTTGGTTCACCCAGCCGGAGAATAGTCCGCACGCCGCTGCGAACGCGTAGAACATCGGGTTGGTGCGGGAGCGGGTGTCAGTCATGTGGTCTGAGAGATGGTTACATATGTTCCGATTTGAAAGGGCACGGCTTCAGCCGTGCCGCTCGGAGACCGGAGAAAATGGGGCTTTAGCCCAGACGGAATTCGCCGTTCTTCCCTAGAGGTGGTCTCATAAATGCGATTTGAAAGGGCACGGCTTTAGCCGTGCCGCTCCGGGCCCGGCAAACAATGGGCTTTAGCCCCTGAGGTAATTCGAAGTTCCGCTGGATCACTATTTATGAGACCGCTTCTAGTGCATTGATTGTTCCGCCACTAATACTGATAGAATCCCCGCCCCGATTTCCGCCCCAGCCATCCCGCATCGACCATCTTGATCAGCAGCGGGCAAGGTCGATACTTGGGATCGCCGAGCCCCGCGTGCATCACGCGCATGATGTCGAGGCACACGTCGAGCCCGATGAAATCCGCCAGCGTCAGCGGGCCCATGGGATGCGCCATGCCCAGCTTGAAGACCTCGTCCACCGCCTGCGGCGTGGCCACGCCTTCCATCACCGCATACATGGCCTCGTTGAGCAGCGGCATGAGCACGCGGTTCGACACGAAGCCCGGCGCATCGTTTACTTCGACCGGCGTTTTCTCCAGCTTCTCGGCCAGTGCCTTCACCGTAGCGTAGGTTTCGTCCGATGTCGCCAGCCCGCGAATCACCTCGACCAACTTCATCATCGGCACCGGGTTGAAGAAGTGCATGCCGATGACTTTGTCGGCGCGCTTGGTGACCGCCGCCAGCTTGGTGATCGAGATCGACGATGTGTTCGACGAGAGTACGACCTCAGGTCGGCACAACCGGTCGAGATCGCGAAACAGCTCCGACTTGATCTCGAAGCGCTCACTCGCCGCCTCGACAACGAAGTCGCAGGTCCCCAGCCGCGCGCGGTCCGTCGTAGGAGCAATGCGGGCTATAGCGGCATCGCGCGCGTCCGCCGTGATCTTCTCCTTGGCGACTTCGCGCTCCAGGTTCTTGCGGATCGTCTCCACTCCGCGGTCAAGCAAGCGCTGTTCCACATCGACCAGCACCACGCTGTAACCGCACTTGGCGAACACATGGGCGATGCCGTTGCCCATGGTCCCCGCTCCGATGACTCCGACAACTTTGATTTCCATGAAGGATGTATGCCTCTGGTGCCGCTCAGCGGCACAGCCAAAACAGTCGAGTGTACCAGAGGGTGCGAAGCCCGACTAATTGACGCTGGCCAGCCCGGGACTGCTCTCTTCACGTTTCACGCGGATGATGATGCAGGTGGCGTTGTCCTCGCCGCCGGCATCGATTGCCGCATCGATCAGCCTGTCGCAGGCGGCCTGTAGCGATGGAGCTGCGGCGAGAATGTCGTGGATCTTCGTGTCTTCGATGTGGCGCAGCACCCCGTCGGTAGTCAGCAGCAGCGTGTCGCCGGGTTCGGCAGGAAACTCAGCAAGATCCGGCGGACTGTTATCTTCCGTGCCGAGCGCGCGAGTGATGATATGTTGCGCGGTCGACTTCTTCGCTTCTTCCACCGTCATGATGCCGCGCCGCACCTGTTCCATCACCAGCGAATGGTCTTCGGTCAGTTGCACCAGAGTTCCATTTCGCATCAGGTAGATGCGGCTGTCGCCGATGTGCGCGATGGTGAACCGGCCTTCCGCGAAGCGCGCCGCCACCAGGGTGGTGCCCATGCCCGAGGCACCACTGTGCCCCTCGGCATACTCCAGGATGGTCTCGTTCGCCTTATTGACCGCGTCGGAGAGCAGCTGCGCTCCCAGTGGCGCGTCGATCAGGCTCGCATCAGCAGCCAGAGGTTCCTGGTCGCGAAAATATGACAGCACCGTTTCGACCGCGATGCTGCTGGCGACCTCTCCGGCGGCATGACCTCCCATGCCGTCGCACACCACGAAGACTCCCTGGCGCAAGTCGAAGCCGTAGCTGTCCTCATTAGACAGACGTACTCGTCCCACCTCGCTGCGCCCCACTACCTCGAGTCCCAAGTGCATGCGGGCATAAGTTTACGCTGACTCAAGATTTCGCGCGAGTTACAAAAGTGCTATGCGTCCGTCCGCGACGAGAATTTCGCCTGCGACGCCAGAATCCGGACGAAGGCTCAATTCCCCATTAACTGGCCTCGGATTACGGCCGCGTCCTGGCGATGTCCGGCGTCTTGTCGGCGGAAATGGAGTGCTCGATGTGATGCTCCTCCAGATCGGCTCGCAGAACCTCAAAGGCCTCCTCCGGTGTATTCGCCCAGTGAATCAGGTCGAGGTCCTTGGCCGAGATAGTTCCGGCCTTCACCATGGCCTCTAAGTCGATGACCTCGTCCCAGTACTCCCTCCCATAGACCACCACGCCTATGTGCTTGGCCAGCTTTTCCGTCTGGGCCAGGGTCAGCAGCTCGAACATCTCGTCGAACGTCCCAAAGCCGCCCGGAAACACCACCAGCGCCTTGGCCAGGTAGGCGAACCACAGCTTGCGCATAAAGAAGTAGTGGAACTCGAAATTCAGCTCGGGCGTGATGTAGGGGTTGGGCACCTGCTCCAAGGGCAGATGGATGTTGAGCCCAATGGTCTTACCTCCCGCCTCGAAAGCGCCGCGATTGGCGGCTTCCATGATGCCGGGCCCCCCGCCGGTGCACACCACAAAGCGGTGGCGCGGCTGGCTCAGGGTCTGGGCCCACCGGGTGATGAGCTTGGCCAGCTCGCGGGCGCCCTCGTAATACCGCGACATTTTCACGTCCGACTCAGCCCGCCGGATCCGCTCCTGCATCTCAGGCGTGTCCGCTCCCGGCGCGCGCACCTCCTGCAGGGCCGCCTCGGCGCTCTCGCGGCTGTGGAAGCGGGCCGAGCCAAAGAACACGATGGTGTCCTGGATTCTCTCGCGACGGAACTTCGACAGCGGCTCCTGATATTCGGCCAGAATCCGCAGAATGCGGCCGTCGGGTCCATTGAGGAACTTCTTGTTCTCATAGGCCAGCGGCACCCGCTGATTGGGATACGGCAGCGGACCATCTTTGTCTTTTTCGGGCATCAGAATATCGCAGCTACGTAGTTAATGTAGTCTACCTGTCGGCTTGAAAGGCTACGGACTTCGGAGGCTGTGGAAACATTCGTTCCCGAGCGGCTTTGTGTCAGGGCGCGACTTCATAGGCTGCGGAAAAAGTAGCTTTGAATCGTGTTTGAAGGGCGCAGCTTTAGCCATGCCCTGAGCCCGCCGACCGGGTGCGTCGTACCAGACCTTTGTTTTTGACCCGCCGAGCGGACGAACCGGGGTCCCCGCGAAGCGCCGTACTTGCGCTTCGTGGGGTGAAGTTCAGTCCGCGAGGCGTGCGCCTTTCAGGACTTTTTCCGCAGCTCATTCAGCCGTGCCGCTCAAGGCACCCTAAATACGGGGCTTTAGCCCTGAGGGAATTTGATCTCCCTTTCTCCCATCATTGATGAGACCGCTTCTCGCGGAAGGCTACGCCCGTCCGAGCTCTCAGCCTTCGTACTTGAACGACAGCAACACGCGCGTGCGATACTCCTTCACCTTGCCGTCCTCGACCTTCATGTCCATCTTTACGACCTCGGCAATGCGCAGGTCCCGCAGGGTTTTTGCGGCGGTCTCCACCGCATTCTTGGCCGCATCTTCCCAGGACTGCGTGCTGGTGCCGATGACCTCCACCAGTTTGTAAACGCGTTCGGTAGTTTCAGTTTCTTTAGCCATAATGCCTCGTATCTTTCCGCGGAACAAAGGCCGGTCCGATGCAATCATCCATCCGGCATTCCCGTTTGTTCCAGCGATTACGAATTGTGAGCCCATTCCCCGACGAAAGCAAATTGATTCCCGCCGTGATGAGCACGCCTATCAAGGTGTTCAGGATGAAATGGCGCAGATATTGGAGTTGTCATCACGAGCGCAGCCGGGGTCCCCGCCGAGCGCCGTCTTTGTACTCGCTGGGGTGGAGGCAGCGAGGGGTCTGCTTTTCTTCCCGCCGTCATCCTGAGCGGAGGCGGCGCTTCGCCGCCGGAGTCGAAGGACCTGCTGTTTCTTCGCGCCGCTACATCCCGTTGTAAACTTGTGCCTTCCCATGCAAGAGCTCAACCTCAAGCCCACGCACAAGCTGGTCAAGAGCTACTACGACACTCTCGGCCAGTACGGGCAACTCGACATCGACCACGAAATGGCGGTGCGCAGCGCGTTTCAAGCCCTGTTGCGCGGTTGTGGCAAGCAATTTGAATGGACGCTCGTCCCCGAATACGCCATCCACAAGCCCAAGGCCGGAATCATCAAGGTTGATGGTGCGATGGTTGACCCGTTTCGGCTCGCGCGCGGCTTCTGGGAAGCCAAGGACGAGCACGACGACCTGGAAAAGGAAATTCGTGCCAAGTTCGAGCGCGGCTACCCCAAGAGCAACATCATCTTCCAGGCCCCCGAGAAGGCCATCCTCTTCCAGAACGGCATCCGCCAGGGCCTGAACGAAGACATCCGCGACGGCGGCAACCTCGTCGAGTTGCTCAAAGTCTTCTTCGGCTATCGCGAGCCCCACCACGAAGAATGGGACGAGGCCGTCGCCGCCTTCAA
>Ga0074046_10004132_pt1 | contig 11942 bp, 12 predicted proteins | sample BogForMeECP23OM3_FD_94441 | JGI IMG/M metagenome (GOLD analysis project Ga0074046, IMG submission 94441) | Bog forest soil microbial communities from Calvert Island, British Columbia, Canada - Bog Forest MetaG ECP23OM3 | ecosystem: Environmental > Terrestrial > Soil > Wetlands ...
ATGCGAATCGGCTGCCCAGGGAATCACACCCTGCAGTCAAGATAAATTAGCCGCCAACCCGTCGTTAACCCGACTTCCGAGCCGTGCACGGAGCCCCGGTCCGCGTTGCGCGGGCCGGGGTTAGTTTTGTAAAGAATCTTGGGACTTGGCGCCTGAGGAGGGGACGATGGGCGGGTTGCGGTTCGCGGCGGGGGTCGCGGCGCTTGCTGTGGCCGGAAGCGCTCAGGCGGCCGAACTCAAGATCGTCGACGTCAAGGCCTACGTCTTCCTCGAGCGCGCCGGCAAGCTTTCCGAGGATATGGTTGGCGCCCCGGCCCTGGTCGATGCGCCGAAGGGCGGCGCGCCCGGCGGCGACACGGCGACCGGCGTCATGATCGACTTCACCTTCGAAGGCGACAAGAACTTCTCGCCGAAATACGCCACCGCCACCGTCGATCTGACTCAGACCAATCACTCGGGCCAGCAACTCGTCACACACAAGGCCTTCACGGGCTTCCGCTTCGGCGACGACGGAGTCGAGCACAAGGCGATCTACCTCGAGAACGCCACCTGCGCGCCGCTGTCGATCGTCGTCCACGCCGGCAAGACCGAGAAGGAGGCCCAGCTCGACTTCTCCTGCACGGAAGTGCGCGCGTCGAAGTGACCCGCCGCCGTCATTGCGAGCGACCCCCGGGTCACAGCTCGGGGGCAGCTACGATCCCTGGAGTGCTCCGTCGCTTGCGCTCCTCGCAATGACGAACTGCGAGCGCGATAAGGGTTTGCGGCCTCACCCATCCTTGAGCCCCAGCACGTCGGCCATGGCATAGAGCCCGGGCTTGCGGCCGTGCGCCCATCGCGCCGCCTTCAGCGCGCCATAGGCGAACAGCATGCGGTCCTCGGCGTGATGGGCGAGCACAAGCCGCTCGCCTTCGCCGGCGAATGTGACCTCATGGTCGCCGACCACCGTGCCGCCGCGCAGCGAGGCGAAGCCGATGTCGCCCTTGCGTCGCTGCCCGGTGACGCCGTCGCGCCCGCGCGCGGCATGGCTTTTCAGCGCAATCCCGCGTCCGGCCGCGGCCGCTTCGCCGAGCATCAGCGCCGTGCCCGAGGGGGCGTCGACCTTCATGCGGTGGTGCATCTCGAATATCTCGATGTCGTATTCGTCGCCGAGCGCGGCGGCGGCCCGGCGGGTCAGGGCGGCGAGCAGGTTCACCCCGAGGCTCATGTTGCCCGAGCGGACGATCGGGGCGTGGCGCGCGGCGGCGTCAATCTTGTCGAGATCCTCCTCGGCGAGTCCGGTGGTGCCGATCACGTCGGCGATGCGCGCCTGCGCCGCGAGCGCCGCAAGCTCGACGGTCGCTGCGGGCGAGGAGAAGTCGATGATCGCGTCGGCGTTCAGCATCAGCGGCAGCGGATCGGTCCCGATCGTCAGCCCGGTCGCCGGGCAACCGGCCAGCGGACCCGGATCGTGGCCGAGCCACGGAGAACTCTCGCGCTCGAGCGCGCCGGCGAGCGTCAGCCCGTCCGCCTCGTGGATCGCCCGCACGATCATGCGGCCCATCCGGCCCGCAGCGCCCGCGACGACGATACGCAACTCGCCCATGGCTCGTAAAACTCCCTGTCAGGCGCCTTCCACCAGCACCATTTCTATCTCCGCAGCGCCTTCGCGCAGCGTGCGCGCCGCCTGGTACTCGGCCGAATAGTAGTAGGCCCGCGCGGCGTCGTAGCTGTCAAATTCGAGCACGACGTTGCGCGCGCGCGCCTTGCCTTCGAGCGCCTCGTAGCGGCCGCCGCGGGCCAACGCCCTTCCTCCGTGGGCGGCGATCACCTTCGTCGCCTCGCCCGCATAGCGCGCGTAGGCCTCGGGGTCCTCGATGTCGACGCGCGCGATCACGTAGCCCTTGGGCACGGCGGCTCCGTTACAAGTCCTGACCGAGGTTATCCATCTTAAGCCGACGCGCAAGTCGCAGCGCCAGTCAGGCCGTTAGCCCGATCCGTTCGGCCAGCCGCCGCGCGATCGTCGACTTGCCCGTTCCGGAACGCCCAGAGAAGGCGATCAGCGTCGCCGTCCGAGGCGGAACACCGGCTTCCATCCGGAAGGCCTACCGTAACGTCGGCTTCAAGGCCTCGGCGATCTCCTGGACAATCGCTTCGGCGGCCTCGCGCGGATCGGACGCCGTCGTGATCGGCCGGCCGACCACGAGATAGTCGGCGCCGTCGCGGATGGCGCGTTCCGGCGTCGCAACGCGCTTCTGGTCGCCGGCGTCGGCGCCGGCCGGGCGGATGCCGGGCGTAACGAGAACCATGCCCGCCCCGACCGCCTCGCGCACGGCCTTGGCCTCGGCCGCGCTGGCGACGAGGCCCTGGACGCCGAGCGCCTGCGCCTGCTCGGCCCGGCGTCGCACCATCTCGACGACGCCGAAGCGGTAGCCGGCCTCGATCATGTCCTCGTCGTCGAAGGACGTCAGAACGGTCACGCCGAGAATCGAAAGGCCGGAGCCTCTCGCGCCGGCGACCGCGGCCTTCATCGTCTGCGGATAGGCGTGGACGGTGAGGAACGTCGCGCCGCGCCGCGCCGCCTGCTCGGTCGCCTTCTCGACGGTATTGGGGATGTCGTGCAGCTTGAGGTCGAGAAAAATCTTCTTGCCGGCCGCGGCGAGACGGCCCACGAGCGCCAGTCCGTCGCCGCCATAGGCGAGCTCCATGCCGATCTTATAGAAGATTGCCGCGTCGCCGATTGCCGCGATGAACTTGTCTGCGGCGGCGGCGTCGGCCACGTCGAGCGCGACGATCAGCCGGTCGCGGGGCGTAAGGGGTGTCATGGGCGAGTCTCGCGGCGGCGCCTCGGCGGAGCGCCGGGTCCGGCCGACGATTCGAGCCGATAGGTCCAGACGCGCGCCGGCGGCAGGTTGGCCCAGATCGGCCGGCCGCGATGGGCCGAATAGCGGCCCTCGCAGATCTCGCGCGGAATGGGCGAAAGGAGCCCGTAGGTGAACTGGACGAACACGCCGTCCGCGCCCATCAGCGCGAAGGCGTCGCCCATCAGCTTTTCGCGCTCCTGCTGAGGCCGTGTGAGCAGCGGCAGGCTCGAGACAAAAGCGGAGACCGGCTCGCCGTTGAGCGCGGCGAGCGTGCGGGGCAGGTCGTAGGCGTCGCCATGGATGACTCGCGCCCCCGCGAATCGGTCCTCCAGCAGGCGGCAGAACTGGGGATTGTACTCGACCATCACGAGGCGGCCAGGGTTGAGCCCGCGGTCGATGAGCGCCCGGGTGACGGGCCCAGTGCCCGGGCCGAGCTCGACGACCAGCCCGCGCTCGGGCGGTCCGGCCGCGCGGGCCATGGCGCGCGCCAGCGCCCGACCCGAAGGCGCGACGGCCCCAGTCAGGTGCGGCGTCGACATGAGCGACTTCAGGAAGTGGGCGCCGTCCCCGAGCCCCAGCCGCGCCTTCCGTTTCTGATCATGCATCTCCGCTCCCCGCCGATGCCCCGCCGTCACGTGGGCGTTTGTGCTTGCCCCCGGGTGAAGCCGTCAGCTTCGTCCCTCGAAGAACTCTTTCATCTTGGCGAAGAAGCCTGCGCTTTCCGGATGGGTCCTGTGCGACGACTCCTGGGCGAACTCCATGAGGAGTTCGCGCTGGCGGCGCGTGAGGTTTTGCGGCGTCTCGACGTTGAGCTGGACGAACAGGTCGCCGGCGTCGCGTGAGCGCAAAATCGGCATGCCCTTGCCGCGCAGCCTCAGCTGCCGTCCCGACTGCGCGCCCTCGGGGATGCTGACCCGGGACTCGGTCCCGTCGAGGGTGTGGACGGTGAACTCGCCGCCGAGCGCGGCCTGGACCATGGAGATCGGCACGCGGCAGTAGAGGTCGGCCCCATCGCGCTGGAAGACCGGATGCGGCTTGACCGAGAGGAAGATATAGAGGTCGCCGGCGGGCCCGCCGCGCATGCCCGCCTCGCCCTCGCCGGTCAGCCGGATGCGTGTGCCGTCCTCGACGCCGGCGGGCACGTTCACCGATAGCGTCCGCTCCCGCGTCACGCGGCCGGCGCCCGCGCATTTGTCGCACGGGTTGTCGATGGTCTGGCCGCGCCCGTGGCAGGTCGGGCAGGTGCGCTCGATGGCGAAAAACCCTTGCTGTGCGCGCACGCGCCCCTGTCCGCCGCAGGTCCGGCACACCGCCGGTTTCGAGCCCGCCCGCGCCCCGGAGCCCGAGCAGGCCTCGCAGGCTACCGAGGTCGGCATGTTGATCGTGGCGGCCTTACCGTGGAACGCCTCTTCGAGGGTGATTTCGAGGTTGTAGCGCAGGTCCGCGCCGCGCTCGCGGCCGGAACCGTGACGTCCGCGCCGTCCGCCCATCATGTCGCCGAACAGGTCGTCGAAAATATCAGACATCGACGCGGCGAAGCCGTCGCCCATGCCGCCGAGACCGCCCTGCTCGAACGCGGCGTGGCCGTAACGGTCGTAGGCCGCCCGCTTCTGCGCGTCGGAAAGGGTCTGATAGGCCTCGTTGACCTCCTTGAAGCGCGCCTCGGCCTGCTTGTCGCCAGGATGCCGGTCCGGATGGCACCCCATCGCCGCCTTGCGGAACGCGGATTTCAGCTCAACCTCGGTCGCGGTCTTCGAGACGCCGAGGATTTCATAGAAGTCGCGTTTGGCCATTTCTGCCGGAGTCTCTCCGCACGCGCGTCTGAGGACGCCTGGCGTCCTGCGCGCGCTCGCCCTTCAAAAACCTGAGCCCTGCAGATAGGTGGGAAACCCTGGAAGCGCAAGTTCGGGAGGTCGTCACGAGGGCGGCGCTCGAAGGGAAATCAAGGGCGATGATCGGGAGGGTCTTTGTCCGATTCGCGCGGGTTGCCGCCCCCTTTGGATCGGCGGGGACGGCGGCCGAACCGCGGTTGGAAACGCCGGTCGGCGTCCCGAATCGGCTGCAAAGCTTGAGCGCTGAGCCGCTGAGGCGCCGCCCGCCCGGTCGTCGCTTCATCGAAGGTTTTGGGGGCGGGCCGTCCGTCGTCGGCCCCAAAACATCAGCCCCGGGCTTTCGCCCGGGGCTGAAGCTTTAGCGCACTATCGAGATCAGGCCGACTTCTTCTTGTCGTCGTCCACCTCGCGGAACTCCGCGTCGATCACGTCGTCCTTCGCCTCGTTCCCGCCACCCGGGGCGGCCCCGGCGTCGCCGCCGGCGGCCCCCTGCTGGGCCTTGTACATGGCCTCGCCGAGCTTCATCTGGACTTGCATGAGGTCGTTCGAGCGGGCCTTGATGGCTTCGACGTCCTCGCCCTGCAGGGCGGTGCGGACCGCGGCGATCGCGACCTCGATCGCGCTCTTGTCGGATTGCGCGACCTTGTCGCCGTACTCCTTGAGCGCCTTCTCGGCGTCGTGGGCGAGCGACTCGGCGTGGTTCTTGGAGTCGACCAGCTCGCGCCGCTTCTTGTCCTCGGCGGCGTGGGCCTCGGCGTCCTTGACCATCCGGTTGATGTCGGACTCGCTCAAGCCGCCCGACGCCTGGATGCGGATCTGCTGCTCCTTGTTAGTCGCCTTGTCCTTGGCGGTGACGTTGACGATGCCGTTGGCGTCGATGTCGAAGGTCACCTCGATCTGCGGCATCCCGCGTGGGGCCGGCGGAATGCCGACGAGATCGAACTGGCCGAGCAGCTTGTTGTCCGCCGCCATTTCGCGCTCGCCCTGGAAGACCCGGATCGTGACCGCCGTCTGGTTGTCCTCGGCGGTCGAGAAGACCTGGCTCTTCTTGGTCGGGATCGTGGTGTTGCGTTCGATGAGCCGCGTGAACACGCCGCCGAGCGTCTCGATGCCGAGCGAGAGCGGCGTCACGTCGAGCAGCAGCACGTCCTTGACGTCGCCCTGCAGCACGCCCGCCTGAATCGCCGCGCCGATCGCCACCACTTCGTCGGGGTTGACGCCCTTATGGGGCTCCTTGCCGAAGAACTGTTTTACGACTTCCTGCACCTTCGGCATGCGGGTCATGCCGCCGACGAGCACAACCTCGTCGATCTGACCCGCCGCGAGTCCGGCGTCTTTTAGCGCCTTGCGGCACGGCTCGACGGTCCGCTGGATGAGGTCGTCGACCAGCGCCTCGAACTTCGAGCGCGTCAGCTTCAGCGCGAGGTGCTTGGGGCCGGCCGCGTCGGCGGTGATATAGGGCAGGTTGATGTCGGTCTGGGTCGCGGAGCTCAGCTCGATCGTGGCCTTCTCCGCCGCCTCCTTCAGGCGCTGGAGGGCGAGCTTGTCCTTGGTCAGGTCGATGCCCTGCTCCTTCTTGAACTCGGCGGCCAGATACTCGACCAGCCGCATGTCGAAGTCCTCGCCGCCGAGGAAGGTGTCGCCGTTGGTCGACTTCACCTCGAACACGCCGTCGCCGATCTCGAGGATCGAAATGTCGAAGGTGCCGCCGCCGAGGTCATAGACGGCGATCGTGCCGGCCTTCTTCTTGTCGAGGCCGTAGGCGAGCGCCGCCGCGGTCGGCTCGTTGATGATGCGCAGCACCTCGAGGCCGGCGATCTTGCCGGCGTCCTTCGTCGCCTGACGCTGGGCGTCGTTGAAATACGCGGGGACGGTGATGACCGCCTGTGTGACGGGACCGCCGAGATGCGCCTCGGCCGTCTCCTTCATCTTCTGCAGGACGAAGGCCGAGATCTGCGACGGAGAAAACTGCTTGCCGTCGGCCGTGACCCACGCGTCGCCGTTCGGGGCGCGCACGATCTTGTAGGGGACGAGGCCCATGTCCTTCTTGGTCGTCGGGTCTTCGAACGACCGGCCGATGAGGCGCTTGATCGCGAAGATCGTCCGTTCGGGGTTGGTGACCGCCTGGCGCTTGGCCGGTTGGCCGACCAGACGCTCGCCGTCGTCGGTGAACGCCAGGATCGAAGGCGTCGTGCGGGCGCCCTCGGAATTCTCGATGACCTTCGGGGTCGTTCCCTCCATGACCGCAACGCACGAGTTCGTCGTGCCGAGGTCGATGCCGATTACTTTCGCCATATGTTTCCCTGCTCCTTTCGCGGGATCGCCCGGCCCCGGAGCGGCCGGACCATGAGAAGGACTCCCAACGGCCCAAAGCGGCCGGCGTCGTCTGTTCTGATCCCCTCAAATCCAAGTGAATTCACCGCCGATTCGACGCTGCATAGCAGCCGAACCCGCCAGTCCGGGCGTATATAGGTTCGGCCTTTTGGAGGCGCAAGGCGCGGAATCGCCGGATTTTTTGCCCTGTGAGCAAAGCGCGGGGGCGAACAAACGCCTTTCCCTTTGGCGCCGGGCCTTCTACAAGTCTCGCATGATTCGCCCGACGATCTGGCGCGTTTTTCTCCTCATCGGCGGCGTGGCGTTTGCGGCGCCGGCCCACGCCCAGCTCGCGCTGCCGGGCGCCGCGCCGGCCGCGCCTGCGGGAGCGCAGGCGGCGGCGTCCAAGCCGAAGAAGTCCGCAGGCGCCAGGACCGAAAAAGGCGCAAGAGCCGGCAAGCCCGCGGTAAAGACCGCGGCGGGCCTCGAGTCCGTCGGTGGGCGGCCGCTCATGCTGAACGGCGGGACCGGGCAATTGCTGATCTCCGGCAGCGGCCAAACGTTGCAGGTCGACAAGCTGAGCCTCGCCGGGGAAGGGGTCTCCGATCCTTCCCAGCGCTGCGTCGTCAACATCGTCGGCGAAAAGCCGATCGCAGCGACCAGCGACGGACGGCCCGACGGTCTCGATCGTTACGAGGTCGATGTGCCGGCATGTCCGTTCGCCTTCGACGTCGTCGACGGCGCGGTGCTTGTCCCGGCGCAGATCACCGCCTGCGTGTTCAAGGCCGCCGACTGCCAGACCAGTCCGAGCGGGCTCTGGGGGCCCGACGGCGCGACGCTCGAGGCCGACGCGGCGGCGATCGCCAAGTGGCGCGCCGATGCCGAGAACGCCATGGCTCGCGCGCTGCACGCGCTCGAAGAGCGCGCCAAGGACAATTCCGACGCGGCCAACCTCGTGCGGGACCAGAGCGGCTTCGCCGGGGAGCGCGACGACGTCTGTCGCGACTACGTCAAGGAATCCGCGCATGGTTTTTGCGCCGCGAGCGTGACCGAGGCGAGGGCGGCCCTCCTCGAAGCCCGGCTGGCAGCCCTGTCGCCCGGCGACAAGAGCGACAAGAGCGCGAAGTCGGACAAGCCCGCCAAGCGCAAGAAGGCCAAGGCCGCGGCCGCCGGCGCCGCCGTTGAAAAGGCGCAGTAGCGGCGGCCCCTGCTCGACGATCTGGCCCGGGCGCGCAGTCCGCGCTAAGGAAGCTGCGCCCGTCTTGGAGGCTTGCGACATGACCGCCCATTCGACAGGAACGCCCGCCGGCGGGACCGGCTCCCGATCCGGCACTCTGAAGGCCAAGGCTGCTGAGGAGTTCCGCCGCTTCGTCGGTCTCTTCGTCTATCTCTGGATTTTGTTCGCCGTGTTTGCAATCAATCAGGGCATCGTGCTGCGCCAGCACGACATCGCCTGGAGCATGCAGGGGATGGCCTTCATCAATGCGCTCGTGTTCGCCAAGGTGATGATGCTGTTCGAGATGTTCGATCCCGGCCGCTGGCTGCGCACGCGGCCAATGATCTACCCGATCCTCTACGAATCCTTCCTGCTGATGATTCTGTTTCTGGTCGTGCACGTCATCGAGAAGGTCGTCGAGGGCGTATTCCGCGGAAGCACGATCGTCGATAGCCTGCCGGACATCGGCGGCGGCGGCCTGGTGGGCCTGCTCAGCGCCTCCGTCATCATGTTCGTCGCGCTGACGCCATTCTTCGCCCTGCGCAACCTGAGCTTCGCACTTGGCGCCGACCGGCTCCATGCGCTGCTGTTCGGCGGCGGCGCGCCCACGTCGGACGCCTCCGAGCGCTGAATTCGCCCCGGCCGGACGGCCACTTTATTTTGGCGCCGCGGTCGGTTAGGTTTCCCGCGCCAATAACAGCGCCAGGGCGCGGAACAGTGTGGGGTGGACATGGGGATGTGGCAGGAATTCAAGGAATTCGCGATCAAGGGCAACGCCCTGAGCCTTGCCGTCGGCGTGATCATCGGCGCGGCCTTCGGCAAGATCGTCGACGCGCTGGTCAACGACCTCATCATGCCGATCGTCGGCATCGCCGGAAAGGCGGACTTCTCCAACTACTACCTCCCGCTGTCGAGCTCCGTCACGGCGACCAACCTCGCGGACGCGCGCAAGCAGGGCGGCGTGTTCGCCTATGGCGATTTCATCACCGTGGTGATCAATTTTGCCATCGTCGCGATCGCGCTGTTCCTGCTGATCAAGGGGATCACCGCCCTGAACCGCTCGGACAAGGAAAAGGCCGCCGCCGCGCCGCCGCCGCCGAGTCCGGAGGTCGTGCTGCTGACCGAGATCCGCGACCAGCTCGCGAAGCGCGGCGCCTGAGCCTGTCCGGGCTACGGCAATCGGCTCAAGACGTCGCGGCGCTTTCCGCTTCGTCCTGGCCTCGCTCTCCCTGAGGCTCGCGCGCGGCGAGCCAGAACGACGCCTGCGCGATCAGCCCGGACAGCGCGAGCACGATCGCGGAAGCAAGGGCCGGGTTTCGACCTAAGCCCGCCAGCGCGACCAGCGTAGCGCCGACGACCATCTGCGCGGCGCCGTAGAGTCCCGAGGCTGATCCCGTGACGCGCGGATTGACGCTGATCGCCTGCACCAGCGCCGCCGGCGCCGCCGCGCCGACGCCGACGCTGAACAAAAACATCGTCCCGATCACGCCCGGCAACGTCACCCGATCGGCGAGGACGAGCGCGAGGAACGCCGTCGCCGCCACGACGCTCAGGCCGTTCGCCCCCACCAGAAACGCGCGGAGCGGAAAGGCCATGATCGTCCGGCTGGCGATCAGGTTGCCGAGCCAGATTCCCGAAACCAGCAGCGCGAGATAGACCCCGGTCTCGGCGCTCGGCACATGCAGCCGGTCGACGAAAATGAAGGGCGCCGACGCCAGGAAGGCGTAGAGCGAAGTCGTGGCGCAGCCTCCGCCGACGGCATAGCCGAGAAAGCGCCGCGATCTCAGGAGGGCGAGATAGGCCTGCATATGGGTCGAAGCGCTGACGTGCGCCATGTCGGGGCGTGTCTCCGGCAGGACGCGCCAGGCGAGCGCGAGGTTGGCGACGCCGAGCGCGCTCAAGCCCAAAAGAATCGTCCGCCAGCCCCAAAGCATACTGAGAGCGCCGCCGATGACCGGCGCGACGGCCGGGCCCGCGGTCACAAGCAGGTTCATGAGCGCAAGACGCTGGGCGGCGTCATGGCCCTCGGAGGTGTCGCGGATGATGGCCCGGGCGAGCACCAGCCCTGCGCAGCCGCCAAACGCCTGAAGAAAGCGCGCGGCGATGAGGGCGTGCGCATCGGGCGCGGCGAGCCCGGCGACGCTCGCCGCGGTGAAAACGGCGAGGCCCGCCAGCAGCGCCGGCCGGCGGCCGAAGCGGTCCGATAGCGGCCCGTAAACGAGCTGCCCGACCGCCAGTCCGAGGATGTACAGACTGACCGTCAGCTGCAATTCGGCCGCAGGCGCCTGGAGGTCGCGCGCCGCGGCCGGCAGCGCCGGCACGAAGATGTGCATGCCGACCGGACCGCTGAAGGTGAACAGTCCCAGGAGCCAGAGCGGGACGAGGATGCGTCGTTTCGCGGTCATCGCCTCGCGGACCTCTTGCGTTCGGCGTCCGCGGGCCGCGCGTCGGAAAGCTTTGCGAGTCGGTTCCTGACGGACTCGAGCAGCCGCAGGGCGCGCGCGAAGTCGTCGTCGGGAAAGTCGCCAAGCACGATGTCGCGGATGTCCTGCGAGACGCGCTCGACCTGATCGACCATCCGCTGGCCTCGCGCCGTCAGAACCAGGCTTTTCGCGCGCCGGTCGAGGCCGTCTTCGCGGCGATTGACGAGGCCGGTCCGTTCCAGCGCGTCGATCAGGCGAACGACCGTGGATCCGTCCAGCGATAGCGAGGCCGCCAGCTCGTTCTGTCGCATTGCCGTCTCGGAGCGCGCGATCCGGAGCAGGGGAAGCCAGGTTGCTTCCGTGAGCCCATAGGCGTGCAGCCGGGCGTCGACCGCGCGCCGCCATTCTCGCGCGATCTGTGCGACAAGTGGGGCGAAGCGGGCGCGATCGTTGTTCGGCGCGTCGGACATGACCTAATATTAAATGGCTTCCAAATTAATGACATATCAAAATCCGCTTGCGTGCCGTGCGGCGCTCCGCCATGACGCGCTGCCATGACCATCGTCTCTTCTCCCGATCGCAACTGGCTCGCCGAGATCCATCCCACCGTCCGCGAGGCTCAGCCGAGCGGCATCGTGGAAGTGTTCGACTACGGCCGCGGCCGGCAGGGGCTCATTCCGCTCTGGGTCGGCGAAGGCGACCTGCCGCCGCCGGCTTCAGTGAGCGAGGCGGTGAAGGCGTCGCTCGACCGGGGCGAAACCTTCTACACCGCCCAGGCCGGAATCCCGCCGCTGCGCGAGGCGATTGCGGCCTATATGACGCGCGTCTACGGCGTGGCGCCGGGCGGCGGCGCGTTCAATCCCGAAAGCTTCTTCGTCACCATCGGGGGCATGCACGCCATCGAGATTGCGACGCGGCTGACCCTCGGCCCAGGCGACGAGGCGCTGATCCCGTCGCCTGCATGGCCAAATTTCGTCGGCGCGATCGAAACGTCGGGCGCGCGGGCCGTCCCCGTCCCGCTCGGCCGGGTAGGGCGCTGGAGTCTCGATCCGAACCGGCTCGCCGACGCCGTGACCCCGGCGACCAAGGTCATTTTCCTGAATTCCCCGGCCAATCCGACCGGCTTCATCGCCACGCGCGAGGAGATTGCGGCGACCCTCGCCCTCGCCCGCGAGCGCGGCCTCTGGATCGTCGCCGACGAGATTTATGGCCGTCTGACCTACGACGGCGCCCGCGCGCCCTCGTTCCATGACGTGATGGCGCCCGACGACAAAATTTTGTTCGTCCAGACCCTGTCGAAGAACTGGGCGATGACCGG